>JACDJA010000607.1_pt1 | contig 39207 bp, 29 predicted proteins | sample 7449241 | NCBI WGS metagenome assembly JACDJA01 (sample SAMN14253289, study PRJNA609438) | sludge metagenome | isolation source: initial anaerobic sludge | collected 2018-12-20 | reverse complement strand
CATCTTTCCACATTCGTAATCGCCATTAAGCACGGTGACCTTGCAGAAGCCACAACCGCCGCCCCTGCATCCTACCGGTACACACTTCAGCCCCTGCTGCTCCATGGCCTTGAGAACACTCTGACCGGCCTTGCAGCGAAACGACTGGCCACTGCACTGTTCGGTAATCTGAAAGTACTCGCCCATGGCGCGGTCCCCTCAGATCTTTTTGAACAATGCGGAGCGCTGCGCATCTTCCGCTCCGTCAGCCGCTGTCAGGAATTTCTCCATGAAAATATCCCGTTCAAACAGGCGCCCCTGCATGAGAGCGGTAATGGCTGCATCAATCATTGGAGGGGGGCCACAGAGATAGGCTTTCCGCCCGGAAAAACGGCCATCGAAATGCGCTTTGGCGGCATCGTGAACGTACCCCTTGAAGCCCTGCCAGCCTGCATCTTCTTCTGCCTGGCTTAGCGCCGGTACATAGATGAAGTTGTCATGGTCACGGGCCAGGCCTTCGAACAGCTCGCGGTTGTAGAGTTCTTCCACATTGCGAGCGCCCTGAAAGAGCACGATCTGGCGGTCATCTCCCTGCTCAAGCAGGTCCAGAATCATGCACTGGGGGCTCGAAAGCCCGGAGCCGCCCGCAATAAAGATGAGATCACCCGGTTGCGAACTGCGCACAAAAAACTGCCCGTAAGGTCCTGACAGATTCAGTGTGTCGCCTTCTTTCAACTGCTGGTGAATGTAGGTTGTTGCTGCGCCCCCTTCCACCAGGCGCACATGCAGCTCCACTTCGTCTGCACGGCTCGGGGGGTTAGCCAGCGAGAAGGCCCTGGGGCCTTCAACTCCAGGCAACTCAATATTGATGTACTGGCCTGCCTGAAACGTCATTCCACGGTCGAGTTTGAGGTGTATACCCTTGATGGTTGGAGACAGATCGACAATTTGGGTGACGGTTGCCTGATAATCCTCAACCGGATAGCCCTCGAAGTCCTCGTCTACATCTATGTCCGCCTCGATGGTGACGTCACTTTCGAGGGTGGCGCAGCAGGCCAGCACCTTGCCTTCATCACGCTCGCTGTCCATCAGTGCAAACGGAGATGCCTCGCCTATATCCACATCGCCTTCGAGCACCTGCACCTTGCAAGTCGCACAGGTTCCGTGGCCACAGGCAAACGGCAACCACACGCCATTACGAAGCGCGGCCTGCAGGATGGTCTGTCCATCTTCCACTTCTATCTGTTCGCCAATCGGCTCGATGGTAACGGTATAGCTCATCACTCAGCCCTCAGGATGCAGAACCCTGGATACCTTCCAGGCCCGGCGTGGTTACGGTCAGCATGCTCTTATGGTCAATGCCGTTATCGATCAGTGTGGCTGCCGGGTCCGGGGTAAAGGCTTCATCGTTAAGAAGCCACTGGGCATTCAGGAAATCCGCTTTTTCAGAATCCGGATGCCCCGCAACCGCAGGCTTGAGCAGCTCGTCCACAAAAGCACCGAAGGTCATATCCGGCGCAACCAGTAAGGCGAAGGGTGCGCAGAACATCAGATGCTTGGGCCAGTAGACATAAAGCAGCTGCATGCCGTTGAAATTCTCGACGCGGTCTTTGGGTTCAGCGTGATACTCGGAAATCGCGTTAACACTCATGGTGCACTCCTTTTTTGTTTTGAAGGCCCGCCCCGGCTGGCAGCGCACAAGGCGGGCAAATCAGATCAGGCAGCGGACTTTTTCTCGCTGTTTGATTTCAAGGGCTTCAGGCCTTTGATATCCAGCCAGCGCTGGTGATCGGGCGAGCCGTGGTATTCCATGTTGTCGACGCCAGGATTGATGTGGTAGTACTTCTCAACCACTGTTGCGACATCCGCACCACCGCAGTTGCCCTGGTAAATCTGGTGCACGGGCAGCCACGCCTGGATGTACTTCTCGGGCTCGTTCTTGAAGATGTCGCAGCAACCGTCGGAGCAGAAGTGGTAACGCTCACCTTCGTGCTTGATCTGGCGATGACTGAACACGGTCGGGTCGTCTTTTTCCGTAAAGATGACCGGTATCTGGCACACCTGGCAGAGCTGGGGAAGCGTGTTGTTATAGAAACGACGCCCCTCTTTATGCTCTTTATCCCAGTGCTCGAAGCGGGCGCGATAGTACTTGTCGAAAGTCTCCGGATACTTTTCGGACAGCCAGGCCATCTCTTCTTCTTCCGGCATCCAGGTATGGAAGTTGGTTGCCTGGCTGTACTGGTAGAATGTGCTCCAGGCCTGGTGGCTGACGTGATTTTTGGCAGCGTTGGCAACATCCTGATACTTGGGCGGGCGAATACCATAGCGCTCGAGATCCTTGAACAGGGCTCCGCCGTTCTGCTCGTAGTAAACTTCCCACGCCTCAGCCCAGGACATCACCTTGTTCGGCAGCATGTAGTCCATCATCATCCCTACCAGACTCAGCAGGCGGAAACCGCGCCAGAACCACTTGTCGATCCAGCGCTGAATGATGGGCACGTTGTCCTCGTGCTGCTCAAGGATGAACTTGATGACTTCAAGGCCAAGCGTCATGTGGCGGGCTTCATCCGACTGCGCAGAGAACCCGAAAGTGACGGTTGCCATATCGCCGTTATAGGCGGCGCCAGACATAAAGGGCACAAACAACAAGTTAGTCAGCACGTATTCAAACGAGAACGAGATGGCTGTCAGGAACTCGAACGGACCCGCAGAACGCGCGTCGTCAAAGAACGATTTGGGAACCGAGAGGAACCAGATCCTGTCATGCTGGTGCGCCGCGTCGTGCAAGCCATTGAAGTGCTTGTTGTAATGACTCATCGCGTGTTGCTGGGTCTGAGAGTGGCGCAACTCGTCAATGGCCTGCATCTGGCAGGCTACCCGTGCACCGGCTCCGCTGAACTGACGTCCAACCCGCGCATACCCCTGAAATGCCGCATATTCAAGCGGTGACACGCCGGAAAGGAACAACTTCAGCGAGTTAACGTAACGGGCGTCGGAAATGTTCTGGTGGCCGTTGTTCTGGGCAAAGGCATCAAAGATCGCATAAAGCTTCTTTTCTTTCTCGGCCTGGTATTTCCAGTAGGCATCCATAGTCAGGCGGAACGGGTCTTCCCACTGGGACCAGTCGGTAATCTTGATGCCTTCAAAGCGCTCATCCGGGTAAATATCTTCTTTTTTCTGGTACGTGGGCTCCCAGGCCATATCACGTGTGAGGTACTGGTATTTGTCTTTAAGATTCAGCTTCTTGTTCTTGATAGCCATGTTGGATCTCCCAATCAGTTCCACTGAAGAATGAAGTGGTCATCGTCTTCGTCGACATTGCCGCCAATACTGATCACATCAATCAGCATTTCCTGGACATCCCATTCGCGCCCGAGTGTTTCTTCCATGGTTTCCCGGTTGATAACGAGGCGCTTTTCGGCCTCAATCCTGATCATGGCCGGTTGATACTGAACTTCGGCTTCGGGGTTGTCCTGCATAACCGCGTCCACCAGGTAGCGGGCGTTGTCGTTATCCTGAAATGCAATGAATACTTTCTGGCTCATGCCTGGACTCCTGTGCTCTCAAGGCCTGCTTTTTTCAGCCGGGCGGAAAGCTCAGCACGGGTTTCATCCAGGGCGTCCAGGCCAGTAGTAGCCTGGGCAATGGGCTTCAGAGCTTCATAGGCTCGTAGTTCCCACTGCGTGACCCAGCTCTGGAGCTGTTCACGGTTGCCGTCGCTTTCACCGGCAACGGTCTTGATCATGGCGTTGGTCCAACGCTGGGATTCCTTGAACCAGTCACGCTGGAACTCGGTGAGCAGAGACACATCCTCGGCCCCCTGTTCGCCCAGCCAGGCATCCATTCTTTCGTAAACCAGCGGATACATGAGACCGTCCAGAAGAAGGTTCTGTACAAGCGAGAGCTCGAACCAGTCATCAATCACCAGCATGTCTTCAACCAGCTTGCGCATGGGTTGCCAGAGCTGGTCATCCATCCAGAAGGTTTTGGATTCATCAAGCGCCTTGCCCGTGCTGCCGTCCAGCAACAAAGCAATACGGGAGAGGTACTGGCCGATTCCCAGGCGGTCGGTAGCGGCGAACATGTGCATCTGGGCAACGGTGGTCGCAATCGCATCACCGGCAATCTTGCTGTTGTTCATGTTGGCTCCCAGCTCAACATGGCGCAGAGGCACTAACAGGCGCAGGATCTGATGCTGGGTTTCCTCGGGCAGGCGGGTCAGCAGGTTACGCTTGTCACAGAACGCGAAATTGCTCTCTGCAGCCTCCTGCATTTTCGCCCGGTTGCCGACATAGGCGCCGTAAAAAAACTGGCGTGGATCGGTCACTGCGTACCAGTCTTCCATGCGAATGGCGGTGCGGCTGGGGTCGTTCAGGGTGCGCTTCGGGTCCCACAGCGGTCGATAGTGAAAGTTGGTTTTAGCTTCGATATCAAAGCTGGCTTCCTGATAGCGGGTTGCCGGCTTGTCGCCAAATCGACGTGCAATCGCCGAATAGGTGTTGCGAATGGGTTCCACCGAAGTGGTTTTTATCTCAATAGTCATATCTGCCCTACCATCGTTGTTTTTGTGAGGTGGATGTTGGCGCTGGTGATTATCAGCTTCTAGCGGTGGCCTTTTTCTCCGAAACGCCACTTGATCATGTCTTCGTCAATCTGGCGGATCATGTCGGAATCCATGTGCACTACATTGTTGTGCTCACAGAAGACCTTGAAGGCGTCCCGGGGCAGCACCAGCTCGACAAAGAGTTCGGGATAGCCGATCGCAAAATCGAACTCCACGAACTTGTCCTCCGGTGCGCTGCGAACGCGGATATAGCGGGTGTATTCGTTAAAGGTCTTTATTCGCTGTTCCATGGTTGACCCCGTTGTGGTTGTTATTGGCTGGAAAGACAGGAGCAACGGCTGTGCCACAATTTTCTGAGCACCGCCACAATTATCTTCAAGACATTGCGTTTATTCGTTTTTTTGAACAAACAAGGCTGATCAAGAACTCCTGGGCCGGCTTTTAGTCTTGAGATTAATCAGGAAAATTTGATCATTTGATGAAACGCAAAAATTGATGTGAGCAATTGCTGAAACACCTGGAGCTGGCTACGACTTTTCGGGTGTTTTTTATCATTTGGTTGATTTTTGGCATGAATCAGGGGTTATATAAAGACAACACTTTCTGAGCGTCCGCGCTCACCCCGTACAAAAACAATAGGGGATTCGAGCATGGCTATTAGCTATAAGCCACAACTAAAACATCGGGATTTTCAGGATCTTACCGATCAGATTCGATTCCTCAGTTCAGAAGGGAAGATCTGGCTCGGTGAACAGCGCATGCTGTTGATGGCGGTGAGTGCGATGGGGGCGTTTCGTCGCGAAATGGTCAACAGCATGGGCGTTGAAAGAGCAAAAGGATTTTTCCTGCGCCTGGGGTACCAGTCTGGCCTGAAGGATGCCGAGTTGGCACGCAAACTTCGCCCACATTGCGATGAGATCGATATTTTCCTGGCAGGCCCTCAGCTTCATGCCTTGAAAGGCATGGTAAACGTCATTCCGATTCAGGTGGACATTGACAAAGAGGCTGGTGAGTTTTACGCAGAAATAGAATGGGTTGACTCCTTTGAGGTGGAAATTTGCCAAACGGAACTTGGCCAGATGGAAGCCCCCGCCTGCTGGTCCCTGCTCGGCTATGCATGTGCATATACATCTTCCTTCATGGGGCGTGAGGTTATCTTCCGCGAAACCAACTGTCGGGGCTGCGGAGATGACAGGTGCATTATTGTGGGGAAGCCCGCGGAACAGTGGGAAGATGCAGAAGAGTTTGCCCGTTATTTCAAGGCGGACCCGATCATGGAGGAGCTTTACGACCTGCAATCCCAGGTCAGTTCACTGCGCAGCAGCCTCAAAAAACAACAGGGCCAGTACTACGGCATTGGTCAGTCCGCTTCCTACAACAAAGTGTGCAAAATGATTGATAAAGCGGCATTGGGCAAGGTATCGGTGTTGCTACTTGGGGAAACCGGTGTTGGTAAGGAAGTGATTGCCCGCAGTGTGCACCTGCGCAGTGAGAGAGCTGAAGGCCCCTTCGTTGCTGTCAACTGCGCGGCCATTCCGCCCGATCTTATTGAGTCTGAGCTCTTTGGCGTGGAGAAAGGGGCATTTACCGGGGCCAATCAATCCCGCCCGGGACGCTTTGAGCGAGCAAACGACGGCACCATCTTCCTCGATGAAGTGGTCGAACTGACACCCCGGGCGCAAGCCTCTTTGCTGCGCGTGCTCCAGGAAGGCGAGCTCGAGCGCGTTGGCGATAACCGCACCCGTTCCGTCAATGTCCGAATCATCGCAGCAACCAACGAGAGTCTCGCAGACGCCGTCGAAGCAGGAAAGTTCCGAGCCGACCTCTACTACCGCCTCAACGTATTCCCGGTGCATATCCCGCCTCTGCGCGAGCGTCTTGAAGATTTACCGCTCCTGGCCGAGCATTTTCTCCGGAAGTTCGAGGCAGAGTATAACAAGCATACACTCGGCCTCTCGGACAAGGCCCTGGAAATGTGCCTTCGTTATCGCTGGCCCGGGAATATCCGGGAGTTGGAGAATGTGATTGAGCGCGGCGTGATACTTACGGACAACAACGAAACCATAAGCCAGGATGCGCTTTTTGCGGTGGTTCCGGACAGCGAATTCCATCAGGGCTCGCCCCCGTCTCCGGAAATCATTGGTGATACCGGCCAGGTGATCGCGGGAGATTCTCCCGGTGGCGCTGCTCACTGGGCAGAAAGCATCATCAGCAACAATGTCAGCCTGGACAAAGTCGAAGAAACTCTCATGCAACGGGCGATGGAGATGTCCAAACAGAATGTCTCAGAGGCCGCACGCATACTCGGATTAACCCGGCCTGCCCTGGCTTACCGGCTCAAAAAATCGGGCATCCTGCAAAAAACTGAGCGGGGCCTCTGAAAAATATCCAGCCGGATTAAAAGTGAATCACAGTGCGAATGCTCTTGCCCTCATGCAACAGATCAAACGCCTTGTTGATGTCTTCCAGCGGCATTTCATGGGTAATGAAAACATCCAGCGGGATTTCCCCTTTTTCGGCTTTCTCCACATAGCCCGGCAATTCCGTGCGGCCTTTTACGCCACCGAACGCCGAGCCTTTCCAGACCCGGCCGGTCACCAGCTGGAAAGGTCGTGTGCTGATTTCTTCGCCGGCACCGGCCACACCAATGATGATGGATTCACCCCAGCCCTTGTGACAGCACTCCAGGGCTGAACGCATGAGCTGTACGTTACCAACACATTCGAACGAGTAGTCCACGCCGCCATCGGTCATCTCGATAATCACTTCCTGGATCGGCTTGTCGTGATCTTTGGGGTTGACCACATCGGTGGCACCAAGCTGTTGCGCAATTTCGAATTTCCCGGGGTTGATATCCACTGCGATGATACGGCCGGCCTTTGCCATTTTGGCGCCGATAATCGCAGCCAGGCCAATGCCACCCAGGCCAAAGATCGCGACTGTTGCACCCTCTTCAACCCGGGCCGTATTCAACACGGCGCCAATGCCAGTGGTTACGCCGCAACCCAGCAGGCACACTTTGTCCAGAGGTGCTTCCTTGGGAATTTTTGCCAAAGACACTTCCGGCAGTACGGTATACTCCGAGAAGGTGGAACAGCCCATGTAGTGATACAAAGGCTTGCCGTTGTATGAGAACCGGGAGGTGCCGTCCGGCATCACGCCTTTACCCTGGGTTGCGCGAACAGAACTGCACAGGTTGGTTTTGCCCGAGGTGCAGAACTTGCACTTGCCGCACTCCGCGGTATACAGCGGAATCACATGATCGCCCACCTCAAGCCCTGTTACGCCCTCACCCAGCGCTTCTACAATGCCCCCGCCCTCATGGCCCAGAATGGTAGGGAACAGGCCTTCCGGATCGGCACCGGAGAGGGTGAAGGCGTCTGTATGGCACACCCCCGTTGCAACAATACGGACCAGCACTTCACCTTTCTGTGGTGGAGCCACATCCACCTCAACAATTTCCAGTGGCTTGTTGGCTTCAAAAGCCACTGCAGCACGGGATTTAATCATCTTGACTCTCCTTTAATCCGGTTGGGGCATGGCCGCCACAGGCCTGATGACCATACTTTAACATCGAAACGGGGCAGCGGCCCTGTGTCTCCTGGCAAGCTTCATGGCAGACTTCCGGTTCCGTATACTGACGGAGTAGTCCGGCGATCGGGGTCGCCAGCTGCAGCTATTGGATGATCATTAATCAACAGAGGATACAGGTTCATGGCTCTGTTCAGCCAGAAGAACGCACGCAAACAGTTGAATGCCCAGGCAGAAAAGATAAACCGGGACGATCTTGAAACCCTGTTGGAGAAACAACGTGCCATTGAGGAAAAAGTAAAAAACAGCGGAAAACTCAAACGCTTCAGCGCCGATATCAAGCTGATGTTCTCCATGATCCGGGATTACTGGAACGGCAGCTACAGGGATATCCCCTGGAAGAGCATTGCCGCGGTCGCCGGCACGCTGGTCTACGTAATGAATCCGCTGGATTTCATTCCCGACCTGATTATTGGCTTTGGTTTTCTCGACGATGCCGGCGTGGTTGCACTGTGTCTGAAACTCGTCGAATCCGATCTGCACAAATACGCAGCCTGGAAAGAATGCAAGGAAGAATCCGGCCACAGTGCACAAGCCGATTGATTGAATAATGAACTACAGGTAACCTCACACCCCCCAATTCAAATCCGTTAAATTCCTCCGGAGCGCTCGTGGATTTTGCCACCCTGATAGGCCTTGTCGGCGCCATCCTCCTCATCGTAACAGCGGTTATTCTTGGTGCAGCGCCTGATGTATTCATCAACCCCGCGTCGCTGTTGATCGTTGTGGGCGGAACCCTGCTGGTGGTTCTGGCCAAGTTCAGTATTCCACAGTTTCTCGGCGCCTTTAAAGCGGCGGCCCGGGCCTTCAAATTCAAACTCCCGGAAACCCAGGCCAGCATTGAAGAACTGGTGGATGTCGCCAACGTGGCGCGCAAGGAAGGGGTTCTGGGGCTGGAGGGCCGGGAAGTTGGCTCTCCCTTTCTCGGCAACGGCATACAGATGCTGGTAGACGGCCAGACCGGCGAAACCATCAAGCAGCTGCTGGACAAGGAACGCCTGATGACGCTGGACCACAATCGCTCCGGTGCCAAGGTGTTCACCGCCATGGCGGATGTGGCACCGGCCATGGGTATGATTGGCACCCTGATTGGCCTGGTCCAGATGCTCTCCAACATGGAGGACCCGAAATCCATCGGCCCGGCCATGGCGGTTGCACTGCTGACCACGCTTTACGGTGCCATGATTGCCACCATGATCGCCACGCCTATTGCCGACAAGCTGTCCCTGCGGATGACAGAAGAAGCCCGCCTGCAAATGCTGTACACCGATGCGCTGGTGGCCATTCAGCAGGGCACAAACCCGCGTATTATTGAGCAGATGCTCTCCAGCTACCTGCCACGAAACCAGCGTGACAAAACCCCCGAGGCGGAGGCCGCCAGCGGATAAGCGCCATGGATGAGCTGCCAGAAGAGGAAAAACCGGGCATCCCGGCCTGGGTTGTCACCTTTGCCGATTTGATGTCCCTGCTGATGTGCTTTTTTGTGCTTCTGCTGTCATTTTCTGAAATCGACGCCATGAAATTCAAGCAGATTGCCGGTGAGCTATCCAAGGCATTCGGCGTTCAGCGCGATGTACCTGCACTGGAAATCCCCCAGGGCACCAGCCCGATCTTCGACAAGTTCTCACCCGCACCCCCCGAGCCCACACTGGTTAACGAGGTTAAACAGACCACAACCGATCAGCAGCCAGAGCTGCAAACCCTGAAAAGCCCGACAGAGCAGGCCCTGGATGCGGCGAAGGAACAGGCACTGGACGCCAGCACTGCCAGCATAAGAGAGGTTCTTGAAGACGCGATTGAAGACGGCCGCATTACCGTAGAACAAGATCAGGACCAGCACCGCATTGTCATACGGGTCGAGGAAAAAGGCTCTTTCCCTTCCGGCTCGGCAGAGCTGACCTGGGAGTTTGAGGGCCTGCTGCTCGACATGGCAAAAGTACTGGCCGAAATACCGGGCGAACTGACGGTAGAGGGGCACACCGACGATATACCTATCCGCACCTCCCGCTTCTACAGCAACTGGGATCTGTCTGCAGCCCGTTCTGCGGCGGTTGCCAACGTGCTGCTGGCCACAGGCGGTGTTGAACCCACCCGGCTGGCAGTCAAAGGCCTGGCCGACACGGAGCCCAGGGTAGAAAACACCTCCCCGGAAAACCGCGCAAAAAATCGCCGCGTTGAGATCATTATTGACATGTCTGACCCGCTGGAAGAGCAGCATTTGCGCCTCCGGGAGCTGATTGAACGGGATGCCGGCGAGCGCGAAGCCATCATCGATATCCGGCCCGCCAGCCCGGGCGCCAGTTCAGGATCAGGCCCGGCCTGGCCTGGCTCTCACTCAGAGTAACCGGTCAGTTCCATATAGCCTACGCCGTCATGGCTTCCGGATACGCTCACCGGGCTTTCCCAGTAGGGGTAAAGGCCACGGTTAAGGTAATTGCCGGCTGGTGCACCGAGTTCCAGACTGACCTGATACGCCGGAACTTTGAGATGCCAGCGCACAGGTACCCCCTTGCGCCGTTCCAATTCCTGCAGGCTCAGCTCTCCGGAGTTCAACGGTACGGGATGGCCCCCTTCTGGGATCCAGGTACCGGACCGGAAACTGCCGCTGTCGTCTCTCAGGCGAAATGCCATCAGCTTGTCGCCGGTATCCAGATGCAAGGCAAACCAGTCCCAGCCCTTCTGCCCGGTTTTCAGCAGCTGGCTGCTCCATTCCCGGTCAAACCAGCCCTTGCCTTTTACCTCCAGCACGTCATCGCCCAGAGTCACCTCACCCGTGATGGCAATATCCACCAGGCTGAAGTACATGGAGCCTTGGCCGCTGGCGGATTTGGCGCTGAAGCCGTTATCGCCATGGGCTACGGGAGCGCCCTCAATACTCAGACTCAGATCGTAGCTCCAACCCTCGCCACTGGCCTGCAACTGCCAGCGACTGTTATCAGCATTGGCACGCAAGCGCCAGTTATCCAGCCACACCTGAAAAGGAGCAGCCGTTGCCCCCGCATGGCCCACATCTCCCCGGGCGAGTTTTTCCGCAAAATAATGCCGGCCCTTCCAGCTCACCGCGCCGTGGGCCATCCAGGCTGCTTGCAGAGGCCATTCAGTCGCCACTGGCGCCGGCTCGGTTGCTTTCCTGGGCTTAAGTGCCTGCCGGAACTGCGTCCATTGCAGCCCCAGGGGTTCACCCGCTGCCGTTTGGAGATTTGCCGTAAGGTACCACCACTCAACACGGTGCTGGGGGTGTGGCCCGAAATCCTCTGGAAAGCTCAGCCGGTCGCCCGGGCCGGGCTGCAGGTAATGCGTATCAGCACCTGTGGCGTCAACACGGCTGTTCCCAAGCCCGGCCAGCCCGGCGAAGCCCGTATCGCCGGTCTCTCCGGAACAACCCGCCGACAGGAACAACATCAGAACAAACGCCGGGTAACGGATCATCGCTCACCTCCAGACAGCGCACTGGCTGATGCAGGCAGCGCGGCAGGCCTGCTGAGTTGCCGGCGCATCAACAGCGCTATGCTGAGGCCAATCGCCAGGCTGAGTACTGCCAGTTCCAGCCAGAATCCCGGGTAAACCGCCATCGGCAACGACCAGCCAAAAGCCAGCGGGTTGATCCGGTGCACCAGCGCCCAGGTCAGCCAGAGCCCCAGAGGTAACGCCAGCGCCGCTATGCCGCCGGTCAGCAGTAATGCCAGGCGCAACAGCTGGGCTGCCACTTCCCGTTGCGACATGCCCCAGGCCACCAGTAACCGGAAGTACCAGGTACGGGTAGAGAAAAGCACCCAGCCCATCATCAAAAGTGCTGAGGCCGCCAGAACCAGGGTAAGAAGTGTCATGGCGCGGGTCAGCGCAAAAGTCTGGTCGAATACACCGGTGGCCAGCTCGCGGATAGTGGCGTTATCCCTTGTGGTTAGCGCGCCCACATCCCAGATTTGCCGGAGTGCTTCGGTAATCCGGTCAATCCCCGGCCGGCCCGGCGTTACAGACACACTCTCGAAGCGAGTATTGAAACTGGCCGGCAACAACCCTGCATTCAACAGGACCTCTCCCACCGGGCGTCCATAATCCGGATAGACGCCCACTATTACCGAATCCAGAGGTTCACCGCCGATACTGAGCTGCAAGCGATCACCAGCACCAAGATTGTGCCGGCGCGCCAGCTGTTCGTTGATCATCACGCCGTCGCCGGCTGCCAGGGTTTCCCAGTGCCGCTCTGCGGCTTCTAGCAACGACCACGCACGGATCAGAGAACTTATCGGTGCCAGCGCAAACACATCCACTTGCCGCCCGCCTTCGCCACTGGCGTCGGCAAGCAAGGCACTGCCGCGAATCACCCTGTGCCACTGCAAATCCGGGCTGCGCTCCTGTGCACTGGTGAGCCAGTCTGCAGCTTTGCGCCCGTCCGCACCCGCCGGCACCTCAATGTAATAGGCGGCCTCAAGCCGCTGCGCCAGCCAGCGATCAAACGTGCTTTCAAAGGTTGTGACCAGAGCCTGAACGGCAAGCACCATAGCCAGCGCAAACTGCAGCGCAACCAATGGCAGGGTAAGCCTGCGAACCAGCACCGCGAGTTCCCGGTAGCGCCAAAGCACGAGCGGTTTTTTTGCCAGGCGGGCGCGCCAGTGTGAGAGCCGGGCAACAGCAAGCGGCGTCAGCCAACCGGCACCGGCAAATACCAGGGCAACAGCAATAAACACCCAGAGCAGTGATGGCGCGAGCCAGGCCATGGCCAGCCCGGTTACAAGCAGCGCCGCTGCCACTACCGCCTGAACCGCAAGGGGCAAAGCAAGGCGCTGACGGAACCTGAGAAAAAGCAGATCGCCCAGGCAGGAAACCATGACCACCGCCAGCATGACCAGCACCGGCGTTAACCAGCCCTGACCCTGACCGGCGTAGAGGGGAATATCGAAAAGCCCCTCCAGCGCCTGCCCGAATCCGCCGCCCAAGCCGGTCGCCAGCCATCGGCCCAGCCAGACCCCGGGCACAACACCCAGCAGCGCCAGGGCAAGAATTTCAAGGGCCAGCCAACGCTGGACTCTTCCGGGCGGCACACCAAAGCGGTGCAGCAGCGCAAAGCTCTCACGGCGTTGCGCCAGCCCAAGCAGATAAACGCTGCGCAGTAGCAGAGCTGCAATTAATAACACCAGAACACCCAGTGCCTCCAGGTTGAGCAGAAAGCTGTCACCAAGTTCGCCGGTGTCGGGGCTCGCAGAAAAACCCGCAAGGCTGTAACCGGGCGGTAAAACCGATGGATTTGTGGATGCAGGCACCAGCAGATGCAGCCGGCTTTCACGGGCACTTATACCCGCTGCAGTGTGAATATCAACGAAGGGCTTGCCATCAAGGGGCTGATCCAGCGCTCCGGCTCCGTCAACGCTGTTGCCAAAACAGTGAGCCGCCAGCGGATCAATGCCGACCAGGCGTTGCCCGGCCAGGTGGTGCCCCGGCGAAGGTGTCACTTCCAGCCAGGGCATGACGCATACACCGGCAAGGCGCAAGGTTACGAAATCGTCAACCGCAAGCGCACCACCATCGTCCCGCAGCACCTGCCGGCGTTCTGCCACCGCCTGCTCGCTCTGCGCCAGACTTGCACGGGCCTGGCTGGTAAGCTGATTGACCCCTGTCCACAGCATGGTGGCAAGAACAATCATCACACCCAGAGCCACAAGTTGCAGTGGATGGCGGCGATAGTGGCTGAGCAGGGCCCGGGGCAGAAAAAAGAAGCGGAAAAAAGACAGGAAACCGGTCATACGCCACTCAGGTGGCCGAGATCCAGGTGCTGCTGACAGCCTGCAGCCAGCTCGGCATCGTGGGTAGCAAGGATCAGGCTGCAGCCATGGCGGGCCTGAAGCTCGAACATTAGCCCGGTGACCTCATCGGAGGTATGGCGATCAAGGCTCCCGGTCGGCTCGTCCGCCAGAATCAGGGCCGGCTCCATGGCAAACACCATAGCCAGAGCTGCACGCTGGCGCTGGCCGCCGGATACCTGATCCGGGTAGCGCCGGGCCAACTCGCCGATGTTCAGGCGGGTCAGCCAGTCTTCACTGTGTGCCGGGTCACGACCGGCAAGGTAAGCACGGAACTGTACATTTTCCAGTAACGTCAGGGCGGGCATCAGGTTGGCTTCCTGAAATACCACACCTATGTGCTGTTTGCGCAGCCTGGCCCAGGCCGCGGCTCTGTGTTTTGCGGCAGCGGCGCCGGCTTCGAAAACCTGGTCGCGCAGCGCAATGCTGCCGGCATCCGCCACTTCCAGGCCACACAGCAGGTTCAGCAGCGTGCTTTTGCCAGAGCCGGAACGTCCGGTCAATGCCAGCGACCGGCCCTGCCCGAGCGTGAACGACAGTTTTTCGATAACCGGTACTGTTTCGTTAGCACTGACAAACTGCTTGCTCAGACCCCGCACAACCAGCAAAGGTTCGGACATACCCCCATTCCCTCACGTCAGCAGCCGATCAATCCGGCGCTCCCAGTGGTTCTACTTCCCCGCCATGGCGTCGGGCCAGCCATTCCCGGAACTGCTCAAGCCAGGACAGAAGCGCTGGAATAACCAGCAACACTAGCACCGTGGATAGCCCCAGTCCAAAGGCTATGGAAGTGGCCATGGGGATCAGGAACTGCGCCTGCAGAGAGGTTTCAAACAACAGAGGCAACAAGCCGCCAATGGTGGTCAGCGAGGTCAGCAGCACCGCCCGCACCCGCTGAACGGCCGCCTCGTTCAGAGCCTCGTTGATACTCAGCCCCTTTGCTCTCTGGTTATTGTAGAAAGACACCAGAATGATGGCGTTGTTCACCACAATGCCCGCCAGACCAAACAACCCGAACAGTGACAAAACTGTGAGTTGCAGCCCCATCAGCCAGTGGCCAAGCAAAGCGCCCACCAGTGCAAAGGGGATAATTGCCATGACAATCAGCGGCAGACTCCAGGACGCAAATACCCACACCAGTATTACGTACATCAATGCCAGGCCGACCACCAGGCCGGTTTTCATGTCCGCGATGGTTTCACGCTGGTCGGCGGAACGGCCCTCAAAACTGTAGCGGACATTATAGCGGCTTGCGATGTCTGGCAGCGCATCGGCCTGCAGGCTCTCCAGAATCTGGTCCGTAGTGCTGACACGGGTATTGAGCGCGGACGTAACTTCTACCGACAGATCGCCATCCGCATGGCGTAACGCCTCGAACCCCTGGCGATGATCCAGGTTCATGACCTGCCCCAGCGGCACGAAGCGCCCATCGGGAATCCGCACCGTCACGCGGGACAGTGTCGATAGCCGTTCGCGCTGATCCCGGGGCAACTGAACCCGCACTTCCATTTCATCCCGGCCATCCTGATAAATTTGCGCAACCCGGCCATCAAACGCAGCCCGCAATTGCCGGCCGAGATCGTTTGTGGTGAGGCCCAGTGCTTCCCCGTAAGCACTGGTTTGATAGATCAGCTGCTCCCGGCCCCAGGGCATGTCATCTTCCACATCCAGAACACCGGGCAGGGTGGATAACGCCTGTGCCAGCTCTTCTGCTGCATGCTTCAGGTTTTTCGCGTCATCTCCGGTCAGCCGCACGTTCACATCCCGGCCCGGTGGCCCGGCCTGGCGCTCTGAAATAGCCAGATTATCGAGCCCCGCGGGCAGGAGCAGACGGCTGCGCCATTCGTTTATGAATTCCGGGTTACGCACGCTGCGCTGGTCCGAGGGCACCAGCTCGATCATCATTGAACCCAGCTCATCACCCGCCCGGGCACTGCCCCCGGCCCCCAGGGTGGCGCCTTCCGTGGTAACTGCGTGCAGTATCAGATTGCCGCCCAGTGCCGCTTCGGTCTCGTTCAGGGCCTTCTGCATTTCCCCCATAAAGCGGTCAACGGTCCTGCTGTCCGTACCTGCAACGAAACTGGCATTGGCGTATAGCACAGAGGGTTCAGGCGTGGGGAAAAAATTGAAGCCAAGGCGGCCCCCGACAAGCAGCCCGACAGTCACTATGGCCAGGGCCAGAACGCTTGCCATGGTAATACCCCGGTGCTCAAGACTGCGCTGGGAGAAGCGGCGGAAGGGGCCTTCACGGAAGCGATCAAACCTGCGTTCAAAGCCGCTACGAAAGCGTGTGACAGGATTGCGGCTCGGCACCCGAGATTGTTCCGCGTCTTTATTCGCATACCCGGGTTTGAAAGCGTGCCGCAAATGCGCCGGAAGCACAATAAAGCACTCCAGCAGGGAGGCGATGAGTACGCAAATCATGACAACGGGTATGTCGCCAAGGATATTACCGATGACGCCGCCGACAACCAGGAGCGGCATGAAGGCTGCGACGGTAGTCAGGGATGAGGCCAGCACCGGCCAGACCATACGTTTGGCGGCACCTTCCGAGGCGTAGATGGACGCTTCTCCCATTCGGGCATGGGCGTCTGCATCTTCCCCCACCACAATGGCGTCATCAACAATAACCCCCAGCGCCATGATCAGCGCAAACAGGGACATCATGTTGATGGAGCCACCAATCAGCCAGAACACGCCCAGAGCTGCCAGAAATGCTGTGGGGATGCCAACCGCCACCCAGAATGCCACGCGCCCCGGAAGAAAAAGATACAGCAGGCACACAACCAGTATCAGGCCGCTTAGGCCGTTGCTGGTCAACAGCGAAATACGGTCGTTCAGCAGTTGCCAGGTTTCATCGTAAACCTCCAGCTCCAGGGATGGCGGCAGCGTGGCCCGTGTCTCCTCCAGCCACTGCTCCAGAACCTTTGCCGCCGCCAGTGAATTGCCGCTTTCTGCGCGCTGGAGTTGCAGTTCTATGGCGGGAAAGCCGTTGCGGGTGAGGGATACCTGGGTGTCCCGGTCTTCCCTGCGAACGGTCGCGATGTCCCCAAGGCGCAGCTGCACCCGCTCAGAGCTGAGTACAGGTACGGATTCAAACGCCTGCGGGCTGCGCCGTTGCTCCACAGACCTCAGTTCCCGGGCCGCATCCTGCTGGGCCATGATACCGGCGGGCAAATCCTGCGACACCGCAGCCACCCGGTCGGCAATCTGCCCGAGTGATAACCCCAGTGTTTCCAGCCTTTCGACCGGAATATCAATACTGATCTGCTGCTCTGGCAGCCCCCTGAACGACACCCGGTCTATGCCCCGCTGCAGAAGCTCGTCTTCATAGCGATAGGCCAATGCCCGCAGCTCGCTGCGATCAACATCGCCGTATACCAGCAACCGTGCGACCGGCTCATAGCGTTCAACTCTTGAAACCCGCGGTTCTTCGGCATCTGCCGGCAGGTTGTTGAACTCATCTACCTGCTGGCGCACATCATCCAGTGCGGTGATCGGATTGGTGCCTTCATGGAATTCCAGCGTAATGGACGCCACGCTCTGGGCCGAGGTGGAGGTCATTTTTTTCAGACCATCCACACTGCGCAAACGCTGCTCCAGCGGATTGGTTATGCCCTGCTCCACATCCTCGGCAGAGGCACCGCTCCACACCACCCGCACGCTGACCACATCCAGCGCAAAGGTGGGAAAAAACTGGATGTTCATGCGGGTAAGCGCCAGGGCACCGGCAAGCAGCATCATCAGCATCACCAGGTTGCCGGCAACCCTGTGATGCACAAAAAAGCCGATTACGCCTTTTCTGCGCCTCATTGTGCAGGGCCCCGGTTATCTGCACCTGCATCTTCAAGCTCACCGGCAACATCGACTTTCAGACCCGTCAGGGCATTGGGCAGGTGGGTCACGATCAGGCGTGCGCCTGATTGAAGCGCCTCACCTGCCACCAGCAGGCGCCGTTCGCCGTTCGCCGAGAGTACCTCACCCACCCGCTCTACAGTTACCCGCTTCATGCGGCTGTCATCTGTCATCAGGTATACGCTGTCGGCGCCGTACAGGGCGCTGAACGGGATGGCTATAGTGTCGCGGCGCGCCGGTCGCTCCAGACTGACCGGCAGCAAGGCTCCCGGGCGCAGGCCCGCCGGATCTCCGGTTACCGCAAGAATTGCCTCCGTTCCGGATGGATCGCTGATGCCGGCAAAGCGTTCAAGCCGGAAACGGATATCCCGCTGATCGTTGTAGGCATGGAGTTCTGCACCCTCTGCCAGGGCGCCGAGCAGCTCGGCACGATACATGTCGGGCACTCTCGCCCTGAGTTCCAGCCCCTTGATGGAATAGATAGAGAGCAGATTCCGGTTTCGCGATACCTGGTCGCCCACAGCAACCTGAACATCGGTTACAACACCGTCAAAGGGGGCAACAACCCGGGATCGTTCAGCATCACGTTGTGTTGTGGCCAGGCTGGCTTTGGCCTGGGCAAGCCGGGCCTCCAGGCTTTGCAGCCGGGCCGGGTGTTCGTCGATGGCACGTTGGCGGACACTGACAGTAAGTTCGGCTCTGGCCGCCGCATCGGTTACGCTTTCCAGGTTTTCACGGGAGGCCAGGTTACGTTCTACCAGCGAACGGGTACGTTCCAGCTGCCGGCGGGCGTTGGCCAGAATGGCCTGTTCACTTTTCAGGGCGGCCAGATCATTGCCATAGCGCACCTGTTCAGCACGAATCTGGGCGTCCAGATCGGCCACCTGGGCTTTGGCCTGAGCCAGTACCGGCTCGACATCCAGGGGGTCCAGAGCCACCAGAAGATCCCCCTGGCTCACCCGCTGACCTTCAGCCACAGGACGCTCACTGATTCTTCCCGCCAGAGTCGCCACCACCGATATCTGTTCCGGCGCCACCACCTCCCCGTACAGCGGCAGAACCGGTGCATGCGCTGCCGGCTCAATGGTCTGGACCTGCACCCGCCAGCTCCGTTCGGTAGCACTTACCTGCGCCGGTTCCGGGCGGGTCATTTTCAGAAACAGGAAACCCAGAACACCTGCTGCCAGAATAACTAAAGGTATAAAACGTTTGGACATAGCGCGTTGGCCAGCTAAGGTAAATAAAGCCGCGTCGCACGGCGGGTGCTAAAAATATGAGTGCACGGGAAACGCAACTCGAAAACCCGTTACAGCCACTGTTTGCCCGGGAGATCTGTACGCTTGTTCGCGGAAGATCATGTCAATCTGCTCAGCGCAACCGCCATCACCTCGCTGGTTGTGGTGCTGGTTGTCCTGCTCCACCATGGGGTGCTTGTGCAGCTGAGCCGCTTGCTTGCAAAAATGCACTCGGCCCATCACACCCGCCTGGTGACAGCCGTCTTTGGTGTTCTGCTGGCTCACACGGCTGAGGTCTGGATATTTGCAGCGGCCTATTTTTTTATGCACCACGCTGATGCGTGGGGTTCGCTGACCGGCAACTTCAACGGCAGCCTGCTGGATTGCGTTTACTTTTCATTCAGCACTTTCACCACCGTCGGCTACGGTGATATCGCGCCTCTTGGTGAACTACGCTTCCTGACCGGCGTCGAAGGGCTCACAGGCCTCGTTCTTATAAGCTGGAGCGCTTCTTTCCTGTTCATGAAGATGCAGCGTTACTGGGCTGGCGCACGGGGCAGCTAAACCCACTTACACTTTGCCAGCGTGTAATACAACAGTGGCACCACCACCACGGTCAGCAAGGTGGAGAGCGCAAGGCCAAACACCAGCGAAATGGCCAACCCGTTAAAGATCGGGTCATTAAGAATAAAGTAGGCTCCCACCATGGCCGATATGGCTGTCAGGGCGATTGGCTTGATGCGCACCGCACCGGCCAGCACCACCGCTTTATCCAGCTCCATGCCTTCTTCGAGCAGTTGCCGGATAAATACCACCAGCAGTATGGAGTTTCTTACGATAATCCCCGCCAGAGCGATCATGCCAATCATGCTGGTGGCGGTAAATTCCCGCCCCAGCAGGGCATGCCCCGGCATGATACCAATCAGGGTCAGCGGAATGGGCGCCATGATCACCAGCGGCAGGATATACGAACGGAACTGCGCCACCAGCAACACGAAAATCATGAACACCCCTACACTGTAGGCCGCACCCATATCACGGAAGGTCTCGTAGGTAATCTGCCACTCACCGTCCCACTTGAGCGTGCCCTTTTCCGGCAATGGTGGCTGATCAATAAAGAACTGCTCCGGGGCACCCTCCTGCTGCTTCAGGCGGGAAACCATCGCAAACATACCGTACAGGGGTGAATCCACTTCGCCCGCCATATCCGCCGTCACATAGGTCACCGGCAGCAGATTCTTGTGATAAATGGCTCCCATCCAGTCCGCCTCGCGCACCTCGGCGACACTGGCCAAGGGCACCAGATGTCCGGCACGGCTGCGCACCTGCAGCGACATGAGCACCGATGGCTGTGCCTTGTCGCCCTCGCTCAGCGTGACCCGGATGGGCACGGGGTATTTTGCATAATCATCGTGCAAAAAGCTGACGTTCATGCCTCCCAGCGCCATCTGCAAGGCCTCGACAACCTGGGCCTGGGATACACCGAGACGGGCAGCCCGGTCGCGGTCCACTTCGATTTCCCATTGCCTGGTGGGCGCTTCCAGCGTGGTGTCAATGTCCACCAGCCCCTCAACCTCGGCCATACCGGCCGCCACAGAGCGGGCCAGCTCTGCTCGCTGTTCCGCGTCCACGCCATAGATCTCCGCAACCACCGGGGACATCACCGGTGGTCCCGGTGGCACTTCAACAATTTTTACACTGGCATCGTAGCGCTTGCCAATGGCGGTCAGTGGCTCCCGCAACGCCTGGGCAATATCATGGGACTGGCGGGACCGGACATCTTCATGGCTGAGATTGACCTGAATATCCCCCTGGTAAGGGTCGCTGCGCAAATAGTACTGGCGCACCAGCCCGTTGAAGTTAATGGGCGCTGCGGTGCCGGCATAGCTCTGCCAGCTGGTCACTTCATCCACCGTCTCCAGGTAGTGCCCCATCTCCATCAGCACCCGCTGGGTCTGCTCCACCGGCGTGCGCTCGGGCATATCAACAACAACCTGCAGCTCGGATTTATTATCAAAAGGCAGCATTTTCAGGATAACCGCCTGAAACACCGGCAGTGAAGAGGCGGCCAGGGTCAGCAGGATTACTCCCAACGCCAGTAAACGGCGGCGCCAGTGGTGGTCACCCAGGAACGGTGTGAGTACGCCACGAAATATTTTAAGGGAAAGGGGGCTGACACCATCGGCGGAGCTGCCTGACTCTTCCGCCTCGTTCGCGGCTACACCTTTCTGGTGCTTCAGCAAGCGGAAGGCAAGCCAGGGCGCTACCACAAAGGCCACAATCTGGGACAGCACCATACCAGCGGATGCGTTTATGGGGATGGGGCTCATGTAAGGTCCCATCAGGCCGGTTACAAAGGCCATGGGCAACAAAGCCGCCATAATGGTGAGGCTGGCCATGATCGTGGGTGTACCCACCTCGTCCACCGCTACCGGAATAATATCCCGCACCGGGTGCCTGGAATTGCGGATGCGGCGGTTAATGTTCTCGGTTATTACAATGCCATCGTCTACCAGAATACCGATTGAGAAAATCAGCGCGAACAGGGAAACACGGTTCAGGGTGAAGCCCCAGGCCCAGGAGAACACCAGAGTCAGCAGCAGGGTGATCAACACAGCCACACCCACAATCAATGCCTGGCGCCAGCCCATGGCCATCAATACCAGCAGCACCACGCACAGGGTAGCGGATATCAGGTCGGTAATAAGTTTGCGGGCCTTGGCCGAGGCGGTTTCCCCGTAATCGCGGGTAACGATGATTTCCACACCTTCGGGCAGCGCGCGATTGCGGATCTCCTCCAGTCGTTGCGTAATGGCGGTGGTGATATCCACAGCGTTCTGCCCGGGCTTTTTGGCAATTGCCAGTGTTACTGCCGGGTATACATCGCCGGGTCTGCCTGCATTATCTCCTTCCACTGCCGGCCCGAAGCCGGTCATCACGCTTTGGTCCACAACCGTGCCACCACGGCTGACGCTGGCTACATCGTCCAGAAATACCGCCGCGCCATTGTGCATGCCAACAACCAGTCCACGCACATCCTCTGCGCTTTCCAGCAAGGTACCTGCCTGAACCGGGATCGAGAGATTGTCACGGGTAATACGGGCTTCCTGACTGCTGGCGTTGGCCGCCTTCAGGGCATCGCGAATATCGTTCAGGGTAAGGTCATAGCCGGCCAGCAGCGCCGGGTCAAAATGAATATCGACACGGTCGGGCACACCGCCCACGGTGTAAACATCGCGGGTTCCGGGCACACGCTTGAGCGCCACTTCCAGCATGTGAGCCAGCCGGGTCAGCTCTTCGCCGGTGTGGCCATTGTTGGGGTCGAACAGGGTCAGCGTCATTACCGGTACATCATCAATACCTTTTGGCTTGATCACCGGTTGCGTGGCACCCAGATCCGGCGGCAACCAGTCCTGGTTGGAATACACCTGGTTATACAGCCGGACCAGCGCTTCCTGCCGTGGAATACCCACTTCAAACTGAACCGTAATCACCGCCTGGCCCTGGCGGGAGACCGAGTACACGTGCTCAACGCCGGCAATTTCACTCATCACCTGACCGGCCGGGGTCGCAATGGCACTCTCCACTTCCCGGGTGCTGGCCCCCGGAAAAGCCACCATGATGTCCGCCATGGTGACATCTATCTGTGGCTCTTCCTCTTTCGGGGTCACAACAACGGCGAGCACACCCAGTATGATAGACAACACCGCAAGCAACGGCGTCAGATGGTTATCCTGGAAAACCCGGGCGATCGCTCCGGAAGGGCCTACCGGCGGCAATTCTCGGCTCAATTCCCTGCCTCCCCGTTTGACTGCTCACTTGAGCCCGGGCCGGATACACCGGCAGCCGCCAGATTCAGGCGATCGGTACCGACCAGTTCAACAGGGTTAACCACCACCTGCTCGCCCTCGCTCAGGCCCGCCAGGATTTCCAGGCGACCGTCCTGCTCCATGCCGGTGCGCACCTGCCGCAACCGGGGAGTACCCTGATCATCCAGTACGAAAACGGCTCTCAGTTCACTGCGGCGAACAAGACTGCTTTCGGGTATCCACAGCGCACTCCGGCTGGCAACCGGAATACCCACCTTGACCAGCATGCCCGGGAACAGTGAGCCATTGGGCTCACTGAGGCGCATACGCAAGCGAAAGGTGTGGGTGGCCGGATTGGCGTAGGGGTAGAACGTCATGGCGCCGGTTTCAAGCACGCGGCCATCGGCGAGCGTGACCTTTGCCTGGCGGTCGCGTCGGGCAAGATCTGCGTATTGCTGGGGCAAATCCACAACCACCCGTAACTGTTCCAGCGACAGGCCGCTGAGCAGGGGCTGACCGGGGCTGACAGACTCCCCTATTTCCACATGCCGTTCGGTGAGTATCCCGCCATAGGGCGCAGTTATGCGGGTATAGCTCAGCTGCTCACGCGCCTCTGCCAGTGCCGCATCCGCACGCTCCAGCCGTGCCCTGGCCGCCGCCAGGTTGTTTCGGGCCTGATCGAATTCCTGCCTCGAAACAAGGCCGCGTTCATGCACGGCTTCAATACGGTCAAATTGCTGCTGTGCGTTCGCAAGAGCCGCTTGCGCTTCGTCCCGGCTGCCCTGGGCCTGATTGACCCGGGCACGCTGCTCACTGCTCTCCAGTTGCACAATCAGATCGCCGGCAACCACAGAGTCATCCACATCAAACGGCAACTTCTGCACCGTGCCGCTGGTTTGTGCCGACACCGTACTTTGCTGGACGGCCTCGATAACGCCATCAAGCACAAGCGTTTCCTGCAGTTCACTGCGCTCAACCGGCACTGTCTCCAGCCTGCCTGATGTTTGTTGACCCAGAGCAAGCCCGGAACAAGCCAGGCTCAGGAGCATTGCGCCCAGCAAAGCAAAACGACTCACCACCAGCCACCTCGGATTTTATGTTATTAGCAAATAACCACAGGTTATCAAAAAACTCGATTGAATACAGTCCGAACTTCCCGCAGGCACAGATAAATTTCGCTGTCAGGACTTGCCCGCAGTAAAGCCTCCATCAACCATCAGAGTTGTGCCCGTTATAAAACTGGCCTCATCACTCACCAGGAACACGAAAGCATTGGCAATCTCTTCAGGCCGGCCCAGGCGCTTCAGCGGATGCAGGTCGATCAGGCCCTGCCTCAGCTCATCGTCCAGATCCTGCAGCAGTGGCGTATCAATATAGCCCGGCCCTATGGCGTTGACACGCACAGTTTTTTCGGCAGATTCCAGGGCCAGAGTCCGGGTCAGGTTTACCACGCCACCTTTAGCCGCCGAATACGCAGCGGCATTACTCTGGCCAAAAACGCCCAGAATGGATGCGCAGTTAACAACAGAGCCGCTGCCTTGCCTGTACATTTGCCGTAACGAAGCCCGGGCCACGCGGAAAACACCGTTCAGGTTGATATCAATAACCCGCATATAGTCATCGTCCGGGTAGTCAACGGCGGCACTCAGCCCGCCAATGCCTGCATTATTGAAGACACCGTCGAGACCTCCAAGCTCGCTCACCGTATTTGCCACCAGGTCATCCACTTCTGCACTGGAGGTTACATCCACCGGCAGAAACAGGCAGCGGCCACTGTATTCGCCGTCCAGGCGCTTTGCCTCCTGGGCTCCGTGGCTTGCGGCCAGATCCGCGATGACCACACTAGCGCCCTCTTGCAGACAACGCTCCGCCGACGCCAGGCCAAGACCACTGGCACCGCCGGTTATCAGAATTCGCTTTCCATTAAGCCTCATGATCCGTCCTCCTGATGTTTACTCTGTCAGAGCATAGCCCATAGCGCCATTGCCAGCATGAAAAAGCCTCTGAAAAAAACCCCGTGCGGGGGGAGTTAGTCCCGCACGGGGCAGAGTGTTACCCGCTGGCTATGAGTAGCGGGCAACCGCCATTGCAGGGTTTACCACCTGGCCGTCAAGGCCGCGCGCAGTGTACGCCCCGGCTCGTTCACACGCACCGCATCAGGGTTGAACGGGTCCGTATTGGCACGGCTCACGTGAGGCGCCCAGGTGTTGTCAAACAGATTATCCACAGCCCAGTTGAAACTGAGGTGCGCCATCAGCGGGTGGCTGCCGGACAGGTTAAACACGCCATATCCGGGCGAGGTTCCCGCATCCAGCCCGGATTCCAGATCGATGCGATCCTGGCGCCGAGCCAGGTGCCACTGGGCCTCTATGCTGTGGCCCATGCTCTGCCATGCCAGTGTCTGCACAAACTGCACCGGCGGAATCTGCGGCAGAGGCTTGTTATCATCGCGGTTTTCACCGCGAACAGAGGCCAGAGCACTACTGCTGCTCCAGGTACCGTTGGTCCAGCCAACCGTCATTTCGGCACCCAGCAGGCGAGCATCAATGTTCTGGTAGCGGGTATCAGCCGGCGTTTCTTTATAGCGCAACACAAAGTCGTCCACTTGATCCACCCAGACAGCCGGCTTCCAACTCCATTGATCCTTACTACCACTCAGTGCCAGCTCCAGTTTATGGTGCTTTTCCGTATCCAGGCCGGGGTTGCCAATCCAGCTGTCATTCATGGTATTGCGTGCCAGATAGCGCTCGGTAACACCCGGGCTGCGCACACTGCGGCTGCCGGTAAGGGTAAGCGCCTGGTTCTGCGGCAAGCGCCATTCGCCGGTAACAAACCCGCTGACGTTATTGTCTTCCGATTTCACATCGGTTGTGCCGTAGGCGCTCTGGTAAAGCATGGCCGGAGTCATGCCCATGCTCGCAACGGTGTCTGCTTTGGTGGCATCCATTTCCACGCGGTCGTAACGCAGGCCAGCTCCAACTTTCAGGTCACGGGCAAGACGGCGGAAACCCTCTGCAAAAATTCCGGCACGCTCACGCTCCACGCCCGGCCACATGAATGACACGGTCATTGGCATGGGGTTGGTCACATTGGACAGGGTGGCATCCCAGTCGTTGGTCTCCACGTCTGCGCCTATGGCCCAGTCGGTTGAGCCACTGGGGCTCTGGTCAAGAATAAAACGCAGGCCACGGGTTTCGGTAATGGAGTCCGTTTGCATTTTCATCATGCCGGCCGGGCGCAGGCTGAAGTTGTCCATGATGTGATCCACATCCGCCTGCCAGGCCAGCAAGCTCCACTCGCCCATGGCCACCGGGGAGCCAATCTCCATGCGATAAATATCCGTGTCGGTTTGCGGCGCATCCATGCCGGAGCCGGCGTATTTTACGTCACTTTCTTCCTGGCGGCTGACCATACTCTTGATATAAAAACCGCTCTCTGCCGTCCAGGCAGCGTCGGCGCGGCCTTCGGCATTTTCATAGGCGCTGCGCACCTTATTGCCATCGCCGTCCTCATAATCGTCGGCTTCGTCATAGCCGCCAGACAACCTTAACCAGGCCTCTTCACTGCCCACCGCCGCTGCCGCATTCACCAGTTTGCCGTTGCCGTTATCTGATCCACCCACCGTCACCTGGCCGGTTGTGGCGTTCCCGTCGAACTGTGGATCAGCGGTGGTGGCAATCACCTGGCCACCTGCAACAGGGCCCCAGCGCAGGGTGCGGTTAGTGGTTCGAATTTCCAGAACTGGCACCAGCGCACTGCTCAGGCGACTGGTGGGTGGATCCATGCGATTGGGACAGGCACCTTCTACCCGGATACCATCCAGCAGCACATCCACCCGCTCCTGGCTTTGCCCCCGCACCACAGGTTCCAGACCGCGACCGCCCATCCGGGAAAGAGAGACCGAAGGATCCGAAGCCAGCCGGTTTACCGGCTCGCTGGCCAGCACCGCAGTGGCGTTGTCGCCGGCTCGCCCTTCAGTTACCCGGATGACCAGATCGTCCCCGCTGGTCTGGGCGGACACCAGCGTCGGCAGCCCCGCAAGGCCAATCAAAACCATCTTTGCGCAGCTCGTACATACTCCCTCTTTCATACAACTGTTTCCCCGCCGGCGATCCGTTTATCCATCTGTAGAACAAAAGTGTCCGCGAATGATAAACAGACCGGAGCCGGCGCGCGTGAGACACAATGCCGCATCTCCATAGGGGTAGCTGTTCATGGGGCTGCTGTGGGGATGTCTTGCCAAATTGACTGCAATATGCTCAAATCACCGCCCCATTTTTCAACCATCCTTTCCATTTTCCTGCAATAAGCAAGAACCGAAACGAGGAATACTCTATGGCCGCCCGACTTGATGAAAAACTTGAACTGATTTACGAAGACGTTCTGCACCGCAATCCGGGTGAAAACGAATTTCACCAGGCTGTTCACGAAGTTCTAGAAACACTGGGGCCCGTGCTGGTGAAGTACCCGGAGTTTGCCGAGAAGAAAATCATCCAGCGCATCTGCGAGCCTGAGCGCCAGATTATTTTCCGGGTGCCCTGGCAGGACGATAACGGCGAAATCCATATCAACCGTGCCTTCCGCGTGGAATTCAACAGTGCTCTGGGACCCTACAAAGGCGGCATGCGTTTTCACCCGTCTGTATACCTTGGCATCATCAAATTCCTGGGCTTCGAGCAGATTTTCAAGAACGCCCTGACCGGCCTGCCCATCGGTGGCGGTAAAGGCGGCAGCGACTTTGATCCCAAGGGCCGCTCGGATGACGAGATCATGCGCTTCTGCCAGAGCCTGATGACCGAACTGTATCGCCACATCGGTGAGTACACTGACGTGCCAGCCGGTGACATTGGCGTGGGCAAACGGGAAATCGGCTACCTGTTCGGCCAGTACAAGCGCATCACCAACCGCTACGAATCCTCGGTGCTGACCGGCAAGGGCCTGGACTGGGGCGGCAGCCGTGCGCGCACTGAAGCAACCGGCTACGGCACCGTTTTCTTTACCCAGGAGATGCTCAAGGCCCGCGGCGACTCCATGGACGGCAAAAAGGTGGTTGTCTCCGGATCCGGCAACGTAGCCATCTATGCCATTGCCAAAGCTCATGAACTGGGCGCTACGGTTATTGCCTGCTCCGACTCCAGCGGCATCATCGTAGACGAAAAAGGCATTGATCTGGCGGCGCTCAAGCAGATCAAAGAAGTAGAGCGTCGTCGCATCAGCGCTTACACCGAGTTCCACAAAGACGCGAAATACGTGGAAGGCGGAAGCATCTGGTCCATACCTTGCGACATCGCGCTGCCATGCGCTACCCAGAACGAACTCAATGCCAATGACGCCAAAACCCTGGTGGAGAACGGCTGTATTGCGGTCGCCGAGGGTGCGAATATGCCAACCACTCCGGAAGGTATCGCAATTTTCCAGGAAGCCAAGCTGATGTACGGCCCGGGCAAAGCAGCCAATGCCGGCGGCGTGGCAACCTCGGCACTGGAAATGCAGCAGAATGCCAGCCGTGATTCCTGGTCCTTCGACTATACTCAGAAACGCCTTGAGGACATCATGATCGATATCCACAAGAGCTGTTTCGAGACATCGGCAGAATTTGGCGCCGAAGGCAACTATGTGCTCGGCGCCAACATCACGGGCTTTATCAAAGTAGCGCGCGCCATGGAGGCCATGGGCGTTATCTGATCACGGAGCAGCAGCTCATGACCGGGAACGGTGGAAACTCACAGGATCACAACCGGGTTTCCACCGGCCTCCCGGGGCTTGACGATGTTCTTGATGGTCTCAGAATCGGCGATAACGTCGTCTGGCGCGTCAGCGACCTCGACGACTACCGCCGGTTTGTTACCCCGTTTGTTGAATCTGCGGCGTCTGCCGGGCGTCGCATAATTTACCTCCGCTTTGGTCAGCACCCGCCGCTGATATCGGGCAAAAGCAATATCCACACCGAAAACATCGATGCCCTGGGAGGTTTCGAAGCGTTTACCGGCAGGGTTTGGCGCCTGATTGAAGAATATGGCCGCGGCGCGTTTTATGTATGCGACTGCCTGAGTGACCTGCTCAATGCCTGGGCCACCGATGTCATGGTCGGCAATTTTTTCCGGGTGGTCTGCCCATTCCTCTTTGAACTGGATACGGTTGCCTGGTTTGCCCTCTATCCGGACCGACATTCCCGCACCACATTGGACCGTATCCGCCAGACAACCCAGGTTATGGTGGATGTTCACCGCCTGGGGGATGACGTTCAGATCCAGCCCATCAAGGCCTGGTGCCGGCAGTCCCCGACCATGTTCCTGCCTCACCGGGAACGCAATGGCCGGTTTCTGCCGGTGGACGACAGCAGCGATGCCACCCGGCTGCAGGCCGGCCTGGAACTGGCCCAACTGCACCGGCAACCGCTACTGGACTACTGGGACCGGCTGTTCATGCAGGTTGCCAGTGCCCTAGAAAGTGAGGATCCGCAGCAGATAGCGGATGTGCAGAATCGCGTGCTGAATGTTCTGATCAGCCGGGACTCACGCATGCTGGACCTGGCCAGGCGCTATCTTGGCCTGGAGGATCTGCTTGCCATACGGGCGCGGATGATCGGCAGCGGTTACATTGGCGGAAAAGCCGCCGGCATGCTGATTGCGCGCAGCATACTGCTCACCAATCAGCCCGACATCTGGCAGGAGGGCCTGGAGCCCCACGATTCCAGTTATCTTGGTTCAGACGCCTACTATGCGTTTCTCGTCCACAATGGCCTGTGGCCGGCAACCATGCGGCAACGCTCCGCGGACGGCTACTTCAGCGAAGCCGCGGAGCTGCGCCGGGGCCTGCTGGCGGGCAGGTTCCCTCCGGAAATCCGTGTAGAACTGGAGCGGCTGCTGGACCACTACGGGCAATACCCGATTCTGGTGCGCTCAAGCAGTCTTCAGGAAGATGGCTTTGGCAATGCATTTGCCGGCAAGTACGACAGTGTTTTTCTGGTGAACCAGGGCGCGCCCGAGCACCGGCTTGCCGCACTGGAGGACGCTATCCGCCGGGTTTACGCATCCACCATGAGTGACGATGCCCTGGTTTACCGCAAACAGCGTGGTCTGGACCAGCGGGAAGAACCCATGGCCCTGCTGATCCAACGGGTCAACGGCCGCTTCCATGGCCGCTATTACCTGCCGGATGCCGCCGGTGTTGGCGTTTCCCGCAATACCTTTGCCTGGGATACCGACATGGACCCGGCTGCCGGTATGGTTCGGCTGGTTATGGGGCTGGGCACCCGTGCCGTTGACCGGATTGAAGACGATCACGCCTGTGTTATGGCGCTGGATTACCCGCGCCGCCAGCCATTCCGCAACCAGGATGAAAGCTACAGGTTCTCCCAGCATCTTCTGGATGTTCTGGACCTGTGGGAAGGCAAACTGACCACCCGCCCGCTGAGCCAGCTCGCGCAAGAGGTTTCGGACCTGCCTCTGAATCACCTTGGCGAAGTGGACCAGTCCGCCAGCCGGAGCGCAGAGGAACTGGGCCTGCCTGCACCCGTGTGGCGCCTGACGTTCCTGCCCCTGGTGCGCAATGGCCGCTTCGTTGCCCGTTTATCCAGCCTGCTCAAAACCCTCGAGGCAGGCTATCAACACCCGGTGGATGTGGAATTCACACTGCATCTGAATAACGCGGGTGGGCCGGCTTTTAACCTGGTGCAATGCCGGCCACTGGCGACCATTGGCGAAACTGCGGCAGCACCAATACCTGCAGACATACCTCACCACAAACTTCTGTTCCGCACCCGCGGGCACTTCATGGGCGGCAATATCAATCTCTCGATCCGGCGTGTTATCCGGGTAAATGCCGCCGTATACAGCAAACTGACAATGAGCCAGCGCTATGACGTTGCCCGCCTTGTAGGCGAGCAGGTGCGTATGGATAGCGGAAAAACCATGCTGATTGGCCCCGGGCGCTGGGGAACCTCCAGCCCGGAACTGGGTGTACCCGTGCGTTTTGCCCATATCGCCGGCGTTGCCGCACTGGTTGAAGTGGCAGAGATGGAGGGTGATATGGTGCCGGATCTTTCCTACGGCTCACATTTTTTTCAGGACCTGGTAGAAACCGGCATCGCCTACGTGGCGCTTTTCCCCAATGGCAGGAACTGCACCTATCAACCGCAACGGCTCCCCGGCATAAACACAAACACGACTCAGGCCTCTCCTGAGCAGGCAATACAGACCTTTGACCTGCGCGCAAAACCGCTGCAACTGACCGGCGATGTAATCAGCCAGGATCTGGCTTGCTACTATCCGGATTGATATCCGACAACTATTTCACCAAAAGCCGTCAAAAGCGGCTGGCTGCTGCACCGCTACAGGCTCAGCCCTGCTAGAATCCGGGCCATGGAATGGCTCACTCAGTCTCAAACCGGATTTCAACAGGCGGCCCGCTATCTGCTGGGTATGCGCCTGGCCATCGCTGCCCTCCAGCTTACCGCGCTGGCGGTGGCGGAGACCGTGGTAACGCTTGCCCACCGTGCTGAAGCCGTGGCGCTGTGTTTGCTCTATGCTGTTCTCGCGACGCTGGGCTGGCTCTGGTTTACCCGAAGGCCGCCACGCTCTCCTACCAGTGTCAGCGCCGGCCTCGCTCTTGACCTCGCTTTAATAGGTGGCTGGCTGTTTTTGACGGGAGGTTACACCAACCCCCTGGTGTCCCTGTTATTACTGCCAATTGCCGTGGCCATCATTCTGGTGCCACTGAGCCAGAGTATTGCCCTGACCGTCTCCGGCATCGCTGTCTACACAGCCCTGGTCGTATGGCATACGCCCATCACCAATGAACATCACAATGCCAACCTGGCGCAATTGCACCTGGCCGGCATGTGGGTCACCTTTGCCATGACGGCAGCCATCCTGCTTCTGGTGGTGGGCGCGCTGGCCAGGCGGTTGCGCCAGCAGCAGGAGCAACTGGCGACCATCCGGGAGACACGCCTGCGCGATGAACAGATCATCGCCCTGGGGCTTTCGGCAGCCGCTGTGGCCCACAGGCTGGGCACGCCGCTGAATACCATGACCCTGCTGGTTGATGAAATCCGGGCGGCTTTTCCCGACCCGGATCTCGCGGGGGACCTTGAACTGCTGGAAAACCAGCTTGCGGTCTGTGGAGACCACCTGCAACAACTCTCCAGCGCGGCGGTGCAGGCAAAAACAGCACAACTGGAAACACTGGACGCCCGGAGCTGGATGGCAAGACTGAGAGAGTCCGCAACGCTTTTGTGGCCGGCGGCGCCCATTGAGTGGCCGGTAATCGTTCCGGACTGTCGGGTTGCCGTGGATGCCACCCTGGATCAGGCCATTCTGAACCTACTTGCCAATGCGCTGACCGCCAGCCCCTCCTGGGTAGCCATCAGCATGCGACACGCCGAACACAACCGGATTGAGCTGGTTGTGGAAGATCATGGTGACGGGCTGGAAGATGCCTTTCAGAACACGCCCGGCGAGAACATTGTCGGTTCGGAAAATGGCATGGGTGTCGGCCTTTTTCTCTCCAATGCAACTATCCAGCGCCTGGGCGGCACGCTGAAGGCGCGCGTAGACCAACAGGGTACAACCATGATCATCGATTTACCCGTGGCAGAATCGCCACAGGCGCACACCGGAGGCCATCAATGAATCCCGAAAGCTGGCTGCTTATTGATGACGACACCGCCTTCCTGGAGGTACTCAAGCGCTCCTTGGCGCGCCATGGTATCGAGGCATCGGGCGTCCATTCCCACGCTGAAGCCCTGGCTACCCTGGACGGCGGAGAGTTTCAGAAATGTGTGCTGGACCTGAACCTGGCCGGCGAAAGCGGCCTGCAACTGCTACCCGAACTGCTTGCCCGCCAGCCCGGCCTGGAAATCCTGGTACTCACGGGCTATGGCAGTATTGCCACAGCGGTGGAAGCCATGCGGCGGGGCGCGGTGAATTATCTGTGCAAACCGGTTAGCATCAGCCAACTCATGCGCGGCTTTGAAGCCCTGGCTTCAACCCCCGAACTGCGCCCAGAGCCGCCGTCTGTGGAAGAGATGGAATGGGAACACATCCAGCGGATACTCAACGAACATGAGGGCAATGTATCGGCGACCGCCAGAGCCCTGAACATGCACCGCCGAACTCTGCAACGCAAGCTGCAAAAACATTCCCGCTGGCGCAGCTGATAAATTCGGTGAATGAGGAAAACGAACTTTTCGTAACCGGAGTACAGAATCCACTATGTCAGACACCCCTCATCCGGAACACGGAAAGATTCCTTCGATCGGCCTGGAGCGGCTGTCACTGGTCGCCAGAGCCACTCGCAGTATGATTCTGATCCTTGATGCCTGCGGTTCGGTCCAGTGGGCCAACACCGGTTTCGAGCAGCAGACCGGCTATTTACTGCAGGATATGTCCGGTAAGCGCCCGAGAGACCTGCTGAGCGGCCCGGGTACCGATGCCGAGACCCTGAGGCGCATCACCCGCAGGCTCTATCAGGCTCAACCGTTTGACGAAAAAGTACTGATTTACACCCGTGGCGGAGAACCCTTCTGGGTTCATCTTGATTGCGTGCCGTTTGGAACGGAACAGAGCGTCGAGCCGGGATTTATCATCATCATGACAAATATCTCGGACAACAGGGAAAGCGAACGGAATTTACGCATAGCCGCCAGCGTATTTGACCGCAGCCATGAAGCTATCCTCATAACGGATCGGAACAACCGTATACTGGATGTAAATCCGGCTTTCTCCCGCATCACCGGTTACAACCGCAGTGACGTACTCGGGCTCAACCCCTCCATCCTCAGTTCCGGGCGCCATTCGCCAGCGTACTACCGCGCTATGTGGCAAAGCATTCAAGAGTCCAATTTCTGGCGTGGTGAAATCTGGAATCGTCGAAAAAACGGAGAAGAGTACATTGAGATGCAATCCATTACCCGGGTGCATCTGGACGAGCCGGGGGATTACTACCACGTTGCCACTTTCACTGACATAACAGAACTGAAGAACCATGCAAAAGAACTGGACCGTGCGGCCCACTTCGACCTACTCACAGGCCTACCGAATCGCCAACTGCTAGAAGAACGTTTACGCTCGGCACTGGCGCACGCCAACCGGAACCAGACAAGCCTGTCGGTGGGTTATCTGGATCTCGATGGTTTCAGATCCATCAATGAGCGTTATGGGCATGATGCGGGCAACAGAATGCTGCGGGTTCTGGCCGGGCGCCTGGCACAAGGCCTGCGCAGTGGCGATACTGTGGCACGGATAGGCGGTGACGAGTTTGGCCTGATTCTGCAGAGTGACAGTCATGAAAGCGCCTACGAACGGATTTTGTCCATCATCAACAAGCCTGTTGATCCGGGCACCGGTGCCGATCCGGTTAATCTGACAGCCTGCCTGGGTATTACCCGTTATCCCGATGATAACGCCGAGGCCGAAAGCCTGATCCGCCACGCAGACCAGGCCATGTACGCAGCCAAGGAAAAAGGCCGCAACCTGCTACACTTTTTTGATCCGGAGCTGGATGCTCATCGGCGCCAGAGGCGCGAGCAACTGACCGAAATCACCCGCGCACTGGAAAACGAGGAATTTGAGCTTCATTTCCAGCCCCAGGTGCGAATAGCGGACCGTCAGGTAACCGGTTTCGAAGCGCTTATTCGCTGGAATCATCCAGAAAAAGGCCTGCTTTACCCCGATTCCTTCCTGCCAACACTGGAAAACAGCCACCTGGAAGTACCTCTGGGCCAGTGGGTACTCAAAGAAGCGATTTACCAGATGAACCTCTGGCACGAAGCCGGGGAAAATCTGTCTGTCAGCATCAATATCAGCGCCCGGCACCTGATGGACAGGAGCTTCACGCGTTACCTTGAAAGCTACCTGCACAGCCATCCAAGGGTAAAGCCCGACAGGATTACCCTTGAAGTGCTCGAATCAACAGCTCTGGAGGATACCTGCCGGGCCAGAAACGTGCTTGCACGATGCCGGAAACTGGGGCTTCATATCGCGCTGGACGATTTCGGCACGGGTTTTTCCTCACTGACTTACCTGCGCACCCTGCCTGTGGATCTGGTGAAGATTGACAAAAGTTTCGTGATTAACATGCTGAACAATGTCAGTGACCGGGCCATTGTGGAGAGTGTCATTTTTCTCGGCCAGAGGTTTGCCCACCCGATTCCCGCCGAAGGCGTTGAAACCATGGCGCACGCCAGCGCCCTGCGCGATCTGGGCTGTGAGTACATTCAGGGTTACGGAGTGGCCCGCCCCATGCAGGCACATAAAATAGAAGGCTGGTTGCAGGAGTGGCGCAGACATACGGCCAGAAAACAAAGCCGTGAACGCCCTGCATCCACCAGACGGGGTCAAAAGCCAAGAGGCGTCCGCGCCGGGCGGAATCAACGATAACGGCGCTGATCCAGTGTTGTCAGCCTGTCCGGGTGGAACACCATCATGCCGGTGATGAAAGCGCCGTTCACAAAGCCCTCCGGTAACATGAACAATGGAAGGTACCTCAGGTAATCGTGGACCAGCTCTGAAAACTCGTACACCCCGCTGAACCAGAGCATCAGGCACATAACCAGGCCGGCAACAGCCACTGAAATACCGGCCCCGAAAAAGCCGCAGAAGAAGATATAGGCAAAGAAATTGCTGAAATTCCGGCGCCTTTCCCAGAGCATAATGGCCTGAGTCACAAGGGCTGGAATCATAACGGTCACCAGCCCGTTAGCAGCAAACATGGTGACCGGCTCACGGCCGGTGATGACCGTCAGAATCAGAGCCAGAAGCCCGGCGAATACAGCCAGGCCCCAGCCCAGCATCAATGTTGCTGCAGTAATGCCGAAGATATGAATGGCGAGGCCGGGATAGATGCCCGCACGCAACTGCCAGATGAACCCCAGCACCACAGCCGCGCCGAAAAACGAATGCTGCAACGCGTTGTCTGCACGCAAGGCACGCCAACGCACGGAGCGCGCTGCCTGCAAAAGAATGAGCAGAAACAAAGCCAGCGTTACCAGCCACTGCCCGGTGGATAGCAGATTATCGGTCATACCCATAGTGAAAACTACTCGCTGAAACCCGGAACCGCCCCATGATAACGGTGTTAGCGGCCCCTTAACCAATGCCCTGCAGTATACGCAGCATGATCGGGGCGGAGGCTTGCCTCAAGCGGTTTTTTTCAGTACGGGCCGGCTACCACCAATGCCAGTGAGCGCCTGCCAGGCCTCATAAGTGCTGAGAAACACCCGGCCACCTAGATGTGACAGCAGCTCAGTACTCTTCAGGCGATCCATAACGGGCCCTTTGACTTCAGAGAGGTGCAAGCGCACACCGGCATCCCGCAGGCGCTCGTTGATGGCTTCCAGGCTTTCCAGCGCGGAGGCGTCCACCAGGTTGACCGCCGGGCATACCAGCACCAGGTCTTTCAGTTCCGGCTCACTGATAGCCAGGTCCATCACTGTCTCCTCCAGAAAGCGTGCATTGGCAAAATACAGGCTTTCGTCAACACGCAAAAACGTGACCCTCGGGCAAACTTCAACGTCATGCCGCAGCACGTTACGAAAGTGTTCGGTTCCCGGAACCCGGCCCACAACGGCGCTGTGGGGCCGGCTGGTGCGATACAGGAAGAGCCCGATGGAGAGGGCGACACCGGCAATAATGCCCGCCTCCACGCTGTGCCCGAGAGTCAGAATGATGGTGGCCAGCATGGCACCGAAATCTGTCCGTGAATAACGCCAGGTGCGACCCAGTGCCGGCAAATCAATCAGTGTTGCCACCGCAACAATAATGGTCGCTGCAAGTGTTGCCTGCGGGAGATAGGCAATGGCCGGAGTCAGGAACAGGGTTGCCAGGGCAATTCCGACCGCGGTATAGGCGCCTGCTGCCGGGGTTTCCGCCCCGGCATCAAAGTTGACCACCGAGCGCGAGAAACCTCCGGTTACCGGCATGCCACCGGAAAAACCGGCGCCAAGGTTGGCGGTTCCCAGGCCGATCAGTTCCTGGTCCGGATCTATGCGCTGGCGCCGTTTGGCTGCCAGAGTCTGGCCCACGGAAACGGACTCGACAAAACCCACAATGCTGATCAGCAAGGCGCTGACCGCCAGTTGCTGCCAAAGCTCCCAGTCGAGTGCGGGCATAGTCAGTTCAGGAAGCCCCCGGGGCACCACCCCCACCAGGCGCACACCCTGGGTGTCGAGCCGCAGCTGCCAGGCAATCAGGGTAGTCACCAGCACAGCAAGTATTGGCGCCGTTTTGGTGATGATGTCCGCAGAACGGGCGCCCAGGCCCCAGCGCATCATGAGGGATTTCAGATACTTCCGGGAAAACACCAGGAACAGAAGTGCACCTGTGCCAATTGCCAGGGTCGGCAGGTTGGTGTCACCAATCGACTGCAGCAGGGACTGGCCGATGTTCAGAAGGTTATGCCCGGAAGCCTGCACGCCAAAAATATGCTTGAGCTGGCTGGCGGCAATCACAATTCCGGAAGCCGTAATAAAGCCGGAAATCACCGGGTGGCTGAGAAAGTTGGCGAGAAACCCCAGCCGCAGAATACCCATCAGGGTGAGCATAAGCCCCGACATAATTGCCAGCAGCACGGCTCCGGCGATGTATTCGGAACTTCCAGCCTCCGCCAGCGGCGCCAGTGCGGCAGCGGTCATCAGCGACGCCACCGCCACCGGGCCAACCGAAAGCGTTCTGCTGGTGCCAAAAATGGCGTAAATCACCAGGGGCAGAATACTGGCGTACAGCCCCACGTGCGCAGGCAGGCCCGCCAGCAGCGCGTAGGCCAGGGATTGCGGAATGAGCATCACGGTTACTATAACCGCAGCCACCAGATCGCTGGTGGCCTGGCTACGGCTGTACTGTGGCGCCCACTGGAGAACAGGCAAATAACGCTTGAGGTTCATCCGGCGCTCAGAACAGGTTGACCGGAATTTTCAGATAAACCTGGCCATTGTCCTCAGCCGGCGGCATCTCCCCTGCCCGCATGTTTACCTGTACAGATGGCAGAATCAGCCGGGGCATGTCCAGGGTTGCGTCGCGCTCGGTGCGCATCTTTACAAACTCTTCTTCGCTAACGCCATCGTGCACATGGATATTGGCCTCACGCTGCTCCGCCACGGTTGTCTGGTGCACATACTTATCCCGGCCCGGCGCCTTGTAGTCGTGGCACAGGAAAATACGGGTTTGCGCAGGCAGCGACAGCACCTTGCGGATCGACCGGTAGAGCTCACGGGCATCGCCACCCGGGAAATCACAGCGTGCGGTTCCGTAATCCGGCATAAACAGGGTGTCGCCCACAAAGGCCGCATCACCGATCACATAGGTCAAACAGGCGGGAGTGTGGCCCGGCGTGTGCATTACACGGCATTCCAGGCCACCTATGGCAAAGGCATCGCCATCCTGGAAAAGGCGGTCAAACTGGCTGCCATCACGGGCAAATTCAGTACCCGCATTAAACGCTTTACCAAAAATCTCCTGGACATCCCGGATGTGTGCTCCAATCCCGGTTTTGCCTCCGAGTTTTTCATGGAGATAAGGCGCTGCAGACAAGTGATCCGCATGCACATGGGTTTCCAGAATCCACTCAACGTCCAGATTGTGTGACCGGACGTATTCGATGATCTCGTCAGCCGAGCGCACATCGGTCCTGCCTGCGGCGTAGTCAAAATCAAGCACCGAATCGAGAATGGCGCAGGCCTTGCTCTGTGGATCACGGACCACATAACTGAACGTATTGGTGGGCTCGTCAAAAAAATGCTGAACGATGGGGTTGAGCATGATCGTCACCTCCGTCAGAGTGGAGCCTTGAAAATTAATTCTAAGGATATACCAAAACGGAATATTAGGTGAAATTCTCTTTATTTATATGCGCGATACCCCTGATGCATCCACAAGACAGTCACGCCCTTCCTGTTTTGCCTGGTACAGCCGGTCATCCGCCAACCGGATAAGCAGGTCCGGTGAGGACGGAACATCACCCAGTTCCGCGATCGCGGCAATGCCCGCACTGACCGTCAGTGGCAAAGTAGTGCCTTCAAAAATAAAACCCTGGTCGCGTACTGCGCGGATAATACGCCCGACCGTACATTTTACATCCGCCTGGCTGACACCACTGAATGCAACCACAAACTCCTCACCGCCGAATCGCGCCACCACATCGGTCTCTCGGGTTTGCTCCAGAAGAATGTCGGCAAACTTGCGCAGGCAGACATCCCCTCCAAGGTGTCCTATGGAGTCGTTAATGCGCTTGAACCGATCCAGATCGAACATCGCCAGCGTAAAATTTTCGCCGTAACGTAGGATTCCGAAATAGTGCTGTGTGTATTCCGCATTTGAAAGTTTTCTGAAATAGAAAACGGATACCCCAGATAATCGATCTCGGGAAACTTCACGGCATCT
>JACDJA010000606.1_pt1 | contig 39214 bp, 34 predicted proteins | sample 7449241 | NCBI WGS metagenome assembly JACDJA01 (sample SAMN14253289, study PRJNA609438) | sludge metagenome | isolation source: initial anaerobic sludge | collected 2018-12-20 | reverse complement strand
GCTCTCGTTCTGGGCACTGCGTGCGGTGCCCGGCACGGCACTGCCCCGTTCCCGCGATGGCCACACCCACACCACCCCGGCCTGCGGCGCCCTGGTGGTGCTCCACCGAGGAGATGGTGTGGTTGTCGCAGGGCCTCGTGCACGATGCCGACGCCGACGTGGCGGTGATCTCCGGTGCCGTTGTTCATCACCACGATCACGACCGGGTGGTGGTGGCCGAGGCGTGGGTCACGCTGCGTGCCGACACCACACGCCTTCAGCTCCCCAGAGGTTCGTTCGGCTGAATCGACCAGGCCCGCGGCCGCAACGGGCAGCGCCTACGGGCACTCCGCCCCGTCGGTGGGCGCGTTGGCCACCGGGTCGACCAGGTACTGCTCGATGATGTCGCTGGAGCACACGTTGACGCCGTAGCCGGTGTGCTGGTTGGCGGTGACGATCACCAACCGGCCGTCCTCCAACGAGTCGGCCATCCGCCGCGTACTGTCCAGTGGGGTCGACGGGTCGCCGGTGGTGCCCATCACCAAGATGGGGCCGGCACCGGCGCCGGTGATGTCGACTCGCGGATCCTGGGTCTCGGGGTAGAACGTGCAGAAGTAGCTGCCGGTGGTGCCGGGCGAGAGCCGAGGAGCAGCTGCCTGGAACTGCGGCACCGCCGCGTCTTCCTCCGCCACCGTCAACCGCTCGGTGGTGTCCATGCAGAAGATGGTCTGGAACGCTTCCAGCGAGTTGTCGTAGGTGCCGTCCTCGTTGCGGGCGTAGTAGTCGTCGTAGAGCTGCAGCAGGCCGGCACCGTTGCCGCCCTGCGCATCCTTGAGGGCCTGCGCCAACTGCTGCCAGAGCTGGTCGGAGTACATCGCCTGGAAGACGCCGGAGATGGCGACCTGCAGGTTCACGTCGGGCCGGCCCTCGCTCGACGGCACGGGCTGCTCATCGAGCGCCGTCATCAGCTGATCGAATGCCTGCTCCGCGTTGCCGTCGTTGTGGAACTCGCAGCTCGGATCGTCGCTGCACTGCTGCAGGAAGGTGGCGAGCGAGCTCTCGAAGCCGACGCTCTGCTGCAGGCCCGACTCGATGTAGCCGGCGGTGGGGTCGGCGGCGCCGTCGAGCACGGCTGCGCGCACGGTGTCGGGGAACAGCGTCGCCCAGGTGGCGCCCAGCTCGCTGCCGTAGCTGAACCCGAAGTAGCTGATGGTCTCCTCACCGAGCGCGGCCCTGATGGAGTCCATGTCGCGCGCCGAGTTGTTGGTGCCGATGAACTCGAGGATGTCGGCGTTCTTCGTGGAGCACTCGGTGGCGAACTCCTCGGCCGTGTCGGCGATCTGCTGGCGCTCGGCATCGTCGTCGGGCGTGACGTCGAGGCTGGCGTAGAAGCGGTCGTAGTCGTCGGTGCAGTCGATGGCCGGCGTGGTGAGGCCGGTGCCGCGCGGATCCCAGCCGATGATGTCGAACTGCTGGATGATCGCCTGGCCGTAGATCTGGTCGGCGTAGATGGCGAAGTCGCTGCCACCGAAACCGGGGCCGCCGGGGTTCACCAGCAGGCTGCCGATGCGCTTGGCCGGGTCGGCCAGGTGGCGCGCGACGTACAGATCGAAGGTGCCCTGTGCAGGGTCGTCGTAGTCGATCGGCACTTCCAGGTGCCCGGTCTGCACCACACCGTCGCTGTCGAACTCTTCCCACTCGAACGCATCGCCATTGGGCGTGGTGGCGTCGGTCGTGCCCGGGTCGGTCGTTCCCGGATCGGTGGTTCCAGGATCGGTGGTCTCACTGCCGGCCACCGTGCTGCCGGAGTTGGACTCGGTGGACGTCACCTTGTTGTCGTCGGTGCAGGCCGACACCAGCAGGGCGGCGGCGGCGAGGGTGATCAGGGTGCGACGCATGGCGGGAAGGCTAGAGCCTCGATCGCGTCAGCACATGTCGGCAGCGCCGGCGCCGGGCCGGGCGGCGCTCGTCAGTCGCAGGTGATCTCGTCGCCGAGCGGCGCCGTCGGATCGACCAGGTAGGCATCGACCGTGCCGTTCACGCAGCCGTTCACGCCGTACCCGGTGTGCTGGTCGGCGGTGACGATCACGAGGTGGCCGTCCTCCAGCGCAGTGGCCATGTTGCGAGTGCTCTGCAACGGTGTGGCCGGGTCGCCGGTGGTGCCCACCACCATGATCGGCCCGGCGCCCTCACCGGTGATCGCCAGCGTTGGGGCGGGCGGCACCGGCCACACCGAGCAGAACGTCAGCTCGGCCATCCACCCGCGACCCAACCGGGGGGCGGCGGCCGCGAACTCGGCCTCGTGCGAGTAGAGGTCGTCGGGGCCGGTGCTGCCCGGGTCGTCGAGGCACCCGATGGCGAAGTAGGCCTCCAACGAGTCGTCCCACTCGGCCCCGTAGTACCCGTAGTAGTCGTCGTAGAGGTCGAGAATGCCTTGGCCGTCGCCGGCCTGCAGATCGGCGAGCGCCTGTTCCAGCTGCGGCCAGTAGCCCTGGTCGTACATCGCGTCGGCCACCGCGGTGGTGAGCACACCCTGGGTGACAGCCGTGCGGGCCGGGTCGACGCTGATGGGCGCGGCATCGATCTCCTCGGCGAGCTGGTCGTAGGCGCCCTCGGCGTTGCCGCCGTTGTAGAACGCACACATCGGCGCAGCACTGCACTGCGCGAGGAAGGTGGCGAAGGTGGCCTCGAAGCCCGCCGCCTGCTGGATGTTCTGCTGCAGGTAGCCAACGGTGGGGTCGACCGCACCGTCGAGCACGGCCGCGCGCACCGTGTCGGGGAACAGCGTCGCCCAGGTGGCGCCCAGCTCGCTGCCGTAGCTGAACCCGAAGTACGAGATCTTCTCCTCGCCCAGTGCCCGGCGGATGGAATCCATGTCGCGGGCCGAGCTCTCGGTGCCGATGAACGCCAGCAGCTCAGCGTTGTTGCGCTGGCAGCTCTCGCCGAACTCGGTGCCGGCGTCGATGAGCGCCTGCCGCTCCTGAGGCGTGTCGGGCGACGAGTCGAGACCGAAGAACCGGTCGTAGTCGTCGATGCAGTCGATGGCCGGCTCGCTGAGGCCGGTGCCGCGCGGATCCCAGCCGACGATGTCGAACTGGTCCAGCAGGTCTTGGCCGTAGATGCCCTCCGCGCTGAACGCCAGGACGGAGCCGCCGTAGCCAGGCCCGCCGGGGTTCACCAGCAACGTGCCGATGCGGGCGGCCGGGTCGACCGCGAGGTGCCGCACCACGTAGAGCGACACGGTCGCACCGGTCGGGTCGTCGTAGTCGAGCGGCACTTCCAGGTAGCCCTCTTCGAGGCCGACATCGACCTGCTCCCAGTGGAACGGATCGTCGTCGTTGGGCGTGACCTCGGTGGTGTCGCTGCCGGTGGTGTCGCTGCCGGAGGGATCTGTGGCGGTGGGGTCGGTCGCGGGTGGCTGCACGGTGTCGGCGGTGTGCAGCGTGACGTCGTCGATGGTGCCGCGGGTGTCGCGCCCTTCGTTGACCCCTTCATTGATGCCGTCGCCGCACGCGGCCAGGGTGACTGCACAGGCGAGGACGAGAACGAGGCGACGCATGCGGCCATCGTAGGAGTGCGCGCTGCCGTCCGTATCCTCCACGACATGCGCATGGGACCACACATGTTGATGCCGGGCGATTCCGACGCGGTCAAGGGCAAGAAGCTGCAGCGCAGCTCGCTGCGCCGCGCGTGGCAGTTCGCCCGTCCGTACCGGCGCACCATCCTCGTGTTCCTCGGCGCCATCGTGCTCACCGCGCTCATCGAGCTGATCCCGGCGTTCGCGTTCCGCAGCATCCTCGACGATGCCATCCCCAACAAGGACCGCGCGCAGATCACGTTGCTGGCGGTGGTGGTCGTGGTCGCAGCGGTCGCCGGCGCAGCGCTGGCCATCGTGCAGCGTTGGTGCAGCGCGCAGATCGGCGAAGGCCTCATCTACGACCTGCGGGTGGCGTTGTTCGCAAAGGTGCAGCGCATGCCGATCGCGTTCTTCACCCGCACGCAGACGGGGGCGCTCACCAGCCGCCTCAACAACGATGTCGTGGGCGCGCAGACAGCGGTCACCAGCACCTTGGGCAGTGTGGTCAGCAACGTGGTGGTGCTGGCCACCACGCTGGCGGCCATGGCCGCGCTCGAGTGGCGGCTGACGTTGCTGGCCTTGGTGGTGCTGCCCATCTTCATCATCCCGGCCAAGCGGGTGGGAGCGCGGTTGCAGGTGATCTCGCGCGAGAACATGGCCACCAACGCGGAGATGAACTCGCAGATGGCAGAGCGCTTCAACGTGGCGGGTGCGCTGCTGGTGAAGCTGTTCGGCCGCCAGAACGACGAGGTGTCGCTGTTCGCCAGCCGTGCCGTTCGGGTGCGCGACACGGGCATTCGTGCCGCCATGCTCGGCAGGGTGTTCTTCGTCGCGCTCGGCCTGGTGGGCGCGCTGGGTGCGGCCGCCATCTACGGGGTGGGCGCGCACCTGGTGGTCAGCGGCAACATCAGCCCGGGCACCCTCGTTGCCCTGGCTGCGCTGGTGACGCGGGTCTACCAACCGCTCACCGGCCTCACCAACGCACGTGTCGACCTGATGACCGCGATGGTCAGCTTCGAGCGGGTCTTCGAGGTGCTCGACGCGCCAGAGCCCATCACCGATCGCCCCGGTGCCATCGACCTCATCGCCCCGCAGGGGCGCGTCGAGTTCCGCGACGTGTGGTTCCGATATCCCGCCGCTGCCGCGGTCACGGTCAAGTCGCTGGAGGCGCCCTCGGCATTCGTGGCCTCCGACCCCGACTACGACGTGCTGCAGGGCGTCTCGCTGGTCATCGCTCCGGGCGAGACGGTGGCGCTCGTCGGGGCGTCGGGCTCCGGCAAGACCACCATGTCGGGCCTGGTGCCGCGGCTCTACGACGTGACGGGTGGGGCATTGCTGGTAGATGGCCACGATGTGCGCGACCTCACTCAGCACTCGCTGCGCGACGCCATCGGTGTGGTCAGCCAGGACCCGCACCTGTTCCACGAGTCCATCGGCGCCAACCTGCGTTACGCCAAGCCCGACGCCACGGTGGCCGAGTTGGATGCCGCCTGCCGCGGTGCCCGCATCCACGACACCATCTCGTCGCTGCCCGATGGCTACGACACCGTCGTCGGCGAGCGCGGGTATCGCCTCAGTGGTGGTGAGAAGCAGCGACTGGCCATCGCCCGCCTGCTGCTGAAGAACCCGGCGGTGATGATCCTCGACGAAGCCACCAGCCACCTCGACAACGAGAACGAGGCGCACGTGCAGGCCGCGCTGGAGGAAGCCCTGAGAGGGCGTACTGCGCTGGTGATCGCGCATCGCCTGTCCACCATTCGCGACGCCGATCGCATCGTGGTGCTGGAAGGCGGTCGCATCGTCGAGCAGGGCACGCACGAGGAACTGCTGGCGCTCGATGGCGTCTACGCGGCCCAGGTGCGTGCCGGCGAAACCGCCGCCACCGTCTGACGCCGGCCGCTCGGCCCCGTCGTGGCTTCTGGGCGGGATCCGTCCCAATTCGGTTTCCGGGCGGAATCCGTCTCGGTGTGCGAGACGAATTCCTCCCATTTGCGGATGCAATCACCGGCTGACCTGCTGGTTCGCGCCATCCGCGAACTCTGTGACACCCCCTCGTCATGATGAGGGGCATGGAAGTCGTACTGGTTGCCCTCCTCGTGCTCGCCGCTGCCGCCATTGCCTGGCTGCTCGCCGGGCGCCGCGCCGCGGCGGTGGCACCCCCCGTCACCGCTGCGGCGCCCGCGCCGGTAGTGGTCGAGGTGCCGCAGGCCCTGGTGCAGCAAGCAGTTGCAGCCGCGGTGGCGCAGGCCAACGAGCGCGCATCTCGCGAGCGCGACCTGGCGGTGCATGCCGCGGTCGAGCAAGCGGTCATGTTCACCCGCGAGCAGTTGGGCGCGCACACGCAAGCCGCCGATGCCTCGTTGGCCGGCCGGCAGCAGCTCATCGATGCCAAGTTGGGCGAGGTGCAGTCGGGTGTGCAGGCAGATCTCGGTCGCCTGTCGCTGCTGGTGCAGCAGTTGGGCGATGCCACCAGCGAGCGCTTCGGCCAGGTCGACCGCAGCCTGCAGGTGCATGCCGAGATCACCCAGTCGCTCAATGGCACCGCCAACAGCCTGCGCGAGGCGCTGGCGTCGTCCAACGCGCGCGGCCAGTGGGGCGAGCGCATGGCCGAAGACGTGCTGCGCCTGGCCGGCATGCAGGAGAAGGTCAACTACTTCAAGCGCACCGCGGTCTCGGGCGACGGCACCGGCATCCCCGACTTCACGTTCGTGCTGCCCAAGGGCCACGTGCTGTTCATGGACGTCAAGTTCCCCATGGCGTCGTACCTCAAGTACCTCGAGGCGGGCACCGAGGCCGAGCGCTCGGCGCACCGGGCCACGTTCGTACGCGACGTGCGAGCTCGCGTGCGCGAGCTGGCCAAGCGCGAGTACGCGCAGGCCGACGACCGGCCGGCGGTCGACAACGTGCTGCTGTTCGTGCCCAACGAGAGCCTCGCGGCGTTCATCCACGAGTCCGACACCGGCTTGGTCGAGGAAGCGATGGCGCAGCACGTGGTCATCTGTTCGCCGCTCACGCTGTTCGCCTTCCTCGGCGTCATCCGTCAGGCGTTCGACAACTTCATGATCGAGCAGACCAGCCAGGAGATCCTCGGGCTGCTCGGCAAGTTCGGCCAGCAGTGGGGCAAGTACACCGAGTCGATCGACCGGGTGAAGCGCCAGTTCGATACCGTCAGTCGCTCCTTCGACGAGTTGGCGACCACTCGCCGGCGAGCGCTCGAGCGCCCGCTCAACTCCATCGACGACCTGCGCCGCAAGCAGTCGCTGCCCATCGATGGCGAGCTGTTCGGTGCGCTCGACGAGCTCGAGTTCGACAACGTGCGCGAGCTCGGCGCCTGAGCCGGCTGGGTTCGCCCGAGCGCTGGTCGGCCGCACCACGTAGCCTCTGCCGCGATGTCTGCCGTGCGCCCGCTCGACCCCACTCCGGCCAACGTGGCCGCGGTGCGTGCCACCCTGGCGGCGGCGTTCGTCGACGACCCGATGCTGCAGTGGATCTTCCCTCACGCGGTGCAGCAGGCGCAGGCCACTGCGGCCTGGCTGGGGCTGTTCGTGGAAGCGTTCGCCGATGGCGGGGTGGTCGACCTCGTCGATGCCAGTGCCGGTGCCAGTGCCGATGCTGATGCCGTGAACAGTGCGAGCGCCCGAGCGGGTGCCGACGAGCGCACCACTGCGTGTGCCGTGGCGCTCTGGCGTGTCGACGAAGGGTCGCTCGCGTTCTCGTCGCTACCCAGCGTTGGTGGGCTGCTGGCCGCGTTCCTGGGCGTCGAACGCGCCACCCAGGTGGGCAACGGGCTGCGCGCGTTCGCCGACCACAAGCCACAGCCGCCGTTCCACTACCTGCAGTTCCTCGCCGTGTCGCCCGCCGACCAGGGCCATGGGCTCGGTCGCGCGCTGGTCGCGCACGGCCAGCAGCGGGCGGCGGCGGCGGGCGTGGGCGTGTACTTGGAGAGCACCAACCCGCGCAACCTGCCGTTCTACGGCTCGTGCGGGTTCCAGCGGCTGGGTGAGTTCGAGCTGCTGCCCGACGGCCCACCGGCATTTCGCTTGTGGTGGCAGCCATGAGCCAACCCTCGTTCGACCTCGAGCTCGACGACGCAGGGGTGCTCACCTATTCGGTGGGCGAGCTGGCCGATGCCGTCAACGGCGCGCTGCGTCGCTCGTTCACCGACGGTGTGTGGGTGCGCGGCGAGATCCAGGGCTGGAGCGTGCGCGGCCCCCACGCCTACTTCCGGCTGGTGGAGGACACCGCCGAGGGCAAGGCCGCCATCAACGTGCAGTTCTTTGCACCGGCGCAGGCACGGCTGAAGCCGCTGCTGTTGAAGAACCGTCTTCGGCTGGCCGACGGGTTGAAGGTTCGCATCTTCGGTCATCTCGACTTCTTCGCTCCGTCGGGCCAGCTGGGCTTGAAGATGAGCGGCATCGACCCGCGCTTCACCCTGGGCGAGCTGTCGTTGCAGCGCGACGACGTCGTGCGGCGCCTGGTGGCCAGCGGCCTCTACGACCGCAACAGGGGTCGTCGGGTACCGCCGGCTCCGCTGCGGGTAGGCGTGGTCACCAGCGTGGCCAGTGCTGCCTGGGCCGACTTCGTGCACGAGATCGAACGCAGCACGTTGGCCTTCCAGCTGCGCGTGGTGGATGTGCGGGTGCAGGGCGAATGGGCCGTCACCGAGGTCACTGCCGGTGTGCGCACGTTGGGTCGCCACCGCGATCTCGATGTGGTGGTGGTCATCCGCGGCGGTGGCAGTCGCAGCGAGCTGGCCACGTTCGACCACGAGGCCATCGCCACGGCCATCGCGCTGTCGCCACTGCCGGTGTTCACCGGGCTCGGCCACGAGATCGACCGCGCGGTCGCCGACGAGGTGGCGCACAGCGCGCTGAAGACCCCCACCGCATGCGCAGCAGCGCTGGTCGAGCACGTGCAGGCGTTCCAGCAACGCTGCGAGCTGGCCTGGGGCACCATCGAACGCCGGGCCGAACGATCGCTCGGCGCGGCCGGCAACGAAGTGGCCGACGTGGCTCACGGCATCCGCCATCGCGTCGTCGCCGCTGTCGAGCGTGCCGATGAGCGGCTGGCCCAGCGCGGTCACCGCGTGCGGGTTGGCGCCGGCCGCGTGGTCGAGCGTGCCGACACCCGCCTCACTGCCGCGGCCGCCGCCGTGGGCCGCGTGCCGCAGCGGCTGGAGCCCGAGGTACGGCATCTCGATGCGGTCGCACAACGGGTGCGCCTGCTCGACCCCGTGCACACCATGGCCCGCGGCTGGAGCATCACTCGCACGGCTACTGGTCACACCGTGCGCGATGCCGCGCAGCTGCACGCCGACGACGAGATCGTCACCACCTTTGCCAACGGCACGGCCCGCAGCCGTGTGGAGGAGACCCGATCGTGAACCAACCACCCGCACCCGTTGCAGCCGGCTATGCCGAAGCGCTTGCCGAGCTGGAGGCCATCCTCACCGACCTCGAACGCACCGACGTCGACGTCGATGTGCTGGCCACGCAGGTCACGCGAGCTGCCGAGCTGATCGGCTTCTGCCGCGACCGCATCGGCAACGCTCGGCTGCAGATCGAGCAGGTCGTCGCCGAACTGGGTGACGACACGTAGCCAGCCGTGGCCGCCGGCCCCGAAACTGATGCCGTCGTGGCCGGTATGGCGTGCAAGCCTGCTCGGATGCCCATCGAGATCCGAGTCACCACCCCCGATGAGTACCGCGCCGCCGCCGATGTGTTTCGTGGCGCGCTGCTGTCGCCGCCCTCCACCGACGACGACTGGGCCAAGCCGTCCATCGTCGACTCGTGGTCCGACGGCCACTCGGTCTCGGCGTGGGAGGGTGCCCGGTGTGTCGGCCATGCCAGCGCGTTCCACTTCACCACCGTGGTGCCCGGCGGTGCAACGGTGCCCACCGCTGCCATCACGCGCATCGGTGTGCGCCAGACCCACACTCGTCAGGGCGTGCTCACCCGCGCCATGCACCGCTTGCTGCACGATGCCGTTGCGCAGGGCAAGGTGCTCGCCAGCCTGCGCGCCAGCGAAGCGGTGATCTACGGTCGATTCGGGTTCGCCGTCGCCGGCGAGACGTGGAGCATCGAGATCGATCGCCTGCGCGGGGTGCGGGTCACGGCGCCCACCGCTGCCGGTTCCATTCGCCTGCTCGAGCGCGACGAGGTGCTCGGCACCATCGGGGAGATCCACGATCTGGTCGGGCTCGATCGCCCTGGTGCGATCAAGCGCCCGACCTGGATGCACCAGCGCTACCTGGAGGACGTGCTGTCGGGCGAGAAGGCTGCCTACGCGATCGTGCACACCGCGCCCGACGGCACCGATGACGGCTGGGCGCAGTACTCGTTGGAGTGGCCCGAGACCTTCGCCGAGCACTCCGGCGGAGTGTGCGAAGTTGCCGACGTGTGGGGCGCCGATTCCTCGGTGGAACTGGCCCTGTGGAAGTTCATCCTCGAGCTCGATCTGGTCGAGCGAGTGCGTGCCGAGGAGCGGCCCGGCGATGATGCGGTCAGGTTCGCTCTCAACGACCAGCGCCATTACCTCAGCCGCTGCCGCAACGACGAGCAGTGGTTGCGGCTGCTCGACGTCGACGCCGCGCTGGTGGCCCGTACGTACAACGCGGCGACGACGCCGGTCACCATCGCGATCACCGACCCGATGTTCGAGCGCAACAACGGCACGTGGCACGTCGGTGCCGGCGGTGCCCGACGGGTGGCCGGCGCTGCTGGCGACGATGCCGACCTGGCCACCGACATCAATGGCATCTCCGCCGCGTACATGGGCGGCACCGCCTGGCACGATCTGCTGGTGGGTGGCCACGTGCAGCAGCGCCGCGCAGGCGCGGTGGCCGCCGCCGATCTGTTGTTCGCCAGCCGCCCCCTGCCGCGGTGTGGCAGCTTCTTCTAGCCCGCAAGCGTCTCGTTCGTCGCCGCCACTTGTGTCGCACGCGGCCTAGCCTGCCTCGCGTGAGTTCGCCCGCTGCGCCGCCATCGCTCGCAGCCATCGCGGCACGGGTCGAGCAGCGGCTGCGCGAGTTCCTCGCTCCCGAGCATGCTCGCTGGGCGGCATTCGACGCCGATCTCGCCGAGCCGATGGCCGAGATCGGCCGGCTGGTGCTGGTGGGCGGCAAGCGTCTACGCCCGGCGTTCTGCCATTGGGGCTTCGCGGCCGCCGGTGGCGACCCGGCCGATGAGATGGTGGCCAACGCCGGTGCTGCGTTCGAGTTGATGCATGCGTTCGCGCTGTTCCACGACGACGTGATGGACGACGCGGCCAGTCGTCGGGGCAACCCCACCACCCACACCGTGTTCGCCCAGCACCACCGCGATGGTGCCTGGGCGGGGGAGGCTCGTCGCTTCGGTGAGGGCGTGGCCATCCTCGTCGGCGATCTGGCGTTCGTCTACAGCGACATGCTGATGGCTGGCGCCGGGCGCGAGGCGTGGGCAATCTGGAACGAATTGCGCATCGAGCTCAACGTCGGCCAGGTGCTCGACATCATCGGCAGCGTGCGCAACGAACGCAGCCGGCACAAGGCCGAACAGATCTGCCGCTACAAGAGCGGCAAGTACACCATCGAACGCCCGCTGCACCTTGGCGCAGTGATGGCTGCGCCCGAACGTGCCGCACAGTTGCTGCCGGCGCTCAGCGCCTACGGCCTGCCACTGGGCGACGCGTTCCAGATGCGCGACGACGTGATGGGGGCCTTCGGCGATGCGGCGGTCACCGGTAAACCGGTGGGTGGCGACCTGCGCGAGGGCAAGCCGACACCGTTGATGGCGCGGGCGGTGGCGGCGGCCGACGCCGCGCAGCAGCAGGTGCTGGCGCTGGTCGGTCGCGCCGACCTCACCGACGACGACGTTGCTCGCGTGCAACAGGCCATCATCGACTCAGGTGCCCTCGCCGACTTGGAGGCCACCATCACCCGGCTCACCGCCGAAGCGGTTGCGGCCATCGAGCGGGCGCCCATCGAGCCCGGCGCACGCGACGAGCTGATCGCGCTCGCCACCTATGTGAGCCAACGCACCGTCTGACCCGCGTCCCTGAGCCCCCTCCGAGGCGTGTGCTGGCCTGCCCGGCGACGTGCGTGTCGATCGTGAAGTCCCCTGGAGTCAAGTGCCCGGACCCTGTCCATCCGGGTGCCGGCCGACCATCCGAGTGCTGGCCGACGCCCCGGCGGGCGGCTGACACTCGGACCCCGCCCCACAGACTCGGGTGGTCGGCACCCACTCGGGTGGTCGCCACACACTCGGTTGGCTCGGTGGGGTCAGGCGGTCGGGGACTTGGGGGTCTGGATGTCAGACGGCGGCGTAGGTGGCGATGGCTTCGGCCAGTGAGCAGGTGAGCACGCCGACTTCGTCGACGACGGCCGCCAACCACGGAGGGCGCACGATGCCGGTGACGGCGATCGGCTCGGCGAGCCCGCTGTGCTCGAGTGCCATGCGCACGAACAGGCCGGCGTAGTCGGGTGGGCGCAGGTCGCGCGACAGGTCGATGAGTGCGTTGGGGTCGGGGGCGGCGTACGGCGGATCCACCGAGTGGAAGCTGGTCGACGTGGGCCCGGTGGCGCCGCCCCACAGCCCAGGGCCGTCGCACAGCACGGCACCGCGCACCAGCAGCGGCCGGGCGCCGGCCACCATCAGCGCCACGTATGCACCCAGCCCACGCCCCACCAGCGTGGCCGGCCCGAGTTGCGCGAGCGCGATGTCGGCGTCGGCGAGCATGGTCTCTGCCGAGTAGCCGCCGCCCATCGGCACCGTGGATGCACCGTGGCCGGTGAAGTCGAGCGCGTGCACCGGGCCCGGCCAGTCGGCGGCCCACGCGGGTGCGTCGGTGGGGCTCTGCTCGCCCAAGCCGTGCAACAACAGCAACGGCCTGCCGCTACCGGCGCGCAGCAGGTGCAGTGCCAGTTGGATCTTGTTGTGAGTGAGGAAGGTGATGGTGCTCACTTGCCGTGCTCCAAGAACTCGATGACCATCTGCGCCACCAGTGCCGGTTGCTCGATGTGCACGAAGTGGCCCTGGTCGGGCAGCACCTCCAGGCGCCCGCCGGCCGGCAGGAACGGCTGGATCTGATGTGGCAACGTGCCCCATCCCATCGGCTCCTGCTGCCCGGCCAGCACCCCCAGGAACGGCATGCCCAACCCGGGCAGCCGAGTGGCGGTCCACTCCGGCCGCCAGGGGCCGAAGCCGCCCATGCGCATCGACGGGTCGAGCTTCCAGCGCCATCCGTCGGCGTCGAGCCGTCCACCGGCGGTGACCAGGTGGCGCAACCATTCGATCGGCAGGCGTGGGTTCATCTTCCCTCGCCGCTGGGCCAGTTCCTCCAGCGTGCCCGGCTTGCGCATGGCGGTCGCGGTGGTGCGCCGATGATCGAGCCAACCGGCGATGTCGCTGCTCATCATGCGGCTGCGCTCGTGGTCGGCGAGGTCGCTCATCGGTCGCTTGGAGGGCAGGCCGTCGAGGTTGACGAGATGGCTGAAGCGGAACGGCTGCGCATCGGCCAGCTGGATCATCAGCGCCCCGCCCTTGCTGTGGCCCACCACCGGCGCCGCCTTGGACGTGACGTGGCTCATCACACCGATCGCGTCGCGGATGTCGGCATCCCAGCCGTACAGCGCGGCGTGCTCGCTGTCGCCGTGGCCGCGTTGATCCCAGGCGATCACTCGCCAGCCGGCACGGGCGAGCCGCGGCGCGAACTCGTCGTAGGTGCGAGCGAAGTCGAAGCCACCGTGCACGAGGAAAAGTGGCGGGGCCGTTTCGTCGCCCCACTCGTGCACGGCGATGCGCACGCCGCCCACATCGAGGTCGTGGTCGCGTGTTGGCGCTTGCGCTCCGGGGAACTGCACCGATGTCATTCCTGCAGGGTAGGCGGCATGGCGAAACTGCGCCGAACCGGCCTAGGCTCGCCGCCGTGAGACGAGCACGGCTGGGGTTGATGGCGCTGGCTGCCTCGCTGCTGCCGTTGGTCGCCGGTGCCTGCGGTGACGACGCATCGTCGAAGGAGACGTTGCCTCCCATCTTCACCACCACCACCACGACCACCCTCGACGTCACCACCACCACGGTGCTGCAGGTGTACGAGGTGCAGTCGGGCGATTCGCTGGGCAAGATCGCGGAACGTTTCGGCGTGACCATCGCCGAGTTGATGGCGGCCAACGGGTTGCCCGACCCCGATCACATCGAAGTCGGGCAGCAACTGGACATTCCGCCCCCCACGCCGGTCACCACCACCAGCACGACCAGCACCACCACTGCTGCGAGCGCGAGCGGCGCCACCACCACACTCGGGTAGCCACCGGAGCGCTCGTCCGAGCGGCAGGTACTTAGGTCCCTAACTATCTGCGAAGGTCATTTGTTACACTAGTCGTCATGAGCTTTTGGCCCACGAAAGAGCACTGGAGTGTGGAGATTCCCGTCCGCACCAACCACTACATCTGCCCGTCGCTCGAGCACGATGGCTTCGTGCTGTTGACCCCGTTCGAGGGCGACATCCCCGTCGCCGAGTGGGAGAGCCTCGAGTACTTCGACTGGAAGAGCGGTGGCGACACCAACTTCGCGCCGCTGGCCTCTGCCGACGGCGAACTGGAGTGCCGCGGCTTCTGGGACAAGGGCAAGCCCGACAAAGACGCGCTGTGGACCACCAATGCCGACAAGGCGCCCACGTTGCGTCGCTACGTCGAGAGCATCGGTGCCAACTTCGGTCGTGTGCGCATCATCAAGCTCGAGCCGGCCACTCACGAGGAGGCGTTCCGCAGCTTCCATCGCGACGACAACAACCGTCTCAACCCCGAGGGCGAAGGCTGGGTGCTGCGCAGCTGGATCGAGCTCACCGACGACCCCGACAGCTACATGCTGCTGATGGACCTCGATGAGGATCGCTTGCCCATCGCCAGCACCGAGCGGCGCGTGCCCCTGCCCAAGAACTCCCGGTTCGTGGTCGACACGCAGCGTCTGTGGCACGTCGTCGTGCACCGCGGCGACCAGCCGCGCTACGCGCTCATCACCTGTGTCGAGTCCACGCCTGCGCTGGAAGGCTGGATCCAGAGCCAGGTGCCGGTCCTCGTCTGATCCCTGCTGCTCGGCCCGGTGGTTGCGGGCGCAAGGGTTAACCTGCGCGACGATGCCGTCCGACGTGATCGTCCGCGAGTACCGGCCGATGGGCGTGCGCCTGTCGGTGCGCAGCGATGCGCCGGAGATGGTGGCTGCCATCGAAGCGGGGCTTGCGCGCTACCCCCTCATGGGTGTCGGTGGCGCGTTGTCGATCGAGGTGGTCGTGCACGACGACACCGTCGACGATCCGGGTTGGCCGCGGGTGCTGCCGGCGGATGGCGAAACGGAACTGACGGTGCGCATCGGGTCGTCGACGGCAACGCTGCACTACGCCACCGCCACGGCGCACATCGATGTTGCCGAGTCGTTGTGCGCGGTGCCCGACGCTCTGCGACTGCTGGCCGAGTCGGTGTTCACCGCCGCCTCGGTGCGTGGCGGGCAGTTGCACGCGGTGCATAGCGCACTCGTGGTGCATGAGGGGGTGGGGCTGGTGCTGCGTGGGCCCTCCGGTGCGGGCAAGAGCACGCTCACGTACGCGTGTCTCGCTGCCGGCATGGGCGTGTGCAGCGATGACTGGATCTACGCGAACGCGCAGGTGCCGGCAGGCTCGTTCGCCGGCTACCCGTGGCGGATGCTGATGACGCAGGATGCCGCGGCGCGGTTTCCCGAACTGGCGGCAACCGCAACGGTGCCGCACCCCGCGGCGGAGGGTCGCAAGGTGCCCGTGCACCCGCCTGTGGCGCAGCAGTTGGTCACTGCCACCGCTGCAGCCGTGGTGCTGCTCGACCCCAGCCCGACGCTGTCGCTGTCGGCCGTTGATGCCCACGAAGCGGCCGAACGGTTCTGGGCGCCGGCCTTGCCCACCGAGCGACAGCACCTCTCCCACGCGTGGGTGGCGCAACTGCTCGATCGCCCCACCTACGTGCTGCAGCGAGGCACCGAGCCGATGGCCGCGGTTCAGCTGCTGGCCGAGCTCGCAAGCAGCCTGCGATAGAGCATCTCGAACGACGCAGCAGTGTGCACCGCGTCGTGGCTGCGCGCCCACGCGAGCCCAGCCGCGGCCAGCTGCGCGTGCCGCGCCGGGTCGTGCAGCACCTGCGTCACTGCTGCGGCCACCGCGGCCGGAGTGCGCTGCGACGCCACCACCGCGGCAGGAGCGGGCATGGTGGCGAGGTCGTGCACGTGACCCACTCTCGTGCCCACCGTCGGCACGCCACACGCCGCAGCCTCCAACACCGCCACGGGGCCCGCATCGTGTCGTGAGGTCAACACGTGCAACGTCGCACCGCGCACCACCGCGGGCAGCAGGTGGTGCGGAACATGGCCCAGGAACTCGACGCGGTCGACGATGCCCAGCTGTTCCGCCAGTGCGGCGTGGTGGCCGGCCAGCGTGTCGCCGCCGGCGATCACCAGCCGAAGGCCCGGTTCGGCGGCGGCCAGCAGTGCGAACGCGTGCAGCAACAGGTCCTGGTCCTTCACCCGGTTGAGACTGCCGACGTGCACCAAGCGGCGAGGCGCTTCGTCGGCCGGCGCCGGCGAGAACCCGAGCAGGTCGGCGCCGAGCGGCACGATGTCATGCACCGGGGCGCCGGCGGCCAGCACGTGCGTGCGCATCCACTCCGTGGCCACGGTGACGGCAGAGGCACCACGAGTGGCGGCGAGGGCCAGGCGGCGCGAGCCATTGGTCAGCCCGCCGCCGTAGTCGATGTCGGCGTGCGCGGCAAACTCGCCGCCGCACACGCTGACCACGCTGGGCACGCGCCAGCGACGGGCGGCGGCCACCGCGGCCAGCCCTGGCAGGTTGGCCCACAGCGCGTGCACCACATCCGGCCGGCCGAACCGGCCGACAGCGCGCGGCACCGCAGCCAGCACTCGCGCCACGTCGAGCCTGCTGTGGCGGCCGACCGGCACGTTGATCACCGGTGTGCCGAACAGCTCCCACTCGCCGGCCGTGACATCGTGACCGACGGCCACCACCACCAGCTGGTGCCGCGAGCCGAGGGTGCGAACGAGGTGATGGATGAACGGGATGACGCGCGGCGCGCCGGGAGGGTCGACTCCACCGGGCACCACCAGCGCGATCCGCATCGTCGTGCAGTCTGGCCGACGCAGCCGCGGTACCCTCCGCGCATCACCTCCACGTTGCGCCATCGCCAGCTCCAGCTGCTGCAGGCAGTGCTGGCGCGGCTCCGCGACGAGCCGGCCGTGCTGCCGGCATGGTCGCTGGCGGAGGTGCAGCTCACCGGATTGGCCAGCGGGCTGACGGCGCTGGCCGGCGAGCTGGGCCTGTTCGATCCTTCGGCCGACGACGTCACCGAGTACGTGCGCGAGCAGCGTGCGCAGGTGGCGCAGCGCGTGGAACGCTTCCGAGCGCTCGCACCGGCGGTGCTCGGTGTGCTGAACGATGCCGCCATCCCCGCTGTCGCGGTGAAGGGCGCCGCACTGATCGACGGCGTGTGGAGCCACGACAGCTGCCGGCCGATGGCCGACATCGACCTGGTGGTGGCCCCACACCTACGGGCCCAGGCAGCGGCGGTGATGGCACGCGAGGGGTGGGCACTGCACGCTTCCACCGACTACGAGGACACGTTCCTCGCGTGGGGCGATGGCAGCACCGGCCGCACCGACGGCGAGTCGGCGGCGCACAACGGTCGAGTGGAGATCCACCCCGGCTGGGTGGAGTTCCTGCACGGCTACACGGTGCGCGGGTTCGAGGTGCTGCCGGCCACTTTCGATCATGCGGCGCTCACCGCCCACGTCATCGGCCACCTCGCCTCCACCGTGGTTCGTGCCGAAGTGCGAGCGGTCAACGTGGTCGACGTCTGGTGGTGCGCGCAACGCGATCTCGATTGGGTGCGCGTCGGCGGGCTGATGGCGCACACCGACCCACGCCTCACCGCACCGGGGCTGTGGCTGGTGTCGCGCGTGCTGCCACAGCTGGTGCCCAGCGGGCTGCTGGCGGCGGAGCTGGCACGCCTTCCGCGGCGCGCCCGGGCTCAACTGCGGCGCACGCATGCGCTGGATGTTCTCCGCGACCCGGGTGAGCGCACCACCCTCATGTGGCGTGAGGCGTTCGCCCGCACGATGAGCGAGCGGAAGGCCATCATCCGCCAGATGGTGCGCCCTCCAGGCGATCGGGTGCGAGCGGGCGGCACCTCTCGGGCCGGGCACGGATGATGCTGCCGCTGCGGGTGGCGATGGTGATGCCACCCGTCGTCACCGGTGATCCGGGTGCCGCCGTCGCTCGGTGGCCGACGGTGACCCGAACGCTCGCGGCGATGCGTACCGCCGGCGAGGTCGACGTTCAAGTGTTCGGCCGCCACCGCGATCGCGACGCCGTCTGGTCGTGCGAGAGCGACACGTACTCGTTCTCCTCGACCGACCAGCTGTTGGCGGCGGCGGTCGCTTCGGCGAGGCCCGATGTGGTGCACGTGCACGGTCTGTCGACCGTGCGCCTGCTGTTGCGCCTGCATCGGGCGCTGCCGGCAACCGTGCCGATCGTGGTGCAGCACCATGGCGAGCCAGTGCCCGGCCGGCGAGGCCGGTGGGCGCACCGACTGGTTCGTCGCCACCTTGCCGGCTACCTGTTCACCGGCGCCGCCGGCGGGCAGGCGCAGCCGTTCATCGACGCCGGGATGATCTCGCCACGCGCCAGGTTGTTCGACGTGTTGGAGTCGGCCAGCCTGCTGCACGACGGGGCCGAGCACGAGCCGAGATCGCTCGCCGGCAACCCCTCGATCCTGTGGGTGGGCCGCTTGATCGAGAGCAAGGACCCGTTGTGTGCGATCGATGCGTTCCACGCCTGCGCACCTCGGCTGCCGCACGCGCAGCTTCACCTACTGGCCACCGACCGAACGCTCGAGCCGATGGTGCGCGCACGCATCGCAGCGCTCGGGCCCGCCGCAGCGGCCGTGCACGTGCACGATCCGGTCGCGCACACGGACATGGCGTCGTGGTACGCCGCCGCCGACGTGTACCTGTCGACCAGCCGTCGGGAAGGTTCGAACTACTCGCTCATCGAGGCGCTGTCGTGCGGGTGTGCGCCCGCGGTCAGCGACATCCCACCGCACCGAGCCATCGTCGGCTCGCTCGCCGCACCCTTTGGGGTGGGCGACGCTCACGCCGCGGCGGAGGCCATCGTCGCTGCGAGTACGTTGCCCCGCGCCGCGGCATCGGCGCACTCGCAGCAGCACCTCGGTTGGCCGGCGGTTGCCCGGCAACTGCGCGACGTCTACTCGACCCTTGCGTACGCAAGGGTTGTCAACATCGCCTAACGTGGCCACGTGGCCTCCGTCCTGCTCGCTCACTCGTACTTCATCGAGCTCGACCCGAAGCAGCACGCGAAGATGCGGCCGTATCCGCCGCTCAACACGCTGCATGCGGCGACGGTGCTGCGCAACGACGGGTACGACGTGGCCGTGTTCGATGCCATGTTGGCGCCCGACGAGTCGGCCTTCGCCGCGTCGCTGGCGCAGCACCGCCCCGAGGTGGTGGTGCTCTACGAGGACAACTTCAACTTCCTGTCCAAGATGTGCCTCACTCGCATGCGGGAAGCCGCACTCGCGATGATCGGCATGGCGTGTGCTGCCGGTTGCCGGGTGGCTGCCTGCGGCGCCGATGTCACCGACCAGGCCTCGCTGTACCTGGCCGCCGGCGTCGAGGCGTGCCTGCTCGGCGAAGGCGAGCACACCATGCGCGAGGTGGTTGCGCGCTGGTTGGGGCCGCAACCTCATCAACCGCTGGTCGACATCGCCGGCCTTGCCGTCTCGCACGCGGGGCAACCGATCGGCACGGGTCCGCGCAGCATCGAGCGCCACCCCGACGTGTTCGGCAGGCCGTCGCGCGACCTGGTCGACATCGAGGCGTATCGCACGGCCTGGGTACAGGCGCACGGCACCTTCTCACTGAACCTGGTGAGCACCCGCGGGTGCCCGTACTCGTGCAACTGGTGCGCCAAGCCCATCTGGGGTCAGCGCTACTCGATGCGTTCGGCGGTGGAGGTGGCCGACGAACTGATCGACATGGCCCACACCTACCGCCCGGATCACGCCTGGTTCGCCGACGACATCTTCGGCCTGCGCAGCGACTGGCTGGCCACCTTCGCCGACCGGGTGCAGGCGTCGGGCGTGCGCCTGCCGTTCACGATGCAGAGCAGATGCGACCTGATGAACGAGCAGGCGGTCGACGCGCTGGCTCGCGCCGGGTGCCACGAGGTGTGGCTGGGCGCGGAGAGCGGCAGCCAGCGCATCCTGGATGCGATGGACAAGGAGATCACGGTCGAGCAGATCCGCACCGCCCGCCGCCGGCTCGGCGAGCACGGTGTGCGCGCGTGCTTCTTCATCCAGTTCGGCTACCCGGGCGAGACCTGGGCCGACATCGAGGCCACGGTCGCCCTGGTGGCCGAACTGCTGCCCGACGACATCGGGGTCAGCGTCAGCTACCCGCTGCCCGGCACGCGCTTCCACGAAATGGTGAAGCTGGAGCTCGACGACCAGGCCAACTGGGCGACCAGCGGCGACCTGACGATGATGTTCGAGGGCACGTACCCCACCGACGTCTACCGCGAACTGCACCTCAGCGTGCACGACCTGCTCGACCTGCGCCGCCGCGAGGCAGGCCTCAGCCGCGCCCGGCACACGATGGTGCCCGACGTGGCGATGCACGAGCAGCACGCCCGCGTGGCCACGCGCTGGGCAGCGCTACGGGCACGCGAGCAGAGCGTGCGCAACCCGAACCCGACTCGCCTGCGCATTCCGGTGCTGTCGGTGCAGGACTGAAGCGCGATGACCGCCGCGCTCGACCGGCAACTGCTGGACACCGCCGATGCGTTCGACAGCGTGGCGCACACCTACGACGGCCCCCAGGGCAACAACCTGCTCATCCAGCGCATGCGCGACATCACCTGGGCGCGCATCGAGGCGTTGCTGCCCGCCGGCGCGGCGTCACTGATCGACATCGGATGCGGTACCGGCATCGATGCCCAGCACTTCGCCGCGCTGGGGCATCGGGTGCTGGCGACCGACTGGTCGCCGGCGATGGTGGAGCGTGCAACCGCACGCGGTCTTGCGCTGGCCGCGGCGGGCGCCGCCGGGCACCTGCGAGCCGAGCGGGTGGGGGCGCACGAGTTGCAGCTGCTGCACCCCGGCAACGACCGCTTCGACCTTGCCTACTCCAACTTCGGGCCCCTGAACTGCGTGCCCGACCTGGGCCACACGGCAGAACAGCTCGCCGCGCTCGTGCGCCCCGGCGGCTACGCGGTGTTCACCGTCATCGGCCGGTGGTGTCCGTGGGAGGTCGCGCACTACGCGCGGCAGCGACGTTGGGCGCGAGCGCGGGTGCGGTTCCTGCGCCAGACCACGCCGGTGGGTATGAACGGCCACACGATCTGGACCCGCTACCACACTCCTCGCCAGTTCGTGCGCGAGTGGGTCGCTGCCCGCCACGAGTGGGAGCTGGTGAGCTACGAGGGGTTGTCCACCTTCGTGCCGCCGCCCTACCTGACAGCCATCGCCGACCAGCGACCGACGCTGTTCGATCGGCTCGTCCGGCTCGATCAGCGCACCGCCGCCTGGCCGGTGTTCCGCAATGCCGGCGATCACTTCCTGGTCGTGCTGCGTCGCCGCTGAGCGCGCGTCGAGCAGCAGTCGGAGGCGGGCCTCACGTGCCCGCGAGGCGAGCGGCCACCCCAGCGAACGCACGCGCCATCGGGCCGGGAACCACGATGTACGAGTACCCCCATCGCTCGCGTCGCCGCTGCAGCTGCTCGGCCATGCCGTCGGGCGTGCCGATCAGCATGAGCGGGGTGTCGAGCACCTCGTCGACGGTTGCCTCGAACCGCGGCGACAGGCGCCCGGCAACCTCCCGTGGCGTGTCGGTGAACGTCACCAACGACAGCCAGGCATTGAACTCGAGCGAGTGGAACCGTTCCCCGGCAGCGTCGCGGAGCAGCTGGAACTTGGCGTCGATGCTGTCGGGCAGCGCGTCGCGAGCGGTGGCCGGCGAGTCGCGCCCTGCCCGCGTGGAGGGGTTGACGCCGATGATGTCGGCCTCGGCAGCGGCAAAGCGCAGCAGCCGGGGGCCGCCGCCGGCGATGATGATGGGCGGGCCGCCGGTGGTGGCCGGCTTGGGCGTGCCCTCCAGGTCGGTGATGCGGTAGTGGCGGCCGGCGAAGGTGACCGGCCCGTTCGCGAACAACTGACGCAGCACCCGGGTGTGCTCGATCAGCCGATCCACTCGCACGCCGGGTGGGTCCATCGTGAGACCCGACCGCTGGTAGTCGAGCGGGTTGTAGCCGGCGCCGAGCCCCACCTCCAGGCGCCCACCGGAGAGCAGGTCGATGGACGCCAGTTCGCGAGCCAGCACTGCCGGGTGGCGGAAGTCGCAGGCAAGCACCAGCGGCGCGACGCGCAAGGTGGTGGTGGCCGCGGCAGCGGTGGCCATCGCGGTGATCGGCCCCAAGCCTTGATGGAAGTGGTCGGGCACGAACAGCGTCGAGTAGCCGAGCGCCTCGATCTCGCGGGCCGACTCTGCCCACGTGGTCGCGTCGAACGGCCCCTGCATCTCCACGCCGAACCGGAATCGTCGAGCGTGCGCGCCGATGGTGGTGCTCACTGCTGCCGCCCCACCTCGTTCATCGCATCGAGGCGATCGGCCACCGCTGACAGGATCTGGTCGAGTGCGGGTCGCTCGCTGCCGCCGGCGCCGTACATCGCACCGCTCTTGGGCATCGGCGACGGCGGGTCCTTGGCGTACGCCACCGCTTCGGCGAGATCGTGGGCGAAGGCCTCGGTGACACCCTCCTGCGTGTTGGGGCGCGTCACGCAGAAGTGCAGCGCGGGCGGCAGCTGCAAGCCGTTCATCCGCCAACCGCGATCGGCCAGACCATCGTTGACGTGGAAGATGTCGACCACGTCGGAGCGGAACGCCACGTTGAACAGCGAGTCGCCGATGAGCGTCAGCTCGGGATGAGCACGCACCGCCTCCTTGATCTCTCCGGCCGTGCGGAAGATGTCGGCAGCGATCGAGCGGTAGCCGGTCTTGCCCATGTTGAGCATCGAGGCCCAGGTGGCCGCGATGAGCCCGCCGGACCGGCTGCCACCCATGCTGGGTGACGCGTACATGCCACCCGGCCAACCGTCGATCACCCGGTACTGCTCGCGGCGCAGCGCCTTCGGGCGGAACAGCAGCACGGAGCTGCCCTTCAACGCGTAGCCGTACTTGTGGGTGTCGGCGGAGATGGAGGTGACACCCGGCACCGCCAGGTCGAACGATGTGTGGTCGTAGCCCAGATCGCGAGCCCATGGCAGCACGAACCCACCGAGGCAGCCGTCGACGTGCAAACCGATGCCGTGCTCGAGTGCCAGCTGCCCGAGCTGCGCGATGGGGTCGATGAGCCCGTGCGGGTAGGTGCCGGCCGTGCCCACGAGTGCAACCGTGTTGGGTCCGATGTGGTCGCGCACGAAGTCGAGATCGACCACTTGCTCCGCCGTGACGGGTGCGATGACCGCGTCGATGCCGAAGTAGTGGAAGGCCTTGCTGTGCGCCGGATGAGCGGTGACCGGCATGATCACCTGCGGGTGCGTGATGCCCTTCTTGTTGTGGCCCCACTCGCGGTAGGTGAGCATCGCGGTGACCAGGCTCTCGGTGCCACCGGAGGTGACGAGACCGCCAGTGTCGTCGTCGCCGTGCAGCATGTCGGCGGTCATCGCGATGATCTCCGACTCCATCTTGGTGGCGCTGGGGTACATGTCGCGCTGCAGCACGTTGGCGTGGGCGTAGTGCTCGAACGCCTTCACCAGGAAGGAGTAGTGATCGTGGTCGCCGGAGTAGATGGAGCCGCTGACGCGACCGCTGTCGCCCTTGCGATCCTCCAGCGCAGACATCTCCTGCAGCTCGCGCAGGATCTGCTCGCGCGGCACCCCCTGCTCGGGCATGGTGGCGTGCACCGAGTAGCGGTCGGCGTATGGATGCATCGGCAGCGCCGGTCGCGGGGTGGGAGCGCTCGACGTGGTCATTGGTGAAGGTCCTTTGTGTGGAGCGCCTCGTAGAACGGCGCTGTTCGTTGGTGAAGGTCGACGAGCGCCTCGGTGAGGCGCGCCATGGTGCGGTGAGCGGCGGGGTCGGGGTGGTGCACCTGCTGCACGGCCAGCAGTGCCGGTAGCTCAGCCAGGGCGAACGAGCCTGTCTCGGCCAGCGCCAGCAGCGCCGCGCCGTGCGCGTTGGTGGTGCGCGGGTTGGCCAACCGGCGAACCGGTATGCCCATGCAGTCGGCCACGATCTGCCCCCAGAGGGCCGACCCGGCGCCACCACCGCCCAAGGTGACCTCGGCGTACGACTGGCCGGCGAGTGCGCTGAAGTAGGGCAGCAACCAGGCAGCGTTCATCGCCACGCCCTCGAGCACCGAGCGGGCCATGTCGCTGCGCGTGGTGGCGAGCCCGATGTTGGCGAAGCCGCCGCGCATGCGTCGCTGCAGGCCGGGGGCCATCGAGCCCACCAGCCACGGCTGGAACAGCACCCCGTTCGAGCCCGTGGGCACCGCTGCCGCCGCGGCCAGCACGGCATCGAACGAGTCGGGGGCAACCTCGCGCCCCAGCCCGTCGTCGGCGTAGACCATGTTGTTCACGAACACATCGAGCGCCTTGCCGCCGATGCCGTTCTCGGCAACGAGGAACCAGGTGCCGGGCAGCGGGCTGGGTGCGGTGGTGAGGCCGTGCTCGATGTCGTGCCGCTTCGAGCCGAGGTGGGTGCCCATCACCGAGGTGGTGCCGATGATGAGCCCGCAGGTGGAGGGCTCGATGGCGCCGGTGCCCACTGCGGAGGTGACCGAGTCGATGGTTGCCCCGGTGACCACTGCCCGCGGCGAGACCCCGAGGTGTGCCGCGGCATCGGCGGTGATGTCGCCTCGCGGTGCGCCCATGGGCACGAGTGGCGGCAGCTTGTGCGGGTCGAGCCCCGACATCGCCAGCAGCTCGTCGCTGTACTCGGTGACGCCCCATGTGCGGTTGTCGACCGAGAGCATCGGGAACATCGTGTTCTGTGTGGCAGTGACCCGGCCGGTGAGGCGGGCGGCGAGCGCATCCATCGGCTCCACGAAGGCGGCTGCTGCCGCGTACACGTCGGGCAGTTCGTTGCGGATGAATGCGATGTGGCCGATGTCGTCGTTCCCGCTCGGCGCCATGCCGTGCAGGTCGAGCCAACGAGCGCGTTGCTCCGGTTGCCTGCTGGCCGTGTTGTGCCGGCTGCCGCGACCATCCATCCACATGATGGTGTTGCCCACCGGCGTGCCATCGGCTGCCACCGGTACCGTCGACGTGTACTGGCTGGTGACGGCCACGAGGGTGATGTCGCCGGCCGTGCAGCCGGCGTCGGCGGTCGCATGTCGGGCGCAGCGGCCGAGTGCGCTCCACCACAGGTGCGGGTCCTGCTCCACCCCACCGTCGGCGGTGAAGACGAGCGGTATCACCTCGCCCGCGCTGCTGCGTACTCGGCCCGTCTCGTCGACCACGGCCACCTTGATGCCCGTGGAGCCGAGGTCGACGGCCATCACATGTCGGGCCATCAGACGTGCTGCTCTGCTGCGGTGAGGCGGTCGGCGCCGGGGAAGTGGCAGGCCACGGAGTGCTCGTCGGTGTCGGCGGTGAGCACCGGCTCGGTGTCGGTGCAGCGTTGCTCGGCTCGCCAGCACCGAGTGCGGAAGCGGCAACCCGACGGTGGGTCGATGGGGCTGGGCAGTTCGCCGGTCAGCATGATGCGCCGGCGAGTGCGCTGCACCTCGGGGTCGGGAATCGGCACAGCCGACAACAGCGCCTGTGTGTACGGATGCTGTGGCGAGTCGTAGACCCGCTCGGCGGGCCCGATCTCCACGATCTTGCCGAGGTACATCACCGCAACGCGGTCGGCCAGCTGGCGCACGACGGCGAGGTCGTGAGCGATGAACAGGTACGACAACCCGAGGCGTTCGCGCAGATCGATCAGCAAGCGCATGATCTCGGCCTGGATGCTGACGTCGAGCGCCGACACCGGCTCGTCGAGCACCAGCATCGCCGGTGAGATGGCGAGCGCGCGGGCGATGCCCACTCGTTGCCGTTGGCCACCGGAGAACTCGTGCGGGTAGCGGTCGAGGTGCTCGGGGCGCAGCTGCACCAGCTGCAGCAGTTCGGTGATGCGGTCGTCGATGGCGGCACGCTCGAACCCGTGCACCTCCAGTGGCTCGGCGAGCAGCCGGCGCACCGTGAGCCGCGGGTGCAGTGACGCCTGCGGGTCCTGGAACACGATCTGCAGGTTGCGGCGCATCTTGCGCATCGCACCGTGATCCAGCTGCAGCAGATCGGTGCCCTGGAACTGCACCGCGCCCGACGTGGGCTCCACCAGCCTCAGGATGCAACGGCCGGTGGTGGACTTCCCGCAACCGCTCTCGCCCACCAGCGCGAGAGTCTCGCCGCGCAGCACTTGGAACGACACGCCACTGACCGCGTGCACCACCGCCGAGCGGCCGAGGTCGCGAACGCGGAACTCCTTCACCAGATCGGTGACGCGCAGGATGGGTTCGGAATTCATTGCGTGCCTGCCACGCCGGTGATCACCGAGCAGGCAACCATGGTGTCGCCGAACGGGATGAGGTCGGGTTCTGCCTGCGAGCAACTGGGCAGCACGTACTTGCACCGGGGTGCGAATGGGCAGCCGGGTGGGAGCGAGGTGGGGCTGGCGGGCACGCCGGGAATGGACGCATGCACCGGGTGCTTGGTGTCGAGCCGCGGCAGGCACTCGAGCAGGCCGCGCGTGTAAGGGTGGCCGGGTGAGTGGAAGATGGCGTCGACGGCGCCCGCCTCGACCACGCGGCCGGCGTACATCACCGCCACACGGTCGGTGGCGCCGGCAACCACGCCGAGGTCGTGGGTGATCAGCACGAGCGCCAGCTGGTGCTGCACCCGCAACTCGTCCAACAGCTCCATGATCTGCGCCTGCACCGTCACGTCGAGCGCAGTGGTGGGCTCGTCGGCGATCAACACCTCCGGTTCGTTGGCCAGCGCCATCGCGATCATCACCCGCTGGCGCATGCCACCGGACAGCTCGTGCGGGTACGAGTCGACGCGCCGCTGCGGTTGCGAGATGGCGACCATCTCGAGCAGGTCGACCGCCCGCACCTTCGCTGCTTTCTTGGTGAGCTGAGGCTGGTGGGCGCGCATCACCAGCGACAGCTGGCGGCCGATGGTGAGCACGGGGTTCAGCGAGGTCATCGGGTCCTGGAAGATCATCGACACCTTCGCGCCGCGCAGCGTGCGCAAGAGGTGCGGGTCCTGGCCGACCAGCTCGGTGTCGCGATACTGCGCGGACCCGGTCACCGTCGCGCCGGGCAGCATGCCGAGCAGCGCCAGCATGGTGACGCTCTTGCCCGAGCCCGACTCGCCGACCACCGCCAGCGCCTCGCCCGGCGACACGTCGAAGCTCACGCCGCGCACAGCGGGTGCCGGCCCGGCCGCGGTGGAGAAGGTGACCCGCAGGTCGCGCACGCGCAGCACCGGCTGCGCGGTGGGCGTGCCGTCGCTCATCGATCGGCCTTCACGTCGAACGAGTCGCGCAGCGCGTCGCCGACGAAGTTGAACGCGAGCACCACCAGCAAGATGGCAATGCCTGGCGCGGTGGCGATCCACCAGTCGTAGAAGTTCGTCGCACCCTCGGTGATCATGGCCCCCCACTCGGGTGAGGGCGGCCGCGCACCGAGGCCGATGAAGCTGAGCGAGGCGGTGAGCAGCACCACCTGGCCGAAGTCCATCGTGGCGTTCACCAGCACCGGTGTGTACGACATCGGCAGGATGTAGCGGCGCAGCACCAACCACCGGGGCACCCCGATGGCCTCGGCGGACTCGACGTACTCGCGTTGCCGCACGGCGATCACCTGCGCGCGCAGCAGCCTGGCGTAGATGGGCCACCACACCAGCACCATCGCGATGAGCGCGTTCTTGATGCCGGGGCCGAGCGAGGCGGTGATGGCCATCGCCAGCAAGATGGGCGGGAACGCCATGGTGATGTCGACGGCCCGCATGAACACGGCATCGACCCAGCCACCGAAGAACCCTGCCGTCGCGCCGACGATGGTGCCGATGATCACCGACGAGACGATGACCACGAGGGCCACCGGCAACGACGTGCGAGCACCCCACAGCGTGCGGGTGAAGACATCGCGGCCCAACGCGTCGGTGCCCATCAGGTGGTTCGAGCTGGGCGACAGCAGCCGCTCGCCGACTTCGGCGAGCGGATCGAACGGCGACCACAGGGGCAGGGTGAGCGCCACGAGGGTCCAGGCGACGATGATGACGACCCCCACCAGCGAGGGGCCGCGCAGCCACGGTGGCCGTCGGCGCCGATGGCGAACCGGAGCTGCGACGACGTCGGTCATGACAGGCGAATCCGTGGGTCGGCGAGCGCGTACGCGATGTCGCTGACGAGGTTGGTGATCAGGAACGCGACGCCACCGAGGATGGTGACGCCGATGATGGCCGGGAAGTCGAGCTTGCGCGATGCCGACACCGCGTAGCTGCCCACCCCTGGCCAGGAGAACACGGTTTCGGTGAGCACGGCTCCGGTGAGCAGGAACGCGAATGTGAACGCGACGATGGTGATGGTGGGCAGCAGCGCGTTGCGCAGCGCGTGAGTGTTGACCACCGTGCGCTCGCGCAGGCCCATTGCGCGGGCCACCCGCACGTACTCCATCGAGAACTCGTCGAGCAGGCTCGCGCGCACCAGACGCGACACGATGCCCACCACGCCCCACCCGAGCACGCTGGCCGGCAGGACGAGATGCAGCACCGAGTCCTTGAACGTGGCGAAGTCGCCGGTGAGCAGCGAGTCGATGGTGTAGAAGCCGGTGATGTGGTCGGGAGCGGTGGCGCGTGGGTTGATCCGCCCTGGCCCTGGCAGCCAGCCCAGCTTGGCGTAGAACACGTACAGCACCAGCAGGCCCGCCCAGAACGCCGGCAGCGATGAGCCGATGAGGGCGAAGAGGCGAGCGACGTGATCGGTGAGCCGGTTGCGGCGGCGAGCAGCCAGCACGCCGAGGCCGATCCCGAACAGGATGCCGAAGCTCAACGCGCAGAAGGTGAGCTCGAGCGTGGCCGGCAGGCGATCGCCGAGGTCGCTGAGCACCGGCCGGCGAGTGGTGAACGAGGTACCCATGTCGCCGTGCAGCAGGTTCTTCATGTACGTGAAGTACTGCACGAACACCGACTGATCGAGGCCCCACCGGGCCTTGGCGGCAGCCACCACCTCCGGGTTGTTGAGGTTGCGCTCGCCGACGATGGACACCAGCGGGTCGGCCGGCGTGAGGCGTGATACGAGGAACACGATCGAGGCGATGCCGAGCAGCAGCAGTGGCATCACGGCCACACGCCTCAGGAGGTATCGCTTCAGGTCACACCGCCCGACTCAGCAGCGCTGCACGGGTCATCCGCGGCTGAGCCGGGCCAGGTCGAGGTTGCAGCAGGCGCTGTAGTGCATGCCCTTGATGTCGGACCGACTGGCCAGGAACAGGTTGGGGTTCACCACCGGGATGATCAGCTGGTCGGCGATCATCGAGTTGGCGAGCGCCTGGTACAGATCGGCGCGAGCCGCCGGGTCCTGTTCGGCGAGGGCCTGGTCCAGCAAGTCGGCCTGTTCCGGCACCGGGTCGGCGCGGGTCCAGCCCTGCCACTGCGAGCCTTCCAGCATGCCGAAGTACTGCACGTACTGGCTGGAGTCGGTGTGGTCGGGGGCGAAGTACAGCATGGTGACCGGAATGCCGTCGGTGGTGATCTTGTCGGCCCACACGGAGATCTCGACCGGGTTCAGTTGCAGCTCGATGCCCACGGCCTTCAGGTCGGTCTGCACCTTCTGCATGGCCGTGCTGAAGTCGACGCCGTACACGTTGAGGCTGGGGTAGGTGGCGTCGAGGGTGAGCGTGGTGACACCGGCTGCGGTCAACAGGTCCTGGGCCTTGGCCAGGTCTTGCTTCGGTGCGGCCAGCCCGTCGGTACCGGCGAACCCGTTGGGGATGGGCGATGCCTGTGGTTGGCCGGCGCCGCCGACCGTGGCGTCGACGAGCCCGTCGTAGTCGAGTGCCAGACGGATGGCCTCACGCACTTCCGGGGTGAGTTCTTCGCCGCCGGCTGCTCCGGGGCTGAGCGCGAGGTAGACGAAGTTGAAGCTGGGCACCTGCTCGACGACGACGTCGGAACCGCTCATGCCCGCTGCCACGTCGTTGGAGATCTGCATGGCGATGTCGACCGAACCCTCCTCCAGCTGCTGGCGCTGGGTGACGGCCTGCGGGGTCTCCTTGATGATCACTTCCGGGAACGCCGGCGCCGCGCCCCAGTAGGCGTCGTTGCGCTCCAACCGCAGCTCGGCGCCCGCTGCGTACGACTTGAGCGTGTACGGCCCACTGCCTGCCGAGTTGGCCAGGAACCACTCCTCGGCCTTGTCGGTGGTGGGGTCGGTGGTGGCGCCGTTGGCTTCGGCCACCTTCTTGTTCATGATGCCGAGGTAGCCCGCGTTCACCTGCGCGAGGAACGCCGAGTTGGATGCCGACAGCGTGACCTTGACGGTGCCGTCGTCGGGCGTGTCGATGGCTTCGATGCTGCCGACGAGGTACGAAGCCGACCCCTGCAGCCCCGCGAGGCGCTCCCACGAGTACTTCACGTCGGCGCTGGTGACGGCCGACCCGTCGGCGAACTTCGCCGTCGGGTCGAGTGTGAACGTGAACTCCGTCTGCTCGGCGTTGCTCTCCCACGCGGTGGCGAGTCGCGGCACCAGGGTGGTGTTGTCGGCGTCGAGCCCGATGAGCGTCTCGTAGACGGCGGTCATGTAGATCTGGCAGGTGTCGCAGTACGCACGCGACGGGTCGAGCGAGTTCACGTCCATGCCGCGAGCGATGACCAACGCCTTGTCGGAGCTGCTGCCGGAGCTGTCGCCGGCACTGGAGCCGCTGTCGCTGTCGCTGCTGCACGCAGCGATGGTGAAGGCGCCGACGACGGCGAGCGCCGCCAATCGACGACCAGCGCTGATGCGCTGCGGTGAGCCGACGACACGTGCCATGACCATCCCCCTATCGTGACCAACGCCCCCGTTAGTACACTCACTGCAGTTAATACCACGTGCTGAGAGTCGTCAAGACCGTGCTCCTGCTGTCTGGCGTGCCGTACGAGGAGGGGAACGTTGCCATGAACCAGCGCGATCTGCGTCGCGTGGAGACTCGCCGAATGCTGGCTGAGCAGGCACTGCGCCTGTTCAACGAACAGGGCTTCGACGAGACCACGGTGGAGGAGATCGCTGCCGCCGCCGGGGTCAGCCAGCGCACGTTCTTCCTGCACTTCCCCACCAAGGCGGCCGCGGCGTTCCCCGATCACGGCGAGCGCGTGCTCGATTTCGTCGAGCGGCTCGGCGACGGTGCCGACCATGCCGACCCCTTGGCGCACTTGCGGGAGATCCTCCTCTCAGGTCTCTCCAACGACTCGCCCAGCCGTCGTACTCGCTACCGGCTGCTCGCCGACGTGCCTGCGCTGCGCGACGAAGACGCGCGCACCGATCGCGACTACGAGCAAGCGATCGCGGCCTACCTGATGCAGAACTGGGGGCAGTCGGTGGAAGCACGCGTGCGTGCCAACGCGGTGGCCAATGCAGTCATCGGGGTGGTGCGCGCCCTGCTCATCGCATCCAGCGAGGAAGACATCGACGCCCGTCGGGCCTGCACCGAGATCCTCCATCGGATGTTCGGGTCGCCGTTCGACACTCCACTGCAGTCGCTGTAGCGAAACGGCTACGACGACGCGTCGATCCCTACTGGCCGGCCGGCTGCCCCAGGGCCGCGACCTGGTCAGCGGTGTGCAGCATCTGGCGGCCGATCGGCTGCAGGCCGATCTTGGTGCACAGCAAGCCGGTCGACACTCGCTCCACCACGCCCCACTCCCAGATGGCGGTGGCGTCGAGCCCGGTGCGGTGGGCCAGCCAACGCGCCCGGTCGTAGGGGTCGCCGGCGAGCAGGTCGACCGGGTCTTCGCGCATCAGCACGCCCAGGTCGTACTCCGCTTCCGCGAGCAGGCCATCGGGATCGACCAGTTTGAAGTGGTCGCCCGCTTGCAACGCGTTCCACTCGTGCACGTCGCCGTGCACCAGCACCGCCCGCTCGTCGTCGTGAGCAGCGATTCTGCGGGCCGCGCAGGCGAGCGCGTGTTCCACTGCCCGCTCCGTGCACGGGCGGTCGAGATCGTTCCACAGCGTGGTGATGGCGTTGGCCAGCCAGCGCCCCTTGTCGGCCCCCGTGGGCAGGCCGGCATCCGCTGCGGGGCGCCACACACGGGCGGCGGCGTCGCAGAGGATCTCGAGTCGGGCGGCCAGCGGCAGGCCGAGGTCGTGCAGCGAAGGGCCCAGCCGCTCCAGCAAGAGCGCGCCGGTGGTCGCGTCGGCCCGCAGCAGTCGCGCGCACCCTTCACCATTCGCCAGCCGTAGCACCGTGATCTCGTGGGCCGCGACGTCGTCGCCTCGCGGCACCAGCAGCTTCAGCACCGCCGGCGTGCCGTCGCGCAGCGTCGCTTCGGTGACCACTGCCTCGGTGCCGTCCTGGAAGACGCGGCCGAGGGTCAGCCCCCACTGCTGCGAGATCGCCGCGACCAGATCATCGAGATCGGCGAGCCACTGCTCTGCGTCGGCAGCGAGCGCTTTGCGACGAACGACAGCGGGAACCTCGATCACGCCGGAAGGCTGGCACACGTCGTAGTGCGAGGACCGCTGAATTGCCCCTGCGCGCCGGTGCTGGTGTTCAGCGACCGATCTCGACGGCGCGGCTCAGCCGGTGGTGCGGTGGGCGGCAGCGAGGTGGGCGACGTCGTGCATGATGCGCGCCATCTGGAAGTCCTTGGGCGTGTACACCGCACTCACGCCGGCATCGGCCAGGCGCTGGCGGTCGGCCTCGGGGATGATGCCGCCGACGACCACGGGGGCATCGACGCCCTCGGCGCGCAGCATGGCGACGATCGACGGCACCAACGACAGGTGCGAGCCCGAAAGGATGGAGAGGCCGACCACATCGGGATCCTCCTCCACGGCCGAGGCGACGATCTGCTCGGGCGTCAGGCGGATGCCGCTGTAGACCACTTCCATGCCGGCATCGCGGGCAGCGACGGCGATCTGCTCGGCCCCGTTGCTGTGGCCGTCGAGGCCCGGCTTGGCGACGAGGAAGCGAGGCGGCCCACCGGCCATGCCGCGCACGAACTCGGCCACCGCCGCCAGTTCGCCCACCCGGCGGCCCACCGCAGCGTTCACACCGGTTGGGGCACGGAACTCGCCGAACACGTCGCGCAGCACCTGCGACCACTCGCCGGTGGTGCCGCCGGCCTTGGCCAACGCGATGGACGGCTCCATGATGTTGCTGCCGTCGATGGCGGCTGCCTTCAGCGCGGCGAGCGCGGCGGCCACCGCTGCCTGGTCGCGAGCCGACCGCCACTGGGCGAGCTCGGCGACGAGTTGCTGCTCGATGGCCGGGTCGACGGTGAGGATGTTGCCCGGTGTGTTCAGCGGCGACGGCTCGGTCTCGGTGAACTTGTTGACGCCCACCACGGTCTGGTCGCCGGCTTCGATGCTGCGCGTGCGTTCGGCCATCGATCGCACCAGGCGACCCTTCAGCTCGTCGACAGCTGCGAACGCGCCGCCCAACGACAGCACGTCCTGCAGCTCGGCCCAGGCGGCATCGCGCAGCTCGGTGGTCTTCGCTTCGATGACGAGCGAGCCGTCGAACAGGTCGCCGTACTCCAACAGGTCGGTCTCGAACGCCAGCACCTGCTGCATGCGCAGCGACCACTGCTGGTCCCACGGGCGGGGCAGGCCCAGCGCTTCGTTCCACGCCGGCAGCTGCACGCTGCGGGCGCGGGCTCGCTTCGACATCGTGACCGCCAGCATCTCCAGCACGATGCGCTGGATGTTGTTCTCCGGCTGCGCCTCGGTGAGGCCCAGGCTGTTCACCTGCACGCCGTAACGGAAGCGGCGGGCCTTCTCGTCGGTGACGCCGTAGCGCTCGAGGCCGATGCGATCCCACAGCTCGGTGAACGCGCGCAGCTTGCAGATCTCCTCCACGAAGCGGATGCCCGCATTGACGAAGAACGAGATGGCGCCGAACACCTGCGCGAACTGCTCGGGCGCCACCTGGCCGGAGTCGCGCACGGCGTCGAGCACGTCGATGGCGGTGGCGAGCGAGAAGGCGATCTCCTGCACGGGCGTGGCGCCCGCCTCTTGCAGGTGGTAGCTGCACACGTTCATCGCGTTCCACTTCGGCGAGTGCTGCGCACACCACGCCACCATGTCGACGATCAGTCGACGCGATGGGGCCGGCGGAAAGATGTACGTGCCGCGCGACAGGTACTCCTTGACGATGTCGTTCTGCGTCGTGCCGCGCAGCGCCTCCGTGGGGACGCCCTGCTCCTCCGCATTGGCCACGTACAACGCCAGCATCCACGCGGCGGTGGCGTTGATGGTCATCGACGTGTTCATCTGCCCGGGGGGGATGTGGTCGAGCAGCGTGCGCATGTGGCCCAGGTGCACCACCGGCACGCCCACCTTGCCCACCTCGCCGCGGGCGAGCACGTGGTCGGGGTCGTAGCCCGTTTGAGTGGGCAGGTCGAACGCGATGGACAGGCCGGTCTGGCCCTTGGCCAGGTTGGTGCGGTACAGCTCGTTGGAGGCTGCCGCCGAGGAGTGCCCGGAGTACGTGCGCATCAGCCACGGGTCGTCACGTCGCGGTCGGTCGAGGCGGGCTTCGCTCATGTGCACAGTGTTACCCCTCGGTAGTCACCGATGCCACCTACGCGGTGCCGCGACGCCCGGATGTCGCTGGCCGATGACTCGGCGATCACCCTTCGATCACCGGTCGATCACCCGTCGATCACGACTGGGAGGGCGCCGAACTCGCCGGGGTCGTTGTCCAAGCCGGTGTCGCCGTGCACGAGCAGCATCAGGACGTCACCGGGCGACGCCCCGGTGAGGTCGATGGTCACGGTGTAGGGCAATGGCGTTTCCCACGCGCCACCGGCGGTGATGACCTGGTCGAACACGATCTCGCTGTGCCCCGCCAAGAATGCAGTCACCACCACGGTTGACTCGAAGCCGCGACCGACACCCTCCACCGTCAGCAACTCGGCGGCGACTCGGGCGTTCGCCTCAGGAGTGCTGATCGTGACGTTGGGGTTGGCCGCGCCGATGACGAACCAACCGTCGCTGGGGCCCAGCATGCGCAGGAACAGCAGGCTACGGCTGCCAGGAGTGGTCTCGCCGGGCGAGAACACCTCGATCTCCCCGCTGCGTGCATCGCCCCCCACGTACTCGCCCAACAAGGGTGCAACGTGCAGCACGTTGGCGACGAAGTCGGCAGCGGCCTCCTGCGGTGTGGCGAACACCACATCGGCGGCGGGCCAGATGGCCGGCTGGAGATCGCTGACGACCTCGCTGGTGGTCGTTGCCGCCACGGTGGTGGTGGTGCTCGTGCTGGCCATGGTCGTGGCGGTGGGGCTGGTCGTGCTGGTCGTGGTGGTGGTCGGCACGGTGGTCGGCACGGTGGTGGTCGATGCGGTGGTGGTCGATGCGGTGTCGCCGGCGTCGTTGCCGCAGCCGATCAGCAGGGCGGCAGTGGCGATCACTGCGGGTAGGGCGTGGCTGGTGCGCATCGTTGCTCCCATCGGTACGTGGGCAAGCATCACGCTCGCGCCGGTCGCTGCGCTGGTCCAGAGGAGTTGGGCATCGCGATTCGGGAATTCCTCAAGAAACTCTCAAGGACCGCAGGAGTCGCGCCGATGATGTGTGTGCAACGGTGCGGGAGCGGCGGCTTCAGCGGGCGAGGCGGATGTGACGTGGAGGGTCCCGAGCGGGGGAACCTGCAGTCATGATCGATCAGCCGGTGCCGGGGGTTCGCCCCCGGCACCGAGCACCGATGTCGTCGGTGTCGGCGGCAGGCTACGCGTGGGTGGCGACGGCCAGTTGGCGCAGGTACTCGCTGCGCGGCAACTCCACGACGCCCAGCGATGCCAGGTGCGGGGTGCTCCACTGCACGTCGAAGAGCGTGGCGCCGGCCTCGCGCAGCAGTTGCACGGTGGCGACCATGGCCACCTTCGACGCGTCGGTGGCGGTGTGGAACATGCTCTCGCCGGCGAAGAAGCGACCGATCAACAGGCCGTAGAGGCCACCCACCAGTTCCCCGTCGCGCCAGGTCTCGATGCTGTGCGCCCAGCCCATCTCGTGCAGCCGTGTGTAGGCGGCGATGAACGGTTCGTTGATCCAGCCGTGCGGCCGGTGCGGGTCGCCGCAGCGGCGCATCACGTCGGCGAAGGCGGTGTCGACGCGCACCTCGAACCGGCGGCAGCTCTGACGCAACGAGCGCGACACCACGAGGCCGTCGATCGGCAGCACCCCGCGAGGGTCGGGCGACCACCAGCCGATCAGCTTCTTGCGCATCGGCATGGGGAACAGGCCACCGCAGTAGGCGGCCAACAGCGTGCCCGGCTCGAGGTCGGCGCCTACTCCGACCAGGCCGTGCTCGTCGGCAGCAGCGGGTGACGGCAGCCGCCAGCGGCTGGCCGGCGGCACGATCAGCGGTCGGTCGCCGAGGCCGGTCATGCCCCACATCTCAGCACCGACCCACCCTCGCGCGCACGCCGAGCGAGGCCGTGGTGGCGCAGGGACGCTGCCCGATGCAGCGACTAGCCTGCACCTTGTTATGGGCTTGCAGTCGTTCGAGCACAGTTTGGAGCGTATGGTCGAGGGCGTGTTTTCCCGCGGTTCACGTTCCAGCATCCGTCCCGTCGAATTGGGCCGCAGGGTTCTGCGCGAGATGGACGATCATCGCAGCGTGGATGTGAAGGGCCGGCGCATCGTGCCCAACGTGTTCGCGGTGCGCTTGAGCGCTCGCGACCACGCCGCCTTCGCCGACATCGACGAAGCGCTCAACACCGAGCTGTGCGAGACCGCCCGCGAGTACGCCCGCGCCGAGGGATACCTGTTCATGGGGCCGGTCCAGGTCGAGATGGTGGTCGACAACGCGCTCAAGCCGGGTCGTTTCTCCATCACCAGCCGCATGAAGGAGTCCGGTGGCGGCGTCGGCGCCGGCGCACTGGTGCTGCCCAGCGGCGAGCGCATCACGCTGGGCCAGCAGGTGTTCACCATCGGTCGCCTGCCCGAGTGCTCCATTCCGGTCAACGATGCCAACGTCAGCCGGCGCCACGCCGAGGTGCGCCCGGCGGGCTCGGCGTTCGCGCTCGTCGACCTGGGCAGCACCAATGGCACCAAGGTCAACGGCGTCCGCATCGAAGGTGAGCGGGTGTTGGTGGATGGCGACATCGTCAGCGTGGGCAGCATCCACATGCGGTTCGAGGCCTCGTGAGCGAGGCGCAGCTCAACATCCTCAACTACGCGCTGCTGGCGCTGCTCTACCTGTTCTTCGCCCGGGTGCTGTGGGCGGTGTGGAGCGAGGTTCGTGGGCCGCGGCTGGGCGTGCAACCCTCACCGGGCAATGCTCGGGCCGCCACTCACGACGCGACGCTGCCGGCCTCACGGCCGCCGGCGCCGGCCAAGCCGGTGAAGCCGGCGAAGGGGGTGCGGGCGAAGCGCGGCACGCCCAGCCGCCTGGTGGTGCTGGAGCCGAAGGTTCGCAAGGGTTCTGCCTACCCCATCGCCGGCGAGCTCACACTGGGCCGCGCGCCCAGTTGCTCCATCGGGCTGCCCGACGACACGTTCGCCTCGCAGCTGCACACGCGGCTGTTCGCGCGCGACGGTGCCGTGTGGGTGGAGGATCTGGGCAGCACCAACGGCACCCACGTCAACGGTGGGCGCCTCACCGCGCCACTGCAGCTCACCATCGGTGATCGTGTGCAGATCGGCAGCACCATCTTCGAGGCGCAGTGAGGCACGCGTGACCGATCTGCCAACGACCCCTGCGCTGGCGTGGGGTGCCGCCACCGACACCGGCCGCGTGCGCACGGAGAACGAAGACTCGTTCGTTGCCGAGCCGCTGGTGTTCGGCGTCGCCGACGGCATGGGTGGCCACGCCGCGGGCGAGGTGGCCAGCGCCATCGCCGCCACCATGCTGCGCGACCGGCTGGGCGCGGGCGTGCACTCGGTCGACGTGGCCATCGCTGCCGTGGTCGAGGCCAACGCCGCCATCTTCCAGGGCGCGCACAGCAATGCCGCCCAGCGGGGCATGGGCACCACGCTCACCGCGATGGTGGTGCTCGCCGCGGCCGATGGTCAGCGGCGGTTGGCGTTGCTCAACGTCGGCGACAGCCGCACGTACGTGATGCGTGCCGGTCGACTGCGCAGGGTCACGCTCGACCACAGCTACGTGCAGGAGCTGGTCTCCACCGGCCACATCACCGAGGCCGAGGCGCGCACTCATCCGCGGCGCAACATCGTCACGCGGGCGTTGGGCATCGAGCCCACCGTGCGCGTCGACACCTGGGTGCTGCCGTTCGTGCAGGGCGATCGCTACGTGCTGTGCAGCGACGGCCTGGTCGACGAAGTCGACGACCAGGAGATCGTCGAACTGCTGGCCGCCTGCCCCACACCGCAGGGTGCTGCCGATGCACTGGTGGCGGCGGCCAACGAGCGCGGCGGCCGCGACAACGTGACCATCGTGGTGGTGGATGTGCTGGAAGGCGAGCAACCGCCCAGCGACGCCGTCGATCTCGATGTCGATGTGGCGTGGGGCGAGAACGGCGTCCACGAGCGCCTCATCGACGCCGAAGCCGGCACTTCGGAACCCGCACTCGGCCCTGGGGCGACGCGGTCGCCGGCTGCTGCCGCAGGCGCCGTCACGACTGCGCTGCCGATGGTCGACACCGACTCGCCACGGCGCCGGTTCGGCGTCGGTGGCCTGCTGTTCTTGCTGGCCCTCGGGGTCATCGCGATGCTCACCGTCACGCTCGTGCTGGTGGTGCGCCACAACGCCGACAACGAACCGTCACCCACCTCGACCACCGTGGTCACCAGCACCACCGTGGTCACCACCACGTCGGTGCGCGCCACCACATCCACCAGTGCCCCCACCACCACCTTGGCCTCCACCTCGCCGCCTCCCACCGGCGGCTGATCGATGAGCCAATCGTCGCCACTCGCTGCTGCTCGCCGCAACAGCGAACTCGGGCTGGTGGTCATGGCCGCCGGCATCTCGGCGGTCGCGTTCGTGCTGGCCTCGCTGGGCAAGAACTCCACGATGCCGGCCACGCTGGTGCCGTTCCTCATCGCCCTGCTGGGCATGCTCATCGCCGCGCACATCGCCACTCGCCTGCTCGCGCGTGGCGCCGATGGCACGCTGCTGCCACTGGCCGTGATGCTGCACGGCATCGGCTACGTGATGATCGCCCGCCTCAGCGAGCGACGCGCAGCACTGCAGACCACGTGGTCGTTCATCGCCATCGTGGCCTTCGTGCTCACGCTGCTCATCGTGCAGCGCCCGCCCGACCTCGCGCGCTACAAGTGGACGTTCCTGTTCGTGGGCGCCGGGTTGCTGATGCTGCCCTTGGTTCCCGGCATCGGCAGCAGCGTGGGCGGCGCCAAGATCTGGGTCAGCATCGGGCCGGTCAACTTCCAGCCGGGCGAGTTCGCCAAGATCGCG
>JACDJA010000605.1_pt1 | contig 39239 bp, 55 predicted proteins | sample 7449241 | NCBI WGS metagenome assembly JACDJA01 (sample SAMN14253289, study PRJNA609438) | sludge metagenome | isolation source: initial anaerobic sludge | collected 2018-12-20 | reverse complement strand
GCTTCGTCTTCCGTATCTTTGCCATGCTGCATGTCAGCAGAACAAAACCCATCTTCCTGCACGCCGGTGAGTTGTTCGGCGACGAGTTCAGCCATGTACGTTGCACGCATGGCGCTAACGCCACTCTTGGTCTGGCGCATAATGTCAGCGACACGGCTAGCCGTAAGCCTGCCGCACCTGGCAGCATGCCATTCTGGCGTATTTTGTTGGCATTCTATGAGCCTCATTTGCGCACCTGTGTCCTGGACAGGCGGTAAACGGCTTTGTCGAATTGAACTCTTGAGAGGTCGGAAAGCTCCGCAACGCTGAATTCCTCAAGCACAATAGACTCGTGCACCTTCTTGTCTGTGAGAGCCTTTCGAAGATCGGCAATATCCTGTTCCGTTACTGGTGCAGGAGGGCCTTTCACGGCAGCGTTGCCGTCATCGTCGTCCTGGGTTGCGATGCCCAAAAGCGTTAGGGCCACGTAGCGCTTGCCATACGTCACAGCAGAGCCCCACGCCTGCACAGCATTGCGCCTCGGGCCGGGGTCTGCAGGAAGACACATTGACGTGCTTTCAGAATGTCCGCCGCTGTGGCCAAGAACGCCCGTGACTGTGATGCTGTCGTTGCTGTGATTAAGGCGGAAGGACAGAGAGAACCCGAGTTTAGCAAGAGGCTCTTTGATCGTATCTACGATGTCCTCAAAGCGCGCGTATTTCGTCTTGTCGTGACCCATACCCTTCTTGGCAACAGCCGGAAGCACGCGCTGCAGGTCAGAAAAAGCGGAAAGATACCGCTGTCGAGCCTGCGCTGCCTCCATCCGCTCTTTCATGGCGAACAGACGCTCCATCTTGTCGAGATCAACGGAGGGGTCACGTGCGGCGCGCTCAATCATTGATATCATGGCGCCGCTGTCGTTCATGGCTCCAACAGAAGCCACAGCGCGGCCCCGATCGGCAGGGCGCTCGCTATCAGAGAGATGAGAAATGCCGTTAGGGCTGGCAGTAATTTCTTGCGTAGCATTGTTGTCCATTGTCCTGATCCATCCTCTACTCAGGTGTTTGCACTTACGAGTGCGATCGAAAAAAACGCTACGATCGTTGAAACAATTACCGCTGCAATTACCAACTCAACCCACGCCTCACGCATCAGCACTCTCTCTACGTTTCGTTAGTCTGTATCCAGCTGCCCGCGCCGCGATCGACATGGCGTCGAGCATCTCAAATACGTGCCGTTCTTTTTCTTTGTCAGTCATTGCGGAGTAAGCAGCGCCAGCGTGATCGTAGGCGTCGAGCAACTTGCGGCGCATCACAACCAGCGTTACCGCTTTCATGCCGCCGTCCTTCCCGGAGAGACGCCGAGCTGCTGCATTGAGAGGTAGTTGTGTCCGCCTTCAAGACGTGCTTCGCGCTCGTCATCGTCGGCTTCTTCGCGACGAGCGTCGTCCAAATTGCGCAATGACGTGATGAGCTGTTTCGCAGCTTCGAATACGGCCGTCTCAGCCTTCCATCCCGCGGATGTTTGTAGAGCAACTAGCGATCCGTTGAGAAATTCGCCTAGACGGCCGTCGAGATCGTCAAACAGATCGTTGAGCGTGTTGTGAGCCTCGAAATGGTGACTGTTCTCACGCACCCGAAAACGCTTGATGGCCTTTGAGCGATCCGGCCCGAATGAGCGTTGGCATTCGGTGCATTCAGGACTTCCGCAATCGTAAAGTGGCATGTTCCCGTCTCCTTGTTGTGGGGTTGCCGGGGAGGCTTGTTAAGCTCTCCCCGGTCCCCCGCTACACGCCCCGGAACCCTTGAACAGGGCGTGATCTGAAACATCAATCGCCGTAGCCGTAGCCGTAGCCGTCGCCGTAGCCGTAGCCGGAGCCGTCGCCGTAGCCGTAGCCGTAGCCGTAGCCGTCGGCGTCGCCGTAGCCGGAGCCGTCGCCGTAGCCGTAGCCGGAGCCGTAGCCGTAGCCGTAGCCGTAGCCGTCGCCGGAGCCGGAGCCGTAGCCGTTATCCGACATGAGTGGTCTCCCTCTCCCATGCCGCTACAGCAGCTTTTGTCATCTCGGAGACGGACGTCACTTTTCGCAATTCGATTTGTGTAACGCGGGCACCGATGCGCGATCCCGCTGCTGGGCCATTCTCAGCCAGACCCAGGAACCCGCCTGTCGCTGCAGACCAGTAAATGCAGTTGCGCGCGTTCTTCAAAATTACGGTGTCGCCGCTGGTGTCGTCTGCGTATCCAAAAAACACGCCGCGAAATTCGGTAGTGATGATTACGGGTCTCATATGCCCTCCTGTGGCTTTGCTATCGGCGGCGCGATCTGGAGAGCGCCAGGGGAGGAGGAAGCGCCTGCTGAGTGGGGGACTCTGGTGCAAATCGCGCCGCCGATGAGTTCAATGTTTAGCAAAACTAAACAATCTGTCAACAGCGAAGTTCAGTGAAACTATACAATTTTTAGGATGCTGTTTAGCGGCGCGATCTAGGTGACGCGTGCTCGGTCATCACTCCGACGATTTTTGTGAATTACCGTCGCCTGAAGGCGACGGCTTCTGAGTCAATCTAGGCGGCAACCCGCTCGATTAACGACCCAACGCCCATTCCGGGCGAACGACCAAAGGCCCTTTGATGCACAACCATCGCAGAAGCAACGTCCCGGTCGAGAACACATCCGCAAGAACAGCGGTGCGTGCGCTCGGCCAGCGTTTTCTTCGCGACGGTCCCGCATTCGGGGCACGTCTGGGAGGTTCCTCGCGGATCAACCATCACGACCTCGCCGCCAGCATTCGCAGCTTTGTAGGAGGTCATCGCGGTCAATTGAGCCCACGAGGCGTCATAAACATGCTTCGCCAGCACTCCGCCAGCGAGGCCTTTCGTGTTGAGGTCTTCGAACGCGATGCGTCCGAAGCGATTGACGAGCTTACGGCTTTCTTTGTGCAGAAAGTCGCGACGGGCAGCACCAATGTGCGCCTGAAGCTTCGCGGCAGCGGCCTTGCGCTTGCGGCGGATTTTCGAGCCGCGCTTGCATCTGGCGAGGGCGCGCTGCAAGCGTCGGAGCTTCGCGGCGTTACGCTTCGTGATATTCGGACGGGCGACCGTCTCACCATTTGAGAGGGCGAGAAGCGAGGTAAGGCCAAGATCAACGCCGACGCTATCGGGGCTGGCCCGGTCAACGGCTTCGACCTCGACGTGAAAAATGATGTACCACTTGCCCGCGTTGCGCGAGAGGATCGCCGACGCTGGCTTGCTCGGCAGCTCACGATGCCAGCGGACTTTGATCTCGCCTGGGATGCCGACAAAGCCGAGCTTGCGGTTCTTGCGGATCGTCAGGCCGTCGCCGACGCGGAAGTCGGCAGCGTGGTAGCGGTCACGGGCACGGAAGCGCGGAAAACCCGGCGTTTGACCTCGCTTGCAACGACCGAAGAACGACTTGAACGTCTTGTCGAGCTTGCGAAAAACCTGTTGCTGAGCCGTGGCCGACCAGCGGCCTTGGTTCGGGAGGTCTTTGCGGATCGCAGGCAGCGCCGTGATTTGGTCATTGCAGCGAACGCTGACGCCCTTCTCGTAAGCCTTGATCCGATGCTCAAGGGCACAATTGTAGAGACCGCAGAAGTCGGCGAGCATCTCGGCCAAGAGCGCGGCTTGCGTCTTGTTCGGCTCGATCCGGTATTTGTAGCTCAGTACGGCCACGGTCTACTTGCCCTTCTGGTTTTCGATGTACTTGCGAACGGTCGCCTCGGAAACGTGACCCACGGTGCTTGCGAAGTAGGAACGCGACCACAGCGTAGGGAGACGCGAACGCAGGTGCGGAAACTCTTGACGCAGAAACCGGGACGACGGCCCCTTGAAGCGGTTAACGATCTCAGCAGGCGAACGCGTCGGATCGGCCTCGACGAACAGGTGAACGTGGTCCGGCATCACTTCCATTTCGTGAACGAGAAAGCCGTGCTCGGCGGAAATCTCGTTGAACAACTGCTTGAGCCGCACATCAACGGGTGGAACAAGAACGGGCCTCCGGTACTTTGGACACCACACAAGGTGGTACTTGAGGCTGAACACGGCTCCGGCGTTTTTGGCGTATCTATCTCGCGTCATACCGCATTATATACGCGACGCACAACTAACTGTCAACACCTGGACGAAAGAAAGGGTCGCGCTTCCGCCGCCAGCTAAAGCAGGCGGTCCCCGCGCGACAAAACCTGTGGGTTCTGTCGAACTATACCAGAATGTTTAGTATTGCTTGACTTATAAATCAATCCGCTTGTACTCTGCACACATGACTAACCGTGATGATGAGGGTTTGCGGCGGGTGTTCTCGCGCGTGCGCCCGATTGAGCTAGCAGACAGGCTTGGTGTGACGCGCTCTGCGGTGTCGCAGTGGGTGCGCGTGCCGTTGGATCGCGTCCCAGCTGTCTGCGCAATCACCGGATTATCAGAATTCGATGTAAGGCCTGACCACTACCGGCGGTCAACGCAAGCCATCGCATGAGCGAGCACAATGAGCGCTGTCAACGAAGAATGGATGAATTGCCGAAGGTGAGCGAACGCGCCGTGGCGTGAGTTCCAGTAGCGTTCCCCTCAGTTCCGTTGAGTTCCAGGCAACACCAGTCGCCGGGCGTGTCAGCCGTCGAGCCGCAAGCTCATTCTCCGACGGCAGCGCCCTTCTCCGCGCCCGGCGTCTCGTGTTGCACGGCTAGGCGGTGTTCCGTGCAGCACAGTGTCCATTAGCACCGCCTAATCCTTTGAGTTCCCCAGTTAGTTCCAGCGTGAGACCGCAATGAAACCCGCTGAAACCGCGAGGAACAGCTATGTCATCAACTATAAAATCCATTCTCAATGCCTACACGGGCGTTGGGCGATTTTGGCTCTGTGTGGGTGTTGCAGCGCTCGCTGTCGATGCCGCGATTTCCTACAAGTACGGCATCAGCCTGACGCTGTTGCACGGTCTTGGCTTTGCGCTCGTCGCCATCTTCTTCGCGCTGTTGCCCGATGCTGCCTACTCAGAAATTGAAAGCAAGCGCGTCGCCTCTGGCATTGTGCTGGGCCTGCTTTGTGTGCCGCTCGGCATCGTCGCGTTCTACAGCCATCTTGGCTACGGCGCTGGCGTTCGGCTTGGCGACATGCAGCAAACGGGCGCGCAGAACATCCGCTACGACGATGCGCGTGAGAAGGTCGCTGACAACAAAACCAATCTCGCATTGTGGACGAAGCAACTCGATGAGCTGCGCACCGCTTCGCCGTGGGTTGCCACTGTCAACGCAGACGGATTGCGTGCGCAACTACCGGCGATGAATAAGGCCATCGAGCTTGAGACGAAGCGCGGCGGCTGCGGTCCAAAATGTCAATCTCTGATGGAAGCCAAGGCGGCGCAGGAAGATCGCATCGCCAAGGCTGAGCAGCGGGTTGATCTGGAAAAGCGCATCGCAGCAACGCAGGTGCTTGTCGACAAGTACCGCGAGGCATCGGCTGGCACTGAGCTGCGGTCGTCAGCGGTCGTCAATCAAAACAACGTCGCCGCCCAGTTGTTTCTAGCGTTCACCGGTGCCGCACCTGATCAGGCAATCAAGCCCGATGAAATCACCGCGTCGTTCACGTCGCTGTTCATTGCGGGTGGTGGTTCGCTGGCGTTCATGATCATGGCGCCGATTGGGTTCTTCGTTGCTGGCCGCAATCGCAAGGCTTCTGGAGAGGATGATGCTACGCGCCCCGAGGTTGCTCCCACACGGGCAAACGTCTCAACGGGCATCAACCCCGTCAACGCTCAACTGGAGACGCTGCAGGAGCGTGTAGCGGACGCATTCAAGGCTAAGGCGGACAGTTCTCGCACCGTTGCTCAGTTCGGCACGCTTGGCGATCTGATCGCATCTCATCGCGCCGCATAAATGAAAACCCCGAGGGACTTGGATCCCTCGGGGCGAAACCTTCAACCGGGTAGCAGAAGGAACTTAATAGATGAAAAAACTAGCAAAGAACGACAGTAAGCGCAAGCCATACTACGGACTTTACGTCAGGCTCTACGCTTCCAGTCTCGACGATATCAAAATCCGCCAGATGGACGCTGAGACACGCTGTTTCTGGATGGACGCCTTGTTGCTTGCAAAGGGCAATCACGGCGTCTTGCCATCGCTGCGTGAGATTGCATTCCGGCTGCGCATGTCAGAGGCTGAAGCGCGCTCTCGCATCATGGCTCTGGTGTCCCTCGAATTGATAGATGAAGACCACCTAGACGGTGGCGTTGTGTGGACTATCCATGCGTGGGACAGGTGGCAACAAGATGGCACATCAACCCCGCGCGTGAAGCGTCACCGTGAACGTCTTAAGTGCAATGAAACGCAAGTGAAACGCAAACGAAACGTTTCATGTAACGCGAATGAAACGCTTGAAACGGTATATTCCTCTTCCTCTTCTCTTACTAACTCACGTAGTAGAGTTAGATACGGTTCTACAAATTCCATCCAGAAAGAAGGTTCAGACAGTAGTGAGGGTACGTATACGCAAGCGAGTGGGCATGACGTGCGCAAGGGAGTGCTGTCATGAGCGGCTTGCGTCCACTGTACGATCACCAGCAGCAGGCTATCGACGGTCTCAGAGCTTCCCTCATGGCTGGCAAGACCCGTCCGCTGCTTCAGGCTCCAACGGGGTTTGGCAAAACTGTCGTTGCTGCCCACATCGTCGAGGGCATCCACAAGCGCGGTAAGCGGGTTTGCTTCTGCGTTCCGTCGCTGGGGCTGATTGACCAGACGTTTGATCGGTTCATCGAAAACGGAATTTCGCCGGCCGACATGGGGGTGATCCAGGGCGATCACCATTGGCGGAGACCGGCTGCCCCGATCCAGATTGCCACCGCACAAACCTTGTCGCGGCGTGAGCTTCCAGAAGTTGATTTCGTCGTCGTCGACGAGTGCCACATCCGGTTCAAGGTTTATTCCGACTGGATGGCAGCCCGGCCGGATGTGAAATTCATCGGGTTGTCTGCGACACCGTGGTCGCGGGGGCTTGGCAAGCAGTTTGATGACCTGCTGAAGCCCGTCTCGCTGTCGTGGCTGATCGAGAACGGATACCTGTCGAAGTTTCGCGTGTTCGCCCCGTCCAAGCCTGACTTGACCGGCGTGCGTACCGTCAAGGGCGATTGGCACGAAGGCGATCTTGAGCAGGTGATGGGCAAGCCCGCGCTCGTGGCCGATGTGGTCGAGACGTGGCTGCTGCGCGCCGACTATCGCCCAACGCTGTGCTTTGCTGTCAACCGCAAGCATGCGCGCCTGCTGCATGAGCAATTCACGGCCTGCGGCGTGCGGTCCGAGTACGTCGATGCGGACACGCCACGCGAAGAACGTGAGGCCATCGGCAAGCGTTTGGCGGCTGGTGACGTGCATGTCGTGGTCAACATCGGCACCCTGACCACGGGCATTGATTGGGATGTGCGGTGTCTGATCCTGGCGCGTCCAACGAAATCGGAAAGCCTATTCGTGCAGATCATCGGACGTGCGTTGCGGACGGCTGAGGGCAAAGACGATGCGCTGATCCTTGACCATTCCGACACGCACATGCGGCTTGGAATGGTCACCGACATCGATGTCGACGAGTTGGACAGTGGCAACGACAAGCGCTCCAAATCGAAGCGCAAGGAGCGCAAAGACCCGCTGCCGAAGTGCTGCCCGCAATGCACAGCACTCATGCCGGTGCTCTCGAAATCATGTGTTGCGTGTGGGTACGAAATGCCAGTGATCCCAGGCATCGAGCAGGTTGATGGGGACCTGGTTGCATTCGGCGGTGGAGCACAGGGGCGGACAGGTCGCGTTGTCGATCTTCTGGCGAAAATGCCGCGGCGCTCGGTCTATGCGCAACTCAACCACATCCGCTTTGAGCGAGGGCGCAAGTCGGGCTGGGTAGCGCACAAGTACAGAACGATTTTCGGAAACTGGCCGTCGAGTAGTTTCAACGAACTGGACTTTGAAGACCCGTTGCCAGAGTTGTTGTCGTGGGTACGCAGTGAAGACATTCGGTTCGTGAAGTCGCGTCATTCAAACAACTCAAACGCGGGGGCGGACCATGCGGTCTAACAATATTCACGACATTGCGCGCGGCAAGTGGGGGGCAATTCTTCCAGCCTTGGGAGTTCCTATGTCAGCACTGAGCAGAAAGCACGGCCCGTGCCCGATGTGTGGCGGTTCTGATCGCTATCGCTTCGACGACAAAGGCGGGTCGGGGTCGTACTACTGCAACCAATGTGGGGCCGGGTCTGGTGTTGATCTGGTGATGGGGGTTCTCGGGCTGGATTTTTCAGAAGCCCGCAAGCGCATCCTGGCCGAGGCAGGGCATGCGCCGGTGGTAGTCGCAAAGGCAGCGCGGGCGGAAGGCGAAGCCGCCACCAAGATCGTGGACGACATATGGCGCACGAGTCATCCACTCAACGGGTTTGACGCCGCATCGAAGTATCTCGAAAAGCGCGGCCTGCGCATGGACCCTTGGCCCAAGTTGCTGCGCTTCCATCCTCGCATGCGGTATGTCCACGAAGACAAGTCTGTGACTTATCACCCGGCACTCGTAGCGCGCTTTGTAGGAGCTGATGCAGCGGCATTTCAGGTGCAGACGATTTATCTGACCGAGGATGGCGACAAAGCAGATTTGCCGAGCGTTAAAAAGTTCGCGCCGTGCAAGTTCCCATTCGGCGGAGCGGTTCGGTTGTGTCCGTCGTCCGAAACGATGGGCATTGCTGAAGGTATCGAAACGGCAATGGCCGCAATGATCCTCTACGACGTACCAGTTTGGGCCACGTTCACCGAGGGACTTCTTTTGAAATGGGAGCCGCCGCAGACGGCAAAAAACATCATCATCTTCGCGGATGCAGACCAATCCTACAAAGGGCAGGCATCCGCGTTTGCTTTGGCGCATCGCCTCAAGACTGAGGGATATCGCGTTGACGTACAGGTGCCTGAAGAACTTGACGTTGATTGGAACGACATCTTGCTTTCGGAGGGTGCTGCAGCTTAACGTCTTCCCCGGCCTGAACGCCGGGGTTTCTCGGGGAGGAACAGATGAAAATCCTCATCATCGCTATCATCACGATGACCAGCGGCAGCGTTTTGGAAATCGCATCTCCGTCGTTGGAGCGCTGCGAGTACTGGCAAGCATCAGTTCGCCAAGGCGCGAAGATGGAAATCACAGATGATGGCGGCATTCGTGAGACTGTTTTGTCTGTCGAATGCAAAGTGCAAGAAGTCTACGTGCCAGAGGCGGAAGGGTGGGAGCTATGAAACGCGCCGAATGGTTTCTCAACAACGGCTACAGCGCCAAGCGCACGTCAGAGATCACAGGCATCCCCAAAGACCTCTGCGAGGTGATGAAAAATGGCAGGTCAGAAAATCGTGCTTGGCAAGGGTTGGAAGATGAAGGACGGCAAGCCGGTTCGATCAGGAAAGGGCAAGAGCGTTTCGCAGAAAATCGCGGAGCGTAAGAACCCAAAGCGCAAATGGGGCAAAACAACAAAGAACAGATGATGGAAAGTTTAACGCCTGCCGACATCGAATTGATCCGCGTGTGTCTAGCCTACTCGGACGCCACGGATTGCCACATAACACGAGTGCCGAGTTTCGTTCTGCGTCGTCTACTCAATGAGGGAACCAATGACGCAAGCCACGATAGCACCGACGCCAGAGCGGATCGCCAAGGGCGGCCTGGAACGCCCCGTCTATGACCAGAAGCAGAAGCGGGACTACTATCGCCACCAATCGCCGTTCGAGCGACTGCACAACGGTGGCCAGATCACGCAGGAGCAAGCACTCGCAGGGATGAAACTTGAGCGCCACATGATCGGCGCATCAGGTGCGGACGCTCGCATGGATGACGGCGGACCTAGCGATCTTGACGGCATCCCGGCACGCACACGCCATTCGCTATCGGTGTCCAATGCGCAGAAGATGGTGCCTCAGCGTCAGTGGGCGGCCTTGATGATGCTGATCGAGGTAACGGAGCGCCTCTACGAAATCGGCGGAGCGTTGTGCCAGCGCAAGAGCAAAGACCAGGCCGCAGCCGCGGCTCTCGTGTTGATCCAAGAAGGGCTTGACGTCCTTGTGGTGCAATGGGGCCTGTCCACCTCACGTCACCGGCCTCCAAGTCGTTAGCGTGTCAGGCGTGCCGCTTGTGGCGGTAGGAAAAAGGGGTCGGGGATCGTCCCGGCTCCAGACTTAAATCGGATGGCGACCATGGACCGGAATCGATACACCAACAGCCTTCTCGGACTGGACGACTACACAACAGCGGATATTCTCGGCATTGCGTAGCAAAAGCACCAGACTCAAATCCAAGACGAGCGCACGCTTGAAGTGCAGGACGGAACGGATCCTTTCTCCGTGATCTTCGACTTCATTAGGCACGATTCATATGATTAGTCTCAGAAAGTCCTGGCAAAACGTTGCCAATAATTGGGCCTACTACTGGAAGCAGTATGGCGGCATAAAAGCGCTATTCGCGTCCCCGTATTTTGGTATAGCTATAATTTTATCTATGGTTAGCATCTATTGGGGACCCGATAAAAATTGGGTAGACAGTTCGTTAGCTATTATTCCGAGCCTCTTGGGCTTCTCTATTGGCGGGTTTGCCATTTTACTTGTTTTTTCGAGCGATAGGTTTCTTGCGATAATTTCGGAAGAAGGAAGTGAGAATTCATTGTTTTTAAAGGCAAGTGTTACATTCGTCCATTTCATCGTTGTCCAGGTTTTCGCCCTTGTCACCATAATGCTCGCATATGCAGGCGTTCCATTTATGCATACGGTGGCCATAATAGGGCTTTATTATTCCGTCATGACAGCCCTGGCGGCGTGCTTCGTTCTTTTTGATATTGCACAAGTATACAATAGTGCATCTGGTGTTTTTAATTGCGAAAACAGCCAAGAGGCGAATCCAAGAGTTGAATCTGATTCAAATGCTCAGCCACCTAAACATCGTCGAGTCGGATAGAAATTGCACCGATCGCGATTAAGCATTGGGCCATAAAGCTCGCTGAAAATTTCCCCCGTGCGAGCTTATTCCGAATGTTGACTTCCTTCTCGTCAACCCCGATCTCGGCCAGCTTCTCGACAAGCTGGGAATAGGTCACTCCTTTTCGCTTCAATTCGGCTTTGAGCAGGTTGGCCACCCTGGCCTCCCAATCGGTCTTTTCTGGCATGGTGTATCTCCGGCGCGAATAAAAGTAACATACGCGATACATTTGCCCTTGTCCACATTACCATGACGCACTATATTCGTTACATAGGTAACGGAAACAATACGTCATGGCCACAAACTTCAAACTTACAGCCGCCGCTCGCACCCTGTCGCTGAAGGACGTCTTCACGATGGGCGAAGATAAGGCTTATGGGCTGTTCAAGCAGATGCGTTGGCCGGAGACGAACGGTGCTCCAGAGTGCCCGAAGTGCGGCCACGGGGAAGCCTACGAGATCACCACCCGCCGCAAGTTCAAGTGCAAGGCTTGTCACTCGCAATTCTCGGTCACGTCTGGGACGATTTTCGCTAGTCGGAAACTGTCATTCGTGGACATGCTGGCGGCGATTGCCATTGTTGCCAACGCTGCCAAGGGCCTTTCGGCCATGCAGCTTTCCCGCGATCTGGACGTCCAGCACAAGACGGCCTTCGTGCTTGCTCATAAAATCCGCGAGGCAATGGTTTCCGAAACGGTTTCCGAGAAGCTGGAAGGCATTGTTGAGGTTGATGGAGCCTACTTCGGCGGCCACATCCGCCCGGCCAACATGAAGGAAGATCGCGTTGACCGTCGTCTGGCAAAGAACCAAACCGGCAAGCGCCGTGTCGTGGTCGTGGTTCGCGAGCGTCAGGGCCGCACGGTTCCCTTCGTCGTCCGTCAGGAAGCCGAAGGTGTGCCGGTCATCTCCCAGATCGTGTCACGGAATGCAGAGGTTCATGCCGACGAGGCGAGCCATTGGGACGCGCTTCACGCACTGTTCCCGACCAAGCGCGTCAATCACTCGCTGGCCTACAGCTTCGACGGCTCTTGCACCAATCAAGCCGAAAGCTACTTCTCACGGCTCCGTCGCATGGTTCGTGGCCAACACCACCACGTTTCAGCGCGCTATCTGGCGGCCTACGCTAACCACGCAGCGTTCCTTGAAGACAACCGGATGATGGACAACGGAGCTATGACGAAGCAGATCATCGGGCTGGCTATGTCGAGCCCGGTTAGCCGTCAGTGGAAAGGATATTGGCAGAGGTAAGCATATAAACATCCACCAATGTGTTTCGTATCAAGCGGCTAGAAAAAAGGCGTCGGTTATCTGAATATTGACGAATTCGAATCACTGCCCAATAATCCTTTGGTTCGAATCAGTTCGAACAAAAGCAAACCCCCACCCGTTGGAGCGGGTAGGGGTTTTAAAAAAGAAACCGCCGGGTAGGGCGGGGTGTGATCACGAAGCAGACTTTGAGTCAGCTGAGTGTTAATGTCAAGTCTTACCCGGTCACAGCCCTGAAAGGGGACAACCGTTCCCCGCACCCGCGGGGCTGAACCGCATGGTGGGCGGAGAAGACGTCCCGCTCCCACCCGTTCCCCGCACCCGCGGGGCTGAACCGCTCTCTGGCGTCATTCAGTTCAATTCCAACGGCCGCAACGCGATGATGCCAGGTGTTATGTTGCAGGACACGTCACGTCGTGGGATTTTGGACGAATACGACGAAGGCCCGATCTACTGACCGGGCCTCCTTTGTCATTTGATGATGCGGATCAGTTCGTCAATGTCCGCCTGTGTTATGGGAGTCGCGAAATCCAGTCTCATGCTGCTTTCGCCTTTCTCCAAGCCGTTGTTTTTGGGCAGTCGGGGAAAGCGGACTGAACCTCTGGAATGCTCGGGGACCGACCATGCTTTGTGCGAAACGCCTTGGCCCAATCTGCAACGTTGTCGGCATCTGGTTCGAGGGCATCTGTTGGAGGTAGTTCGCGGCTGCGATCCTTTGGAACCGGGCTGGAATGCAGCGAAACAACGTGGGACACAAACCACGAGAGCGCCCAGATCGCCACATCAAGACCGAGTGCGAATCCGATGATACCGACCTTGCGAACGTCCGCAGCAGGTAGAACACCAGCAGAAGCCCAGGCGATAACTTCCGAACCAACATCACCAGAGACAGGGGCATCATGGATCGTCGTTTCAATGCGAGCGCGGCGCTCTTTGAGAGCTTCAACAGTGCCACGCTTGCGCCGGCACTCTGGCCAACGGTTCGGCGGCAGCGGTTCAGGCGCACCGATGCATTCCGCTGTCATGTCCGGCAGAGCATAGGACAGGGTTGTGTTGATGGACGCCAGCTCGCGGCGCGCTTCAGCCGCATCACCAGCGGCAACAACCTTAGCTTCCTTGATCTCGCCTGTACGCCCGATGTTGGCCGGAAGTGAGTACGCTAGGAACGCAAGGAACGCGACGAACAATGCAATAGCAACTCCGGTAGCGCCGATGCGCCGTGCAGCCTCGATAAAGATAGGCAGGGCAGCAAGCGTCACCATCGCAGCAATCATCGAAACGCGGGTGTAGGCAGTCCCGCCCTGTGTGTACTCGATGCCGCCCATAATTTGGACAGCGAGTAGTCCTGCGGCAATCATGATTGCGCCGCCGCACAGCGCTTTGTAAGCTGAAGTCATGGTCCAGGGTCCTTCCAACGGTTTTGGATCATCACGCCCCCGGTCCGTTCCAGCGGATGCGGGGGCAACTTGTTTCGGTGAGTACCGAATGATGTTAATATATACACACCTAATTAGGTTGTCAACTCGTCTTGACGTATTTTTTTAGGTGTGTAATTTATGGAGCATGAGCAACACACAAACAGCCCGCCCCGGACGCCCCACAAAATACGGGGATCGCCTGGAGCGCATCCAGCTTCTCATCACGCCAGAGCAGCGTAAGGCGGCTGATCGTGAATCCAAACGCCGCGGCGTTTCGATCTCCGAGGTTATACGCGGCTGGATTGATGCAGGGCGGAAGTGACGGATTTCGTTGAGCGTTGCCTGAATGACCTTGCGCCAAGGTCCAAATCACTGTTACCTATGCTAAGGTACGGCGTAGGTGGGTAAAAATAATCCCATGCGCTGAAAATTGCGCGAGCCCACTTTACGCAACGTCCGGCTCGCGCTGTTGGTGTACATACGCCGACGCGGAACTATCAAAAGCAACAACAACTCAACATCATCAATCTACGCCACGAGGCATGAACCAGTCATGAACTTGGTTCTGGCCATTTCTGTGGCGTGTCTTGGCGTGATCGCAATGATTGTGGGGATAAAGGCTCTGCTGAAATGACCATCACGCAGGAGCCTGATCTGCCCGATCTCGTCAGGATGATTGTTGATCGAATGCGCAGCAACGGCATCGACTACGAGGACGGCGGCGTGATCCTGCTCGACCTGTACGCCGAGATTTATGACGACGTTGACGTATGTCGCATCGTCCACTGAAACCACGCGAGGCCACCACATGAATCCAGATCAGGCCCTAAATCAGGTGCGCCCGGTCCTGAAACTTGTTGGAACCGCATTGATCGTCGTGGGACTGGCTAAGTTTTTCGGCGTCAACATCAACATTGCGCGCGGCTCGGGCCTGGAACTGGCTGTGGCTGGCTATCTGACGAAGTCAATCTGAGGGAGGGTGTGTCATAGCCGCGTTCAACAAATTCAACTCGTTTTCCGAAGCGCTGAGCGAAAAGGTCCACAATCTACAGTCGGATGTTCTCAAGATCGCGCTCACAAACACCGCGCCAGTCGCGACCAACACACAACTTTCAAACATCACTCAGGTGGCCGGAGGTAACGGCTACACGACCGGCGGTTCTACCGCGGCGCAATCGTCGTCAGCGCAAACGAGCGGCACATACAAGCTGGTGCTGGGTGATGTTGTGTTCACAGCAAGCGGCGGCAGCATCGGCCCGTTTCGCTATGCTGTCCTCTACAACGACACCGCGACGAATGATGAGCTGATCGCTTATTGGGACTACGGCGCTGCCGTTACGCTCGCGGACGGTGAAATATTCACGTGGGATGCTGACGCAACCACAGGCGTGATGACGCTTACATAGCGCGGGGGACGCAATGAAATTCGACAAGGCAACGCTGCGTGAGCGGTTCCACGTGGCGCAGTCAGAGAAAGCGGCAGTTGAGGCAGCAGTCCAGCCGTTGATTGATCAGCGCGAGGCATTGATTGCAGAGATGCGGCCAATGCAAGAGCGTCTCGACGCGCTCAACGAGCAGCTAAAGGATGCCCGTGAGCCGCTCTATGAGTTGTCCGTTGAAATCGGCGCCATTGCCAGGTTCCTGCGCGATCCAGATGGCAAAACACGGGTCTAGTTAGACCATGCCCGTCATCTTCATCAAGTTCGGCGCCTCGACGGTCACGAAGGCCACTCTGACGATCAAGGTAACCTGCACATGAGATGCGCCCTGATCGAGACGGCATCGCGCCACGTGATCAACATCATCGAGGCCGACCCGGCAACCGACAAGCCTGCCAAGGGCACGGAGATCGTTGCCATCCCCGACGGGCTCGAAGTCGTCGCCGGATGGTCATACAGCAAGGCGCGCGGTTTCATCCCGTCGGCAGAGCAGGTGGCATCAGATGAAGTCGCCAGCGTAGCGATCGAGGTGGAGGCTCTGGACTTCTCATGATCACGCGCGCTGCGACCATGGATGAACTCGAAGCGGCGACCGGCTTGAAGATGAAGCCGATCGACCTCAAGCGGATGCACGCGCTCTGCAACGACGCGGGCACGCTTGTCTTCGACTCTGAGGGGAACGGGAAGCACCGGCTCAAGCTCCTGTACGCCAAGCCCGAGGCTCGCGGACAAGACGCAAAAGACCTGATCAATGCGGCTTTCTCATGGATGTTCGTCAACACGGACGCCATGACGATCATCGGCGTGTTCGATCTCGACAACCTCGCTTGCAAGGCCATGGTGCCGCATACGCCCTACAAGAGCCTGATCGAGAGCGACGGCCAGTACGTCTACACCATCACGGTTGCCTCGTGGATCAAGGCCCGTGACGTGAACGAGGCCGCGCGTGCGATGGCTGATGCTGGATTCCCCGACAAGGCGAACGCGGTGGTCTCGGCATGGAACGCCTGGGTGAACAAGCGGGGCGTGACCAATGGCTGAAACAGTCGTCGTCCTGACAAGCGGCACAAGCTGGACCGTCCCGGCAGATTGGAACAGCGCCAGCAACACGATTGAGTGCATCGGCGGCGGCGCGAACGGCGTGGCCGGTGCTGCGAACGGTACCGGTGGTGCCGGTGGTGGTGGCGGTGCCTACTCGGCAATCACGAACTTGAGCCTGACGCCCGGTGGCAGCGTGACTTATGCAGTCGGCGCGGTCGCTGGCGACACGTGGTTCAACGGCGCAAGCCTTGGCGCTTCGTCAGTCGGGGCCAAGGGCGCAAGCGGCGCGACGGGGGGTGCATCCGGCTCTGGCGTCGGCACAACGAAGTACAGCGGCGGCAACGGTGGCACTGGCGCGGCATCGAACGGCGGCGGCGGCGGCGGTGGTGGTGCGGCTGGTCCGAACGGCGCGGGCAAGAACGCAGGCAACGGCGCGGCGCTCGGTGGCGGTGGTGGCGGTGGTGCGAACAACGGCGCGGCTGGCAGCACGGCAAGCGGCAACACGGGCGGCACGGGCGGCAACAACAGAAGCGGTGCCGGTGGTGGTGCTGCGAACGGTGGCGCTGGTTCATCTGGCGGTGGCGGCGGCGGTGGTCTCGGCTCGACAACAAGCACGGACACGCCCGGTGGCGCTGGCAGTCAAGACGCCATCACGGCATGGGGCTCCTACGGCCCTGGCTCTGGCGGCGGCGGCGGCGGCGGCGACTCGCAGGCAATCATCGGCGCTGGCAGCGTCGGCGCTTCTGCGGGCTCCTACGGCGGCGGCGGCGGTGGTGGCGGCGGCGGCAAGATCGCTGGCGGTGCTCTCGGCGCTGGCACGCAAGGCATCATCGTCATTCGCTACACGCCTGGCGTCACACTCACTGTTGGGAACGGCACATTTTCCCTCACAGGCCAGCCGGTCAGCCTGGAAGCGGGCCGCCGGCTCGCAGCAGACCATGGTATCTTTGGCATCGCTGGTAGTGCTGTCAGCTTTAAGCACAATCGACGGCTAGCAGTAGGGCCTGGGTCATACGCACTCGCCGGCCAACCTGTAGCGCTCGCCTACACGCCAGTATCTAATCCTGTTATGGTCGTTGGCGCTGGATCATTCACGCTGTCAGGGCAGCCAGTCATTCTCAGGCACAGCTATCAACTCAGCGCCGGCAGCGGGGCATTTGTTCTCACGGGCCAATCTGCAGCGCTCAAAGTCGCTCGTCGTATCGTCGCAGAATACGGGTCGTATGTTCTCACCGGCCAGTCGGTCGGACTTTCGCAGACACACAATCCACTCATTGCAGAGCGTGGTGACTTCGCACTTTCCGGGCAGCCGGTCAGTCTAGAAGTAGGCCGGCGGCTTGTTGCTGACTACGGCACGTTCGGTATCAGTGGCCAGGATGTATCGTTCGACGTCATCCGCCGTGTTGCCGCTGAGTGCGGGGTGTACTCGCTAACGGGCAGTGACGTAGCGCTGATCCGCCTGCTCATCATGGCGGCAGAGGCTGGCGAATTTGCTCTGACGGGGCATGATGTAGCCCTCACCTACACTCCCGGCATCATTGCTGTGGAGCCGGTACTCACAAATCTGTCGCAGATCACGCGTGCTGCAGTAGTGCCAACGAATATCATTGCCGCTGTAAGCCTCGGCGCTGTCATTACGAGAGATTCAGAGGCCCGGAGCGATGTAACAACCGACCCGACAAACGCTCCAAAGATCACGAGCGATCGGGTGTTCAGCATCACGCATTAACAAACCAGTTAGGGTCATGGCCGCACGAAAAAGGAAGGTTCAACACGATGACAAAACGCGGGATAAAATCCGCACCAGTCAGTTGTTGAATAGATTGCATGCATATGCACTTAGCGAAGACGACCCGCAAAGCGGGAAACCCGTCGAGCTAAGTTCCACACATGTTAAGGCAATTGAGGTTTTGTTGCGCAAGTCGCTACCCGATTTGCAGAGCATCAGCGGCGAAATGGATTTGCACCACCACAAACACGAGGATGCCCTTGAGCAACTTGAGTGAGCGCGAACGCGCGGTCCGCAAGAAACTCAGAGATGACTTCACACATTACGCGCCGCGCTGCCTCAAAGTTCGCCCCAAAGACCCACGAGCTGGCAATGTTCCGCTCCAGCTCAACAAGGCTCAAGCGTATCTGCACCAGTGCCTCGAAGAGCAGCGTGCAGCCCATGAAAAAGTGAGGGCGTTGGTTCTCAAGGGCAGACAGCAAGGGATCAGCACCTATATCGGCGGACGCTTCTACTGGCGCACAACTCACGGCAAAGGCATTCGCTGCTTCATTCTCACGCATGAGCAAGACGCCACCGATAACCTGTTCACGATGGTGTCACGCTATCACGACAACTGTCCGTCCCTGCTTAAGCCGCAAACGGGTGCGGCGAACGCCAAAGAGCTTTCATTTCACCGTCTTGAAAGCGGGTATGCGGTTGGAACGGCTGGCACGAAGGCGGTTGGTCGCTCGCAAACAATCCAACTTTTTCACGGTTCCGAGGTGGCGTTCTGGCCAAATGCAGGAACACACTTTGCTGGAGTTGTTCAGGCTGTACCTGATCTGCCGGGAACAGAGATCATTCTTGAAAGCACCGCAAACGGCGTCGGCGGTGAGTTCCACGAGCGATGGCAGCAGGCGGAGCGTGGCGAGGGCGACTATATCGCGGTGTTTATTCCATGGTTCTGGCAGGAAGAGTACCGGAGAGACGTTCCTAGAGGCTTCGAGATTACAGACGAAGAACGCAAATACATGGTCGCTCACGGTCTCGACATGGGCCAAATCGCTTGGCGGCGGAACAAGATTGCGGAACTAAAAGACCCGATCCTGTTCAAGCAGGAATACCCAGCGACAGCGGCTGAAGCGTTCCAGATGTCTGGTCACGACAGTTATATTTCTGCTGAATTGGTATTGAGAGCACGCAAGGCCGCGCACGAGGGAATCGGTCCACTCGTTATCGGCTATGATCCAGCGTGGAAGGGCAGCGACCGGCATGCAATGGCGTTCCGCAAAGGCCGTCGTGTGGAACGGATCGAAACCAGGTCGAAACTCGACACGATGCAGGCTGCCGGCTGGTGCAAGCAGGTGATCGACGCTGAGAACCCAGCCCGAATGTTCGTAGATGTGGGCGGCGTCGGTGCTGGCGTCTATGACCGCTTGGTTGAGATGGGATACGGGGACGTTGTTACAGCAGTAAACTTCGGCTCCGCTCCACTTGAGCCGCAACCTCTTGACGAGAACAAACGTCCGAAAGGCGGTTATGTGAATCGTCGCGCCGAAATGTGGGGCAAGTCGAAAGAATGGCTAGAAGATCCGGGCGGCGTGGATATCCCTGACACAGATACGCTGCAAGCAGACGCCTGCGGACCTGGCTACAAGTATGACAGCCTGACGAGGCTACAGCTGGAGTCGAAAGACGATATGCGAAAGCGAGGCATCAAATCACCGGACGAGTGGGACGCGGTTGCACTCACGTTTGCTGAGCCCGTGGCCACGAGGCCAACTTTCGACTTCTCGGTGCGGTCGTCAGCCGGTGATTGGATGGGAATATGAATCGATTTGATCCTACGGTGTCAGACGTTTGGTTTGCTCCATTTTACGACGCGGTTGAGGATCGAGCGTTTATGGCTGTTGTACCAGACCCTGCTAACCACAGTCGTGGATTGATCTACACTCGAGACGAGGCGAGAAAAGTGATGCGTAAGTGGAAACGCGTAGGTCTCTGCAGGTGTTGCTCTGATGGATGATGTCGTTAAAGACGCCCGCGAAGCGTTGGCCACGGCCTACGAATACGATCGGAAGAACATCGAGCAAGCCGTAGAAGATTTGCGCTTTACGGCCGGGTTTCAGTGGAGTGATGCGGCAAAGGCCGAGCGCAAAGGCCGCCCGATGATTACGATCAACCGATCAGGTCAGTTCCTGCGCCAGGTGTCTAACCCGATCCGACAGAATATGCCTGTCATCAAAGCGGAGCCAGATGGCGACGATGATGATGAGATTACCGAAATCGCAAACGGCCTGATGCGTCGTATCCAGTACAACTCAAGCGCTGCGCACGTCTACGCTGCGTCTGTGGAACACATGGTTGCCTGCGGAATCGGATGGATGCGGGTCGAGCATGACTATGCAGACGAGGAAGCATTCGAGCAGGAAATTCGCATCAAGCGCGTGTTCGATCCGTTGAGCGTCTACGCTGATCCGGCCAGTCGCGAACCTGCCCGCAATGATATGGGGTGGTGCGTTGTCTCGCAGATGTTGCCCATCAAGGCGTTCAAGAAACGTTATCCCAAGGCCGCTCCAATCAGTGTCGATTCAGAACGCAATGACGGGCACTATCTCACTTGGAGCAATGGCGACTATGTGCGGATTGCCGAGTTCTGGCGGCGCAAGGAGATGGAGCGCGAGATTGCGCTTCTGGCCAACGGCGAAACCTACGAGTTGACGGACCGAGGCCGTAAAGACGTCCAGGAGTTGATCCAGTCTGGATACATCCTTACAACGCGTAAGGTGAAGGGTTACACCGTCGATATGGTCAAGGTGACAGGACAGGAGACACTAGAAGACCCGTACAATTGTCCGTCAAAATGGATACCGATCATCCCGGTCGTTGGTGCCGAGATTCCGCTGGACGATGGTGTTTATCGTCATGGCCTCATTCGGTTCCAACGTGAACCACAGCAGTTGCACAATTATTTCATGAGCGTTGCGGCCGAAACGTTGGCGCAACAGCCCAAAGCGCCATACCTCGTTACGACAAAGCAGATCGAGAGGTACAAGTCGGTGTGGGATAATGCGAACCGAAATCAAACACCTTATCTGCCCTATGATGCCGATGCGTCAGCAGGTGGACCGCCGCAGCGCATTGCTCCACCGCCGTTGCCAGCAGGGCTGATACAGATGGCGCAGATGCTGGCGGACGACATGAAGGCAACGACTGGAATTTACGATGCATCGTTGGGTGCCAGGTCTAATGAAACGAGTGGCGTTGCCATTACGGCTCGCGAAGAGCAGGGCAATACTGCCACGTTCCATTTCGTTGATAATCTGGAACACTCTCTAGAGCACATGGGGCGTGTCATTCTCGACATGATCCCCAAAGTCTACGACAGCGAGCGAACGCTGAAGCTGGTCATGGAAGACGACACGGAAAAGACTGTAACCGTTAATCGCTCGATGTTCCAAGCCGGTGATACGGAGTTCAAGCACAACGACCTTTCGAAGATGAAGTTCAAGTCGGTTCGTGTGACGCTTGGTCCGAATTATGCGTCCCGTCGGACTGAGGCGGTGCAACAAATGGTGAAGTTGGTGCAAGCCTTCCCGCAGGTTGGTGCCGTCGGGGCAGATTTGATCGTCAAGAACATGGATTTCGACGGGTCGGAACAGCTGGCGGAGCGCTTGCGCGCAACGTTGCCGCCGCAGGTCGTCCAGGCCACAGACCCAGAGGCCGCCCAGGCGATGCAACCGCCCCCCGATCCTATGGCCGAGGCGCAAGCACAAGGTGCAATGCGGATGATGGAAGCGCAAGGGTCGGAAGCCGAGGCCAAGGCGCAAGAAGCACAAGCCAGAGCGGCGAGTGCTACTCAGGGCGTTGAGGTTGACGCCCTGCAAGCGGCCGAGACGCTCGAAGGTACGCGCCTGGACAACGAATTGAAGCGTAAAAAGTTGAGTGAACCGCCGCCGCAGGCCAACAGGCCAGCTGGATCAGATGCCCGCCCCTAAGGCGGGTTTTTTTATGGGAAAACCATGAGCGATATGACCATCCCGGCCGCCAATGAGGCGAGCACGGATACCGCTGCGCCGCAGGTTACGACGCAAGAGACGACACACGAGCAGGACGCACCGCAGGCCGATAAAGGCCAAGCCGGAGAACCGCAGGCGAAACCAGAGGCGAAAGCCGATGAGCCGCCCGCTGGACGCGAAGACGTTCCTGAAGGAGAGCAGCCGAAGACGTGGAAGGAGAAGAAGCAGGAGCGCAACCGCCAACGCTGGCAGGAATACAAATCGGCGCGGGAGGTTATGCCGCGCCGGCTTGAAATGCTGGAAAAGGAAGTTGCACGCCTCAAAGGTGGCGATCCGCCAGACTTCACGCAGATCGCAGACCCCAATGAGGAACTCGCCGAACGCACTGCCTGGAAAGTCCGGCAGGCGAACGCGAAAGAAGCTTCTGACCGGCTTGAAAGCGAGCGTGAGGCGATCGCCTATGAGCATCACCAAAAGCTTGCTGCCGCTTGGGCCGAAACCGTCGAATCCGCTCGGGAAACCATGCCTGATTTCGATCAGGTTTTTACAAGCGACACGCCAGTCCACGAGCGCGCTGTGCGTCATATCGCGGAAAGCGATATGGGCGCAGAGATTGCGTATTATCTCGGCAAAAACCCGCAGGAAGCCGCATCGCTGTATCAATCATTCGCCAGTGATCCAGCTCGCGCACTGAAAGAGTTCGGCAAGCTGGAGGCCAAATTGAGCCGCCCGACTGCCGCTAAACCCACATCAGCCCCACGACCGGCAGCGCCTATCAGTGGCGGTGTGACGCCCGTTGGCTTCTTCGACCCTGACAAGGGTGGAGTTGGCGACATGGCGGCATATCTGCGCACCAAGGGCGTGATCCGCTAGGGGCCTCATCATCTGAGGAAACAGAAATGTCGAACACGACACTGACGGCGGACATCGTAGCAAAGTCCGCGCTGCCGATCCTTGAGAACGAATTGGGCTGGGTGAACCAGCTCTACCGTGCGCCCGAGGAAGAGTTCTCCAAAAGCGTCAACGGCTACAAGGTCGGGGACGAGATTTCAATCCGGCGTCCGGCTGATTTTACGGTGCGTACTGGCCCCACTCTTTCAACCCAAGATGTGATCGAGGGCAAGACGACGTTGAAAGTCGATCAGCAGATCGGCGTTGATTTTGAGTTCTCGTCAACCGACCTGACGCTCAAAATCGAAGACCTTGCAGAGCGGGTCATGAAGCCGGCGATGATGAGTATCGTCAATCACATTGCGGCGGATTGTGCGTCTCAGATGTACTCCGGGTTTTATAACTGGGTTGGTACGCCGGGGCAGATCGTCAACAGCTATGCGGACTTCGCCAGGGGACCAGAGCGTTTGACCGAAATGTCAGTCCCCTATGATGGGCGCATTGCGTTGCTGGCGCCGTCGGATAACTGGGGCCTGATTGGTAGTCAGACGAACCTATTCAACGGCGGGCTTGTATCGTCTGCATATACAGACGGGCGCCTTGGTAAGGTGGGCGGCTGCGAGACGTTTGAATCGCAGGTAGCGCCAAGTCATACGACCGGTACCCGTGACAACACAAGCCCGCTTGTTAACGGTGCTGATCAGAACGTCACCTACGACACCGCAAAGAATACGTGGTCGCAAAGTTTGATTTGCGACGGCTTCGATGCGTCATCGACGGTGAAGAAAGGTGATGTGTTCACGATCGCCGGTGTCTACATGGTCAACCAGCGCACAAAGGCAAGTACCGGCATCCTGCAACAGTTTGTTGCGACGGCTGACGGTACGGCTACCGCCGGCGCTCTTACCATGACGATCTCGCCGCCTATCATCATCGCCGGCCCGCATCAGACTGTTGACGCAAAGCCCGCGGACAACGCGGCTCTGACCTTTGTTGGCGATCCTTCCACGACTTACAAGCAGTCGATGGCATTCCACAAGAACGCAATGGCACTGGCTTGCGTCCCGATGGAGTTGCCGGCAGCTGCTTACGGGTCTGCACGTCGTTCGTACAAGGGGTTTTCGGTTCGCGTTATCCCGATCTACGACGGGACAAACGACATCAGCAAATGGCGTTTGGATATGCTGTATGGGCGCAAGTTGATTGACCCGCGCACCGGTCTCCGCCTCAGCGGAACGGCATAAGCAATAAAAGGGTGGGGTTCAACAGCCCCACCCCAACACAAGGAGTGGCAATGAATATTCCTGCATCGTTGAGGCGTAAATACTCATGGGGTCCTGTACCGCAATGGGAATTGGACAATCTGGAAGCGGCCAAACCTGAGCCTAAGCGGCGCGGGCGGCCATCCAAGCAAGCAGAAGGCGACCATGGCGACAGCACAGCAGATAGCGACCCGAGCACTTAGACGCATCCGCGTTATCGCTGTCGACGAAACACCATCCGCTGCGGATATGGACACGGCATCGGAAGCGCTCAACGCTATGATTGCGTCGTGGGAAGCCAAGGGCTTGTCCGGAGATACATTGCCGCTTGATGCACGGTTCGAACAGGCCGTTGTTGCCATGCTCGCTGTGCGCTTGGCCGATGAGTATGGCAAAGAGCCGACAGCGGTTCTCGCGCGCGATGCCGATGACGGGTGGAGCGATTTGCGCGCTGCATTCTTCGCAGTACCGTTATCGCAGTTTGACGCAGGCGTTAAAGCGACAGCTCAGGACGCCCCAGGAACCGTAACGCTGCTTGGCAATGATCCACTGCCTTATGGAGTGTGGCAGTCGGGATCGACTTATTACGTGCGCCAAGTGGTCGTTTGGAATGGCAACGTCTATGAGTGCGCAACGCCTGGGACAAGCGGAACGACTGGACCAGCCGGCACGTCCTCAGAGATCACGGATGGCACAGTGACGTGGGTTTGGCGACGTTCAACTGGTATAATCACGGTGGGGAACTAATGCCAAATCCAATCCCCCTCTCTCTCAACGCCAAATCCGCCCCGGCTCGATTCCAGCAAGGCGGGACAGCGCGCCTGGTGAACGGTTTCGCTGAGACGATTGGCGAGGAAGGCCGGGTTACATTCGCACTGTACTGCGCTGATGGGTTGCAGGGTTTTGCCAGGCTTGAGGGAATCGCCACCGGTATTCGTGCAGCGCTTGAAGTTGATGGTGCGCTTTACGTTGTGGCGGGCACGCAGCTTTGGAAAATCCAGAGCAACGGCATCAGCACATCATTGGGGTCAATGTCGATCAGCGGGTCAGCGCAGGTCTACATGGTGCGCAACCGGCGCTCAACGCCAGACGTTACGATTGCCTGCGATGGCGTCATGTACAATTACCGCACGTCGCTGCAACAGGTGACGGATGCTGACTTGCTCGCCCCGCTTAGCCTGACTGTTGTTGATGGCATAGTTATCATCGGCACTGTGGACAACAAATGGCAGGCCGGCGAAATCGATGATGCGCTATCGTGGGATGCACTGAGTTTTGAGCGTGCTGACGCCAGTCCTGATCCAGTTGTCAGGGTGTTCAATCGTCAAAATGAGTTGATGATTTTGGGAACGCTCACATGTGAGTTTTGGGCCAACGCCGGTCTGGCCGACGGTACAGGGTTCGCGCGCACCACTGTGATGGACCTGGGTTGCCTATCTGCGAACAGCGTGGCGCGGTTGGATCAGACCGTTGCCTGGGTAGCGCATGACCGCACAGTGAGACTGTTGCAGGGCTATTCCGGACAGCGGATTTCAACGCCCGCGGTTGAGCGCGATATCGAGGCGCTTGCCGACAAGAGGACCATTCAGGCCACGAGCTGGACCCGCGACGGCCACTCCTACTATCAAATCAGCACGGACAAATGGACGTGGGTTTATGACAGCCAATATGGCTGGTCTAACCGAGAGAGTTACGGGCGGAGCAGCTGGCGCATTTCCACTGTCACTGAGGCATTCGGCAAGGTCATTGCCGGCGATCGTGACAGCCCCAATCTCTACGAGATGGGACAATCATTCGCTGACGAGGCCGGCGATCCGCTTATCTTTAGCGTGACATTGCCGCCCGTATCGGCCTACCCGCGCCCGGTTACGCTCCATGCGCTGCATATCGATGTGGAGCGTGGTGTTGGAACGGGTACGGGCAATGCGCAGGACATCAATCCAGAGATCATGCTGGAATGGTCGAAGGACGGCGGCGCGACGTTCGTTGGCACACGCACCCTGACGCTAGGCCAGCAAGGAAAACGTCTGACGCGCGTTGTGGCGCGCCGTCTCGGGCAGTCACTCTTGGGGTTCACGCTGCGTATCTCGTGCTCAGCCAAGGTGGCACGGGCGCTGTATGGCGTCTATGCCGAGATTGAGAAGGACGCAGCATGAGCGACATCAGCCCATCTGGCGTACCGGGAGACGAAACGTTCTACCGCTTTATCGTTGAGGAAAAGCGCCGGAATGCGCGAAACGCAAAAGATTTGACCGGCAAAGCAACGCTCACGCAGACGTGGGAACAGTCCTGGCTTATCCAGTATCCCGACGATGGTGACTACCGCGTTGTGGTGAATTCAGCCGTTGCGCGCAACATCACAGACGTAACGACAGTCTGCACCACGGGTACTGCCACTCTGACCGTGAAAATCAACGCTACGGCGTTGGGTGGATCCGCAAACAGCGTCTCGACCTCGGAACAATCGCAGTCCCACACTGGTTCCAACTCGGTTTCAATCGGTGACGATGTGGTTCTGACGTTTTCCAGCACGTCTGGCGCTGAGAATGTGAGCGTTAAAATCTCCGGCACACTCGCGCTGGCCGCGTCATGATCTTTTCAGGCGGCGTGATTGGTGGGGCGAGGCCCGCGCAGGGCGTTACGTTTGGGTCTGGGGCGTACATGCTTCGCGGCGCGTTGGCGGGTGTCGGTGATGGGTACACTGGGGTGATTTCGTTTTGGTTTAAAGTCCCATCATCAGGAGTGTTCCGTGAATTGTTTGCAGGGAGTCCCGACCTAACTTGGAATGGCGCTGTGTACGCGCGATTAGGCAATACCGGTTGGGTTAACATGGTGTGTAAAAGCACCGATCGAAACACGACGAGAGTATCTATAGCTACGAACTACGCTCAATCTAATGGGGTAAATGAGTGGTACCACATCGTGGCGTCATGGAATTCTGGGACTGGCAACAGATTAATGTATGTGAACGGTGCGTCCGCAGCAGGGGCCTCTACAGGAACCAACGGCATTATCAGGTACAACAACGCCTATTGGGCGCTTGGGAAGCAGTTAGATAACACCGATTATTTCGGTCCTGGCGCTTCAATGGCGGAATTTTTCTTCGCGCCCAACCAATTCATTGATTTAACCGTCGCGTCTAATCGCGAAAAATTTCTGCGCCCTAATGGCAAGCCAGCGTTCCTGGGGCGCAATGGCGAGAAGCCGCTTGGCGTATCTCCGTCGATTTACCTCACGGGACCTGCATCAACGTTCGGCACAAACTACGGCACTGGCGGAGACTTCACGCCCTACGGAACTTTCACGGACGAGGGTTCCGCCGTCACTCTGTGACGCATCCACAAAATCGAACTATTAGGAGCAACCTATGGGATTTTTTAGCAATCTCACCGGCGGCGATCAACGTCGCGACATTCGCCAAGGCTACAAGCAGGCCAACGCGATGCTCGATGAGGGATACGGCAAAAGCCAAGGCTACTACGATCAGGCGAGCGGGCTGTTCGATCCCTACATGCAGCAGGGCGGCAAAGCGTCCGGCATGTACTCCGATCTGCTTGGCCTCAATGGCGCCGATGCGCGATCTTCTGCGCAGGGCGTTATCACCAGCGACCCTCTGTTCCAGGGGCAGTTTGCATCAGACAGCAACGCCATGCTGCGGGCCATGAACGCGCGTGGTCAGGGTGCAGGTGGAGCGGCGGCGCTCGCTGGCCAGCGCGTCTTGCAGCAGAACTACGGCCAATGGATGGATCGCTACAATCAGGCCGGGCAGCAAGGCTTCCAGGCCGCTAACGCGATGTCCGGGATCAAAGCCGCGCAGGGCGACAACGCCTACGGGTTCGCAGCGACGAAGGCCAACAACGCGATGGGTCAAGCCAACGCGATGGGGGCAACGCGCAACGTAGGCATGAACAATTTATTGGGCGCGGTTGGCACGGGCCTCAACGCCTATTCGAAATTCTTCAAACCGGTGTAAGCCATGAGCCGATATTTCGTCCCACTGACACAAGCGCAGCCGAAGAACGCGATGCTTGATTTCAGCCCCGTCAATCAAGGGTTGAACGCGATCGGCGAGGCCAAACAAACTGCGACCCGTAATGCCATGATGCAGCAGCAAATGGACATGACGAAGGAGCAGCACGACTGGACGCGCAATAGAACTGAGAAGCAGGACGCGCGGACTGAAATGGAATGGTACGGCAAGGCCGCAATGGCGGTTGATCGCATGAAGAAAGGAAGTCCGGAACGGAATGCTGCGTTTCAGAGAATCCTGCAACGCCACGGCGGGCAAGGGCTGACGCCGGAAGAAATGTCGCCGGATACAGGCCCGGCGATGCTGGCGGCGCAAGCGGGCATGTCGATTGATCCGCTGGAAGCAGAGGAAAAACGCCTCGGCATTGATTACAAGCGCGCTCAAATAGCGAAGCTCGGGCGTGAATCGTCGGGGGAGGGCAATGCACCCTCGAACGTGCGCGAGTGGGAGCACTTCAGCAAGCTCTCGCCAGAGGATCAGCAGCGCTATTTAACGATGAAGCGGGCAGAGAAATATCTGGATACAGGTACAGGGTTCGTCCGCCCTAATCCTGTCGCCCCAGGCGCAGCGCCGGTGCCAGTCGTGAGCAAGGATATTGCGGGAAAAACAGCGCAAACCGCTGAGGGTAAAGCGCTTGGCGAGGCCAAGGCCAATCTACCCAAGGCTATAGAAACGGCCGGCGAGATGCTTAATCAGGTGAAAAGCCTGCGGACAGACGAATACCTGCAGAACATGGTCGGGTCACTTGCTGGAAGAACGCCAGACGTCACTGCAAATGCTGGCCGGGTCGTCGCGAAGATGGACCAGATCAAGGGAAGCACATTCTTGTCGGCCTACGAGCGCTTGAAGGGTGGTGGGCAAATCACCGAGGTTGAGGGGAAGAAGGCAGAGGAGGCGATTGCGCGCCTCAGCAGGACGCAGAGCGACGCAGACTACAAGGCGGCCCTAAACGATCTAGAGAAGGTCATTCAGAACGGTCTCACTCGCGCCCGTGTAATGGCTGGAGAGTCGCCCCAAGACGCTTTGTCACGATTGTACGATGTTGGTGGATCAGCCTCTGCTCCATCGTCGGGCGGCTGGTCAATCAAGAGGATTGATTGATGGCGAAATTTCAAATCACCGGACCAGACGGCGCAAACTACGAAGTAGAAGCGCCCGATGATGCGTCCGAGCAGCAAGTCCTTGACTACGTACAACAGAAAGCAAAGCCGCAGGTGTCGAGGATGGAATCCGCGGGGCGGGGAGCGTTGCAGGGCGTCACGTTTGGGTTCGGTGACGAAATGTATGGCGCTGCGGCCGGGGCCTACGACAAACTTCTAGGGTCAGGAGATTTCTCAGGAACATACGAGCGAGAGCGTGATGCTGTTCGCGAAGCAAATGACAAAGCGCAGCAGGCCAACCCAGGAACATTTCTAGCGGGCGAACTAGCGGGCGGTCTAGCACTGCCGTTTGGAGCAGCGAAACTAGGCGTCAAAGGTATTCAAGCCGCGAACACGGGGCTTAAGGCGCGATCCGCAGCATCTGCCAAGGAGGGCATGCTTTACGGTGGTGCTTATGGGTTCGGCAAGGCCGAGGGTGATCCCGTTGAGCAGGCTATAGAGATGGCTGGTGGAGCCGCAACCGGTGGTGTTGTCGGTGGACTAGTGCCAGGGGCCATATCAGCAGCGAGTGCAGCCCTACGTGTTCCAATGCAGGCGGCGCGTGTAGCAACACAGCCGCGCTCTGTTGCAGCCGAGAAAATGGTTGAGGCATTCGGGCGTGACGCTGGCAATGAGGGCCTCGCCGGAAATCCACTCGCCAAGGCTGCACTGCGGACCGAAGCGGAGAGGAATGCAACTGGTGCTCCGTTGATGCTGGCCGACATGGGCGGTGACAACGTCAAAACACTTCTGCGCAACGCTACCGACATGCCGAACGCGCGCACGGAGCGCCTGCAGCAGACTTTAAACCGCCGCAAGTCACTCGAAGGGCGGCGGCTGTCGTCGTCTATTGAGGATACGCTCGTAGGCGGCGATGACTTCGTAAATCGTATGGACGATCTAGTGGCGTCTCGCAGTCAGCAGGCAACGCCGGCATTCACGAGAGCGTATGCGCAGCCTTGGAAAGTCGAGGCGTCGAGCGAAATGGTGGACTTTTTGCGCCGTGGCTACATGCAACGCATGCTTGAAAAGACGCAGCAAAGCATAGAGGGAATGACAGGAGGGGACCTGTCGGCGATAAAGCCGTGGGAGTTCCTGCATCGTGTCAAGATGGAGATCAACAGAGAGATCGGGCGCATGAAGCGCGGTCAATCCGATTCTGCAACGAATTGGACAATCTCGGACCTGACCAAACTCAATCGGGATTTCGGACGCCTTATTGGTAAGGAAAACCCGTCGTTAAGTGCGGCTCTTTCAAAATACTCCGACAAATCGGCGATGATCAACGCCATGGAGGAAGGTCTTGATGACGCCTTTAAGCTCTCTCCCGAAGAGCTGCGCAAGAACCTTGGAAAGCTCACACAGCGTGATCAAGAGTTCTATCGACTAGGCCATGCGCGTGCCCATATCGAGCGCCTGCGCGGCGGTGATGTGATGCGCGACAAGTCTAAGAATCTCTACAACTCTGACGATATGGGCTTACGTCTAAAAGCTGTATTTCCAGAGGGCGCGCCAGAGCGAGGACGGTTTCTGAAAACAATATCCGCAGAGCGGCGCATGAATGCGACGCGCTCAAATGTTCAAGGGAACTCCAAGACCGCTAAATATCTGACGAGCGCTCAAGAAGCTGGGAAGTCAGCGCGGACAGCCGCCGATGTAGCGGGCGCGGTTATGGGTCGGATTGATCCTTTATTGAGGTCGGTGGAACGTGGCGTCAATTACGCAAGTGGCATGACGCCAGGCGTTGCCGCAGAGATCATCGATCTTGGGATGTCAACGGGCGGCACTCGCTTGAACGCAATGACCAGCCGGGCCATTGCGGATGCGTACGCACGGGACCAAGGACGCAATGCTCTTCAGAGGCAACTGACGCGGGGGGCGCTTCCGCCTGCCACCCTGCTTGGGTCCGAATCCATGTCCCAGCGGAAATAACACCGCTTTTCAGCGGAACCCCGAGCAAGCTCCATGCTGTGTAAATCATGCATCCAACAACAAGGATGCGTGCCGCCGCCGTTCGCCTATCCATATCTAAGGACATTCCTCATGGCCGAAATTGCTGACTTGAAAACGCTCGGAGCGAATTATCCGCGCTCTTTTTCTCTAGTGCTTCTATGCGCTTCAAGAGCGTTAGGTTCGTATCTCTCAGAGAGCGTATCCGGTCGTACAGACGAACGATTGCGATTCCAAATATCGCCAGAAAGAAACCGTGCCACTGGATAGCCGTCAATCCGAGCATGAAAACCACCCCGTCAATGCGCGCCTAAATTGTATGAGGCCCCTCAATGACTGATTCCGTAGCTGTATTCTCGCCCGGCACACGCATTACTGACAATGCTACCGGTGCGGTTGTGTCAGGAGCACTGCTTGAATTCTACGACGCCGATACGACAAATCCTAAAACAGTTTACGCAGATAAAGAATTGGCAACACCGCTTGGAACGAGCGTCACATGCGATTCGCTAGGATACCCCACGTCGGACGGCACCACCAAGACGCAGATTTACGTTGGCACACCGGCATACAAGATCGTTGCAAAGACAAGCGCCGGCGTCGTGATCTGGGCGCATGATAACATCAGTGGGGCGGTCAAAGTCATAGACCCTGGCGATTTGTCGGTAATCGCGACGACGCCGGTGGTTACAAAGTCGCTCAATTACATCATTGTGCCGGAGGATCAGAGCACCGAATTCGTCGGCAACTGCTCGTCGGGTGACGTGACGTTCACGCTGCCGTCTGCGGTTGATGTTGGTGATGGCTGGTTTGTCTCAGTTCAGCATGCCGGAAGCGCCAATCAGGTTCTGATCAACAGCACATCGAGCCAGACAATCAGTTCTGGTTCGGCGAATTACGATACGGTTCTGCCGCTCTCGTTGTCAGGTGAGAGTGTGAAAATCACGTCCGACGGTGGTAACTGGCGCATCTCAAGCCACACATCACCGCACGTCAAAAGCGCTCATGGGATCATCACAGTTGTTGACCGTTTGACCGCTCCACCCGGCAGTGAAGTTAACGGCGCGTTTTATTTGATTAGTGGCCCCCCGTCGGGAAGCTGGGCGGCGTTCGCTGAAAACGATGTTGTCCAATACACGTCGAGTGCCTGGGTGCGGTTTGTGCCGCATGAGGGATGGCAGGTGTGGGTCGCTGATGAAGGTCTCCACTACACCTATGCAGGCGGAGCGTGGACGTCGAGAATTGCAACGGCAGATCGTCCGGGTATAGTCGAAAAGGCTGTGCAAACCGAGGTCGAGACCGAAGCGCCTGAAAAATATCCTGATGCGTCACTGATCCGGCACCATCCTGGCGTTGCAAAGGCGTGGGTGCAGGGCAGCGGCGGGACAATACAGGCAGATTACGGTGTGTCTAGTCTCACGAACAATTCAAACGGAGACTACACCATTGCTTTCGATACGGCCTTCTCGTCGGCCAACTACGCCCATCCGACATCATCGTCGGCCAATGACAGTCATGGTGGCTATGCGTTGTGGCAGTTTGCTGGCGTTGCACCAACGACGCTAGAGTGCAGATTTCGATCTGGTGTCGGAGACGACGAGGGAATCGGCAACGTGGCACGCTATACCGTAGCATTTTTCGGTGATCAGTGACGCGCAGGTTTATCAGCACATCCGCGACAGGCGGTGTCGTAATCACGTGCCCCGCTCCGCAGTGTCTCCAGCATCTAAAGCATGGCCGCCGCTGGCCTGATGCAACTGGCGCATGGATTGAACAGCAGATCGAACGGCAAGTCGCCGAGGGCATATCAGCTGACATTGCGGCGCGATGGGTGCGCGCCATGCAGTGGGGCGGGTTGAGCAATCATGAAGCGCTGTGGCTAATCGCGGATAGGGATTGCCGAAAACTAGGCTCCGCAACGGAGCTTGTAGATGCGTCTGAAGTGCCAATCGATCTAACGCATCGAGATGCGTGGCGGCGCTCCCACAATGGGGGGCCGATCTGGATCGATGCAAAACTAGCCCGGAAAATCGACGAAGAACGGATGTGGAGGGCCTACGATGCGTCCAAATCATAAGCGCGGATACTACACAAAAGACGGCGCTGTTATTCACGCCAAGAAATGCCCGGAGGGTGCGCGCGAGATCACGCAAGATGAAGCGGATGCAATTCTAGCGGCGCGGCCACAGCAGATCAGCACTCCGCCACAGTCAACCGACACCACCGCCTATGAGGAACTCGTGCGCATGGTCCAGATCATTGCGCAAAAGTACGACGAACAGGCGATTGAAATCGCGCGGCAGCGGTCAACGATTGATGCGATCCTGAAAGCCAAAATTCCCTTGGACGTAAAGCAGGAGCGCGTTGCATGACGATACCCGCCGCCGTCCGCAACAAAAATCCCGGCGCTATGGAGCCAGGGTTTGCATCAAAGCGCATGGGATCGACAAGCTTTGAGAAGCTGCGCTGGACTGATGCTAAGGGCAAGACGAGAACGAACAAGTGCGCGACGTTCCCAACGCATCAACATGGAGCGGCAGCGATGTTTATCCTGCTGTCTGAGGGCAAATATTACCGGGGAAAGCCGATCGAAGATGCCATTCGCACTTGGTGCGGGGGCTATTGGGCGTCGGACTACATCGACCACATGTGTCAAGCGACAGGGCTTAAGCCAACGTCACTACTCACGGCAGAGCGCGTCCAAGACCCTGACATTGCGGTTCCAATCGCGCGTGCTATTGCTCGCTGGGAGCGTGGTAGCTACGCCGAACAGCTCACCGAGGATGAGTGGATCAAATCTCACGGCATGGCATTCGGCGGGGCGGTAGCGCCCGAGCCTACGCCAGACAACGACGTGCCGTTTCAAACGCCGGAAGGCAAAGACCGTGAGGCGCTGGAAGCCGCGGCAAAAGTAGCGGTTCCCGTCGCCGTTGGTGTGACTGGAACTTCGGTTTCAGTGCCTACCATTCCGGTTCCACCTGATCTCACGCCGGTTTCGTCGTGGAAAGTCTTCGGCGATCAGATCGGTTCAATTGTTTCATGGGGCTGGGGCAATCCGTATCTCGTGGGCGGGTGCCTCGCGGTGCTCGTTAGCGTTTGGGCAGGGCCATCGTTAATCAAAAGGTTCTCATGACCTGGATGATGTCAGTGCTCATGCCGTGGTGGCGCATCATCGTCAGCGGCGTTGTCGTATCTGTGTTTGTTGGGAGTTGCGTTGTGCGTGATCGAAAAATTGAAAAGCGCGGCGCAGACAAGGTTTTGGCCGCTGGCAAATCAGCAGGAACCAAAGCCAATGCCGAAAATCTCGACGTGCGCCGCCGTGCTTCTCAGCCTGGTTCTTTTGGCCGGCTGCTCGAAGAATCTTGCCGTGATTGCGACCCCTGAACTTTGTCGGGATTGGCAGCACATGACAGTCTCGAAATCTGATAAAATAACGGAACCAACGGCATCCCAAATCGAGGCGAGTAACAAGAGCCGTCCGGCCTGGGGATGTGCATACGGTCGCAACGAAGCAAAGGGATAAAATCAACCGAGTGGAGTGATACAAATGGTTAGAGGCGCGACGATAAATGACTTACCCGATCTGGGACGATCATGCGCCCCATCATCACACCTCGAGCGCGCCATCACCGATGCGCTCGACAGGAAACGCAGCACCGCACGGCGATCTGAGGGAGAGCGTAGCAATCCTACGGGAGAGCATGGCGCGACTGGAAGAGAGGCATACGGGCCTCAGCCACTACGTCTACGACAGGATGCGCGCCCACCACGATCGGCTGATAATCGGAGACGACAAGATGGGGAGGCTGTCTCAGGACGCGGTAGAGACCAAGCGCCAAGTGCTGGCGAATTCCGAGTTAATCGCAACGATGCGCGCATCTCAAGACGAGACGCATGGGCAGGTGTCGGAGATGCGCTCGGTCGCAGTATCCCAAGCGATTGCGATGGAGAACCGCCGCGAAGCTCGCAAGGAAATCGCGAAACTGCTGCTGTGGGGGATATTCATCATCGTCGTTCTCGGGGCGATCACGGGCCACATTCCGAAAGAACGCCTCGAAGCTCTACAGCATCTCAAAATGCTGCCGGGGCTCTAACTGATGGGTGCTTGATATTCCGCGTGGCAGGCTGGCGTAAACGATTGCATCTGCCGGACTCTATATGGGTGCCTGTTGGGGCAATAGCGGTGGTGCTACTTTTGAATGCTGTGGTGTGATACACTACCGATTGATGGAACGGTTGCCCGCGTGGCGGCGGAGTGACGAACACGAATGCGGCATAATAAAAGGGAATTATATAGTTCACTCCCGAGCGCATTAGTCATCCGCCTTCTCGGCGTTCTTGCGCTGGCGCTTCACCTTGCGCTCGGTTCGCTTCGCCCACTCGCCCTTGTCCTTCGGGCGGTAGGCGAACACGCGATCGGTTACGGCGTCGAGAATGGCTCGGATTGCGTCACTCATGCGATCAGGGCCTTGTAGGTGAGCCGCTTGCCGGTGGATGCGTGCAATTCGCTGACGTAGCCCTGCGTGATCCCGAATTTGTCGGCTATCTCCCGTTGCAGCATTCGGCCTTTTAGACTGCGAATCTCAGCGATCTGGGAATCGGTCAGTGTCGCGTTGTGGTGCGTCTCGCCGTGGCGCGCTGTTCCATGCGTCCATTTGTCAGCGTGGTTTTCGACTGGCGTTCCCCACGCCAAATTGATTGCCGCATCGTTAGATTCTTGACCGTCCAAATGGCGGCATTCTTGACCGGCGGGACATGGGCCGTAAAACGCCTCGCAGACCAAGCGAGAGACGCGAAGTTGTTTCCATGCGCCGCCCACGGCATAGAGCCGAGCGACGCGATATCCGTCTTTGTCGATGGTCGGCGACATACGCCGCCAAGACATCCCCAGACGCCCCCCACGGCCGGGGCGATACCGAGACCAAAGTGATCCGTCCTCGCCAACCCGATAGGCTGGCCACGCGGTCAGGGTCAGAAATCCGGGCTCAGAATTGATAGCGGCAACAAGATAATCCCCAGCCGCCTCCCTGATGCGCTCAAGCATCAGCCACCCTGTCTTTTGAGTGACGCCAAGATCATGCGCCAATGCGGCGGAAGATACCTCTGGCGATTGGGTTACGATCCCGAACGCGACAATCCAGGCGTTGAGCGGGATATGGGACCGCTCGAAAATGGTCGCCGTGCGAACGGTGAAGTCGAGCAGGCAAGCGTTGCAGCGGTAGAAGCCGCCCTTGCGGGTGCCGATGCGCTCGGCCTCGCCACACGCCGGGCAGGTGGCCCCGTTCGGCCAGCGCCGCGCCTCGAAGTAGGTGCGGGCGCTCTCCTGATCGGGGAACATCTGGAACAACTCGAATGTGCTGATGGTGGATTTACTCATCGCGCATCCAATCCTCTACCTCATCCTCTGCATCAACAGCGACGGCACCGTGGCCATTGCAGTGCTCGCAAGTCACTTCATACAAGCCCGGCCCAAGCCGAGGGGCGCGCTGGAGAAGCCAGCCTTCGCCACGGCAGCGCGGGCATTCAATATCAACGATCATGCGTCATCTCCCGGATGATAGCTTTCGCCGCGCGCGAGTTCGTCAAGCGAAAGCCCGTGGTAGGTATGGCCTTTTGGAGCCACCCGTTCGTCCAAATGGTCCGCTATCCGTTTGAGGCTGATGGCAATCGACATGTAAGCCGCTTCAAGAGGCGTTTGCACATCACGGCTCTCTGGCTCGTATTTTCCTTCCAACGGGTGTGGATGATGGTCCATTCAAGCCGCTCCTATCAGGCGAACGTGAAATCACGTTCGCGGAACTGGTGGCCGAACCAGCGCGGGGCAGGGTTGCTGCCTGTGAGGTCCGCGAACAGCGCGTATTCCGCGTTGCCGTTCGCATCGAAGCGGAAACAACGGTCGGACGGCTTGCGCTCGTCCGTCCCGTTGTCCTCGATGAACACGCCGTTGGCGAGGGTGGAAAACTTAACCAGCATAGCAGCCTCCTATCGGATTGGGCGGAATTGCCCTCTGCATGAGAAGATAACTACCCTAGCCCGTTTCGGGAGTCAAGTGTATAATTCCCCTAATTTGTCCAGCGCAGCCGAGTAAGCATCAGCCCCTGGACGCCCGTCGCAGTCTTGGGGGCAGGCAGGCCAATTACAGTTATGACCGCCGCGATGGCACGGGATAACGCTCATGACCGATTCTCCCGCAGATCGTCGCGGGCGATCAGAAGCAGCTTCGTCAATTCGCCGAGTTTCGTGCCGTACCCCCAATCTCCGGGAGCATTAAGCAGGCGTAGCAGATCGTCGAGCTTGAGCATAGCACCTCGCGCATGGGTGGGCGCAGGCAGTCGTTGGACTCCAGCGACAGATATTTCTCAGACAGTCCCATCGCAGCCAAGGTGGCGGGTTTCCGGTCATTCCAAGACGACTCAAGATTCTCCTTGCGGTCGAAGTGAAGCGCAGTTGATGCGACGCAGCGCGAGCACTGGATGCACGATGCACCGGCATTCTCGATATCGTCATGCTCGGCGGGAATGTCGATCCGCTCCGCCTCTCCGCCGCAGAAGGGACATTGTTTCAGGTTCGTCATCAGTCAGTCCTATCCTCAGATCGAAACCAAAGCGGGGTCCGTCCAACTTTCGAGACTGGCTCCGGATAGTCGCCGTTCCAATCGCCGCAGCCATCGCCGGAACAGTCGGGGCATTCGCCCACGTCCGTCTCAAGGTCCGGATCATCATCCTGCGGATCGTGGCGCATAAGCCGTCCGCCGACACACGTTAGGTCACCCTTCATGAGAGGCCACCCAGCGTTCAGCTTGAAGCTTCAGTGCTGCCTTCAGGCGCGCGTCATCGTTTTCTTGGTCGTTGTCAGTCTTGCTCATCTTCCACCCTCATAGCGTCCTGCCTGCCAGTTGAATTTCATGTCCCGGCGCCGGTTGAAACCGCGCTTTTTCACGATGCCAAAGTGCTTGTCGCTCACTCTCTTTCCGCGCGCGTTTTCAGAGATGTCCACGCGATCCTTCTCGCGCGCGCATTTCTGATGTGCTGGCAAAACATTCGAAGGCGCATCGGAGCCGCCCACAGCGCGCCGGACGGCGTGTTCCGCAATCCACGGTTCAATTGCCGGATTAATTCGCCCCTCGCACAAATGACACACGAGGTAGATGTTGCCGATCTCGTCTTGCTTTTTGTGAGCATCGAAACAATCCCTCCGAGCCTTGGCTTGGACTGAACTTGAGCGTGTTGGAGATGTCATGCAGCCTTCTCCGTCTCACGCATCAACGTCTCAACGTCGATCCCGGTCATGTCCTTGATGACAACTGCGACAGCATCGGAGAGTGATCCAAACTCCTGCGGCCCCATGCTGTGAAAACTAATCGAGCGAGGCACCCACACGACCAATTCACCCTTGTGAACAACCGGCCACGCATGCGCCTTTGCTCCTGCAATAGCTGCTGCAACGAGCATTTTGGCCGTCTCTGGATTGACGCCGACGAGTGGAATGCGTGCCCCAACATCACGCCAACCGGCGCGCATTTGCAGGTGCTTGCGGCACTCATCCTCGGACGAGAATTGCACGTCAGATGTTTCGGGCCAGTGGTGGTATGCCGAACGGATCATGCTGAAATAGCGACGAAGCTGCGGTAGTGATCGTGGCTTGTCGTTGCCGGAAATATCGGACCCGCATGAGGGACAGGCTTTCATGCTGCGGCCTCCTTGTCGCCATCGGGCGCAGCTTTGGTTGCAGCTGTCACATGGTTGCCATGCGCAATCGTTCCGCAGCGCAGTTCGGCTCTTATCTCCATCTCCTGCGGCTCGGGGATGCGCCACATGCAAAGGCCAACAAAAATTCTCAGCCGCGCCGCTACTGTTTTTGAATCAATTGACAGGCCAGCCTTGATGCCCAAGCCAGCCTCGATGCCATCGCCAGCCTTGATGCCATCGCCAGCCTCGATGCCATCGCCAGCCTTGATGCCATCGCCAGCCTTGATGCCCAAGCCAGCCTCGATGCCCAAGCCAGCCTCGATGCCATCGCCAGCCTTGATGCCATCGCCAGCCTTGATGCCCAAGCCAGCCTTGATGCCCAAGCCAGCCTCGATGCCCAAGCCAGCCTTGATGCCCAAGCCAGCCTCGATGC
>JACDJA010000600.1_pt1 | contig 39600 bp, 29 predicted proteins | sample 7449241 | NCBI WGS metagenome assembly JACDJA01 (sample SAMN14253289, study PRJNA609438) | sludge metagenome | isolation source: initial anaerobic sludge | collected 2018-12-20 | reverse complement strand
GAACCCGCCCCATCGGAGTGGTGGTTGATTCGAACCTGGAAACAGAAATCAAGAACTATTTTGTCTGTGATATCAGCTCTTTGCCGGGTGCCCCGTCGCGACCACCCATGCTAACACTGGTGACACTAACCAAGTGGTTTGCGCCCAGGTTGCTGAAAACGCTTGCTGAAGTAGCCTGAGGTTAGCTTTTAAATGGCGCGCTTGCAGATTTAGACGAAAAAAAGTTTTTAGAGGTGATAAATTGAAAAGATTAAAGAAACGGTTATTATATCTGGCGATAGCTGAATTTGCAGCTCTATGTACATTTGCTCTTTTATATAGCGTATTAAATCCAGGAATAGCTGGTTTAATCGCATTTTCATACCTTATACTTATATTATTACAAGGAAGTATATATTGGTTTTATAGATATATACTAATAATCAAAAAGGGAAGCTTTGGTCCTAAGGTTATAAAACTCCTTAGATTTTTAAGACTTCTAAATATCGTTATATTAGTGGGTATAAGCATGATAATTCCTGTTTTTAAAAGCAACAATAAGGATTTAATAATCGCTATTGGCACAATCTTATTCGGAGTAATTGAGTATATAAATTACTATTGGTATAGGTTAAGCTACGGGAAATCAGGATTCAATACCAAGCTACTGCTAAGTACAAAGTTAAAAAGATCAAGCATGAGTAAGATGATTAATAAATAATATCAGGGCACAGTATTCGGATTAATGACCAATGAAGGATCATTTTTCATTGGGCAAACAACCAGAGTTACGAAGTTGAAATAATTGATTATCCTAAATAAGAGTCCAACCTTCACCTATGATTTTAGCATTTGATACACATTACATAGACAAGAAAGCTAAAACTGTCTGCTTGAGTTTTGAAAAATGGACTGATGACCATCCGGTGAATACTTATTCAGAGTTAATTGAAGGCGTATCGGAGTATGAACCGGGTGCTTTTTATAAAAGAGAACTACCCTGCATTTTAAGCCTGCTAAAAAAGATACCCCTTAATGAAATTGATTTTATTGTTGTAGATGCATTTGTTTTTCTTGATGATTCAGGCAGGTTAGGCTTGGGAGGACATCTCTATGAACATCTTCACGGGCAGGTGCCTGTCATCGGAGTAGCCAAAACAAACTTTTTTGGAAACAAATAAAATGTAATAGAGCTAAACAGAGGAGAGAGTAGAAATCCGCTCTATATTTCAGCTATTGGAATAGAGAAGGAAAAGGCTTTCCAATTGATAAAATCCATGCCCGGCAATTATAGGATTCCCACACTCTTGAAACTGTTGGATACCAAAACTAAGGAATGATAAAATCAAAGAGTGGTCTAATGGTGGAGTTGATGCCGCTTTGGCCATTCAACCCGGAACCGGAACCGGCAGCATGGAGGTGGTAAAAGATAGCGGAAAACTCACTACAGTATCGGGCGACAGTGATAGAATTACGCCGTTACGGGGTATTACTTTCAAGGAAATAGGACATCGCATTGATACACAGCAAAGAGTTATTGAGCTGGTAAGAGCTGTATCAAAGGGTGAGATTCAGATTGTTATCGAGAAAGAGTATGCCTTCCATCAAGCTCTGGAAGCACTCAAAAAAACAGAAACAAGGCATGCACGGGGAAAGTTGATTGTGAAAGGCAATAAATAAGTGAAACCCAATCAATAAAAACCACAACATACTGTGATTTTGCTTGCCTGATTGGAAAACAAACACTACATTTATTCCAAAATCACATTATAATGTTAGCAAAGCAATTGGGCGAAGCCATAAAAAACAGAAGAAAAGAGCTAAACATTACGCAACCACACCTGGCGGAACTGGCAAAGGTGAGCACCAATACTCTGTACAAATTAGAGCGGGGACAGAGTAATCCGTCATTAGAAGTGTTGAACAAGCTGGCAAGAGTTTTAGGGATGGAACTGACACTTGAAGTTAAAAGCCTGACCCACTCTACGGAGTCTGCCCCTCTTTTTACAAAGAAGATATAACTGATAAGAATACAAGATGAGAGCAATAGAAGTGTACAAAAGCTGAGTCTTTTCCGGAAAACTAACAGAGGGAAATCGTCGGTAGTTTGTGTTTAGATAAGACAATGCTTACTTCAACAATACTACAAAAGCCTCTATAAGTCTGGCACTTCCAAAAACAGAGCAAGAATAACTGAGCGTTTTTTTGTTCCCATTCTTTTTTAATATGCTAAGTGAGGGCGAAAACAAAAGATTACAAAGCAGACAACTGCAAACTGACTTTGCTGAATTTGCAAAACGGATAGGAGTTACCGAAAGCGGGGTTGAAGAGTTACTGCATCCATTCATAATGCAGCAAAAACTGGTTGAAAAATTAACAAGCCACTCATTTTTAAACGATGCAGACAAACGAGCATATTTACTATTATATATCAAACCAAACGAAATTATTTAATCCATTAAAAACGCTAACATGACCACCCCACAAAACCACCCCACAAATCCCGAGATAGCTTTGCTGAACGAGCGGCTGAAAAAGCTGGAAGATAGAAACTTTGACTGGGGCGCCTGGAAACGAGGTACCCTGCTGGTGTTAGAGAAAATATTTGGCAAGGAGAGTATCTATTTCTCCGAGCTAACGCGTACCGATTACGAGTACAGCAGTTGGTCGTTGCGCGATGCCTCGGGCAGCGGCGACCCGGTAAAGGCGAGCTGTAGAGAACTGCTTCAAATATGCATTACCGATGTCACCAACCGCCCCGATGAGAATGCAGCAGCATCGGCCAAAAGCCGTGAGATGACCGCAGCCATGCTGCGGCAGTTTTTGGACAAAGAGAGTGTGGATGAACTTGCTGCCATTGCGTCCGCCGATAGCCCCGAAATGGAAAAAGAGGAGCAGGTGGCTGCCATTCTGAAGAGGAAATTGCCCAAACATCAGGGTGCGATGTTAAACAAGTTGCTCCTGACACTTCTAAAATAATTTTTACAGGAAAACGCCAAATACTGTGTTATTGGCGTTTTCCTGCAAAGACTACATTCTTTCAGGAACATCAATCCCCAAAAGCCACATTGCACGGCCAATGGTGCGTCCCACCACATGACTAAGTGCCAGCCGATTATCGCGGATGGCCTGATCCTCCTCGACCAAAATGGGAGATTCGTGGTAAAACTGGTTGAACTCTTTGGCCAGGTCGAACACGTAGTTGGCCACCAGGGCAGGGCTGTAGGCGGCACCGGCATCCTTTACCACATTGGGAAAGTTGGCCAGCATCCGCAACAAATTGTTCTCCTTTTCGGTAATGGGGCGACTGGTATCTACACGAAGGCCTGTATCTACGCCCAACTCACGGGCCTTGCGAAAAACCGACTGAACCCGGGCGTAGGTGTATTGGATGAAGGGACCTGTATTTCCGTTAAAATCAATGGACTCCCGAGGGTCGAAGGTCATGTTTTTACGTGGATCCACCTTCAGAATAAAATATTTAAGCGCCCCAAGGGCTATGGTGCGGTAAATGCGCTCCGCCTCCTCCGGACTATAACCATCCAGCTTACCCAGCTCGCGAGACATATCACGGGCGGTATCTATCATCTCCTTAACCAGATCGTCGGCATCCACCACCGTTCCTTCGCGGGATTTCATCTTTCCCTCGGGCAATTCTACCATGCCATAGCTGAAATGCACCAAATCCTTACCCCAGTTAAAACCCAGCCTGTCCAACAACATGGAGAGAACTCTAAAGTGGTAGTCCTGCTCGTTGCCTACCACGTACACCATTTTATCGATCCTGTAATCGTCGAAGCGGAGTTTAGCCGTGCCAATATCCTGTGTCATATACACCGATGTGCCGTCGGAGCGCAGCAGCAGCTTCTCGTCCAACCCATCACTGGACAAATCAGCCCACACACTGCCATCTTCGCGCGCATAAAAATGGCCATCCTTTACCCCTTGAAGCACCATTTGGCGCCCCACCGAGTAGGTTTCCGACTCATAATAAATCTTGTCAAAATCAACACCCAATGCCCGGTAGGTTTCATCAAAACCTTTGTAAACCCATTGGTTCATGGTTTTCCACAACTCAACCACAGCAGGGTCGCCAGCCTCCCAGGCCCGCAGCATCTCCCGCGCTTCTGCCATCAACACCGACGCGTTTGCCGCCTCCTCTTCGGTGAGTCCTTTTTGCTTTAGCGATGCCAGTTCCTTTTTATATTCCCGGTCGAACCTTACGTAAAAGTCGCCCACCAGATGATCGCCTTTTTTACCGGTCGATTCGGGTGTGGCACCCTCTCCCCACTTTTCCCAGGCCAGCATGGATTTGCAAATATGAATGCCGCGGTCGTTTACAATATTGGTTTTCACCACCTTGTTTCCATTGGCCTGGACTATTCGCGAAAGGGAGTAACCCAACAGGTTGTTGCGGATGTGCCCCAGGTGAAGCGGTTTATTGGTATTGGGCGATGAATATTCGATCATAACCAGCGAAGCGTCATCACCAGGTTGCTGAATACCATAGGTGTCGTTCCCTTTAAGGGTATCCAAAATCGACAGCCAATAAGCATGGGACAGCTCCAGGTTCAGGAATCCTTTAATCACATTAAAAGTAGCGATGGCTGGCAGTTGGGCTTTCAGATAGTCACCCAAAGCGGCGGCTGTTTCTTCCGGTTTTTTGCGCGACAATTTCAAGAGTGAAAATACCACCACGGTAAAGTCGCCCTTCTGGTCTTTCCGGGTCATCTCCAAAGGCACTTTATCCACCTCTAAACCGGCTCCGTAAAGTACCTTGACGGCTTCGGCCACCTTTTCCCTAATTTGTAATTCAATTCCCATTTTCAATTGCATGCTTTCTATAAAAAATCCGGGCAAAGATAGCCCAAATCAGAAGATATTACTCCAGATAGGTATATCCATAGAGCCCCGAGCGATAGTTGGAAAGAAACTCCTTGCCCTCTTCGGCCGAAATAAGACCTGCTTTTACCGACGAGGTAACCCAGGTTTCGACGGTGCGTACCAGTTTTTTGGCATTGTACTGCACATAGTCCAGCACTTCGGCAACTGTTTCACCATCAATAATCTGGTCGATGTTGTAGCCCTTCTCATCCACCGAAACGTGCACTGCATTGGTGTCTCCAAAAAGGTTGTGCATATCGCCCAATATCTCCTGATACGCACCTACCAGGAAAACCCCGATGTAATAGGGTTCATCTTTGCGCAGGCGGTGCACAGGCAGGTAGTAAGAGATGTTACGGGTAGAGATAAAATTATCAATCTTGCCGTCAGAGTCGCAGGTTATGTCCTGCAACGTGGCTGCACGCTCGGGCTTCTCGTTGAGCCGGTGAATGGGGATGATGGGAAATATCTGATCGATGGCCCAGGAGTCGGGCAGGGACTGAAACAATGAGAAGTTGCAAAAATACTTATCGGCCAGCAGCTTATCCAAATTGTCAAATTCGTGGGGAACATGCTTTAAGCTGGCTGTCATCTGCTGAATATCGCGTGAAATCGACCAGAAGAGCCGCTCTACCCGTGCGCGTGTTTTCAGGTCCAGCAGGCCCAGGCTGAAACGGTCCAGAGCCTCTTCCCTGATTTGCTGGGCATCGTGCCAGGCTTCGAGCATCCGGGGCTGATTGAGAGTATCCCACAAGGCGTAAAGATCATGCACCAGTTCGTGATCGTCCTCCGCAACCTCCTCATCATCCAACCAATAAGGTGCAGAGGTAGATTCCAGAGCTTCAAAAATCAGAACCGAATGATGTGCCGTAAGCGCTCTCCCCGACTCGGTGATAATATTGGGATGCGGAAGCTCGTTTTTATCACTCACATCTACCATAGTGTAAACGGCGTCGTTTACATACTCCTGGATGCTGTAATTCACACTGCTCTCGCTGCTGCTCGAACGGGTTCCGTCGTAATCGACGCCCAAACCGCCGCCGATATCCACAAACTCCACCTTAAAGCCCATTAAATGTAGCTGTGCATAAAATTGAGAAGCTTCGCGCAAGGCATTTTTTATGCGGCGTATCTTATTTACCTGGCTGCCAATGTGAAAATGAACCAGCTTCAAACACTCCTGCATATTGCTCTTCTCCAGGTAATCCAGTGCTTCGAGCAATTCGCTGGAATTAAGTCCAAACTTACTGACGTCTCCGCCTGAGCTCTCCCATTTTCCGCTGCCCGAGCTCGACAGCTTAATGCGAATGCCCAGATTTGGTTTCATCTTATGTCTGCGGGCTATTTGAGCAATCAGCTTCAGCTCATTCATCTTCTCAACCACCAGAAAAATGCGGCGACCCATCTTTTGTGCCAGCAATGCCAGCTCAATATAATCCTCATCCTTGTAGCCGTTGCAAATAATGAGCGAATCATTATCGGTGTTGATGCCTATGATGGCATGAAGCTCAGGCTTGGAACCTGCTTCGAGACCAATATTTACCTTTTTCCCGTGCCCTATAATCTCTTCTACTACAGGCCGCATCTGGTTTACCTTTATGGGATATACGATGTAGTTTTTCCCCTTGAACTCATACTCGTCTGAAGCCACCTTAAAACAGGTCTGCATCGTCTCAATACGACTGTCCAGAATATCGGGAAAGCGTACCAGCAGAGGCGCTGACACATCCCTCACCTGCAATTCATCCATCAGCTCTTTCAGGTCAACCGGTGCCGAGTCTGCTTTGGGGGTCACTATTACGTTGCCCTCTTCATTAATGGAGAAATAGTTAACACCCCAACCATTGATGTTATATAATTCTGCCGAATCTTCGATACGCCATTTTCTCATTTCGATAACTGTAGCTTAAATTTTTACAAAAGAACAACTCACGCCAATATAAAACAAATGGTTGGGGAATAAAATTTATAGAAAGATTTGAGGAAATAAAATTGTGTTTCTGCGGATTTTTAATCTTGAAACTTTTTCCTTCTCCTAACCTGGATAAACCAGAAATAACAAACCACAAAAAACAAAAGACAAACCTGCCTGCCTGCCTGCAGGTTTGTGATTTGTTATTTGTCTTTTGATGCCTGCCTACGTGCCTTCGGCAGGCAGGTTTTGCCAAGAAAAACAAGAATTTAAGTTGTAAGAATACTAAAACGAATACCCCGCTCCCACTCTAAAATTAACTCCCTGCATGGGATAGCCACTCCAGCGGTAATACTTATCGCCAAAGATGTTTTGCACACGGGCAAAGAAGTTAAGGCGTTTGGTGAATTGATAATCGCCGCCCAGATTAAAATCTACGACGGAATCCAATCGTTTCTGCCCATCGGCCGAATTCACATCCTCAGCGTATCGTTTTCCCAGTACATTAAAGGTTGCGCTCAACAAAAGATGTTCATCCAGGCGGTATTGGCCGCGCAAACCCAGCTCCATATCCGGGCGGTGCCAGGCTTGAGCCAGATTGTCGAGGGTCCAGTCGTAATAAGCGCCCTTAAGCAGAATATTAAGCTCCGGGATGGGCTTAATGAGCAGTTCGCCCGAAAGCGTAAGAAGGGTGCCATCGTCGTAAATCACGTCGAATAGATTGGTAGTTCCATACCCAGGTGGGGTTGGGCTATAACTTGAAAAATAGCGGTTCACAAAGAAATGCTCATCGGTAAGAAACTCATAATCGAGCCTTGCGGTGAAGGAGGTGGCGCTGCTGAAATTTCCCTTCACACCGGCAAAGAAGAGCAGATTGCTAAACGCCGGCTTCACATGCACATCGGGTGAGGTAAAGGGATTTTCGGCCATGATACGCTGATAATTGGCAGGGCGCACCTCACCCGTAAGGCCGCCAAAAGCCGACACAATGCCTTCGGCCACCAGCAGATTGGCGGTAAGATGAGGGGACAGGTAGAATTTGTCGCCCAAATCATCGATTCGCCCTGTAATATTCAGTCCACCCTCAATGGTAAGCATATCCAGTGGAAACACTACACGCGGATTGAGATTCACCAATAACTGCTGCCTCTCGCTAAAATTCCACAGCAAAGGCATTTCGTTATCCGAAGGCACGCTTGTTTTATAATAATCAAACCCGCCATCCACATGAATATTCAAATTGTCGAAAGGCATTTTTAAATCCCCCCCTAAGGAGATACGGTTCTCGCCCACCCCCGTTTTATTGCCAAAGGTGCCAAACCCCAGATTTGCATTATACCGAGTTTCATCCAAAATGGCCTGTTGCCCTGCCAGACCTACTGTTACATCAAAAGTGGTGATGCGCTGATGCTTGTCCGCCATCAAATCCTCGCCCGGAACGGGAATTGACATAGGGTCCGGGGTAAGGGTATAATAGTCGTCAGCATCGATGGTTTGATAACCATAATACCGATAAGCATGACGGTTAAAATCCAGGTCGAGTGAAAGAGTCTTATCGCTAAAAAAGTGACGCAAATAAAATCCTCCATTGGTTTGATGATAGGGCGCATCAACGCTTTCACCATCCTCCAGCTCCAGTTCACCCCAGGACGATTCCTGTCCCAGCTTCAGAGCCAGGGCGAACGACTCATTTCTCAGCAGGTTGTAATAGATGTCGCCAAAGAGCAGTTCATAATTTCCCAGTCCTCCCCGAATGTAGGATGAGTAGAGATCGTCTTTGGGCTCTGATGCGAGGCGGGCGGGCGGTATCGGCCCGATTTCGGGCGTGGTGAGCATCGCTTTTCCGGCTACCTGATACTTAAATTCAGGTGTTACGCGAAGGGTATCTTCCCGCGGTGGCATCAGATTTAATTTAAGTGCATCCGAAACCGAAGGGGCATATTCACGCACCACGTGCACATCTTTCTGAATGGTCTCCTGCGCCTGAATGCTCCAGACGGCAAGCATTAAAAAAGAAATGACAAATATATTTTTGATCCTCATAATATCTTCATGTAAAATTGATTGATTGACAACAGAAGACGCTATATAGCTGTAAAACAATAAGCATCAGGGTGCTGCACTTCCACTCTTTGCCTTTATTTCCTCCAGTTTTTCAGTGGCCGTTGCACGAATATCATCGTCGCTGGCTTGATAATTCTCAAGCAAACTCTCCAAATATTGCCTGGCCTGAAAATATTCGCCACGTCCCTGGTAAATATCGGCTAAAAGCAGAAAACACTTTGCCAGCCAGTATTGGTGAGGTGTGCCCTTGTCCACGAAATCAAAGATCTCCTCCTCAGCCTCTTCTATTTTTCCCTGTTGAAAAAGAATGTGTGCCACGCGGTACCTGGCCTCAGCACCCTGAGGGCTACCGGTGTTTTTGGCCAGCAGCCTGAATACCTCCAGTGCCTGATTGCTGCGCCCCAGAGCCATAAGTGCAGTAGCCTTATTATATTGTGCTTCACGAACAATTTCGGGCGACATTTTAGGATCGTCCATCACCTTTTGAGAGGTGATTATCAGCTTCTCAGGACTCTCCAGTTCTGCCTGAGAACGCATCTGACCGATGAGTGCCTCCCGGCGATTCTCTTCCACCTCGGCCTCGGCGTAGAGGCGCTCAAAATAAACCAGCGCATCTTCATAACGGTGCTGGCGAAAGCTGATCTCTGCCACACGCATGAGCGCATCTTCGGTGAACAAATTACGCGGACTGCCGGCCACGTGCTCAAACGATTGAAGGGCATTATCGTAATCCTGATTTTGATACTGACAATCGGCCTTGTAAAAATGAGCATTCAACTCAAACCGTCCGTTGGGATAATTGCGCAAATAGGCCTCAAACTGATTGATGGCCTGCAGACATTTTCCCTGCATATACAAACGCTCAGCTGCCACATAGGTGAGGGAGTCCTGCTGCCGCTGATCTACCCGGGCAAATCCACCCAACTGGTTGGTGTAAGCAATGTATCCATCGGCATCGTTGCGATCGAGGTAGATATTGCGGATACCCAGCAAAGCGTCTTCAGCCTCCGGGGAGCCCGGAAACTCATTCACCACCCGTTTATAAAAGGCCATAGACTGCTCCAGGTCGTTGTTGTTATAATAAACCAGTCCCAACTGAAGCATTGCCTTTTTGGCATAGCTGCTGCGGGGGTACTCTTCCTTCAATCTTTTGTACATACGTATGGCATCGTCCAGATTGTTGAGCGCCACATACGAGCGCCCCATCTCAAACAGAGCATCATCAACGTATTGCGATTGGGGATAGCGGGTGATGAGCTTTTCCAGCTGTTCAATTTTCCCGCGATGGTCTTTGGCAATGCCCAGAGCAAATCCCTTTTGAAACATGGCATAATCGGGTGAAGCACCGGGTACCTGTGCCGCCCGATTGTAATATTCGATGGCCGTGGCAAAATCCCGTTCCATAAAAAAGGCGTCGCCTATGCGGTTGAGTGCATCGCCTACCATGGCATTGTCGGTGCCCTTCATCAAATTCACATATTTTCGAAACCATGAGGCAGCCTGCTGGTAATCCAGCTGCTTAAAATAGGCATATCCAAGGTTGTAATGAGCCGTTTTGAACTCTTCAATTTGGTAGGAACCCGGAATATGTATGAAAGTGTTGTAATTTTCGATGGCTTTGGGATAATTGGCCAAACGGTACCAGGCCTCTCCCAGCCAGTAGTGGGCTTTCATCTTCAAATCACGGTCGTAATCGCCGTATTTGAGGCTGTAATCCAACATCTCAATGGCTTCGTTGAACTTCAGATTTGTGAATAACTCCAGCCCTCTGAAATAAGAGATGCGCTGAAGCGCCTTATAATTATTGGCTGTTTTATTATTCACCCTCTCCAACGCAGCCAAAGCCTCCTTGTAATTGCGCGAGGTGAGCAGCGCCTGCCCCAGGTAATGATAGGCTTCATCGATGTGACGGCTGTTGGGGAATTTGTCGATAAACGAGAGGAAGCTGCTGATGATTTCATTGAATGGCGAGAAGGAGAGCTCGTAGTTGAGCTTTATGTAATTGAACATGGCATCCTCGGTAATTACATCGTCGAAAGCGTATTGTGAGGCAGCCTCGAACGCGATGCGCGCCCGTTTCTTATCATTCATTTTAAGATAACAATCGCCCAGATGATAATAGGCATTCTGGGCCATGGCATCTTCCTTGCCGGTTACCTGTGCCAAATAAGTAGCGGCCTTTTCGTAATCGTTCAAAAAATAATAGCTAAGTCCCAGATGGTAAAAATCTTCGCGGGCAGGCTCTTTGGCTGTTTCAACGGTTAGGGAGAGGTAACGGGCTGCATTTTGGTAATCGTTAAGTGCAAACCACGCGTTTCCTAAAACCTGAGCCATGGCGGCTTTTCTCTCACCATCTGCTTCCTCGAAAAGGGGCATCCCATAGTCGATGGCCTGTTGGTAATCGCCCTGCATATAGTAAATCTGAGCGATATAGAAGGGCACTACTTTATCAAATCCGGTTTCGTTTCTCAGCTTCTTAAAAGTATCAAGAGCCACCTTGTAGTTGCCCTGCTCGTATTGAATGTGGGCATAGTAATAGTTGGCCGATGACTGCCATTTTGAATTTACGCTGCGCACCTCCGAAAATGCCGAAAGGGCCTTGTCGTAACTGCCCTCCATAAAATGGGCATAACCCGATTTAAACCGGTAGTCGAGTCGCGTTTCACGGTCCAGCTTGCGGGCTTCCACCTTATCGTACCAGCGACTTGCCTGCCGGAACTTTTCTTTTTGGGCCTCCAGTTCACCCAATCTGAAAAAAACATAGGGCCGTTTGCCGCTTTCGGGGTACTGCACCAAAAATGTCTCCAGCAGCTCCCGGGCGTCGTCGTTCTCCAACTCCGAAGCCGCCATTGCCTGATAATAAGCGGCCTCCGATTTGAGGTTGCTCTCACCACGGGGCAAACTCCCCTGCAACTTTTCGAACATTTCGCGGGCTACACCATAATGGGCCATCCGGTATTGTTGCATGGCCTGCTCAAACACTCTTTCATTTTGTTGTTCCTCTAACGTTTGTTGCGCTACAGCACCAACACTAAAGAGAGAGATTAAGAGTATTGAAAAGATGAATCGATTCACTGTCATATCGGGAAAATTAAAAGCCTTTTGCTCAGCCAATAATCACATTTTACTAAAAATGAGAACGGAAATAAGTGAGATTTGGTATTGCCTGCTTAAATTTTAGGTAATTCCCAGGGAGTGCGATAATGCGCCTCCATCATGGCATTGGCCTCAGCATCGTTGCCGAAACTTTGCTGTTTGGCATCCCACTCTACCCGTCTTCCAAGGCGCCAGGCAATATTTCCAAGATGGGCTACCATGGCCACCTCAGCACCGGTTTGCACATCGCAGTTGGGTTTTTTACGGGTTTTCATACAATCTATAAAGTTCTTTACATGCAGGTCGAGACCGTCGGAAGTGCTCTTTTGAAGTTCAATACCCTTGTAGTCTTCCCTGGCGCCTTTGCTTTTGGTTTCGGGGATTACCATCCAGCCCTGCCGGTCAACCACCAGCGTACCGTGCTCGCCAATAAATTCCACTCCATGTCCGCGGCCATATTTGGCACCATAAATGCCGATGGCCTGATCCCACAGCATACTAAAGTCGCCAAAGTCGTACACAGCGGTCATGGTATCAGGTGTTTGCATGGCATCCTCAGGAAAACCATATTTACCTCCTATGGACATCACCGACGAAGGATTGAAACGGTTCATACCCAACATGGCATAATCGATGAGATGTACGCCCCAGTCCGACATCAAACCGCCGGCATAGTCCCAGTACCATCGGAAGTTATGATGAAACCGGTTGGGATTGAAAGGACGATCGGGGGCCGGGCCCAGCCACATATCGTAATTTACACCCTGAGGAGCTTGCTGGTCGGGCTTAACGGGCAGGGCTCCCTTCCAGCCCACAAACGACCAGGCTCTGACTGAGCGCACCCGGCCCATCTCTCCTTCCTTTAGATATTGCACCACATTATTCCAGTGCGGATCACTACGCTGCCATTGGTTTACCTGAATCACGGTCCCGTATCTTTTCTGCGCCTTTATCATCAGCTTACACTCCTCAATGGTATTGGCCAGCGGTTTCTCGGTATAAAGGTCTTTACCGGCCTGGCAGGCTGAAATATTAATCAGGGTATGCCAGTGATCGGGTGTAGCATTAATAACTACATCAATATCTTTATTGCCGATTAATTTCCTGAAATCATCATACAGAAGAGGTCTTTTACCCTGCAGCTTTTCCACTTCATTCGCCCGCTTCTCCAACACATTACGATCAACATCGCACAAAGCGGCACATTCCACATTGGGCTGTTTTAAAAAAGTGGTAAGGTCATTAAATCCCATGCCATTGCAGCCGACTAAACCCACTACAATCTTTTCATTAGGCGACGCACAAGCCTGCATAAACGCAGGAGCAGCACCTGCTGCGGCAGTTGCCAGAACCGATGTTTTAATAAATTTTCTGCGATTAAAATTCATGATATTATTGGGACGTTTTCGATTAAAAACAGATACAAATTTGGACAAAAAATGCAGACAAACTATCTATTGCCAGCAAGAGTTCAAATGTAGTGTTTTTTTGGGGGATGACCTTTTGATGCAATAGAGTTGATGATTTTTAATCTTATATGGAGGATGGCTTTATGAGTTTTGAGAGAATTTCATTACCTTTGATAAAACAACTTTAACTCATGAAATGAATTCTTGGAGAAAATCAAGTCCCGCATCCACGGGGAGCGGGAAACCTGTACATCAAGAAACTACCTAAGAATTTATAACTCAAAAGAGAACAATATCTAAGCCCTTGAAATGGCTAAAGATATCATCAGGAAGCCTATTGACGCGACGAAACACCCAAATTTAAAGTGTTTAATGACAGTTTCCATTAAGATAAAAACAGACTCATGCAAGCATTGAAAATTGAAATACTGAATCCCAAGGCCCTTCAACTTATCGAAGGGATGGAGAATTTAAACCTCATAAAGGTAAGCGATGAACCTGTTTCCAAACTTAAGAATTACTTAACTAAAATGAGAAGAAACGCTGCCTCTGCTCCCAGCCTGGAAGAGATAACATCCATTGTTGAAGAGGTAGGAAAAGATAGATATGCCAAAAAGTAAGCTAATTAAAATCGTTATTGACACGAACCTTTGGATTAGTTTTATCATATCGAACAAAACAAACCTGCTTGACAACCTAATATACTCTTACAAAACGAGGCTATTGTTCAGTGAGGAATTGATTGATGAAATAGATGCAACCATTAACAAAACCTAAGCTCGCAAAACATTTCAAGAATAATCATGCTTTAGATGAAATGATGATTGCATTTGAGCCATTTATTGAATTTATTTCTGTAAAAAGCAAGGTTGATGTTTGCAGAGATAAGAATGATAATTTCTTGTTAGCCCTCGCTAAGGATGGGAAAGCCAACTTCCTGATAACGGGAGATAAAGATTTATTGATTCTGGAAAATTTCTATAAGGCAAAAATACTAACGATTAACGATTTTTTAAAAGAAATACTAACTAAGAATTAGCAGATTTACGACAGTTCAAATCATACAGGAGATATACCCAAAGAGACATAAAAGATTAGAGATGCCCAATTTGGGCGTCTCTACCAACCACATCACCACCGATATCCGCGTGACCGTTGCCCACACCGGCAATAAAAACGATAAATGGAAACCAGAAATATTAGGGGTAATCGTCAATCAATATAAGCGTATTTGTACCATTCATTCCCGTAAAATCAATCCCAATTTTGATTGGCAAAGCCGTTTTCACGACCATATTATCCGTGACGATGTATCTTATCAACAGATTCGGAATTACATAATCAACAATCCCAAAAATTGGCCTGATGACAAATTTCACCGATAAACACTACAAAATCATCCTGGTCGCCGGGTTATCGCTGGCCATCATCATTGCTGTATGGGCCATCGTTCATTTTGCGGGAAAACCCTCAGCCTCCGCTGTTATAATAGTTGATGTAAATTCGCCCGATTCGATTGTTGTGGCTCACAACAACCTGGTTACACCGGTGATATACACAAAAGTGCCGGACCTGTCGCCCTTAAGAATCAAAGAGCGCAAAAAGCTGTTCATTAACCTGATGTTGCCTTCCATACTGCTGGCCCGTGAAAAAATGGCCACTCAAAGAGCCCGGATAGAGGATATAGTGACCAACCAAAAGAAGAGAGAAGTTTCAGAAGAAGACAGCCTGTTGCTGAGTGATTATATCAAAAAATTCAAGGCCAAAACCCCACAAGACCTGCTCAAAAGAATGGAACCACAACCGGTAAGCATCATTCTGGCGCAGGCGGCAATCGAAAGTGGATGGGGTACCTCCCGGTTTTTCAAAGAAGCCAACAATGTGTATGGAATATGGTCATACAACAGCGAAGAAGAGCGCATAAAAGCAGAACAATCGCGGGAAGGGAAAAATATCTATTTACGCAGCTATGATACACTTTTCGATTCGGTATATGATTATCTTTATACCATTGGCCGTTCGCATGCTTACACAGATTTCCGCGAAGCACGGACAGAGTCAGACAATCCCTACCGCCTCATCTGGTTTTTAAGTAATTACTCTGAGAAACGTTTGGGCTATGTGGTTCAGCTCCGCCAAATGATCGAACACAATAACCTCACCCGATACGACCATTATCAACTGGTAGAAATAGATAAAAGAGATGAGAACTGGAAAAGACTTTTGGCACGTTAATCTGCTGACAATAATCACGATGTTTTTTTTGACTTCCTGCTTTGGCCAGCCATCCGATAGAAATAATACAAAAGATAGGTGGGATTTTGAATGGCAAAAGTCGGAGAAAGATTTCCAGGTAACCTCACTGGTTTATCACCGTTTTGGCGATTCGCGCTACCCCTCTACCAATACCCCCGAAGCAGCCTTTGAGAACCACCTGAAGTATCTTAAAGACCAGGGTTTTGGCTCCTACACCGTAAGCGAATTGTTAAACGATACCGCCACCCTTTTCGGGAAGCAAAAAAAGGTATTAATCACCGTTGACGACGGATTTGCTTCTTTCATGGAGAAGGGCGTTCCGCTGTTGGAGAAATACGGAATGAAGGCTACCCTTTTTGTGAACACCGAAAGTGTGGGCTGGAGCGACTACCTCAACTGGCAACAACTGAAAGAATTGAAAGCCAGAGGGATTGAGATTGGCTGCCACTCTCACAAACATGCTTTCTTTGTAAACCTGCCCGATACCGAACGCGCCCAAACTTTTGAAAAAGACCTGCTCCAGGCAGAATCCCTTTTTCAGGAGCATCTGGGCTTTGTTCCCAAAGTTTATGTTTACCCTTATGGTGAGTTTGTGTCCGATATGATTGACATATTGAAGAAACACGGATACCGAATTGCCTTTGCCCAAAATTCGGGTGTAATGAGCAATAAAACATATCCTTACGCTGTCCCCCGCTTTCCGGTAGCCGGCCACTATATTAGTATGGAGCAATTTGCTGAAAAGGTAAATATGGGCCCGCTAAAGGTAGAACCAACCGAACAGCTTCCCATAATTGTGAAAGCCGGACAAGAGTTTAGCTTTCCTGTTACATTAATAGACAAAACCCTCTCCGGCCCCTTTAACTTCTTTGTTGCCGGCCAGCCGCGGCCCGATGCACTGACAAAAAAAGGAGATACCCTCACCCTGAATGTGAAAGTAGCTCCTGAAAATAGAAGAACACTGGTAACGGTTACTACACGCGACAAAAATGGTAAATGGCTCTGGTTCAGCAGGGTGTTGATTAATCCGCAAGTGACGGAGTGAGCTGTAAAAAAAGGTGAAAAGTAAACGGTGAACAGAAGGTAAATTCGTAATTAGTAAAGAGTAAGCAAAGATCTGTTGTTGTCTTTTCGTTTACCCTTTTACCGGGTACTTATCATCGTTTACCGTTTACCGTTTACCCTTACTTCTCAGCTTAAATCTGCGGTTTCCACCCCTTTTCATACTCCCGGTTCCACAGTTTCATGGCATCACGGTTAAACATATGGCCTGTTTGGTCATCAATATCGAAACCGGCGCCTATGCGATATGCAATGTTTGAATAGTGTACCATAGCCATACTAATGGATGCATCCTGAATGGGAGCAGTTAATTTTTCTTTCCCGCGAATGGTGTTAAAAAAGTTGACCACGTGGGCCGTAGAGGAATCTCCACCACCGCCCAGGGCTGTGCCTGCTTCGTCAGAGTCGGATTTGTTCTCCTTCAGCACCCTACCGGCACGATCGTACAAAATATACTTTCCGCGATCGACAAAAACAGCGCCTTCGCTACCATAAATAATGGTACCGCGCCCTCCGCCATAGGTGTCGTAACCATTCCGGCTTTTGCCATCCCATACAACAATTTTATCACCGGCAAAGCGAAAGGTAACATCCATGGTATCGTACATTTCCCAACCGTCGTTAAGAAAATGTCGTTTGGCTGCTTCCACCTCCACATGCAGCGGAAGATCAACCTGCAATGCCCAGCGTGCCACGTCCAGCTCGTGCGTAGCGTTGTTACCGGCTTCGGCTGTTCCATAATCCCATCCGTACCAGTGCCAGTTGTAATCCCAGGTTTCACTGGTATAATCGCGGCGGGGAGCGGGCCCCTGGAACAGTTCCCAATCAAGGCCTGCAGGTACAGGCGCCTTCTTTTGTACAGGTACCTCTCCGCGGGCGTTGGTGTAAAAAGCCACAGCTTTGTATGGGGTTCCGATGGCTCCGTTGTGAATTTCACGCATAATTTGGATGGTATGATCCGACGACCGCTGCTGGTTGCCCATTTGAACCACCTTGTCCAACTTATTGGCAGCTTCCACAAGTAGTTCATTTTCAAACATGTTGTGGCTGCAGGGCTTTTCCACATACACATGTTTTCCGGCCTTCATAGCCATAATGGAGCCGGGGGTATGCCAATGGTCGGGAGTGGCATTGATGATAACATCTACCTGCGGGTCTTCAACCACCTTGCGGATATCGTTTTCCAGTTTGGGTTGATAATTGATGTGTTGGGCAAAACCACTGGCAGCTCTTTCCCGCTGACTTTCCATCACATCGCACAGATAAGCCAGCCTTACGTTGCTCTCTTTTCGGGCAACGGGCTGATAATACGCCTCCAGGCGGCGCCCAAGACCAACGATAGCCACATTTAAACGGTCGTTGGCACCCACAATAGCAGCATAACTCCTGGGACTCATCCCCATGCCAGCTATGGTAATTCCCGCTGCGCCCAGGGTGGTGGTTTTCAGAAAATCACGCCGTGTTTTTTTACTTTCATTCATATTGATGGTTTTTTATTTAAAAAGATTGAGGGAAGGCGAAAGAGAAAAGATTGAAGGAGATTGATGAAAAAAAATTAAGGATTACTGAACAGATTCCCGAATACCTTTTCACCTTTCATCTCCCTAATCTATAATCTTTAATCCCTAATCTTTTTTCACCTTTTGGCCCCTGAGCTTGTCGAAGGGTACCGTTCACCTCTTTAATCTCTAATCCTTAATCCTTTTTTAATCCTTAACCCTTTTTTTAATCCTGAATCTCTAATCACTCCGGGCTTCCAGCTCTCCACTCTCTACAACTCCTTAATTTTCACATTCTTAAAAGTCACCTCATCGCCATGATCCTGCAACAGGATGTTACCCCACTCAGCTTCGCCAAAGCCGGGCCAGTCGCGGTACTTGCTATAAGCCACCAGGGCCCGCCACATTTGGGTGCCTCGCTCATACTCCACCACCTTAATACCGTTGAGGTAATGTTGTACATTTTTGCCCTCCACCACTATGCGGGCACGGTTCCAGAAATCAAAGCCATTCACATATTTACGGGTGGGCAGATAAGGGTTAAACTCCAGGCCGTTGGCGGCAATCAGATCGTAAAGCGAAGCAAGGGTACGGTTCCCGTTTACGCCCATTTTGGCATCGGGATGATCGCGGTCGTCCAGAATCTGAAACTCACAACCGATGGAAGAACCTTCGCCTTTATTGAGTTCTGTATCCACAAAATATTTAATCCCGCTGTTGGCTCCTTTGGTGAGGCTGAAGTCCACCTCCAAAATAAAGTTCCTATATTTCTTGTCGGTGACAATATCGCCGCCGTTGGCTGCTTCGGCACCTCCCGAAGCTTGCACTTTTAAGATGCCATCGTTGATGCTCCAACCCTCCTTTGGGAAATGATCCAATTTAGCACCCCTCCAGCCTTGGGTGGTTTTGCCATCCCAGAGTAATTTCCAGCCCTGCTCCTTCTCACGAGGGGTGAGTTCATTTTTCAGATAACTTACCTGAGGCGCTTCCATATCCCTGTAAGAATCAAAATCGGCTTGGGTGATTTCGGTAAGCTGAATATTTCTCCACCGGATATCTTTCCCATTCAACTCTTGGTTATTGCCAATGCCATGCACCTGAAGCGCGATAAATCCAGTCTCCACATTCTCCTCCACCAAATTGGCCGCAGGAACGCCATTCACCCAGGTCATAATGTGATGCTCGAAGGCCACTACCTTAAAGTGATTCCACTCCCCCTTTTTAAAGGCCGTTTTGGCAGCAGGGTTATACTCCAGCGGGTAACGCCACCCCATGCGGGCTTCGTCGTAAATGCCACCGGCCCAGCCGCGTTGGGTGTCCTCACACTCCACCTGAGTGCCATGCACTCTTCCATCGTCGTACGAACCGATACTGTGGCTGCGAATCTGAACGCCGGAGTTGAGCCCTTCATCCATCTTCATATCGTACTCCAAAATAAAGTTGGTGAATTGCTGCTTTGTAGCCATAAACGTATTGGGCGTATTGATTTGAGAAGTTCCAATAATCACACCCTCTTTTACGTCATAGGTGGCACTGCCATTTAACTTTTCCCAGCCTTTAAGATTCTTGCCGTTGAAAATATCAATCCTTTGAGCATTTGCTCCATTGCTTCCCAACCCAAACAGAAATGCAAACAATAACCATAAAGTTACCTGACGCATAATTTTTTAGTATTTAGAATTATTAGCTGTGCAATTTAGAAAATATAACGCAACAAAAAGCCCCTTTTTGTCTCAAAAACTATCATTTTTGTTTCAAAGAAAGGTTGTTTTGCCTCACTTGGGCAAGGTTTAAGGTGGAATGTAGAGAAGTTTTAAGCGATGATTAGGCAATAAAAAAACAATTTAAGCCTAATGCTCATGCTCCGTCTCCTTCTTATTCATATCGGCCAGCAGATAATAAGCTGCATTTAATACCACCTGCGTCTCTTCGGACAGCGGGTTAAGGAGTTTGATTTCGGTATAGCCTTCATCCTGCAACCCGGTTACAACCTCTGTCATCCTGAATGCCATCACATCCTGATTGTCGTGGTCGCGCACTTCAGCAGTGCGTGCACCTTCGGCATGGTCGTATTTGGAATGTTTGTCCGGGCTCTCTTTGCCCCCGGCTTCTTCATAATGGTGCTCCTCCCCGGTAGCCTCGCGGTCGAGAACGAAAATATAGGAACGCGTGCCCTCTTTAACCACGGCATCGTTCGGGAGCGTAAGAGTGTAGTGTTCATCGGTATGGATATGTCCTGTAATGTACATACCGGGAATAAGTCCGGAAACCGGCTCATCAATATTGGCATGAATGTGGATAGCCCTGGCGTTGGGTTCAAACTCTTTTCCGATGGCAAAGATTGTAGCCGGCAACTCTTTCCCGGGAAGGTTGGCCACAGTAAAATGGATTTTTTGTCCCTCTTTTAAAAGATGCACATCCTTCTCGTACACCATAAAATCGGCGTGTATGTCGCTGTTGTCGGTCATTTCAAAAAGTATGTCACGATCGCCCACGTAGGATCCCACCTTAATATTTACGCGGTTTACATAGCCATTAATGGGAGAAACAACAACTACGGTATTTGAAATTTCGCCCTCTTTTACCTTTTCAGGAGAGAGATGCAACAGCTCAAGCCGGGACTTTAATCCCTGATAGCGGACTTTGGCTGAATTGTATTCCGACTTCACCTGTTGAAAATTCCGGCCTGCGCCCACATTGTTGTCAAACAGCTCTTTTTGCCGCTCATATTCCATTTCGAGGAACTCCAGTTTATTGGCCATTTCCGCAAACTCCTCCTGCAATGCAATATAGTCGGGATGTTGAAGTGTGGCCAGCACCTGTCCTTTTTGCACTTTATCGCCCTGAAATACCCTGATTTCCTTTACATTTCCACCCATTACGGCTGTTACCTCGGCAGAGCTTGAGGGAGGCACCTCTAATTGACCGTTGATTTTAACATTGGTGGTAAGATTGCGCATTGAAAATGGTCCAAGCTGTAAGTCCAATGCTTTACGCTGAAGGGTATTTAAGAAAACAATGCCTTCGTCGTGCTCCTCAGGAACTTCAGCATCTGCCGGTTTATGTGAATTGCTGCACGACAATAGGGTGACTGTTGCCACCAAAAATAGAATTCCTGTTATTTTCATTTTAAGTCAGATTATTTGTTGTAAATAGCATGCTTATCAGTTACATTTCCCCGTAAAATGGGGCAGACTCCGTAGGAGTTCCCATTTTGATTTTTTAGGAAACTCCTATTCTACGTTACCCGTTATATATCTTAAACGAGTCAAAACCTCAAAATATTCGGCTTCCTGGTCTAAAAAGCTTTGTTTGGTATTAAGGGCGGCTTCCACATTTTGAATAAACTGCACGTAGTCGATGCTGCCCAGCCTGTATGCCAGATTGGCGGCCTCTATCTGCTCTTCGGCCAGCGGAAGAGCCTTCTCCTTGTAATAGACCAGCACCTGCTCAAGCACTTTAATCCGGTTAACCTGCTCAAGAAAAGCGGCATTCAACTCCAGCTTTTTGCGGTTAAAATCCTGCCCGGCAATCTGGTAATCCAATTTGGCCGCCCGGGTAACACCACTTTGCGACAAGAAGAACAGGGGCACCGAGATACCTGCCTCCCAACTGTAAAAGCCCGATTGACCATCCACCGATTGCAGGCCGTAGCCCAGGTCGAGTTTAGGCAGAAAGCCGGCTCTTTGCACTTTCCATTGGGCCCGGCTCACCTTTACCTGTTGGGCGTAATAGTTGAGCAGGGGACTTGCCGAAAGCGAATCGGTTAAGGCGAATGTAACTGTGCTCTCAAGAACATCTTCATCCTCTTCAATGTCAAAACGGGAAGGAAACAACAGGTACTGATTCAATGTTTGCAATGAGGAGCGATAGACACTCTCGGCTTCCATAATACTCACCATCAACTGGTTGTAACGAGCCGAGGCGGCCAGAAACTCTATTCTTCCGGTTTCCTGTGTTCGATAGCGCAGCTCGGCTGCCTTCAAAAAATTAACGAACAAACTGTCTAACTGACGATGCAACTGCCACTGCTTTTTGGCCGACAGAGCCCTGTACCATGCGATACTTACATCGCGTTGAAGCGACATCGTGGTAATCTCTTCACCGGCCATTGCCAGCAGAGTGCGTTCACCAGCAAGTTTACTCTTAGCGGGAATGCCAAAAACATCAATATCACTTTGTCCAATGCCAATATGGTTCTCGATACCTGGTGCTCCATCCCCCACCTCATCTTTACCGGTATAAACCGATGTAGTTCCCAAATCGAAGGCCGTGGCTTTTAATGCCCTCTGTTTTTGAGTTTCCAGTTGGGCGGCTTTTAATGAAGGATAATTTTCTTTGGCTCTTTCAATGGCCTGCTGCAGAGTGAATGAAGTTTCCTGTGCCGTTACATGGCCTGAAAGCGACAAACCACTTACCAACAGAAAACCGGCTATCAAACTGCTGTTTAGCGAAAGCTTCCGGCGCTTTTTGCCCGACCCGGCTATCCTGTACAAAACGGGCAAAACCACCAGGGTTAACAGCGTAGATGTGAGCATACCACCAATGACCACCGTGGCCAGGGGGCGTTGCACTTCGGCACCCGCCGAGGTAGAAATGGCCATGGGCAAAAAGCCCAGTATATCGGTTGAAGCCGTTAAAAATATGGGGCGGATGCGACGGATGGAACCTGTTTTAATGATTTCGTTTAACGACCATTTCCCCTCCTCTCTCATCTCATTAAAACCGCTTATCAACACCAATCCATTGAGAACAGCCACTCCAAAGAGCACGATAAAACCTACGCCTGCCGAAATGCTGAAAGGCATACCGCGTAAGTATAACGACAACACCCCGCCAATAGCTGCAAAGGGAATGGCAATGTAAATCATGAGTGTTTGCTTTATAGATTTAACTGCGAAAAGTATCAATATAAAAATCAAAATAAGAGCAAGCGGCACAACCAGCGACAGCCGTTTGGTGGCACGCTCAAGATTTTCAAAAGCGCCTCCGTAGCGAATGTAATAACCTGCCGGAAGCTGAAGTCGGGCTTCCAGCCTCTTTTGAATTTCATTCACCAGCGACTTTACATCCCTGTCGCCTACATTAATACCCACATACGTCCGCCGGTTGGTGTTGTCGCGACTTATCTGCATGGGCCCCGGCTGATAGCTGATGTCGGCCACCTCCTTCAGAGGTATCTGAGCACCGTCGGGCAGAGATACATAAAGGTTACGGATGTCGTCGATACCCGTGCGATGCGCTTCATCCAGGCGCACCACCAGGTCGAACATCTTTTCACCTTCGTAAATAATGCCGGCCACGCCTCCGCTGAAAGCCGATTCAATCACCGTGTTCAGCTCATTTATCTTTAATCCGTAGCGCCCCAAATTATTGCGGTTGTAATGAATGGTTATCTGGGGCAGACCTCTGGTGGCTTCGGCATTCATCCCGCTTATGCCCTCAATATCAGAGATGAGAGTGGTAATTTCCTGCGCTTTATCGGCCAGAATATTCAAATCATCACCATAAATTTGTATGGCCACATCTTCCCGGATTCCGGTAAGAAGCTCATTGAAACGCATCTCGATGGGTTGCGAAAATTCGTAATTAATGCCGGGGAGATGTCCCACCGCCTCCTCTATTTTATGAACAAGTTCCTGTTTGGTGGCGGCTCTGGTCCACTCTTTTTCGGGTTTAAGCAGTATAAACATATCGCCAATGTCAATGGGCATAGGGTCGGTGGGCACATCGGCCACACCAATGCGGGTTTGTGCTGATTTTATTTCATCCGGGAACTCCTCCAGCAGCAAGCCCTCAATCCGTGTGGAGGCTTTCACCACTTCCGACAAAGAGGTGCCGGGCTTTAAAAACAGGTGCATAGCCAGGTCTCCCTCGTCCAACTGAGGAATAAATTCGGCACCCAACCGGGTAAACAAAAACCCGCCTGCTGCCATTAGTATGAATGCAGAGGCGATAATGATGGCGGTGTTGGCTAAAGCCCACGAAATAACCGGCTCATAGCCATTCTCCAGCTTCCCCATCATCTTCTCTCCCCAGGTTTTTTTGTCGCTCCGGGGGGCCTGAAGAAATGCAGCAGCCATCATGGGAATGTAGGTCAGGCACAGAATCATCACACCCAGCACGGCAAATCCAAAGGTCATGGCCATAGGAATAAACATCTTACCTTCAACCCCCTGCAATGCCAATACCGGAACAAAAACAATGAGGATTATCAACTGCCCGAAAAAGGCGGAATTCATCATCTTACCGGAAGAGCGTCCGGCAATTTCGTTGCGCTGCTGCTGTGATAAGCGGGTGCCTATAAACTCTTTACGATGCAGATAAAAAATCATGCTCTCTACGATGATTACGGCACCATCCACCAAAATACCGAAGTCAATGGCACCCAGGCTCATAAGATTGGCCCACACACCAAAGAGATGCATCATAATAAAGGCAAAGAGCAATGCAAGGGGAATAGTGGAGGCCACAATAAGCCCGCCGCGCAGGTTACCCAGAAAAATAACCAACACAAAAATTACAATCAGCGCACCAATGGAGAGGTTTTCGGCCACTGTGGATGTAGTGCTTTTAATGAGCCTGCTGCGGTCCAGAAATGGTTCTATACGCACACCCTTGGGCAATGATTTTTCGATGAGGGTGATGCGCTCCTTCACCTCTTTTATCACATCGTTGGAGTTTTCGCCTTTCAGCATCATCACAATGCCGCCCACAGCCTCACCTTTGCCATCCTTTGTAAAAGCACCATAGCGCACAAAGCTTCCGTATTGCACCGTGGCCACATCGCGGATAAAAACAGGCTGTCCCTCCATATTCGCCACCATAGTATTGCGGATATCGTCTATAGAGCGCATAAGCCCCTCACCACGAATAAAATTAGCTTGAAAATTCTTTTCGATATAGGCGCCACCGGTGTTTTGGTTGTTGGCTTTCAGCGCGTCGAAAACGTCGGTGATGGTGAGGCCCATACTCCTGAGTTTATCGGGGTTAACGGCTACCTCGTATTGCTTGCCCCGGCCACCAAAGGAGTTGACTTCAACCACACCGGGCACCATAGCCATCTGCCGTTTTACAATCCAATCCTGCATGGTACGCAGCTCCATGTCGTTGTACAGCGTGTCGTAGCCGGGTTGTACCTCAAGGGTGTACTGATAAATCTCACCCAGTCCCGTACTGATAGGCGCCATAAAGGGAGCGGCAAAACCCCTGGGGATTTTTTCTTCTATTTCGGCCAGCGCCTCGCTCACCAGTTGCCGGGGCAGGAAAGTGCCCATGTCGTCTTTAAACACAATGGTAACCACCGAAAGTCCAAAGCGTGAAACCGACCTTATTTCGGTTATTCCGGGCAGGTTGGCCACCGACAATTCAACCTGATAGGTCACAAACTGCTCAATGTCCTCGGTGCCCAGATTGGGCGCTGTAGTGATTACCTGCACCTGATTGTTGGTGATGTCGGGCACTGCATCCAGGGGTACCCTGGTCATAGAGTAAATACCGCCAATAATAAGAGCAATGGTCATTAAGCCGATAAAGGCTTTATTTTTTATGGAGAAAGATATGATGCTGTTTATCATAGTGCTGTAAGGTTATAATAGAGACGCACGAATCGTGCGTCTGTACAGGATTAGAGACGCAATGCATTGCGTCTGTATATGGGTTGCGAGGCCAGGCTATACCATTGGAGAAAAAGCGGGAAGCTCAAAGCCCAAAGCTAATAGCATGATCATCAGATTTTTACGCAAAACCAAGCAGAAATCAGAGGGAGCCGAAATCAGAGAGAATTGAAAAGAGGGGGTGCTCTTAAACCATAACCGGCAGAAGAAAATGGCTGCGCCTGAAGAGTTATGAAAGTGGGATATTTATACCTTTGAGATACTCCAATCAGGGCGTTATGCTCGACTGGCTGACCGCCCGTATAAAGATGAAGTTCCGAATGTGCAGGAGTCTGTAGAAGAGATGAATCTGCTTTTTGATTGACCAGCAGATTAAAGGCATGACAATGAAACTGCATGGTCTCATCCTGAGACTCTGAAAGTTCATTGGTGCATGCGGTATTGTCGAAAGAAGAGCACAGTTCATCGAAATGATGATGATGAGGCACAACAGCATGTCCCCAAATGATTAAACCGGCGAGTAAAACCAGATTGGATGCGATATTTCGTCCTCTTTTCCTCAATCTGACATCTTTAATCAATACTGTTATTGAAATTAAAGCTACAAAACTATAAAAAAGTTTGAATAAAGTGTACGTTTAAATCTGCCATGTTTTCAAAACCTGTCAGATTTGAAGCCACCTCATCAGAATTTTTTCAACCTTTTTAATGCATACACTAAAGCCTTCAACAAACGTTACCAGGGAGGAGGGCTGGTTGGGCATATTTTAAACCTAAGTCGAACAGGTTTTGAAAACCTGACAGGTTTAATTACTTTTGGATGCTATAAAAACAACGAACTTCTACATTATGAAAAACGACGATAAAATTTTTGATTTAATAGAACAGGAACATCAACGTCAGCTAAATGGCATTGAACTAATTGCTTCCGAAAACTTTGTCAGCGATCAGGTGATGAAAGCCATGGGATCGCCCATGACCAACAAATATGCCGAAGGACTTCCCGGAGCACGATATTATGGTGGCTGCCAGATAGTTGACCAAAGCGAAACACTGGCCATTGAGCGCGTTAAAAAGCTGTTCGATGCCGAATGGGCCAATGTGCAGCCCCACAGCGGTGCCCAGGCAAACATGGCCGCCTTCATGGCGGTGCTTCAGCCGGGGGATACCTTCCTGGGACTCGACCTTTCACACGGCGGTCATCTATCGCACGGTTCGCCGGTAAATGTATCGGGTAAGCTATACAATCCCGTGGCTTATGGCGTGGACAAATCAACCGGGCTCGTTGATTATGACAGGATGGAAGAGCTGGCTCTGCAGCACAAGCCAAAGCTGATTGTAGGCGGGGCCTCGGCCTACTCCCGCGACTGGGACTACGAGCGCATGCGCGCCATAGCCGATAAAGTAAATGCTCTGCTGATGATCGACATGGCACACCCGGCGGGTCTTATAGCGGCAGGATTGCTTAAAAACCCGGTAAAATATGCCCACATCGTCACCTCCACCACCCATAAAACACTGAGAGGCCCACGCGGTGGCATCATCCTCATGGGCAAGGACTTTGACAATCCTTTTGGCATCACCACCAAAAAAGGAGAAATCCGCAAAATGTCATCTCTGCTCGATTCTTCCGTTTTTCCAGGCATACAGGGAGGCCCTCTGGAACATATTATCGCTTCAAAAGCCGTTTCATTTTTCGAGGCACTTCAACCCGAATATAAAGACTACCAGAAGCAGGTGCAAAGAAATGCCAGAAAGATGGCTGAAAGCTTAATGAATAAAGGCTATAAAATAACTTCGGGCGGCACCGACAATCACAGTATCCTGATAGACCTGCGCGCCAAATTCCCCGAACTGACCGGCCGAAAAGCCGAAAATGCACTGGAGGAGGCCGACATCACCATCAACAAAAATATGGTACCCTTCGACGACCGCTCCCCCTTCCAGACCTCAGGAATACGCCTGGGAACGGCAGCCATAACCACTCGTGGACTTAAAGAAGAACACATGACATTGATCGTTGACCTCATTGACCAGGTGCTCACCAGCCCCGACAGCGAAAAAACCCTTGCCCTGGTTCGCGCCAGAGTCAACGAGATGATGCGATCGTTCCCCATCTTTGCTTATTAGTGCAATGACTATTGCTGAAGGCCTCCTCCTTTTTTTTGCTGGTACTGTGGCCGGCGTTATCAATACACTGGCCGGCAGCGCCTCACTCATAACGCTTCCCTTGCTCATGTTTATGGGACTTCCGCCTACGTTGGCCAACGGCACTAACCGCGTTGGAGTTGTGGTTCAAAATCTGGTGGCTGCAAGCAATTTTAAACGTCAGGGAGAACTTAAACTAACCGCTGAGTGGCCGCTGATTATTGCCACAGTTTTGGGCGCATTGCTGGGTGCCAGCATGGCCGTTCAGGTAAAAGAGGATGTGCTCAGCTGGCTTATAGGTGGGTTACTGCTCATCATGTTTGTTCTGCTGCTGCTAAAGCCCGACCGATGGATTAGAGGGCAGGTGAATAAAACAAGGAGCCAAAAATCGAAACTGGTAAACGCGCTGGTCTTTTTTGGTATTGGCGTCTATGGTGGTTTCATTCAGGTGGGGTCCGGCGTTTTTCTATTAGCGGCTCTGGTGCTGGGCGTGGGCTACGACCTGGTGCGCGCCAATGCGGTAAAAGTTCTGATGATGCTGCTATTCACCACAATGGCTCTCATAATATTTATCAATGCCAGCCAGGTAGTGTGGAGCTACGGCCTGGTTTTGGCGGCAGGCAATGCACTGGGAGCCTGGTTTGCTTCGCGATATGCCAGCCGCATAGGCGCTAAAATAATCAGATACATTTTATTGGCGATGGTATTCTTTTCGGGACTTAAAGTGCTGTGGGATGCTGTTTAGTGGCTGCAAGAAAACGTCAATAACGGCATTTCGGCAGACTCAATGTATCACGTTATGCTCTTGTTGAAAACAGTTATCCCGATGCATCGGGACTCCTGCCAATCAGACCTCGCAAGCCCCCGTTAAATCGGGGCAGGCATTGTTCTTGACGTTTTTTGTGACGCCACTGTTCAAAATTGTTAGTCTTCTTGTCAGCACTATTTAGTGCCTGACCATAAAGTCGAGAGTTTGAACTAGAAAGTTCAAATTCGAGGCTTGCGCAGCTCGAAAAATGTGAGTTTGCTGGTGTAAATGACCATTTTGAGAGCAAGCGTAACGAAGAAGTTGGACTTTATAGACAGACTCTATTTAGTATAGATCAATCGAGCGAGAAGTGATAAGTAATAGTGCCCTCCTGAAAGGCAGGGGCTTTGGGATCGGGATTAAAACGGGCCTTCATAGCCGCCTGCTGCGCTACCCTCCACAGATAGGAATTCTGTGTGGTGGTTCCCTTTAAGATGGCCTGGGCACCGGTCACCTTCCCATATTTATCCACGGTAATTTTAACCACCACAATGCCCTGTTCCTGAACATTGTACTCGGGTTTGGGCAAAGAACCTACCAGCGAACGGCCGGTAAGATCAAACCCGGAGCCACTTTTGCCCAGGCCGCTGCCTGTATAGCCGGCAGCATTGGGGTCGCCCGAGAGACGCCCCTGATTACCGGCACCTTCGGTTTCACCCTGGGAGCTGCCCGTTCCCGCCGACTTACTGAAGGCCCCTTTAACATTACTCCGGGCTTCGGCAGCCAGCTTCTCCTGTTCCGCTTGCTTGCGGCGTTCCTCTTCTATTTGACGCTGATGCTCCAGCTCCTCCTGCCGCAACCTCTCCTCTTCAATTTGCTTTTGACGCTCTATCTCATCCTGGCGCTTTCGCTCCTCTTCAATACGCTTCTTTTCGATTTTTTGCTTAGCTATCTCCTCAGCACTAATTGACGGGGCCTTTTCAAAATCCTGGGTATTCACTGTTTCCTTTGCGGATTGGGGAGTGACAACCGGCGGTGGAGTTACCGGCTTGGGTGTACTTACCGGAGGCGGGGTTGTTTCTTTGGCAGCAGGTATGTTGCGTACCGGCTCACTGGCCCCGAAACCAGTTGGTGAATCTCCAAAATTGACCAAAATGCCCTCTTCTTCCCTGGGCATGCTCGACAATCCCAATACCAGCAAAAGAGCTAAAATGAACAGATGAAACAGCGTGCTCCCAATGATTCCCGTTCTTCTATCTGCAGGTTTATTTTCCATTTTCAAGGGCGATTTTACATCCGAACTGAAACGCACAAATCGTGCGCCACTATTACTGAGACGCACAAGTTATGCGTCTCTACCGTGACCGTGTGGCCAGAATCAATTTATATTGATTGCGTTTAACAATGTTCATCACTTTTACCACCTCTCTCATGGGCACATTCTCATCCACATGAAGGGAGATATATACATCGGGGTTTTGTCCCACCTTCTCTTTCAGCAAAGGTTCTATCTGATTGAAATTTACACGCCGGTCCTCCACAAAATAATTCAAATCGCGGGTGATGGAAACGGTGGTGAGAGGTTTTGCCGCTGTCTGATTTTTACTTTGGGGCAGCAACAGTTTCAGTGCATTGGGATGCACCAGTGTGGAGGTAATCATAAAAAATATCAGCAAAAGAAACACCACATCGGTCATCGATGACATGCTGAAAGTAGGATTTATCTTATTACTTGATTTTAAAGCCATCGCGATTTGTTGTTTTAAACTATATAAACTTTGTTCAAAAAGTGTTCCGCAAACACAAACGGGGCGCTTCCGGGCACCGGCAAAACCAGACCGCTCAGACGATTTATCGTGCCGGTTCGTAGAGCAGGTCCATAAATTCCATAGTGCGGGCCTCCATCTTAAAGACCACCTCCTGGATTTTAGCTACCAGCCAGTTGTAGGCAAAATATGCCATAATACCCACTATAAGTCCGCCTACGGTGGTGACCAGGGCTGTATAAATACCACCGGCCAACATGTCCACTTCAATATTATTTCCGGCATTGGACATCTCCCAAAAAGATTTTATCATTCCGATAACGGTGCCTAAAAATCCGATCATTGGTGCTCCTCCAGCCACAGTAGCCAGGGTAGGCAATCCCTTTTCGAGCCGGCTCACCTCCAGGTTTCCTACGTTTTCGATGGCCGTATTCACATCGTTCAGGGGACGGCCGATGCGGGTAATGCCCTTTTCGATCATTCGCGATACAGGATTATTGTGCGATTGGCACAGGGCCAGTGCCGAATCTATCTTACCCTGATGGATGTAATCTTTTATGCGGTTCATAAAACTCTTATCTTCGCGGTAAGCCCGTTTAATGGCCAGATAGCGCTCAATAAATATATACACCGCCAGAAATGAAAGCAGCACCAAAGGAATCATAATCCATCCGCCCTTTATTACAAGTGCAAAAAGATCAATACTCAACTCGGCAGTTTTGGTGCCAGGCTCTGCACCTTCGATGGCCACCTCCCCGGCAGCCTGTATCATCATAAACACATTCATAGTTCTGATTTTTTTTTTATAAAAAGGCGATGCCAAATTAGTTATTTTTTTCGGCAATTCGAAAACCATAGTGACGCTACTCATAGCGTCTCTATGGTTTTTCCTTTTTTTTACCGGTAAAAAAAAACCAATACTTTTTCCACAGCTCTTTAAAATTATTAAACTCCTCTTTAAACGACAACCCAATGCCCTGAGTTGTTGGAGAGGTTTCATATATCAAATCGTCGTTGGAGCGGGTATAGGCTTTGGCACGTATGGTGCCGCTGGGATTTAGTTTTACATCCATATCGAAATCGCCCACCATCTTGCCGGTATTGGTTTCATATTTACCATACCCCACGTTTCCGTTAATGGAAACACGGTTATTAAACACCTGGGTGGAGAGGGCCACTTCAATCTCTTCACTGGAGAGGTTATCCTCGGGCCGGTAGCTGACGCCGACATCCAGGTCGTTGCTAATGGTAGAAAGCCAGCGACTGAGCTGATTGGAAAGCATCTCGGTGGTAGTCACCAGGGCGGCCCTGTTGGTGGATACGCTTGATGAATTATCCACCCGCATATATTCAGGGGTATAAAACCTGTTGAGCAGTAACAACGAAAGCACCTGCCGGTTAAGCTCATCTTCGGTGGAGATAAGGTCGAGCATGGTACTTTCACGGCTTTCACTTAGGGTAGGTGCTTCAATGCCAAAGCGGATGCCGGGTTCCTGCAAGGGGCCGCTAAGCATAAGGTTGGTATAAATGGGAACTCGACGTTGCAGGTCCTTATCACCCTCCCCGCTGCTGCCCAGCGTGCCCCAAAGATCGGACAGGGAGGCTCTTAATTTATAAACGGCAGTAAGATCGATCTCTGCATCATAGGGGGCGCCACGCCAGGTTACAGTTCCCCCCTTGTTTATAACAAATCGTTTATTCACAATATTTTGAAGCGAAAAGAGATATTCTCCTTCGTCGATGGTGTAAGCACCATAAAAAAGAACGTTCCCCTGCCGGTCGATGCGGATTTGGATATTGCCATCGCCTGTAGCCCTTAAAATATCCCCTATGGTGGAGTCGAAAATAATTTGAAGTTGAGCCTCCGGCGTCACATCAATCTCCATATTCAACTCAACTCCTGACAGGTCAACTGAATAATCCTGTTTCTGATCCAACTCTCCCTGTTGACCTGCGGTGCCATTGGCAGAAACAAACCGGATAAAGTTGCTTTGAAGCGCTTCCTCGGCATTCTTCATAGGAATAAAAAACTTTGTATTGCCATGCGTGCTGCCCGAAATATTAAGATTTAAATTTTGTGACGACCCGGTAACTGTCATAAAACCGGTGGCATATACCGTACCATAATAGAAGGGATTGTCTTTTTGACGGGTATTGAGCACCAGCATATTGTTCGCATCTATACGCAAATTATATAGCAGGTCGGAAAAACCATTGTGATAAATGGATCCTTTAAAAGTTCCACGGTGACCGTATCTGTCTGCAATCGTAAGGTTTTTAAACCTTATTTCGTTGGCATAGAACCATACCGAATCTTTTAACTGGTACGAGGTTTTCAGCATGTCAACATTGAACCCTCCCTGGTTCACTTTTAGTTTTCCAGTGAGAATTGGCCGTTGAAGCTGACCTGACAGGAACATTTTACCAGAAGCAGTCCCTTCGATATTCTGCAATATACTTCCTAAAAAAGTATCCAGAAAAGAGATTTGCAGGCTGTCCACATCCAGGCCCAAATCGATGGAATTGTTTGCAGAATATATTTTCCCCCGCCCCAAAAGGGGTGCCAGCTCTCCCTGCCTGATGGATGTTTCCAGCTCTATTGCCTGTGATTCGGGGTTCCAACGCGAAGTGACTGCAAACAGGCCCAGGGTATCACCTTCAAAAGCCAAATCATCCACCGATAGATTGGCATAGAGCAAAGGGGCCCGGAAATAGTTCTGCAGCTCCAGAGAACCGTCGGCAATACCCGTAAAAGTATAGGCCGATGTGCTTTGGGGCCCAAAGAACTGGGAAAGATTAATGTTTTCCATCTCCATTTTCAGTCCGTCTTCAACCTGGCGGTGCAAAAAACCATTAAGCAACAACTTCTGGTCGTGATGGCGCATCTGAAAACCCTGAACACTTAAAGCCTCGGATGTGATAAGCGCCCTGGCCTCATCTATATTCCAAATGGAGTCACCAAGGATGATGGTAGAAGGAAGCAGCCTTACGGAGGCATAGTAGCCTTTATTCTTCTCCTCGCTAAAGGAGGTGGTGGTGTAGAGCGCACCACTGTGGGTTACGGCGTCCCAATTATTCCAAAATACATTTACATTGAGGGTATCGTGTTGCGCCTTTTGATGTACCGAAAAATTAAACAACGTCAAAATATTGCCTGCCATCAGCTTATGTGCCCGGGTAGTTACCAAAAGCGGGTTATCTCTGCTCCCCTCCAAATAAAACTCGAAATCTTCGGCTTCTATCGAATTAAATTTCACATGCTGAATGTCAACCTGCACATCTATAAAATTATTGGCATCGTCGAACTTCCCTTTTACCTTTCCATCACCGGAAACCTCTAACTGCGGATAGATAACGCTCAATAATTTATCGAGGCCCAAAAAGGAGAGCTCAAACTTAAAATCGTTGTAGCCATTTGGATAAGAGGTTTCCATCGCAGGGGCTACCGCCGGCATAAAATGATGCAGCTTGTCCAACAAGGTTCTCCTGAAGTTGCGAAAGTAATAGCGTCCGGCAAGTTCGCCCTCCATAAAGTCGGAATTGAGGGTGATTTTTTTGAATTCTCCTTCACGCACGGCTTTAATAGTGAACGAATCAATCTCTACTGATGACTTGGGTGTGTAAAGCAATCCATCATAAACATCGATATCCCCAATGAGATCGTCAAGGTTATCGCCCTCAAAATTAGCCGACAGAGTGGCGGTTAACACGCCGTCCTTCATCGTAGGAATCAGCTTCATCCTGTCTAACTGTGCATTCTCAATATTGGCCAGAAAGTGAAACCGTGGAACCGCAGATGACATATCAATCTCTCCATCGAAACGGAAGTTGATGTTGGGGTCGTGAAAATTAACGGCTCCATCGAAACGCTGATGGGTTATGAGCCCCTTCAGCATCACATTTTTGTAATCGTAATCGTTCCAAATCAATGAATTAATATTTCCGTCAAGAAAAGCAAAATAATCGACCGGGCTTTTCCGATTGCCTTTCACCTCCATGTCCATGGTGATCTTCCCCAAACTTTTAGAGGCATTGACCATCTCACCCAGATCAAATCCACGGGTGCTTAAAAACCCACTGTAAAAGAGTTCTCCTTTATCGTCCAGTTTTATTCCCAGGTCGGTACGAATGGCGCCCAGGCCGGTATTAAAATCACCATAGGCCACTAAATCGTTGAAAAAGCCTGTGAGATTTCCGGAATAATTGATGATGCCCAACTTTTGAAACGAAAGAGGCAGCGGCTCTTTTCCGTTGCGACCCAGTCCCAAAATATTTTCCAAATCGGAAATGGTGGTTTGCAGATTCTTAACATCTAAATAGACAAACGTCTGCTTAAAATCAGAGAGGTCATTGATATCAAAAGAGGCACTGAGCCAGGTTTTTTCGCCAAGAGAGACTATCACATCCCGTCCTTTGAGGTTATCAAGTGTTCCGTACATCTCCCCCGAAAGGCCAAATAACCCGTCAAACGATGGGACATTCTTAAAAAAGAGGGCCGCTTCATCGGGTGACACCGAAATTTTTGACACCACAGCTCTGAAACGTTGCCGCGCCATCAGCGAATCCTTTCCGGGCGGCTTTGCCCAAAGCTCCAAAAGATTAATGTTAAAGACAGATTTATCAGTTTGAAGAAAAAAATCCTCCACAGCTATACGGTTGGGATAAAATCGGCCATGCCCGCCTGCTGATTTCACCGTAAGCCCACTCTGTTCGATAAATGAAAATTTATCCAACCTAAAGGCGAGGGAATCCTCCACACCGGATGTGCGCACCGCATTCAGGGTCAAATCGGTAAACAGCAGAGTATCCCGGCGTATGGAAGGATTTTGCAGTATAGAATGGCTGAAGCGCAAGCTCCCTTTTGTGATGCGTGCACCCCTCGCAGAATAGTGCCAGATCACCGTATCATGCTTCTCGCGGCCCAATGAGTTGATCAGAAAACTGAAATTCATTTCCTCTTTCTGCTGCGATATACGAAATAAGGGTCGATCGAAAGCCACGGTACCCAGATAAAGATGCTTTTTGGAGATGGAAAAATGGTCGATTCCTGCGCTTACCCCAGGGGCGAAAAAGAGTGTGTCGTTTTGAAGATCGCGCACCAAAAAATCCCGCAGGTGAATACCCGAATAGGGCAAAACCTGAACCCGGCCAATGGAGATTTCGGTGTTAAGGTCGCTGCTTAACCGCTTGGTTACGTAGGCTATCAGCCTGGTTTGAACCGCTGGCAGAAGTAACACAAACGACAACAACACCGGCAAGACCACCAGGAGTATGAAGGCTGCTAATAATATCTTATTTATTTTTTTAATAACTTTGTCCCTCCCGTTTCAACAACTAAATCAACATCTACCTGCGCAGGCCGGCATAAAGATGAAAAAGAAATATTATTAAACCAAACCCTGGAAAAATAATAGATCATTGGATTTTTCACCTGCCCGCAGACAGGTTAAATTAAAGATACTAAAACAAACTCAACAAGCTGACTATCGGAATGCTGCAAATGTACTGCGAAATTCATACGATCGAAAAGCTTTCTGAAATACCTTACTAAATTATAGAAATTGATTTTATGTCCCTCATCATTCTTGGAATCGAATCGTCTTGCGACGACACCTCTGCAGCCATCATCAAAAACGATACCATCTTATCGAATGTGATTGCCGGGCAGTCGGTTCATGAAGCCTATGGAGGTGTAGTGCCCGAGCTGGCTTCACGGGCACATCAGCAAAATATTATTCCGGTGGTGCACAAGGCCTTAAGCGATGCGGGCGTTACCGTTGAGGATGTGTCGGCGGTGGCTTTTACCCGTGGCCCGGGTTTGATGGGGTCATTACTGGTGGGCACCTCTTTCGCCAAAGGCTTCGCCCTGGCCCGCAAACTGCCGCTCATTGAGGTGAACCATCTGCAGGCGCATGTGCTGGCACACTTTATTCAGGAGCCTGGCAGCCGTCACGATGTGCCGCAGTTCCCTTTTCTCTGCCTGTTGGTCTCCGGCGGCAACAGCCAGATTGTGCTGGTGCAGGATCACCTGCAGATGGAGATCATCGGCCAAACCATCGACGATGCTGCCGGTGAGGCTTTCGACAAGTGCGCCAAAATTATGGGTCTGCCCTACCCCGGCGGACCACTGGTGGATAAACTGGCGCGCGAAGGTAACCCGAAGGCTTTTACATTTGCAAAGCCCCGCATCCCGGAGTTCAACTACAGCTTCAGCGGGCTTAAAACCTCATTTCTCTATTTTTTGCGCGACCGGATAAAAGAGGAACCCGATTTTATTGAAAATAACAGGACGGATTTGTGTGCATCGCTGCAATCCACCATTGTGGATATTTTGATGGAAAAGCTGGTGGCAGCAGCTAAAAGCACCGGCATCAAAGAGATTGCGCTGGCCGGCGGGGTTTCCGCAAACTCAGGTTTGAGATCAGCCATTGAAGCCGGCAGGGAACGCTATGGCTGGAACACCTATATCCCGAAGTTTGCCTACACCACCGATAATGCCGCAATGATTGCCATTACCGGGTATTTCAAGTACCTGAAGAAAGAGTTCAGCGGGCAGGAGGTGGCCCCGATGGCCAGGATGAAGCTGTGAAAGAAGCGGGAAGGGATTAAAGATTAAAAAAGGATTAAGGATTAGAAGAGGATTAGGAATTAAAAAAAGGATTAAGGATTAGAAGAAAGGAGCTCAAAGCTGAAGGATGAAAGGGATTAAGGATTAAAAAGGATGAAGGATTAACTGAAAAATATTCCTTTCAGTTACTAAAGTTAAGCCTCCACTGCTTAATTGGACGCAGCCGCGGAGCGGCAAAAGAGCGGTAGCAGCGGTAGAAAAAGTAAAAATTCAAAGAACGAAGCCACGGAGTGGCGGCAGAAATAGAACACTCCCCGGATGAATTTATGAGAAGCTCAATTGATCAACCACATCTCTAAAGGTGAGCCCTCTCATCCGATGAGTTCGGGTTTTGTCATTTCGTCAAAGAATACCACCTATTTGCCTAAACATACCTGTACTTTCCTCATTTTTTTCAATCTTTGCGCAACCATTGCCGTATAACCTCACAATGATCGATTTGACAGACAAATACAAATTAAACGAACACCGTTTTGTAATACGCCGCGTAGGCAATGAAACGGTGCTGGTACCCTTGTCTGATAATGTGGCCGACATGACCTCCGTGCTCACCTTCAACGAGGCGGGGAGCGACATCCTGGCTGCCTTGAAGCAGCCCGCTACCGGTATGGAGGTGATGGAGAAACTTTTAACACTTTACAACGTAGATGAAGTGATGTTGAAGAAGGACGTGGAAAACTTTATAGAAGAGGCCATTGAAAAAAAGATTATTGGGAAAATTGGTTAAACGGGAAATAGTGAATTGAATGGTGAAAGATGTCATGCATTACAATAAAAAAAAATATTTTAAGCCCTATCTAGAGGTAATTAAAATTGATCCTAACGTTGTTTTGATGGCTGGAACAGGTACTGGTCCGCCTTTTAATTCTCCTCCTTTAGATATCAATGATTCTCCTAAAGAGACAGGTTATAAATCTTATCCACCAAGTAGTTCATCTAACCCTTTTGGCGGAGATAGACCTGATTACGAAAGATAGTTATTTATATTTCAAGATGCAATGAATCTTTTTTTACCTGGCCTTCAACTCACCTTTTTACATGCTCCTAAGGTACATCTGGAACTTTTTGTCTCTTCTCTTTTCACTAAAACGATTTCACCTGTTCATTCGAGGTTTAATTGTTCTGTTATTTCAGCGGATAACTTCCCGGTTCATAATCTGAAAAAAGTATTTACCGGGGAATCTTTTGGAGAAACGGAAATTCCTTATAAATGGCGAATCTTAGTTGGTGAAGCGCGTTATGCCGTTCATGTTGTTTTCTTTCAGGATGCTCAATTAAACGAAGCCTTTGCGGAAATAGATTTCCTTGACCAGAGCGTCCAAATCACTCTGGTGACACGAATACCTGATCAAATTATTACCATTGACCCGCTATTTCATCCTCTGGGTTCACTCATTATGGTGCTGCTGGCCCAACATGCCGAAGGACTTTTGGTACATGCTTCTGGTATAAATGACAATAACTGCGGACTTCTTTTTACCGGTGTGTCCGGTATTGGGAAAAGCACCATGGCCGGATTGTGGCAAAAAGCAGGTGCAGAGGTTATCAACGACGATCGGTTGTGGCTCCATAAAGTGGACGGGGTGTGGCACATATTTAACACGCCCATGATGTTCTATGCCCAGGAGCCTGCAATGGCCCCGCTTAAAGCCATTTTCCTGCTCAGCCAGTCTCCGGTAAACAAACTTCAACCCTTAAGCGGGGCTTCTGCGGCCATGCGCTTCATGGCCAATGGCATTCAGCACTTCTACGATAAAGCCATGACGGCTCAACATTTAGAGCGGGTGCTGGATATTGCCGGGCAAGTGCCCATTTATGATTGTGGTTTTAAACCCGATGGGAAGATTGTGGAGATGATAAAGGGCAGCCTCCCCCCCTGCCTGCCCTGACGGTCGGCAGGCAGGCGGCCCCCGCCAAAGACGGGGGAGATGGGAAAAACCTTTTCGGATGAACTTTGTCTAATCGGCACCCGGATCATTTTGCCGCTGTGAGCGGCGTCTATTGTGGATAAAGAGCATTTCAACGCAAAAGCAAAAGAACCTTATTTTTGTTTTTTAGCCTCCAAAGCTTTAGCGGAGGTGTGCTTAAACCTTAGTAGCCTGACAGATAAACGTATTCTCCCCGACCTTATTACCTTATTTGGTGGAATTGGTGGATCGCGCCAACTCATCAGATGACCTCCGTCTGATCGCTACCGGGATTATTTCACCGCTGTGAGTAGCCTCTTTAAGTCATCCGATGAGGGGGACCGGTGCGGGAGCCAAACCTCATCGGATGAGTTTTACACGAATGGCAGAACAGTGCCCCATAGAGCAGACCGCAAAGACCGGCTCATCCGATGAGTGTGCACCACTCTTGCCAAATTCACTTTTAAATCGTAAATTTGTCCAAAAGGATAATTCCATGATTAAAAGAGAACTCGAAACCAAACTCAAACAACTATCCGGAAAGTATCCGATAGTAACATTGACCGGACCAAGGCAGTCGGGAAAGTCCACGCTTTTAAAGGCCTCCTTTCCTCATTATCGATACG
>JACDJA010000598.1_pt1 | contig 39621 bp, 41 predicted proteins | sample 7449241 | NCBI WGS metagenome assembly JACDJA01 (sample SAMN14253289, study PRJNA609438) | sludge metagenome | isolation source: initial anaerobic sludge | collected 2018-12-20 | reverse complement strand
GTGCAGGCGCCGTTCGGCCTGTCGCTGACGTTCTGCGCGCCCCACTGGATCGCGCTGCCGGCGAGCCGGCCCGCCGCCTGCGCAAGATAGGGAAACGGCGGGCACACCGCGATCTCGAGTGCCGCCATCGGTTCGCGCTCGAGGCCCGTGCGCAACTCGCCGAGCAGGCGCTCGTTGAACGCGGTGTCGCCGTTCATTTTCCAGTTGCCGGCGACGAGCGGCTTTCGTGTCTTCATGCCGTATGCAGGAGCGGGTAGGCGGGCAGGATGCGCAGGGAACCGGGCATTTTAGGATGCGCGCTCGCGCAGGGTCAAACCGGCGAGCGCGCGGGCGCCTGCGGTCAGCGTTCGCGGCGCGATTTCCCGGGTTCGTCGAGGTCGAGGTCGCCGTCGGCGTCGAGGTCGTCGTCTTCGTCGCCGTCGAAGGCGTCGGCTTCGCTCCAGCCTCGTCGACGCCCGAACTGCACCTCCCCGCGGCGCCAGCGCCACAGCCACAGCAGCCAGCCGGAGACGCCGTACAGCAGGAACAGCGCGAACAGCACCGACGGCGGGTCGGAGGATACGAGGACGAAGAGCACCACGACGCCGATCACGAAGATGAACGGCACGCTGCGCTTCAGGTCGATGTCCTTGAAGCTGTAGAAGGGAACGTTCGACACCATCGTGATGCCGGCATAGACGGTGAGGAGGAACGACAGCCAGGCGAGGTCCTCGCCGGTCACCGAGATCCATTGCGTCGCGCGCAGGTCGGTGACGATCCACACCAGCCCCGCGACGAGCGCGGCGGCGGCCGGGCTCGGCAGCCCCTGGAAGAAACGCTTGTCGACCACGCCGATGTTCGTGTTGAAGCGCGCCAGGCGCAACGCGGCGCCGGCGACGTAGACGAAGGCGGCGAGCCAGCCCCACTTGCCCAGCCCGCGCAACGACCACTCGTAGATGACCAGCGCGGGTGCCGCCCCGAACGAGACCATGTCCGACAGGCTGTCGTACTGCTCGCCGAAGGCGCTTTGCGTGTTCGTCATTCGCGCGACGCGCCCGTCGAGGCTGTCGAGCACCATCGCGATGAAGATCGCGATCGCCGCCGCCTCGAAGCGGACGTTCATCGCCTGCACGATGGCGTAGAAGCCGCAGAACAGCGACGCCGTGGTGAACGCGTTGGGCAGCAGGTAGATGCGCCGCGAGCGGCGCGGCGCAAGGCCCTCGCCGCGGCGCTCGTCAGCCACGGGCGCCAGCCTGGGCGGGGTGCGCGGCAGCGGCCTGCGCAGGCGCCGAACCGGCATCGTCGGCGCGCGCGGCCGGCGGCAGCTCGGCGAGCGTCGTCGACGTCGCGTGCACTTTCTCCCCCACCCCGACGAAAAGCCGCGAGCCGGGCGGCAGGTGCACGTCGACGCGCGAGCCGAAGCGGATGAAACCGAAGCGCTGGCCGCGGTGCATCACGTCGCCGGGTTTGACGTAGCACAGGATGCGCCGCGCCACGAGGCCGGCGACCTGGACGCAGGTGACCACCGAGCCGCCGTCGGCACGAATGACCAGCGCGTTGCGCTCGTTGTGCTCGGAGGCCTTGTCGAGGTCGGCGTTGACGAACCTGCCGGGGAAGTATTCGATGCGCTCGATGCGTCCGTCGACCGGCGAGCGGTTCGAGTGAACGTTGAACACGTTCATGAACACCGAGATCCGCAGCGACGGGCGGCCACCGGCGTACGGGTCGGGCAGCGTCTCGATCGAGATCACGCGCCCGTCGGCCGGGGCGAGCACGAGGCGCTCGCCCGCGGGTGCGTCGCGCGCCGGATCACGGAAGAACTGCACGACGAACAGCGCAACCAGCCAGAACGGCAGCGACCACCATCCGGCGACGAAGCTGAGCGCCACGGCGACGACGAGGGCCAGCGCGATGTACGGCCAGCCCTCGCGCGCGACGAGCGGATGTGGATAGCGGATGCGGCTCACCCGGCGGTCAGTTGCGCGACTTGTCGACCAGCTTGTTCGCCTTGATCCAGGGCATCATGGCGCGCAGCTTCTCGCCGACCTGCTCGATCGGGTGTTCCGACAGCATGCGCCGGCGCGACAGCAGCGTGGGCGCGCCTGCCCGGTTCTCGAGGATGAACTGCTTGGCGTACTCGCCGCTCTGGATGCGCTCGAGCGCGGCCTTCATCGCCTTTTTCGTCTCCGCGGTGACGATCGTCGGGCCGGTGACGTACTCGCCGAACTCGGCGTTGTTCGAGATCGAGTAGTTCATGTTCGCCAGGCCGCCCTCGTAGATGAGGTCGACGATGAGCTTGAGTTCGTGCAGGCACTCGAAATACGCCATCTCGGGCGCATAGCCGGCTTCGACCAGCGTCTCGAAGCCCGCCTTGATCAGGTCGACCGTGCCGCCGCACAACACCGTCTGCTCGCCGAACAGGTCGGTTTCGGTCTCCTCGCGGAAGTTCGTCTCGATGATCCCGGCACGCCCGCCGCCGATCGCCGCCGCGTAGGACAGCGCGGTGTCGCGTGCGATGCCCGAGCGGTCCTGGTGCACGGCGATGAGCATCGGCACGCCGCCGCCGCCGGCGTAGGTCGAGCGCACCGTGTGACCCGGCGCCTTCGGCGCGATCATGACGACGTCGAGATCGTCGCGCGGCACGACCTGGCCGTAATGGATGTTGAAGCCGTGCGCGAAGGCGAGCGTCGCGCCCTGCTTGACGTGCGGCTCGATCTCGTCGGCCCAGACCGACGCGATGTGCTCGTCGGGCATCAGCAGCATGACGAAGTCGGCGTCCTTCACCGCGTCGCCGATCTCGGCCACCTCGAGCCCGGCCTTGCCGACCTTGTCCCACGACGCACCGGCCTTGCGCACGCCGACGACGACCTTCACGCCCGAGTCGTTCAGGTTCTGCGCATGCGCGTGTCCCTGCGAACCGTATCCGATGACGGCGACCTTCCTGGACTTGATCAGTTTGAGGTCGCAGTCCTTGTCGTAGAAGACTTTCATTCGTTCTCCGTATGAAGTGAAGGGCGAAGGGCAGCAGAACCCTTCACGTCGTCGCTAGACTTTCAGGACTCTTTCTCCCCGGGCAATGCCCGAGGCGCCCGTGCGCACGGTCTCGAGGATCGACGCGCGGTCGAGGGCATCGATGAAGGCGTCGAGCTTGCGGCCGTCTCCGGTGAGCTCGATGGTATAGGTGCGGTCGGTTACGTCGATGATGCGCCCGCGAAAGATGTCGGTCATGCGCTTCATCTCCTCGCGCTCCTTGCCGGTGGCGCGCACCTTGATCAGCATCAGCTCGCGCTCGATGTGCGGGCTCTCGATGAGGTCGACGACCTTGACGACGTCGATCAGGCGATTGAGCTGCTTGGTGATCTGCTCGATGACTTCGTCGGAGCCGCTGGTGACGATCGTCATCCGCGACAGCGAACGGTCTTCGGTAGGCGCCACCGTGAGCGTCTCGATGTTGTAGCCGCGCGCCGAGAACAGGCCGACGACGCGCGACAGCGCGCCGGGCTCGTTTTCCATCAGGATCGAAACGATGTGCTTCATCGCCCGCCTCACAGGTCTTCGGAACCGAGCAGCATTTCGGTCAATCCCTTGCCGCCCTGCACCATCGGCCACACGTTCTCGGTCTTGTCGGTGATGAAATCGAGAAAGACCAGTCGATCCTTGTATTTGCCGAAGGCGTCGCGCAGCGCCGGTTCGACGTCTCTCGGGCGTTCGACGCGGATGCCCACGTGGCCGTACGCCTGCGCGAGCGCGACGAAGTCGGGCAGCGCATCGACGTACGACTGCGAGTAGCGGCTGCCGTATTCGATCTGCTGCCACTGGCGAACCATGCCCAGGTAGCCGTTGTTCAGGTTCACGATCTTCACCGGCAGGTTGTATTGCCTGCAGGTCGACAACTCCTGGATGTTCATCTGGATCGAGCCTTCGCCGGTGATGCACGCGACCTTCGCGCCCGGGTTCGCGAGCAGCACGCCCATCGCGAACGGCAGCCCGACGCCCATCGTGCCCAGGCCGCCGGAGTTGATCCAGCGCCGCGGCTTGTCGAACGGATAGTACTGGGCCGCCCACATCTGGTGCTGGCCGACGTCGGAGGTGACGAAGGCGTCGCCGTCGGTGATCTCCCAGAGCTTCTGCACGACCGACTGCGGCTTGATCACTTCGTCGCTCGGGCGGTATTTCAGGCAGTTGCGCCCGCGCCATTCGTCGATCTGCTTCCACCAGCGCTCGACGGCGGCCGCGTTGGTCTTCTGCCCGGCGGCCAGCGTCTGTTCGAGCAGCGCGATCATCTCGCGCAGCGTCTCGCGCACGTCGCCGACGATCGGCACGTCGACGCGCACGCGCTTGGAGATCGACGACGGATCGATGTCCAGGTGGATGATCTTGTGCGGATTCTGCGCGAAGTGCTTCGGGTTGCCGATGACGCGATCGTCGAAGCGCGCGCCGATGCCGATCAGCACGTCGCAGTGCTGCATCGCCATGTTCGCCTCGTAGGTGCCGTGCATGCCGGGCATGCCGACCCACTTGCGCTCGCTCGACCGGTAGCCGCCCAGGCCCATCAGCGTGGTGGTGACCGGGAAGTCGAGCAGTTCGACGAAGCGGTTCAGTTCCTCCGAGGCGTTCGCCAGCACGACGCCGCCGCCGGCGTAGATCATCGGACGCTCGGCGGTGAGGATCAGGCCCAGCGCCTTCTTGATCTGCCCCTGGTGCCCGCGCGTGACCGGATTGTAGGAACGCATCGACACCGTCTTCGGGTACTCGAAGCGGCACTGCGCACGCGTGACGTCTTTCGGGATGTCGACGAGCACCGGGCCCGGCCGGCCGGTGGAGGCGATGTGGAAGGCCTTCTTGATCGTCGTGGCGAGATCGCGTACGTCCTTGACGAGAAAGTTGTGCTTCACGCACGGGCGCGTGATGCCGACCGTGTCGGCCTCCTGGAACGCATCCTCGCCGATCGCGTGCGTGGGCACCTGCCCGGTGAGCACGACCATCGGGATCGAATCGGTGTAGGCCGTGGCGATGCCGGTGACGGCGTTGGTCACGCCCGGACCGCTGGTGACCAGGCACACGCCGACCTTGCCGGTGGACCGTGCATAGGCGTCGGCGGCGTGCGCCGCGGCCTGCTCGTGCCGCACCAGGACGTGCTGGACCTTCTCCTGGTTGAAGATCGCGTCGTAGATGTAGAGAACCGCCCCGCCGGGGTAGCCGAAGACGTGCTCGACGCCTTCTTCCTGAAGACAGCGGACGACGATTTCCGCGCCGGTGAGTTCCATCGAAGGTAGTCCTTTCAAGTGCAGGAGGATCCGCCGCCGGCGCCATGGCGATCCGGGCCGAAGCTTCCGGTGCCACGACGCAGGCCTCGACACGGGGCCCGCGAGTTTTGATCGGATGCGCCGGACGCGCCTCTCGTGAAGACGACCCGATGCAGGTTGCGCGAAGGGATGAGCCTGAAAGAATACTGCGGCGCAACACCGCCGGTCAAGGCGCGCCAGGCGCCCGCGGCGCGCCTTCTGCTAGCATCCGCAGCGTCTTTTTCGTCGAGGATCGCGCCGCTCGAAGGCCCGAATGGCAAGCCGCCAGGAGTTGTCCGACTTTCTCGCCGGGGTCGAGCGCCGGGCGTTCAAGCATGCGATGTTCGCGCTGCGCGACAGCGACGCGGCGCTCGACGTCGTGCAGGACGCGATGCTGCGACTGGCCAGCCGCTACGGGACGCGGCCGGCGCAGGAGTTGCCGATGCTCTTTCACCGCATCCTGCAGAACGCGATCACCGACCAGTTCCGGCGCCAGCGCGTGCGCAACCTGTGGACGACGCCGCTGTCGACGCTGCAGGGCGACGACGACGGCGAGAACGGCGAGACGCAGGCGCTCGAGTCGCTCGACGCCGGGACCGATGCCGACGAAACCGCGCGGTCGGTCGAGCGCACGCAGTTGCGCGCGATTCTCGACGAGGAGATCGCGCGCCTGCCGGGACGTCAACGCGAAGCGTTCCTGCTGCGTTACTGGGAGGATCTGAACGTTGCCGAAACGGCGCTCGTGATGGGCTGCTCGGAAGGAAGCGTGAAGACGCACTGCTCGCGCGCAGCGCATTCGCTCGCCGCAGCCCTGGCTGCCCGCGGAATCGAAAAATGACCGAACGAGAACTCGCCCGGGTCGTGCGCGGCGCACTCGACGAATCCGTCGACCGTCTGCCGGATCACGCCGTCCGTCGACTGACGGCGGCGCGCACCGCCGCACTCGCGCACGCCCGCATCGACGCACACCCGCGGCTGGCGGGCGAAGCGCTTCGCGCCGGACATCGCCCCGAAGCCGGGCTCGTCGTCATGCCTGCGCCGCGGCTCGCCTGGCGCATCGCCGCCGTCGTCGTTCCGCTCGCGGTCGTCGCCGCCGGCCTGTTCGGCATCTCCGTGCTGGAGAGGCACCAGCGCGCCGACGACCTCGCCGACCTCGATGCGGCGATGCTCACCGACGAGGTCCCGATCTCGGCCTACGCCGATCGCGGCTTCGGCGTGTACCTGCGCAACGCGACGTGGCAAGCAAGGGAACGGGAGGAATGACGGCACGCGGTCGCCGGATGCCGGCAGCGATTGCGCTCGCGGCGATTCTGACGGCGGCGGCGCCCGCATCGTCGCCGGCGGCCGACGCGCCGCCCGCTGCGGCTCGCGCCTCGCTGCTGCCCTTGGTGCAACCGCTGTGGAGCGAACTCGACGGCCAGCAGCAGGCCGTGCTCGCGCCCTTCGAGCAGCAATGGAACGGCTGGTCGGCGCCCGAGAAGCGCAGTTGGCTGATCCTCGCCGAACGCGTCCCGAAAATGTCGGACGAACAACGCGAACGCGTCGACAGGCGGATTCGCGAATGGGCCGCGCTCACGCCCGAGCAGCGCCGGCTCGCGCGCCAGAACTACCGGCTCGCCAGGCGCCTCGATCCCGACGAGCGGCAGGCGCAGTGGGAGCGCTACCGCGAAATGACGCCCGAGCAACGCTCGGTACTGCGCACCAGCGGCACGACCAGCAACACCGCCGCGCACCACGCAGGCGCGCGCACGGGCCTGGCCAAGGAGGCGGCGCTGCCGCTTTCCGAAGTCGCACGGCGCAACCGCAGGCCCGTGCAGCGTCCGCGGCGCGTCGTCTACTGATGTCGGAGCGCGCGCTCGCGCCGGCTGCCGACCCGTGGCGCCGGTTCATGGGTTTCGCCTACGAGGCGATCATCCTGTTCGGTGTCGTCTGGTTCGCCGACTACGCGTTCTCGGCACTCACCCAGTTCCGCGGCCATCCGGGGGCGCTGCGCACGGCGTTCCAGTGGTTCACGCTCGGCGTTCTCGCCGTGTACTTCACCGGCTTCTGGAGCGAAGGCCGCCGATCGCTGCCGATGAAGACGATGTCGCTGGAACTGCAGACGAGCGACGGCGGCCCGGTGTCGATCGCGCGCGCGCTCGCGCGCTTCGCCGCGGCGGCGTCGCTGGCGGTCGGCGCGCTGGCCGCCGGCCGCTTCCTGCACCCGGCGCTGTACGCGCTGCTCGTCGCACCGTACGCGTGGACGCTCGTCGATCGCGACCGCCGGGCGCTTCACGACGTGCTGGCCGGCACGCGCCTGGCGCACGTCGATCCTTCGCCGGCGCTGCGTTCGATCGACGCCTGAGGCGCGCAGGCACCGACCGCTCAGTCGCGCACGCAGTCCACGTAGTACCGCATCATCCCGCCGTCGAGCTCGACGACCAGTCCGTGCACGTCGGTCTCGAAGCCGGGGAAGCGCGCATTGAAGTCGCGTGCGAACTTCAGGTACTCGACGATCGGCTTGTTGAAGCGTTCGCCCGGAATCAGCAACGGGATGCCGGGCGGATACGGCGTGACGAGCATCGTCGTGATGCGGCCTTCGAGCTCGTCGATCGGCACGCGCTCGACCTGCCGGTGCGCGAGGCACTCGAAGGCTTCGGAGGGCCGCATCGCCGGCTGCATGTTCGACAGGTACATCTCGGTGGTGACGCGCGCGATCCCGTAGCGGCGATACTGTTCGTGGATCTGCGAGGCGAGGTCGCGCAGCCCGATGCGCTCGTAGGCCGGATACGCCTGCACGAACTCGGGCATCACGCGCCACAGCGGCTGGTTCGTGTCGTAGTCGGTCTTGAACTGCTGCAGTTCGGTGACCAGCGTGTTCCAGCGTCCCTTCGTGATGCCGATCGTGAACATCACGAAGAACGAGTACAGGCCGGTCTTCTCGACGACGACGCCGTGCTCGGCGAGGTACTTGGTGACGATCGACGCCGGGATGCCCGACGGCGCGAACTTGCCGTTCATGTCGAGGCCGGGCGTGACGATCGTCGCCTTGATCGGGTCGAGCATCGTGAAGTGCGTCGCCAGCTTGCCGAAGCCGTGCCACTTGTCGCTGGAACGCAGAAACCAGCTCTCGCGCCGGCCGATGCCCGCATCGACGAGGTCCTTCGGCCCCCAGACGGTGAACCACCAGTCGGCGCCGTACTCGTCGTCGACCTTGCGCATCGCGCGGCGGAACTCGAGCGACTCGAAGATCGACTCCTCGACCAGCGCGGTGCCGCCGGGCGGCTCCATCATCGCCGCGGCGACGTCGCACGAGGCGATGATCGCGTACTGCGGGCTGGTGGAGGTGTGCATCAGGAACGCTTCGTTGAAGCGGTGCCGGTCGAGCTTTCGGTTGATCGGGTCCTGCACGAGGATCTGCGAGGCCTGCGACAGGCCGGCGAGCAGCTTGTGCGTGGACTGCGTCGAGAAGATCATCGTGTCGGCGCTGCGCGGCCGGTTCGGTCCGATCGCGTGGAACTCGTGATAGAACGGATGGAACGCCGCGTGCGGCAGCCACGCTTCGTCGAAGTGCAGGTTCTCGATGTAGTTGCCCAGCGTGCGCTTGATCATCTCCACGTTGTAGATGACCCCGTCGTAGGTCGACTGCGTGATCGTCATCACGCGCGGGCGCGCGCTCTTGTCGGCGATCAGCGGGTTCGCGTCGATCTTGCGCTGGATGTTGGCCGGTTCGAACTCCTCGAGCGGTATCGGTCCGATGATGCCGAGGTGGTTGCGCGTGGGCTGCAGGAAGATCGGGATCGTCCCGGTCATCGTGATCGCGTGCAGGATCGACTTGTGGCAGTTGCGATCGACGAGCACGACGTCGTTGTTGCCCACCGTGGCGTGCCAGACGATCTTGTTCGACGTCGACGTGCCGTTGGTGACGAAGAACAGGTGATCGGTGCTGAAGATGCGCGCCGCGTTTCGCTCGGACGCCGCCACCGGCCCGGTGTGATCGAGCAGTTGCCCGAGTTCGTCCACCGCATTGCACACGTCGGCGCGCAGCATGTTCTCGCCGAAGAACTGGTGGAACATCTGTCCCACCGGGCTCTTCAGGAAGGCGACGCCGCCCGAGTGGCCCGGGCAGTGCCACGAGTACGAGCCGTCGTGCGCGTAGTTCACCAGCGCCTTGAAGAACGGCGGCGCCAGCGAGTTCAGGTAGTTCGTCGCCTCGCGGATGATGTAGCGCGCGACGAACTCGGGCGTGTCCTCGAACATGTGGATGAAGCCGTGCAGCTCGCGCAGGATCTCGTTCGGCAGATGCTGCGAAGTGCGCGTTTCGCCGAACAGGAAGATCGGGATGTCGGCGTTGCGCCGACGCGTCTCGGCGATGAACTTGCGCAGTTCGGTGACCGCCGCCGGCTCGGTGGTGGCGTCCTCGCCCAGTTCCTCGTCGTCGATGGAGACGATGAAGGCCGAAGCGCGCGCGGCCTGGTTGGCGACCATCGACACGTCGGTGTAGGTGAAGCCGCCCACCACCTCCCAGCGCTGCTCCTCGATCGCCTTGGCCAGCGCACGGATGCCCAGGCCGCTGGCGGAATCGGCGCGCCAGTCCTCGTCGATGATGACGATGGGGAAACGGAATTGCATGGATCGGGGCCTTCGGGCGTTCGGGAGGAGGGTCGCGGACGTGGCGCGAGGGATGGATGATAAGACCGCCGGCCCGCTACCGCGTCGTCCCGTCGCAAATCGGTGTCTGCGCGGGCGCCGTGCGCCCCGGTGCCGAAGCACCGGGTCCACGAGGGCAACGGCGACGGCACTAAGATCGGGACACCGATTCCCGGAGTTCGAGCCATGACACCCTCTCTCGAAGCGCATCGGCAGCCGCCACGCGTCGTCGTCTACGGCGCCGGTGCGGTCGGCTGCTATTTCGGCGCGAAGCTTGCCGAGGCCGGCACGCGCGTCACGTTGATCGGACGCGCCGCGCACATGGACGTCGTCCGCCGCGACGGGCTGCTCTTCGACAGCGGCGGCGTGCAGCATCGCGTGCGCATCGATGCCGACACGCGCCCGGAGGCGGTGCGCGAGGCCGACGTCGTGCTCTTCTGCGTGAAGACGCGCGACACCGAAGCCGCAGCCCGCCAGATCGCGCCGTTGCTCGGAAAGGAGATCGTCGTCAGCCTGCAGAACGGCGTCGACAACGTCGAGCGTATGCGGGCGGCCGGCATCGATGCGCTGGGCGCGGTCGTCTACGTTGCGGCGGCGATGGCCGGACCCGGGCACCTGCGCCACTCGGGGCGCGGCGATCTGGTCGTCGGCGAGTACGGGAGTCGGTCGGAGGACGCCCGGCGCCCGGCAGCGACGCCTTCGCCGCGCGCGCTTGCCGTCGCGCAGCTCTTCGAACGGGCCGGTGTTGCCTGCCGCCTCGAGGCCGACGTGCGAAGCGCGCTGTGGGACAAGCTCGTCGCCAACTGCGCCTTCAATGCAATCTCGGCACTCGGCCGTTCGCCGTACGGACCGATGGTCGACGACGCGGACGTGCGTGCGCTGATGCGCGCGACGATCACGGAGTGCGTGGCGGTGGCACACGCCGACGGCATAGCGCTCGCCGACGTCGATGCCCAGTACGAAGCGGCCATGCGGCTCGGCGCGGCGATGCGCGAGGCGAACTCGTCGATGGCGCAGGACCTGGACAACGGGCGACGCACCGAGATCGACTCGCTGAACGGATACGTTGCCCGGCGCGGCGACGCCCTGGGGGTGGCGACGAGCGCGAACCGGACGCTGACGACGCTGGTGCGACTGCTCGAGTCGGCGCTGGTCGCACCCGAAAGAGGCCGGTCGTCAGCCGTCGCCGCGGGCGCCCGCTGATCCGCCGTCGCGCGCCAGGTCGAGGTTCTTGCGCCACCAGGCCAGATGCCCGGTCGCGATGTCGCGCCCCACCACCAGGCGCACGTTCACGCCCGGACGAAGGCGCTCGACCGCCACCAGTCGAGCGTCGACCGGCAGGCCCGACTGCACCAGCTTCGCCTGTTCGGCGAATCCGCCGAGATAGTGGATCTCGGTGCGCTTGCGATCGAAGGTCTCGTAGTTCGTGACGTGCCTCACCTTCGCACCGAGCCGTCCGAGTCGTTGCGCGGTGCGACCGGCAAGGTGGTCGATGCCTGCGCCATTGCTCACTTCGAAGTGCGTGACTGCGCCAAGCGCGAGCTGCACTGGCGCGGCCGCGCCCGACCTCGACGGCGGCACCGGCGCGTCGACCGCCGCGCGGGCCGTCGCGCGTTCCTCCTCGCGCGAGTCGGTTCCGGCGCGCAGGTCGAAGACGTTCGGTGCGACCTGAACCAGTTTCGCTTGGTTCGGATTCACCGGCACGACCTCGTAGTCCTGCGGCTTCGTCGCGGCAACGAACGAGGCCGCGAGGGACTGCGCACGTGCGAGGACCACGCTGATCGCAGAATCGGAACCCGCGGAACGCCGATCCGCTGCTTCCTCCGTGGCGCCCTGCTCCGGTCCCGCGAGGCGCACCGGTATGGCGCTCACGACAACGCCGTTCGCGGCGACCGCGTCCGATGCGGCGGCAGCCGAAGCGGCGGCACGCTCTCCGGTCGATGGCGCCGCGGCGTGCGCAACCGCCGCGGCCTTGCGCCGCTGCAGGCTCACCAGAGCGCGGACGTTTTCGAGCGTACGCCGATTCTTCGGATCGAGTTCGACCGCACGCACAAAGGACTCCCACGCCTCGTGCAGGTCGCCGACCCGCATCTGCGCATAGCCGAGGTTGCTCAGAACATGCGCCGACGCCGGACCCGACGCGAGCGCCCGGCGAAAGGCGTCGGTCGCCTCGGCGAACCGGCCCTGGTGCCCGTAGGCGACACCGAGCCCGTTATGGGCTTCGACAAAAACGGGATCGAGCTTCAGCGCCGCGCGAAAGCGGCGGATCGCCGCGTCGATGCGACCTTCGGCGAGGTCCAGCCGACCGACCGCATACTGACCGGCCGCGGTGCCGGCGGGTTGCTGCACGCGATAGACCGGTTCGATCAACGTGTTGCCGGCATCGAGCGCGACACGGTCGACGGTCGTGGCACAGCCGGTGACCAGGCTGACGGCGCAAGCCCCGAGCAAGTGTCGATACGGGCTGTAGTTCATCGCGTCCCTCTTCTCGTTCTCTGGCGATCCGACTCCGCGCGCCGCTTCGCCGCCCGCCGGACTGCCTACCCGCCGCCCGCCATCGTCGGCAGCAGAATCCGGTAGATCTGGATCATTGCCGGCCCCATCAGCACGAGCAGCAGCGAGGGGAAAATGCAGAAGATCAGCGGGAAGAGCATCTTCAACGGGATCTTCGCGGCCTGTTCTTCGGCACGCTGGCGGCGGCGCACGCGCAGTGAGTCGGCCTGCACACGCATGGAATCGCCGATGCTCGTGCCGAAGCGGTCGGCCTGCAGCATCATCGCGACGAAACTCGCGATCTCGTCCAGGCCCGTTCGGGTAGCGAGGTTGCGCAGCGCGCGCTCGCGGGTCGCCCCGAGGCGCAACTCCATTCCCACGAGCGTGAGCTCTTCGGCCAGATTCGTGCTGCGAACGTGGATCTCGGAGGCGGTGCGCGCGATCGCCGCATCGAGCGACAGTCCCGATTCCACGCAGACGATCAGAAGATCCAGTGCATCCGGGAAGGCCTCGAACAGCTCGCGCTGGCGGATCTCGGTGAGCCGCGCGAGGATCGCGTTCGGCAGGTAGTAGCCGAAGGCGGCAGCACCCAGCAGGCCGAGCATCGGCAGGTTGCCCTTCCATGCGCGCAGGTCGACGAAGAAGAGCACGAGCAGCGGAAGCGCGATCGCCAGCAGCGCCTTCGCGCCGAAATACAGCACCGGCGCCGATTCGTCGCGAAATCCGGCACTCATGAATTTCGCGCGAATCCGGCCGATCTCCTCGTCTTCCTTCGGGGTCGCGAGTCGGGCCATCGGACCGGCCGCCCTGGCCAGTCGCGCACGCCATTTCGGCATTTCGACCGCGCCTTCGAGCGCGCTGCGCCCGCCGACGTCCTGCAGCCGTTCGCGCACGCCCCGTCCGCGTCCGAGCAGCCCGGCCAGGCCGTAGACGAAGCCGGAGACCGCGATGAAAATCGCACCCAGCGCCAGGTAAAGCGTATTCGTTTGCATGCCGGTTCAGACCCTGATCTGCACGATGCGCCAAAGCCAGAAGATGCCGATGACCATGGCGATCGCAGCCATCAGGATCAGCTTGATCCCGGCCGGGTCTTTCCAGAGGACTTCCATGAAGCCGGGGCTGACCAGGTTGAGCGCAAGCGCGGCGACGAAAGGCAGCAGGGTCATCACCCACGCCGACGCCCGCCCCTCGGCGCTGAGCACCCGCACGGTGCCGTAGAGCTTGAACCGCTCGCGGATCAGCTGGCTGATGTTGTCGAGGATCTCGGCCAGGTTGCCGCCGGTTTCTCGTTGCAGCACCACCGCGACGGCGAAGAAGCGCAGGTCGTCGACCGGCACGCGAGCGGCCAGGTTGAGCATCGCGTCGGAGACCGGCAGGCCGTAGTTGACCTCCTCGAAGACCAGCGCGAACTCCTCGCCGAGCGGGTCGGGCAACTCCTCCGAGACCATCTGCAGCGAAGTCGGGAACGCATGTCCGGCGCGCAGCGCGCGCGCGATCAGTTCGACCGCATCGGGCAGCTGCGCTTCGAGCCGCTTCAGGCGCCGGTTGCGCGCCCGGCTCAGCCACAGGACCGGCACCAGTACCGAACCCAGGCCGAGCATCGCGGCAAGCCACAGCGGCTGGCGCAACGCGAGCAGCACGAGAAACACCGCCGCCATCAGCATCGCGGCCGTGGCCAGGAAGCGCGACGTCTTCATCACGATGCCGGCCTGCTGCAGCATCTTCTCGAGGCTCGCGACGCGCGGCAGCGCCAGCAGCAGCTTGCCGATCGCACCGACGCGATCGGCTTCACGCGCCTTGATCAGCGACGACGCCTCGATGCCGTGGCCGCCGGCATGCAGCGCGCGCAGGCGCCGCTCGAGTCGTCGCACTTCGGAGCTGCCGGTGTCGCGCCACAGAAGGAACGCGCCTTCGAGCAGCAGCACCACCGCCAGGAAGCCGGCCAGCAGGAAGATCGTGAAGCCCCAGTCCATCGTCGCTCCCGTCATCGTTTCGAGGCCGCTCGGGCGCTCATTCGTAGACGCGCCCCGGATCGAACATGTCGCCGGGCAACTCGACGCCGCGCACCAGCAGTCGTTCGACGAACTTCGGCCGCACGCCGGTGGCGTGGAAGCGACCGAGCACCTGGCCGTCGGGGCCGACGCCGGTCTGGCGGAACACGAAGATCTCCTGCATCGTGATCACGTCGCCCTCCATGCCGGTGATCTCCGACAGGCTCACGATCTTTCGCTTGCCGTCGCTCAGGCGCGCGACCTGCAGCACCGCGGTGAGCGCCGATGCGATCTGCTGGCGCATCGCCTTCTGCGTCAGCTGCAGGCCGGCCATGCCGAGCATGTTCTCCACGCGGGTGAGTGCATCGCGCGGCGTATTGGCGTGCACCGTCGCCATCGATCCCTCGTGGCCGGTGTTCATCGCCTGCAGCATGTCGAGCGTCTCCGCGCCGCGCACCTCGCCGATGATGATCCGGTCCGGGCGCATGCGCAGGCTGTTGCGCACGAGGGCGCGCTGCGTGACCTCTCCCTTGCCCTCGATGTTCGGCGGGCGCGTTTCCAGGCGCACGACGTGCGGCTGCTGCAGTTGCAGTTCGGCCGCATCCTCGATCGTGACGATGCGCTCGCTCGCCGGAATGAAGCTCGACAGCACGTTGAGCAGCGTCGTCTTGCCCGAGCCGGTGCCGCCGGAAATCAGCACGTTCAACTTCGCCTTGACCATGCCGCCGAGCAGCGTTGCGACCTCCGGCGGCAACGATCGGTTGCGCACGAGATCGTCCACTTTCAGCGGCACGACCGCGAAGCGCCGTATCGACAGCAGCGGCCCGTCGATCGCCAGCGGCGGGATGATCGCGTTCACGCGCGAGCCGTCGGGCAGGCGTGCATCGACCATCGGACTGGATTCGTCGACGCGGCGACCGATGCGCGAGACGATCTTGTCGATCACCTTCATCAGGTGCTCGTCGCTGTCGAAGCGGATCGACGTCTGCTCGAGTCGTCCGTCGCGCTCGACGTAGACCGACTTGTGGGTATTGACCAGGATGTCCGAGACGGTGGGGTCCGCGAGCAGCGGCTCGATCGGGCCCAGGCCCATGATCTCGTTCTGGATGTCGACGACGATCTGCTTGCGCTCGGCGGCATTCAGCGCCGAACCGGATTCGCCGATCAGCCGTTCCACCAGGATGCGCAGTTCCTCGCGCAGGCGCTCGGGCGCCATCCTGCCCATCACCTCCACGTCGACGCGATCGAGCAACTGCGCGTGCAGATCGGTGCGCAAGGCACGGTACGCGGCACTGTCGGCAGCCAGCGCGGATGCGCCGGCGCCCGGCTGCGACAGCTGGATCGTGGTCAGTCTTTCGCGAAGCGACATCTCGCCCACCTCACAGGGACAAGCCGAACCAGCCGCGCTTGCGCACGGTCTCCTGCGGCGCCAGCCGGTCGGCGAGCGCGAGCAGGGCCCGGGAGACGGGGTCGCGCGGAGCGCTCTTCAGGATCGGTACGCCGTGATTGATTGCGTGCGCCACGGCGGCGAAGCTGTTCGGCACCTCGATGTCGACCGGCGTGCCGAGCGCCGTCCGCACGTCGGCCGACGTGATCTCGCCGCCTTTTTCCCAGCGGTTGACGATCACGTGCAGCTTGTCGCGCGCGTAGCCGAGCGTGGTCAGCAGCGTGAGGAGCCGGCGGGCATCGTGAATGAAGGGCAGCGTCAACTGCACCGTCAGGTACAGCGCATCGGCCTGGTCGAGCGCGCGCACCGCGGCGCCGTCGAGCAGGCGGCCCATGTCGAGCAGCACGAAGTCGAAGCGCTCGCGCGCCGCCGCGAGAATCCGCTCGACCGAGGCGGGCGTGACGTCCATCGCGCCCTCCGGCGTATCGGGCGCAGCGAGCACGTGCAGGTTCGGCGCGACCTGCATCATGCTCGATTCGAGAAAGGTCGGATCCAGCCGCGACAGGTCGCGCGCGAGATCGGCGATCGTGGTCGCCGGACGAGCCTCGGTCAGGAACAACGCAGCGTCGCCGAAGTGCAGGTTCAGGTCGATCAGCGCGACGCGCTGGCCGCGCGAGGCGAGCACGTACGCGAGGTTGGTCGACAGGAAGGTCGAGCCGCTGCCGCCCTTGGCCGGCAGGAACGCGAGCACGCGTGCCTTGCGGGCGCCGCCGCGGCGAGCGGCCAGGCGCTCGATCTGGCGCGCGTAGGCCGCCCTCAGTTCGCCGTCGACCAGCGGCGTCGGGACGATTTCCCGCACGCCGCTGCGCATCACCTGCAGCAGGTATTCCGGCGAGCGCTCGGGCGAAAGAACGATGACCGACGTGGCCGGCGACGAGTTCAGCGCCGTCTCGATGCGCCGCAATTCGCCGTCGCCGAGCGGCGGGAGATCGGCAACGACCAGGTCCGGTCGTCCGCGCTCGATTTCGCCGGCGAGATCGGCGACCCGGCCGAGCGTCGAAGAGACGCCGACCGACGAATCGGCTTGCGGCAGTTGCGCTGCCAGCTGCGCGAGCCCGTCGGAGGTCGGGGCGAACAATGTGAGCTTGAGTGTCATCCGGTACTGCCTCGAATCGCCGTTGACTGCCTGCCAGGCGCAGACGCAGCGCGGCCGCTCACGGCGACGCCGTGGCGCCGCCGATGCCCAGCACGTTGAAGCTCGGCGGCGGTTCGCGGAAGCTCTTCTGGTATTCCTCGATTGCGTGCTGCGCAGCGACGCCGTCGATGCCGCTCACCGGGTCGGTGTTGCGCGAAGCTTCGGGGTTCAGCGTCTGCCGCGCCCGCGCCTGCCGCACTGCGTCGCCGAAACGCGTATCGAGTTCGCGCGTGTGTACCGGAGACTCGGCGCAACCCGCCAGCAGGATCATCAGCAGCGGAACCGCGAGCATCGCCGCGCGTCCGGATCGGGTGTTCATGTTCGTCGTTCTCCGTCAGTCCATCCGAAAGCCGGCGGTACCCGAACCCGGGACATCGCTCCCGGACGCGGGCATCGAATTCACGCCGGGTGCGCGATCGGGCGGCACATCGGCATTGCCGCTGCCCTCCAGGCGCCCGCCCAGGAAGAACTCCCCGCGCGACGGCGGCGTGAACGCGTCGGTGGGCAGCGCAACGTCGGGGCCGATCGGCTTGACCAGGCGCGGGGTGATCAGGAACATCAACTCGCTGCGGTCGGTCTGGAACTCGCTGCTGCGAAACAGCGCACCGAGCACCGGCAGTTCGCCGAGCACGGGCAGTCGGCTCACCGTCTCGGTGGCGTTGTTCTTGATCAGCCCGGCGATCGCCAGGCTTTGCCCGTCCATCAACTGCACGGCGGTCTGTGCGCGACGCGTGGTGATGCTCGGCAGGATCGTCGTGACGCCGTTGATGTTGGTGAACGGCGAGCCGGTCTTCGACAACTCGGACACTTCGGGCGCCACCTTCAGGTGAATGCGACCGCCGTCGAGCACCACCGGCGTGAACTTCAGCCCGACGCCGAACTCCTTTTCCTCGAGCGTGATCGACGTGATTCCCGTGCCGCTCGGGACGACCACCGGAATGAAGATCTTGCCGCCGGCGAGAAAACTCGCTTCCTGCCCGCTGATCGCGACGATGTTCGGCTCGGCGAGCACCTTGATCAGGCCGTCGCGACGCTCGGCATCGAGCAGCGCCTTGTCGCCGCTGCGCGATGTCGCGCCCAGCACCGTGGCCGAATCGGTGAGCAGGTCGCTCAGGATCGAATAGCTCCAGCTTCCGTTCGTGCGCGTCGCGTCGATCCCCACGCCGAGCTTGTCGAGCAGGTTCTTCGACACCTCGGCCACTTTCACTTCGAGCATGACCTGCTGCGGTTGCGCGACGCGCAGCATGTTGATCACCTTCGGTGCCAGCGACCTGCCGCCGCCGGTTCCTCCGGTCATCGCCGCCTGCGTGACCGCGATCGCCTGGCCCTGCTGCGCGACCTGGTCGCCCGCCGTCACCTGCAGTTGCAGGCCGCGCGAATACGCGCGCACGAACGATTCGGCGATCTCCACCGCCTGCGCGGCCTTCATCGCGCTGGACACGAGACCGGTGAGCACGAGCGAATCCGTTGCGGCGCGCACTTCGATGTTCTCGCCCGGCAGCAGCGTGCGAATGCGCTGTCCGAGCGCGGTGGCGTCGGCACTGACCGAAACGTCGATGATCGTCGTCGGCCCGTTGCGCCCCCACATGATCACGTTGGTCGAGCCGAAGGTCTTGCCGAGCAGATAGAGCTCGCGCGCGCTGATCAGCGTCACGTCGGCGACCGCGGGGTTGCCGACCGAGATGCGTTCGATCGGTGCCGGCAGGCGCAACAGCGTGGACTTGCCCACCACCAGGTCCATCGCCGGGCCGATCTCGGTGGGCAGGTTGCCGTCGGGAACGACCGGCGTGCGCGGCGTGAACACCGGCCGCGTCGATGACGACGCAGGCGTCGCCACCGTTCCCTTGATCACGGTCGGCGCGCGGGGCGCGGCCTGCGGAGCGCTGCACGCGGCACCGGCGAAGGTTGCGAGCGCCAGCGCGAACGCTGTCCTGTTCATGTTCATTTTCACCGGTTCCCGTTCAAAGATCGGCAACGGAACGCTGCACGCCGCGAATGACTTCGACGCGGGAGACTTCCCTGGCCGGTGCTGCCGCGCGACGTGGCGCCGGGCGCACTGCCGCGCGGGCTGGCGGCGCGGTGGCGGCCTGCGCGGACGCCGAGGCAACCGGTGCCGCGGAAGTCACCGGCGCGTCGCCGAGCAGATCGGCCTTGCGAATGCCGTCGGTGCGCGCCTGGACCTGGTCGACCTGGTTGCGCAGGACCAGCGACAGCGTGCCGACGCTGCGCGCCAGGTCGATGCGCTCGGCCTGCCCGGGCGTGACTTCGAGCGTGACCGCATTGACGACGCGCGGCTTGGTGTCGTCGCGGCTCGCTTCCTGCGCCACCGCGAGCACCAGAATGCGTTCGAGAACGATCTTCGACACCGGGCGATCGCGGTCGTCGGCGGTGTTCACGAGTACGTCGACGTAATTGCCGGGCAATGCGAAACCGGCAACGCCGACGACCTCGTTGACCTTGACCGTGATCGCGCGCCGCCCCTGCTCGATGACCGCCGACAGGCCGCCCTTCGTTCCCACCGGCGCGAGCTTGGCCTCGAGCACGGGTTCGCCGCGCAGCAGTTGCGTGCGCAGCACCCGCCCGTCGATCGCCTCGATCTTCGCGAACGAGCCGCTCGGCACCGAGCCCGTCGGCCACGCCACGAGCGACACCATCGACGCGTTCAGCGGCTGACCCAGTTCGACGTCGTGCGCAGCGACGACGACCTGCGTTTCGGTCTTCGACGTGCTCTGTTCGTTCAACCAGCGCGCCGCCAGCACCATCGCGGCAAGGCCGGCGACGAGCGACAACAGCAACATGATCACGGCCCGTGTACTCTTCATTTCACTCCCCTGTGACTTCCGCGACGCTCGTCGTGTGAACGCGCGTCGGCTCGCTGGCCCTTCCCGGCGTCTTCGGCCGCGAAATACAGCGCCCACGCCCAGCGCAGCGCCTGTGGCGTCAGTTGCACTTCGTCGCCTTCGTAGGCTGCGCGATCGCGCACCATCAGCACCAAGTCGAGCGGATAGGCGGGCAGCAACGGCGTGCCGCTGCCGCCGTGCAGCTCGTGCACCAGATAGTCCGCCGCCGTCGCGTCGTACGGCACGCCGGCGCGCTCGCAGGCCTGCCGGAACACCGACCGGTACGACGGCTCGTCGAGCGCGTCGAGCCGAAGCTTGTATCCGAGACGGCGAACGAAGGCCGGATCGTCGAGGCTGGCCGGCGAGCAGTTCGACGAAAAAACCAGCAGCATGTCGAAGGGCACGCGAAAACTCGTCCCGGTGTGCAGCGACAGATGGTCGACGTGCCGGTCCAGCGGCACGATCCAGCGATTCAGGATTGCGTGCACCGGGCTACGCTGGCGGCCGAGATCGTCGATCACCAGCGCCCCGTTGTTGGCGCGAAGCTGCGCCGGCGCCTTGTAGAAGCGCGTGACCGGGTCGCGCTCGAGGTCCATCATCGCCAGCGTCATCTCGCCGCCGAGCTTCACCGCCGGACGCCGGCACAACACCCAGCGCGCATCGGGCTGTCGTGCGCGATCGAGCGAGCCGCCCATCGTGGCGACGTCGATCCGGCGATGCACGACCGGGTCGAAGACCTGGATGATTTCGCCGTCGACCTCGATCGCGTGCGGCACCCAGATCGCGCCCTCGATCGCTTCGACCAGATGCTCGGCGAGCCAGGTCTTGCCGGTGCCGCTGGCGCCGTAGAGAAACAACGAACGCTGCGAATTGACCGCCGCGCCCAGCGTGGTCAGCAGCGCGGGCGGCAACACCAGCGGACGCAGCGCTTCGGCCAGCCGCGCCGGCGCGATGCGCGCGCCCGACAACCGCTGGCGGTCGACCTGCGCCACGTACTCGGCGAGCGACACCGGCGCGGGACCCGCGTACTGGTTCCTGTGCAGCGCATCGTCGGCGCGCGCGCGACCCGCGTCGGTCAGCGCGTAGCGCACCTCGGCGTCGAAACTGCCGCGTCGCGGCACCTCGACGCAGCGCTCCTCGCGCAGGAGGCCGAGCAGCTTGTCGAGCAACGGCAGCGGCAGCGCGATTGCCGCGCCCAGTTCCGCGATCGAGGTATCGCCGCTGCGTTGCAGATGCTTGAGCACCAGATCGACGAGCAACGGGCCGGACAGGCCGGTGGCCTCGAGCGAAACGGGTGGGAGGATGCCCTCGACCGGCAGCGGGTGCCGGACAGCGGACGCGGCGACGTTCACGCTACGGCACCCGAGAGTTGCAGAACGGCAAGCAGCAACGCCCCGCCGGTGATCGCCAACGCGAAAGGAAGGCGATCGGCGCTGTCGGTGCGCGGATCGAACTGCGGGCCGGCGCCGCCGGCGAAGGTGGCCAGGCGGGCGAACACGATCAGGCGCAGGTTGGCGAAGACGGCGCGCCGCCGTGCCGTGTCGAACAGGCGAACGGCAACAAGCACGCCGCCGGCCAAGAAGACCAGAAGCACCAACGTCGGCAGCGCTTCGAGACCGAAGAAGGCGCCGAGCATCGCCATCAGTTTCACGTCGCCGGCGCCCATCGTGCGCATGAGATGCAGCAGCAGGAAGCCTGCGAAGGCTGCGGCGGCGCCGGTGAGCGCGGATACGGGGCCGAGCGCGCCTGGCGAGGCGGGGTGAAAGAGACCCGCGCCGGCCGGTGCTGATCCGTGCCAGACGAGTGCCGCAAGCATTCCAGCCAGCAATAGACGATTCGGAACGCGTCGAGCACGCACGTCAAAAATGCATACCGACACGAGTAGCAACGACAACAGGCCGCGCACCATCCAAGGTGCCGCCTGCTGAAGAAAGCCGCACAGCGCAGCCGAGCTCAAGTGACGCTCCCTTCGGCTTCACAGGAGGCTGCGGTGCCTACCTGGCCGCTCCAAAGTTGGACCGATCGACTCTCCGACCAGGCGATACGAATCCCGACCATGGAACCGACCGGTTTGTCCACTCGAGTATCAACCGCCAAGCGCAGTACGGATCGCGGTGAAAACCGTATTGAGGCGACCCCCCAACGCGGTGACCGTTCCGACGATCGCTACGGCGATCAAAAACGCAATCAACCCATACTCGATCGCCGTAACGCCTTCCTCGTCGCGGGCGAATTCTTTCGCTGCCTGAATGAAACGACTCATCTCGATGCTCTCCGAACAAAAGCCGCCGGTCAGGGCGACGTAACGAGCCGTCGACGGGGACGGCACCCTTGTTTGCCCGTCGCCGCGTTCCGCGAGCGATCGGGTAATCGGCCCCGCGCCGTTCGTCGGGCGGGGATTGACGGCATTCTGGTTTCGGGGATGACGCTTCAGCGATGACTTTCGTCACGGAGCGCCGATCGGCGACGCTTCGTGCCGGCACTTTTTCACTTTCCGCGCCTGCGATGTGGTGAAAAATGCCGCACGGTGAAGCGGGCGACGACCGTTCATCGGAATTCGAGAGACGCCCGCGAGCCGCGAAACGACTTCGCACGAAGAACCAGTCAACCGATCGACGAGCCGCGCCGAATGAAGCGTTCACAGCGACCAGCGAAGCACAGGCAGGCCGGAGTCGCGGCGGTCGAATTCGGCCTGGTCGCGCTGCTTTTCTTCTCGGTGCTGTTTTCGATCATCGACTGGTCGTACCTGTTCTTCGCCAATCTGTCGATGCAGCACGCGGTGCGCGAAGGCGCGCGCTACGCGGTCGTCGGCCGCGCCGACCTGGCGCCCGCGGACCGACCGGGCGATCGTTGCGCGGCGGTGGAACAGAAGATTCGCGAGCAGTCGTGGGGGCTGTTCGACCGAACCCGATCGACGATCGTCTTCAAGACGATCGATGCGCTGGGAAACGCCGTTACGCTCGGAAGCGGCTCGTGCTACGGCGCGGGTCAATTGATCGTGGTCGAGGTCGAAAGCAACGTGGCGGCGCTCACCCCGTTCGTGCGGCCGTTCTTCAACGCGACCGGCGGCGAATATCGGTTCAAGGTGGCCGCGACGATGAAGAACGAGCAATGGCGATGAGAACACCGACACGCGGCATCCGTGCCGTACGCGCCGGCGCCGGACGACCACGTCCGCGACGCCGGAATGCGCGCGGCGTGGCCGCCGTGGAACTCGCGCTCGTGCTGCCCGTGCTGCTGCTGCTCGTGCTCGGCGTCATCGACTTCGCGCGCGCGATCCAGTTCAACAACGTCCTGGTGCACGTCACGCGCGAAGGCGCGAACCTGGCGGCACGGACCACCGAAGACCCGAGCTACATTCTCAAGGCGCTGATGGACACCGCCACGCCGATGCGGATGAACGCCGATGGGATGATGTACATCACCCAGCTGATCGGCCAGCGCAACGGATCAGCGAAGCTGGTCGCGCAATACCGCCCGACCTCGGGCGGCAAGTTCTCCCTCGGCAGCCAGCTCGTGACCTGCGTCGGCAGCTGGTCGGGCGGCAAATGCACGCCCGCCGGCACGCAGATCGTGCCGCTGCCCGACGGCGTGCAGCTGAACGAGGGCGAGACGGTCTACGCGGTGGAAAGCCTGTACGACTACACGATGCTCACACGCTACGTCGTCCAGACGCTTCCGCGCCTGTATTCGCTCACCATCCTGTGAAGCGATGCTTCGACACGGTATCGAGGAAAGTCCGATGCACGAGCGTCTTCATCGTCGCCCGCCGAAGCGTCAACGTGGCCAGGTATTGATCATCGTCGGCCTGTCGCTCGCGGTACTCATCGGCGCGGTCGGACTTGCGATCGATTCGGGCCGCGCCTATGGCGTGAAGGCGCGGCTGAACGCTGCGGTGGACGCCACCGCGATCGCCGCGGCGCGCGCTCTCGCCGTCGGCGAGGACGACGCGGCTCGACTGGCGAACGCGCAGGCCACCGGCCTTCGCTTCTTCCGCATGAATTATCCGAACGGCTTCCTCGGTTCGACGCCGTCGAATCCGACGATCACGGCCGTACACGAGGCCACCGGCTACTGGCGGATCAACGTGACGGCCACGGCGGACATGCCGACGACGTTCCTGCGCGTGCTCGGCAGCGATCCCGTCGTTTCTCCCGCCGCGGCCGGGGAGGCGATCCGGCGCGACCTGGACGTGGTGCTGGTGATGGACACCTCGGGGTCGTTACGCAATCCGGCATCGGCCTTCGGTACGTTGAAGAGTGCAGCGGTGAACAATTTCGTCGGCAGGTTCGCCGCCGGGGCGAACGGCGACCGTCTCGGCCTCGTGACCTTCGCCTCGGGTGCGCTGCTGGACGAGCCGATCGACAAGACTTCGGCGCGTGGATTCAACCGTACCCGGATCGTCGGCAAGATCAATGCGCTGGTCGCCGAAGGGGCCACCGCGTCGGCCGAAGGCATGCGCATCGCGCTCGACGAGCTGAACGCCATACCGACGGCGCTTCGCTCGAGTCTGCGCGTGATCCTGTTTTTCAGCGACGGAGCACCGAACCTGGTCCGCGGACGGTTCTATCGACAGGGCGTCTTCGACGCGGTCGACGGCAACCTCTATTCGGAAACGGCGAACACCACGCACAGCGGCAACTATCGCGTCGGCGGAACGAACTACACGTACCGATGCAGTACCAGCAGCAGCAGCAGCAATGCGTATCCCTGCGGCGTCTACCCATCCGACCAGCGCGCCGGCACGACGCAGCGATACGTCCACATCACGCCGGCGCCTGCGCCAACGCCTCCTTCATCGGCCCGCGTGCACGACCAGCCGATCACGCACCTGCCGGCGACCGGCTTCGGGACGATCCCGCTCAGCGGGCGGCGAACGTTGACGAACGCGCCCAGTCCGGCGGTGAACGGGCTGGGCAGTGCGGTGGCCGGTTTCCCGTACGGAAACACCTACTGCAACATGAACCGGGCGGCGCGGAACATGCTCGAAAACGTCGCCGATACCGCGCGCACACAGGAGATCCGCGTCTATACCGTCGGCCTCGGCGACGCTTTGCAGACGCTCGAGACTTCGTTCAGCGGCGGGAACTGCGGCTACACGGCAGCCGCCGAGAAAGGCGAGACCATCCTGAAGCGACTCGCCAACACGCCCGACCTGTCGACCTACGACCCGAACCAGCCGGAAGGGATGTACTGCTGGGCGCAGAACGCCGCGGCGCTGGGCCCGTGCTTCGACAAGATCGCGAGTGAAATCCTGCGATTGACCATGTAGCGGTTCTCCGGTGCAGACTTTCGCTGCGCCGGGCTCGTCGGGCTGTCCCGCACGCAATCAGACCAGGCGCGGCCGCGCCCGCAGTGGCGCCGATGCAAGGATGCGCCGATGAAAAGCGCAGTTCTCGTTGCCTGCCTCGCGCTGCTCGCCGCCTGCGGCAGCGGCGTCGAACTGCGCCTCTTCGTTTCGTTCGACGCGCCTGCGCCGCTCGCGGCAGGCCCGGTCGTCGTACTGAGCGGCGAAGCCGCGCTGCCGGCCGGGTCGGTGCGCAGCGGCGGCACCGTTTCACAGCCGCTCGTCACGTGCCGCCCCGGAACCTTCTCGATGGCCTGGACGAACGACACGAACGGGACGCACGGCGCCGTGCACGCGCTGTGGGACTGCCCGGCCGATCGGCTCACGTGGAGCAGCAGCGCGATTCCCCTGGCGCCCGGTGCGAACCGGATCACGGTGACGATGGTCGATGCGGTGGGCAGCGTGGCGGCCGGGCTGACGGTGATCCGGGAGCCAGGCGGCGCGCCACCCGGGGAAGCCGTGGACCCGGACCGAGGCAGCGCAACGCCCGAGTCGACGGGCAGCGCGCTGCATCACGCAGCACTTCCGACTGCGCAAAGGGTTTCGCAGGCGGAAACGCTGTATTTCGCAGCGCGACGCTGCGCGGCAACCGGAACGGGCCGGAACCGGGGCAGCGCCCCGGTGCCCCCGATCAGCCGGCCTTCTTCCCGAAGCTGAACTCGCCGTTCGTGAAATCGACCGCGACCACGTCGTCGGGGCCGAAGCTGCCTTCGAGCACCATCCGCGAAATCGGATTCTCGATCTTCTGCTGGATCGCGCGCTTCAGCGGCCGCGCGCCATAGAGCGGATCGAAGCCCACCTTCGCGATCTCGGCGAGCGCCTTGTCGGTCACTTCCAGGCCCATGTCGCGATCGGCCAACCGCCTGCGCAATCCTTCGAGCTGGATCTTCGCGATCGCGGCGATGTTCTCGGCGCCCAGCGCGTGGAAGACGACGATCTCGTCGATGCGGTTGATGAATTCGGGGCGGAAGTGCGCGCGCACCTCGACCATCACCGCGTCCTTGATGACGTCGGGGTCGTTGAGCTTCGCGTCGGCGGACAGGCGCTGGATCTCGTGCGAGCCGAGGTTCGACGTCATCACGACGACGGTGTTGCGAAAGTCGACCGTGCGGCCCTGGCCGTCGGTGAGCCGTCCGTCGTCGAGCACCTGCAACAGCACGCCGAAGACGTCGGGGTGCGCCTTCTCGACTTCGTCGAAGAGGATCACGCTGTACGGCTTCCTGCGCACGGCCTCGGTGAGATACCCGCCCTCCTCGTAGCCGACGTAGCCCGGCGGCGCGCCGATCAGTCGCGCCACCGAATGCTTCTCCATGAACTCGCTCATGTCGATGCGGATCAGGTGGTCTTCGCCGTCGAACAGGAACTCGGCGAGCGCCTTGCACAGTTCGGTCTTGCCCACGCCGGTGGGCCCGAGGAACAGGAACGAGCCGTACGGGCGGCGCGGATCGGCCAGCCCTGCGCGCGAGCGCCGGATCGCGTCGGACACCAGGCGCACCGCTTCGTCCTGGCCGACGACGCGCCGGTGCAGGTACGACTCCATGTTGATCAGCTTCTCGCGCTCGCCCTGCATCATCTTGCTCACCGGGATGCCGGTGGCGCGCGAGACGACCTCGGCGATCTCCTCGGCGCCGACCTGCGTGCGCAGCAGCCGGGGCCTGTCGACCGTGCCGCTCGCCGAGCGCGAAGCTTCGGCCTCGCTCGCCGCCTTCAGCCGCCCTTCGAGCTCGGGCAGCCGGCCGTACTGGATCTCGGCGAGCTTGTCGTACTGGCCCTTCCTCTGCAGTTCGGCCATCTGCGCACGCAACTGGTCGATCTCGGCCTTGATCTGCGCCGAGCCCTGCACGGCGGCCTTCTCCGCGCGCAGCAGCTCGTCGAGGTCGGCGTATTCCTTCTCGAGGCGTGCGATCTCCTGTTCGATGACTTCGAGACGCTTCTTCGACGCGTCGTCGGTTTCCTTCTTGACCGCCTCGCGCTCGATCTTCAGCTGGATGATCCGGCGGTCGAGCCGATCCATCGACTCGGGCTTGCTGTCGATCTCCATCTTGATGCGTGCGGCCGCCTCATCGATCAGGTCGATCGCCTTGTCGGGCAGGAAGCGGTCGGTGATGTAGCGGTTGCTCAGCTCGGCCGCGGCGACGATCGCCGGGTCGGTGATCTCGACGCCGTGATGCAGCTCGTAGCGCTCCTGCAGCCCGCGCAGGATCGCGATCGTGTCCTCGACGGTGGGTTCTCCCACCAGCACCTTCTGGAAACGGCGCTCGAGCGCGGCGTCCTTCTCGATGTACTTGCGGTATTCGTCGAGCGTCGTCGCGCCGATGCAGTGCAGCTCGCCGCGCGCGAGCGCGGGCTTGAGCATGTTGCCTGCGTCCATCGCGCCTTCGGCCTTGCCGGCGCCCACCAGCGTGTGCATCTCGTCGATGAAGACGATCGTGCGGCCTTCCTCGGCGGCGAGCTCCTTGAGCACCGCCTTCAGCCGCTCCTCGAACTCACCGCGATATTTCGCGCCGGCGATCAGCGCCGCCATGTCGAGCACGAGCACGCGCTTGTCCTTCAGCGTCTCGGGAACGCTGCCGTCGAGAATGCGCTGCGCCAGGCCCTCGACGATCGCGGTCTTGCCCACGCCCGGCTCGCCGATCAACACCGGGTTGTTCTTCGTGCGCCGCTGCAGGATCTGGATCGCGCGCCGGATCTCCTCGTCGCGACCGATGACCGGGTCGAGCTTGCCTTCGCGCGCGCGCTCGGTGAGATCGATCGTGTATTTCTTCAACGCCTCGCGCTGGCCTTCGGCTTCGGCGCTGTCGACGCTGGCGCCGCCGCGCACCGCGTCGATCGCCGCCTCGATCGACTTGCGGTCGAGCCCCGCTTCCTTCGCGATTCGACCCGCCTCGCCCTGGTCTTCGGTGAGCGCAAGCAGGAACATTTCGGTGGCGATGTACTGGTCGCCGCGCTCGAGCGCCTTCTTCTCGGAGAGGTTCAGCAGATTCACCAGCTGGCGGCCGATCTGCACTTCGCCGCCCGTGCCCGAGACCTGCGGCAGCCGCTTGATCGCTGCGTCGGCCGCGGTCTTCAGCGCCGGCGCGCGCACACCGGCGCGCTCGAGCAACGTGCGGCCCGAGCCGTCGGGCTGGCCGGCGATGGCGGCGAGCACGTGCACCGGCTCGATGTACTGGTTGTCGTTCGCAATCGCCAGGCTCTGCGCATCGGCGAGCGCCTGCTGGAACTGCGTGGTGAGTTTGTCGAGACGCATGGGGTTCCTCGGAAGATGGGACACGGCGGCGGCGGCTGCGCCGTCAGGCTGTCGGTGATGTGAGGGAGCGGCAGGAGGATTTCAAGCGCGCGGCCTGCGAGACGGCAGCGATCACGGCGCGATGCAAGGCAACGGCCCGAGCGGAGAATCGCCGTGAGGCAGTGGAGGCGCCGTGGCGGGGAGCAGCGCGGTGACGGGGAGCAGCGCCCTGACCGCGCGATGCGCCGCCACGGCGAATGCAGGGCGGGGCCGCAGCGGCCGGGGTTACCATCGTCCGTTGCGCTCCTGCACCCTCCTCCACCGTCGGCCCGGCATGTCGCATCTCTTTTCGCCCCTGTCGCTTCGTTCGCTTGCGCTGCCCAACCGCATCGTCGTCTCGCCGATGTGCCAGTATTCAGCGGTGGACGGCCGCGCGCAGCCGTGGCACGTCGTCCACCTCGGGCACCTTGCACTGGGCGGCCCCGGGTTGCTGCTGATCGAGGCGACGGCGGTCGAGCCGATCGGGCGCATCACCTACGGCGATCTCGGCCTGTACGACGACGCCACCGAAGAGGCGCTCGGCCGCGCGCTCGAGACGGTGCGCGCCGTCGCGCCGACGGCGATCGGCATCCAGCTCGGCCACGCCGGGCGCAAGGCGTCGAGCGCACGTCCGTGGGAGGGCGGCAAGCTGATCGGCCTGCAGGCGGGCGGCTGGCAGCGCGTGGCGCCCAGCGCAGCTCCGGCGTCCGAAGACGAGGCGGCGCCGCACGCCCTCGGCCGCGACGAACTCGACGCGCTGAAGCAGCGCTTCGTCGAGGCGGTGCATCGCGCCGACCGGCTCGGGCTCGATGCGATCGAGGTGCACGGCGCGCACGGCTACCTGCTGCACCAGTTCCTGTGGCCGCAGTCGAACCTGCGCGAGGACGAATACGGCGGATCGCCCGAGAACCGGATGCGCTGGCCGCTCGAGGTCATTGCGGCGATGCGTGCGGCGTGGCCGGCGCACAAGCCGCTCGGCGTGCGCATTTCCGCCACCGACTGGCGCGACGACCTGCCGGCGGAGCAGCGCTTCGATCTGCCGGAAGCAATCGTCTTTGCGCGCGCCTGCCTCGCGCTCGGGGTCGACTGGATCGACGCATCGAGCGGCGGAATCTCGCCACAGCAGCGCGTTCGAGCCGGATCCGGCTACCAGGTGCCCTTCGCCGAGGCAATCCGACGCGAGGCGCGCGGGTCGAACGTGATTGCGGTGGGCGAGATCACCGATGCGGAACAGGCCGAGGAGATCGTCGCTTCGGGCAAGGCCGACATGGTGGCGCTCGGACGCGCGATGCTCTACGACCCGCGCTGGCCGTGGCACGCCGCGGCTGCGCTGGGTGCGACGGTCGAGGCGCCCCGGCAGTACTGGCGCAGCGAGCCGGCGCAGCACAAGGGGTTGTTCGCCGGGCGCTCGCACGGGCAGCGCTGACGATGAGCGGTTTTCGCGCGGTCGTCCTCGACATGGACGGACTGATGCTCGACACCGAACGCATCGCCGTCGAATGCTGGCTCGAATCGGCGCGGGTTGCGGGATGGGAGATTTCGCGCGAGACCTTGCTTGCGATGATCGGACTCGACCATCGTGCGTCGCGCCAGAAGCTGCTCGATGCGCAGGGAAGGAGCTTCCCCCTCGACGAAGTGTCGAAGCGCGGGCGCGTGCGCTATCTCGAACGCTTGCGCGGCGAAGGCGTGGGGCTGAAGCCGGGCATCGTCGAGCTGCTCGACTGGCTCGATGCGCGCGACGTGCCGAAGGCGGTGGCCACTTCGACGATGTGCGATCTGGCGATGGAAAAGCTCGGATTGGCCGGATTGCGCGGGCGCTTCGAGACGATCGTCTGCGGCGATCAGGTGCCCAGGACGAAGCCGGCGCCGGACGTGTATCTCGCCGCGGTGGACCGGCTCGGATTGGCGCCGGGTGCCTGCATCGCGCTCGAGGATTCGGACATCGGGTTGCGCGCCGCGCACGGGGCGGGGCTGGCGTGCATCGTGGTGCCGGACCTGCAGCCGCCGCGGGAGGAATACGCCGGGCTCGCACACAGCGTCGTGCCGAGCCTGGTGCAGGCGCAGTCGGTGATCGAGGAGTTGCTGGCGGCAGCGCGCTAGTCGGGGAGCCTCGATCATCCGGCGGCGAGCCGGTAACCGATCGCCGCTGCCGCGAGCGAGCCGAGCACGTGCAGGGCACTGTGCGCCAGCGCCCAGCCGAAGGCGCCGCGGGCGATCAGCCCGAAGGACTCGATCGAGAAGGTGGAGAAGGTCGTGAGCGCACCGAGGAAACCGGTGATGGCGAACAGCCGCCACTCGGGTGCCAGGTCGGGATTTCGGGCGAACCACGCGACGGCGATGCCGACGAGCAATCCGCCGACGACGTTGACGAGCAGCGTACCGAACGGCAGCGCGTGACGCTCCAGGTTCAGGGCGACGCCGAGCGCCCAGCGCAGCCACGCGCCGAGTGCGGCACCCAGGCCGACGGCGAGAAAGCCGGCAACGCTGAAATGCGGACCGATCAACGCCGGCGGGCCCGGCAGGCGTGCGCGTTGCTCACCAGCGTGCCGCTGCCTGGTCGTCGGCTTCCCGCGCGTCGACCCAGCGCTCGCCCTGCGCGGTGGCTTCCTTCTTCCAGAACGGCGCCCGCGTCTTCAGGTAGTCGATGATGAATTCGCAGGCGTCGAAGGCTTCGCCGCGATGCGCCGCCGTGACGACGACCAGCACGATGCGATCGCCGGGCTTCAGCGGCCCATGGCGATGGACGACGAGCGCATCGAAGACGTTCCAGCGGCTGCGCGCCTGCGCGCAGATTTCCTCGAGCGCCCGCTCGGTCATGCCGGGATAGTGCTCGAGCGTCATCGAGCCGACGCCCTCGCCTTCGTTGACGTCGCGCACGGTGCCGACGAAGGTGGCAATCGCGCCTACCTTGTGGTTGCGGGCGTGCAGCGCGTCGATTTCGGCGCCGACGTCGAAGTCGTGGGTCTGGACGCGCACGGTCATGTTGCCGATGCCTCCTTCTCAGCGCAACGACGAGCGGTCGCCGCGCACCGGTTCAAACGCCGGAGATCAGCACGTCGAGCGCCGCGACGATCTCGTGGCGTCGATGCGCAAGCGTGGCGACCGGCTCGCCGACGATGCGGCGCGCGATGCCGGTGATTTCGCCCGTTCGCATCACCACCGCGCGGCCGTCGATCTCGAAAACCGGCATCAGGCCGCCGACCGCAGGCCGCTTCACGTCGGCATCGCCCAAGGGCACGACGACCCGGGTGGCGAGCGACTCGAGCAGGTCGGACTGCACGTCGAGCAGGAAAGGAAAGCGCTCGCTCGACGAACGATCGAGGTTGCGATAGACGTGGAACTGGGCCACGGAACACACCCTAGAAGGCGCGCAGCGCGTCGCCGAAACAGCCGTGCCGCTCGATGTCTTCGTTGTAGGCCTCGATGGCGGCGCGGTTCTCGTCGAGCCAGCGTTCGCGGGCACAGCGCGTCACCTCGGCGACGAGCGCGGACTCGAGGGTCTGCGAGAGGTTCACGTTGAGCTCGCGCGCACGACGAAGGAGATCGGCGTTCACGGTGACGTTCGTCGGCCGCTTCGGCGCCGAGACATCGTACAGCACGCTGCGTTCGCGAACGACATGTTTCATGCGCATAAGCTACGCGCATGCGGAAGCGGCGTCAACCGCCGGTGACCGGGGGAAAGAACGCCACTTCGGCATCGGCGGGCAGCGGCGTGTCGGGCCGTGCCATCGCCTGGTTCACCGCGATGCGCACCGAGCGGTTGTCGTCGAGCGCCTCGGCCCAGGCGCCGCCGCGACCGCGCAGCCACGTGCGCAACTGCCCGGCGTCGACGACGTCGCCGGGAAGTTCGACTGCTTCGCGCCCGGTGCCGAGCGCTTCGCGCAACGCGGCGAAATAAAGGATCGTGATCCGCATCTCGATTCCACTTCAGTTCGACAGTGCCGCGAACGGCAGGTAACGGACGATGTCGCCTCGTGCGATCGCCTGCTGCGGCGGGTTGTCCACCAGGCCGTCGCCCCAGACCGTGGACGTCAGCACGCCCGAGCTCTGGTTCGCAAAGCGCTCGAGCCCGCCGCGCTCGTTGCGCCGGACCCGCAGGAATTCCCTGCGCCGGTCGGGCTTCGGCCAATCGAAATCGGCGCGCATCGGGATCGCGGGCGTCGTGAGGTCGCGCGCGCCCTGCAGGCGCAGCACGAACGGACGCACCATCAGCACGAAGGTGACGAAGCTCGACACCGGGTTGCCCGGCAGCCCGATGAAGTGCGCGGCGTCGTCGCTGCCCGGGGCTCGCCGCACGCGACCGTACGCGAGCGGCTTGCCCGGCTTCATCGCGATCTGCCACAGCCGCAACTCGCCTTCGGCCTGCACGGCGGGCTTGACGTGATCCTCGTCGCCCACCGAGACGCCGCCGGAGGTGACGATGAGGTCGTTCGCGGCCGCCGCGCGGCGCAGCGCATCGCGCGTTGCCGCAAGCGAGTCGGGGACGTTGCCCAGGTCGTGCACGACGCACCCGAGGCGACGCAGCAGCGGCACCAGCACGAAGCGGTTGCTGTTGTAGACCGCTCCGGGGCGCAACGGCTCGCCGGGCATCGCCAGTTCGTCGCCGGTGAAAAAGCAGGCGACGCGAACGCGCCGTCGCACCGGCAGGCGCGCAAGACCGACCGAGGCCGCCAGGCCCGTTGCCTGCGGCGAGAGCCGCGTTCCGGCCGGCAGGACGACGCTGTCCGCGACGATGTCTTCGCCGACGCGCCGGATCCACTGGCCGGGCTCGGGGCAACTCGTGAAGACGACGTGCTCGCCTTCGGCCCTTGCGTGCTCCTGCATCACGATCGCGTCGGCGCCGTGCGGGATGAGTCCGCCGGTGAAGATGCGGGCCGCCTCGCCCGCAGCCAGCGGGCGCCCGACGTGCCCGGCCGGGATGCGCTGCACGACCGGCAGGCGCACCGGCGCCTGCTCGCTCGCCGCCGACAGGTCGGCGCGACGCACGGCATAGCCGTCCATCTGCGTGTTGTCGTGCGGAGGAACGTTCAGCGTCGAGCGCAGGTCGACGGCGAGAACGCGCCCGTCGCAATCGAGCGTGTCGAGCGTCTCGCTCGCGGTGACGGGCGCCGCGTTGTCGAGCAGCGCCGCGAGCGCTTCATCGAACGGCTGCAATGCGGGTTTCATTCGTTCCTTCGAGATACGCGAGGATGAACTCGGCGATCGCGTCGGGGTCGTTCAGGTCCAGGCGCGGCAGCTGGGTCGCCACCGCGGCGTCGCTTGCGACGGCGACGATGTTCGGATCGACCGGATGCAGCGGCTCCTTGCCGAGCGACGGTCGATGCACCTCGAGCTTGGGGATCGCCGCGTGCTTGTAGCCTTCGACGAGCACGATGTCGCACGGCGAGAAGCGCTGCAGCTGTTCGTGCAGCGACGGTTCGGGCTCGTCGCGCAGTTCGTGCATCAGCACCCAGCGCTGGTCGGAGGTGATCAGCACCTCGGAGGCGCCCGCTTCGCGATGGCGCCAGGAGTCCTTGCCGGGCTTGTCGATGTCGAACAGGTGGTGTGCGTGCTTGACCAGCGACACGCGCAGTCCGCGCAGCACGAAGCGCGGGATCAGCTGCTCGATCAGCGTGGTCTTGCCCGAGCCCGAGTAACCGGCGAAACCGAAGACTTTCATGTCGGGATCGAGGATACCCGAGCCGACGCAGGCGTGTGCGCGACGCGGATGCCCGCGCCCGTCGCGCGCAGCGCCTTCAGCCGTCGGCGCGCCAGCGGCAATCCACGCTCGACGGCAGCGCCTCGGTGCGCTCGGCGATGTAGCGCTTCAGGCGCTCGACGTCGGCGGGCATGCGTTCGAAACGCTGCGGCAGCGACTCGATGCCCTCGTAGCCGGCCGGCCGCGGCGGCTCGGCGCCGATCGCCTCGCGGATCGTGTCGGCGAACTTCGCCGGTTGCGCCGTCTCGAGGCAGATCATCGTGACGCCCGGCTCGCGCCAGTCGCGCGCAACGCGCAGCCCGTCGGCCGTGTGCGGATCGACGACGACGCCGTAGCGCTCGTGCGTGGCGCGGATCGTCGCGACGCGATCGGCGTGCGTGCTGCTGCCCGACGCGAAACCGCAGGCCGCGAAGCGCTCGGCCTCGGCGCTGCCGGCGATGTCGAACTGGCCTTCGCGCTCGAGCGCCGACCACAACGCGCGCACGCGCGCGGGGTCGTGCGCGGCGAGATCGAAGACGAAGCGCTCGAAGTTCGACGCCTTCGAGATGTCCATCGACGGACTGCTCGTGTGGTGCGTTTCCGCCGCTGCACGCGGGCGATAGCGCCCGGTACGGACGAATTCGTCGAGCACGTCGTTCTCGTTGGTGGCAACGACCAGACGCGAGACGGGCAGTCCCATCTGTCGGGCGATGTGCCCGGCCAGGACGTTGCCGAAGTTCCCCGACGGTACGGCGAACGAGACGCGCTCGTCGTTCGCGCGCGTCGCGGCGAAGAAGCCCTTGAAGTAGTAGACGATCTGCGCGGCGACGCGCGCCCAGTTGATCGAGTTGACGCTGCCGATCGAATGCCGGCGCTTGAAGAGCAGGTCGTTGGAGACGGCCTTCACCAAATCCTGGCACTCGTCGAAGACGCCGTCGACGGCGATGTTGAAGACGTTGGCGTCGGCGAGCGAGTACATCTGCGCCGTCTGGAACGCGCTCATCCGGCCGTACGGCGAAAGCATGAACACCTGGATCGCGGCGCGTCCGCGCATCGCGTACTCGGCGGCGCTGCCGGTGTCGCCCGATGTGGCGCCGAGGATGTTCAGCTCGCGATTCTGCTCGCGCAGCACGTGCTCGAAGAGCGCGCCGAGCAGCTGCATCGCCACGTCCTTGAACGCGAGCGTGGGGCCGTTCGAGAGCTTCAGCAGCGCCAGGCCCGGCTCGAGCTCGACCAGCGGCGTGACGTCGTCGCTGCCGAAAACCTCGGCCGTGTAGGTTCGCCGGCAGATCGCGCGCAACTTCGCCGCCGGCAGGTCGTCGGCGTACAGACGCAGGATCTCGAAGGCGAGATCGGCGTACGGCAACGAGCGCCAGCGCGCGAGCGTGGCCGCGTCGACGCGCGGATAGTGCTCGGGCACGACGAGCCCGCCGTCGGGTGCCAGGCCGCCGAGCAGGATCTCGGTGAAGCGCGCCGGCGGCATGCCGCCTCGCGTGGACAGGTACTTCACTGCAGTTCTTCGAGCCGGATGCGCACGACGCGCGAAAGCACCGTGTCGAGCGCCTCGATGCGCTCGATGGCGACGACGATGCGCCGCTCGATCGTGCGGTGGGTGAGCAGGATGATGTCGGTCTGGTTCTCGCCCTCGGCGGGCTCGCGCTGCAGCGCCGCGTCGATCGAGATCTCGTTGTCGGCCAGGATGCGCGTGACGTCGGCGAGCACGCCGGGCCGGTCGGCCACCCGCAGGCGCAGGTAGTACGCGGTCTGCACGGCGTCGATCGGCAGCACCGGCAGGTCGGACAGCGACTCGGCCTGGAACGCGAGATGCGGCACGCGGTTGCCGGGGTCGGAAGTGAACATGCGCGCGACGTCGACGAGGTCGGCGACGACGGCGCTCGCCGTCGGCTCGGCGCCGGCGCCCTTGCCGTAGTACAGCGTGTGGCCGACCGCGTCGGCCTTGACCAGCACCGCGTTCATCGGGCCCTCGACGCTGGCGATCAGGCGTGACGCCGGGATCAGCGTGGGGTGCACGCGCAGCTCGAAACCGGCGGGGCGGCCGTCTTCGCCATCGCGCCGGCGCGCGATGCCCAGCAGCTTGATGCGATAGCCGAGCTGCTCCGCGTAGCGGATGTCGTCGGCCTGCAGCTGCGCGATGCCCTCGACGTGGCACTTGTCGAACTGCACGGGAACGCCGAAGGCGATCGCCGACAGGATCGTGATCTTGTGCGCGGCATCGATGCCCTCGACGTCGAAGGTGGGATCGGCCTCGGCGTAGCCGAGCCGCTGTGCCTCGGCGAGCACGACGTCGAAGGCGAGCCTGCGCTCGCGCATCTCGGAGAGGATGAAATTCGTCGTGCCGTTGATGATGCCGGCGATCCACTCGATGCGGTTCGCCGTGAGCCCCTCGCGCAGCGCCTTGATGATCGGCACGCCGCCGGCGACCGCCGCCTCGAAGGCGACCATCACGCCGCGGCGCGAAGCCGCGGCGAAGATCTCGTTGCCGTGCACGGCGAGCAGCGCCTTGTTCGCGGTGACGACGTGCTTGCCCTGCTCGATGGCCGACAGCACCAGTTCGCGCGCGATGCCGCAGCCGCCGATCAGTTCGACGACGACGTCGATTTCGGGGTTCGCGATGACGCGACGCGCGTCGGCGACGACGTCGACGCCCTCGCCGACGCGCTCGCGCGCCCGCGCGACGTCGAGGTCGGCGACCTGGACGATCTCGATGGGACGGCCGGCGCGGCGCCGGATCTCGTCCTGGTTGCGACGCAGGACGTCGAAGGTTCCGCCGCCCACCGTTCCGATGCCGAGCAGCCCGACGCGCACCGCGCCCAGCTTCTCGCCGCGCGGCGAAAGACCCGCCTGCACGCTTGCCGCTGCCTGGTCGCTCACGCTGCGATCCGGATGAGACCGTCCTTGCGGAACATTTCCTTGATGCCGCGCACCGCCTGGCGGATTCGCTGCTCGTTCTCGATCAGCGCGAAGCGAACGTGATCGTCGCCGTACTCGCCGAAGCCCACGCCCGGCGAGACCGCGACCTTCGCCTCGTCGAGCAGCTTCTTGGCGAACTCGAGCGAACCCATCGCACGGTACGGCTCCGGGATGCGCGCCCAGATGTACATCGACGCGCTGGGCACCTCGACCTCCCATCCGGCTTCGTGCAGCGCGCGCGCGAGCACGTTGCGGCGGGTCTGGTACTTCAGCCGCGCTTCCTCGACGCACTCCTGCGGGCCGTCGAGCGCGGCGATGGCGGCGACCTGGATCGGCGTGAAGGTGCCGTAATCGTGATAGCTCTTCATGCGCGCGAGCGCCGCGACGAGTTCGGCGTTGCCCACCATGAAGCCGATGCGCCAGCCGGCCATGTTGTAGCTCTTGCTCATCGTGAAGAACTCGACGGCGACTTCCATCGCGCCCGGAACCTGCATGATCGACGGCGCGCGATAGCCGTCGAAGACGATGTCGGCGTAGGCGAGGTCGTGCACGACGATGATGTCGTGCTCGCGCGCAAGCGCGACGACGCGCTCGAAGAACGCGAGATCGACGCACTTGGCGGTGGGATTGCTCGGAAAGCCGAGGATCATCATCTTCGGCTTCGGCGTGGTTTCGCGCACCGCGCGCTCGAGCTCCTCGAGGAAGTCGACGCCCGGGGTCATGCGCACCGGGCGCGTGTCGGCGCCGGCGATGACCGCGCCGTAGATGTGGATCGGGTAGCTCGGATTCGGCACCAGGACGGTGTCGCCGCGGTCGAGCGTGGCGAGTATCAGGTGCGCGATGCCCTCCTTCGAGCCGATGGTGACGATCGCCTCGGTGGAAGGGTCGATGTCGACGTCGTAGCGGCGCTTGTACCAGTCGGAGATGGCCTTGCGCAGGCGCGGAATGCCCTTGGAGATCGAATAGCCGTGCGTGTGCGGACGCTGCGACGCCTCCACCAGCTTGTCGATGATGTGCTGCGGCGCCGATCCGTCGGGATTGCCCATGCTCAGGTCGATGATGTCCTCGCCCCGATGGCGCGCGGCCATCTTGAGCTCGCCCGTGATATTGAAAACGTAGGGCGGCAGGCGCTGGATGCGAGAGAACTCGCGATGGGACATGGGTCGACTCCGTTGAGCCGGACAATGTAACATTTTCAGTCGTTTTGGAGCGTTTTCCGCGATGAAGCTGCACTCGGAAAGACCGACTCACGCCAACACGTTCACCGCCTACGGCGACGGCTGGTTCGACGTCAACGGCGTGCGCCACGAAGGCTCGGTGCTCGTCGTCCCGGAAGCTGCGGTCGTCGCGTGGGGAGTCGTCGACTTCGATTCGCTTTCGGAAGCCGACTTCGAGCGCCTGCTCGCGTTGCAGCCCGAGCTGGTGCTGTTCGGCACCGGCACCCGACAGCGCTTCCCGAACCCGCGGCTCACCGCACCGCTGGCGCGCCGGCAGATCGGGCTCGAGGTGATGGACAGCGGCGCCGCCTGCCGCACCTACAACATCCTCGCCGGCGAAGGCCGGCGGGCGCTCGCCGCGCTGCTGCCCATCGGCTGACGACGCCGGTTTCCGGCCGGCCGATCGCGTGTGATATGTTCGGTCGGCATCGACGCAGCGCGTCGGATCGTCCACAGCCGGGGTTTCGTTGAGCCTTCCGATCGGCAGTCCGATTCCCGCATTCCGCGCCGCCTGCACCGCAGGTGAAATCGACTCGGCGCAGTTGAAGGGACGCAAGCTCGTCCTGTACTTCTACCCGAAGGACAACACGCCGGGCTGCACGCGCCAGGCTGCCGACTTTCGCGACCGTCACGACGAATTCGTCGCAGCCGGCGCAGTCGTTCTCGGCGTCTCGCGCGACGGCCTGGAATCGCACGCGCGCTTCCGCTCGAAGCTGCAACTGCCCTTCGAACTCGTGTCCGACGCCGACGAGGCGCTGTGCCGCGCATTCGACGTGCTTCGCGAAAAGAACCTGTACGGCCGCAAGGTACGCGGCATCGAGCGCTCCACCTTCGTCGTCGATGCCGACGGAACGCTCGCCCGCGAATGGCGCGGCGTGCGCGTTCCGGAGCACGTCCGCGAAGTCCTCGAGTTCGTCCGCTCGCTCTGAGAAGCCCCACGAATGCCGCTACCGAAGCCACCGGGCAAGCCCGCCACCCTCCTCGATCTCGACGGCGCCGTGCAGGCGCGCGCGAAGCGTCGTCACGGCGAAGGCCGCGACACGCCGCCGGGCGCAGCCGATGCGCCCGGCGAAGAACGGACAGCCGCGCGCGCCGTGTCGATGCGCGGCCAGGAGGAGCAGGCCGACGAGGCACAGGCCGCGAAAGAGCGGGCTGGCCGCCGGCGACCGCCCGCGCAACTGGCTGCAGTGCTGAAGGCGACGCCGGCGCCGACAACGAAGTCGACGACCCCGCCGCCGGCAGCCAGGACCCCCTCGGCGTCGCCCCCGCCGGCGAAGACACCGCCGGCGCGCACGGCGCAGACGCGGCCGCAGGCGCCGGCCGCGGCGCCGGTCGCCGACGCGCCGGCCGCCCGGCAGGCGCCGGATTCGGCGCGCCAGGCCGAG
>JACDJA010000597.1_pt1 | contig 39657 bp, 36 predicted proteins | sample 7449241 | NCBI WGS metagenome assembly JACDJA01 (sample SAMN14253289, study PRJNA609438) | sludge metagenome | isolation source: initial anaerobic sludge | collected 2018-12-20 | reverse complement strand
TCGATCTTCTTGCGGTGATGCTCGTCGGCGAACAGGTCGGTCTTGATGGCGGTGCGTGGTTTCATCGGTGCAGGCTGCGGGGTTCAGGACGTCGTAATTTTACCAAGGGCGGGCGAGGCGGAGGTTTTTCGAGGCGCCCTGATGTCGTTTAGCGTTGAAAATTTTCTTAAAGCGGCACTCATACAGACCAATGGTTCTCAATATAAAAGAGACTTCAAATCATGTGTAGCGAGCGGAGTGAAGTCTGGAAAGTGCTTCCCATCTGAGCTGAAAACACACGATTTGTTCGAGTTGGCTGTCAAGGCCAATCTTCATCTTGAGGACGGTGAAGAGGATCTTCTTAGGCGCTTATCGAGGTGTGCTGAGTGGGCTGGCCGCTATCCATCGCCTTTGCGTTATGAAGAGATGTCTGGAGCCGAGCAATTTGCTGATGGAAAAGAATATTCCTTGCGCTGGTTTGGTGGGCGTGATGTGGAGAAGTTGAATCAGTTCATCCCATCACTTCCTCCTCGGCTCAGCCTGCACACTAGGCACTGGGAAGGAAAAACCGAATGAGCATCATGCAGCAATCAAGCAAGGCCCAGGATAGAACTCTGGGTGTATGGTTTCAGCACATACAACAAGGTATGGTCAAACTTCCGCGCTTCCAGCGTTTTGAAGCGTGGGATCGTGGGCGCATTACCAGTTTCCTCAACACCATTATCAATAACCTGCCAGTGGGTGTAACACTGGCTCTTGAAGTGGCCGGGCTGGAAAAATTCGAGTCACGCTACATCGCTAGTGCTGACCCGGCTACGCCTGGCACGGTGACCCAGCACCTCTTGGACGGCCAACAACGGCTCACTGCTTTCTGGCGTTCGCTACACAACAACTACGAGTGGGAAACGTTTTTCGTATATCTGCCGCAGTTTGATCGGGGGGAGAGCAAATCGGGCTCGGAGGTGGAGATTCGCTGCATTCCACGCTGGGTCAACAAGCATCAGTTGCGGATGCCGCGCTGGGCCGAGGAGCCCGCCAAGTGCTTGGAGCGTGGCTTGGTTCCGGTGTCGCTGCTTCGACCGGGTGACCTCTCGAAGTCTATTGAACAGTGGCTGGATGAGGCCGCCAAGCCATTGAAGCCACTGCCTACTGAAGACGATGCTTTTACCAAGCTCGAAAAGTTCGGCGAATTCAAGAAAGGGTTGCTCGGGGAGATCACCACGCTGCGCGAGCGGGTGACGCACTTCAATCTGCCCTACCTGTCGTTGCCAGCCGATACCAGCAAGGATGTGGCATTACAGGTTTTCATCAACATGAACACCAATAGCAAGCCACTTTCTCTGTACGACATCATCGTGGCAGAAGTGGAAAGCGTGGCCGAGAAGTCCCTCCACGCGCTTGAAGCCAGCCTGACGGACAAGTGCCCGACGGCCGGGCGTTATGGCAATGTGTCCGATCTCATCTTGTCCACCTCTGCGTTGCTGCAGGAAAAGCTGCCCAACACGCGCGGCATGATCGAGATGGACAAGAAGCAACTGCTGGCCAACTGGCCGAAGCTGGAGCGTGGGCTTGAGCGAATGGCGTCTTTCTTGGACAGCCAGCGTGTGTTCGACGAAGCTCGGTTGCCCACAAATGCGGTTCTGGCAGTCATTGCTGCTGCTTATGAGCTGATCCCGGATCACGGTGATTTCCTAGCCAAAGCGGAGAAGCTGCTGCGTCGCTATCTCTGGTCGGCATTCTTTACTGACCGCTATGAGAATACAGCAGCATCTCGTGCATTTGCCGACTTCAAGGCCATCAAGGCACTGCTGAAAAATCCCGGTTTTACCAGTGCCGATTTGGCGACGGTTCCTGCCCTGAATCGCTCGGAATTCCCGCTGGCAGATGTGGACTCATTGATGGCTGCCGGCTGGCCAAAGGCGGCGGGTATAGAAGCTCGCGCGATCTTGGCGGTAACGACATATCTTGGGGCAATCGACTTCGCAGACCACAAGACGGCAACCTACGACAGCATTCAGAAGCGCGAGTACCACCATGTATTTCCAGATGCATTGCTCTCGGAGGCTGAAATCCCAAGTTACCTGGCGCTGAACTGCGCGCTCATTACTTGGAAGACCAATCGGATGATCGGCCGCAAAGACCCGCTGGGCTATTTGCAAGAGCGTGTTCAGTGGGCCGATGAAAACGTCGTTCGAGAGCGTTTGAAGTCTCATCTGATTTCATTCGACTTGCTTTCCAAGGCGCATTACGCAGGAATGGAAGGTGCTGCGTTCAAGCAAAAACTGGCCGCTGACTTCAACGAGTTCTTGCGTGATCGCGCCAACCTGGTTGTTGCAGCGATGACGTCTCTCACCGAGGGAAGCAGTCCCGCGCTTGAGACGTTGTGGTCCACGCACCTGGCCAATAACAAAGATAGCGCGGAGGCTGCCGTATGAGCATCTCTGAATTCATCCGGGAAAGCGTGCGGCGGCCGCGTTTGAAGCAGTCTGTACCGAAGAAGGCGCGCAAGAAGAAGGGAGAGGCCTGATGGCGACCGTTCACTACCATCTGGGCGCGTTTCCTCCCGTCGAACTGGATTGGCCGCAGCTGATCCCGCTGCTGGGGCCTGCCTCGGCGGCCGTGGCGCGCTACGACGGTACGCTGGCGGCCATCCCCAATGCTGCGGTGCTGCTGTCGCCCCTGACCACGCAAGAAGCGGTGCTGTCTTCGCGCATCGAAGGCACCCAGGCCACCATGGGCGAGGTGCTGGAGTTCGAGGCCGAAGGCGGTGCGCCCGAGTTGAGCGAGGCACGGCGCAACGATATTCATGAGGTGCTCAACTACCGCGCCGCGATGCGCATGGCGGAAAAAATGCTGGCGACGGTGCCGCTGTCGCAGCGGGTTGTGCGTGAATCGCACAAGGTGCTGCTCGATGGCGTGCGCGGCCAGGGCAAATCACCCGGCGAGTACCGGCGCATTCCCAACTGGATTGGCCCGGCGGGTTGCAAGGTAGAGCAGGCGCGCTTTGTGCCGATTGGCGCGGACAAGCTGCCTGATGCCATGAGCGCCTGGGAGCGCTATCTGCACATCGATGCGCCCGACCGGCTGGTGCAACTGGCTATCGTGCATGCGGAGTTCGAGGCGTTGCATCCGTTTCTGGACGGTAATGGCCGTCTGGGCCGCATGCTGGTGCCGCTGTTTCTGTGGCAAAACGCGGTCATTGCGCGGCCGATGTTTTACCTGAGCGCCTTTCTGGAGGCGCACCGCGACGAGTATTACGAGCGCCTGTTGGCGGTGTCGCGCGATGGCGATTGGACGGGCTGGTGCCGCTTCTTTCTGCAGGCCATTAAGACCCAGGCCGAAGAGAACCAGCACAAGGCCGCTGACATTCTGGCGCTGTATGAGCGCATGAAGCGGGAACTGGCTGATTTGACGCGCTCGCAGTACGCCATCCACGCCCTGGACTGGATCTTTGAGCGGCCCATCTTCAAGAGTTCGGACTTTGTGGCCAGCAGCGGCATTCCTGAGCCTACCGCCAAGCGCATGCTGCCTGCCCTGCGCGACGCCGGTGTGCTGCGGGCGCTGGTAGAGGCCAGCGGCCGACGGGCGGCCACGCTGTGCTTCCCAGCGCTGCTCAACATTGCCGAAGGACGGGATGCGTTTTGATGCGCACGGGTGCGATACAAGCGCTTTTGTTGCGCATGAAGCGGCTATTTGTGCGCCGCAAAACAATAGAGGTGAATCCATGATCCACAAACACGAGCGCTTGGGGGCAGGCGTATGAGTATTGCCGAGTTCATTCGCGAGAGCGTACTGCGGCCGCGCCTGAAGCAAGCGGGCTGCCTGGTGGTATACGACGCAGACTGCCGCTACCGCGAACAATGCTTCGACCTGGCGGGCGACCAGCTTCGGGTAGTGGATGCATCGATCAGCAGCATCGAAAGCCGTGAGGCGGCCCTGCTGGCACTTCGCGAAGTGGGCAAGGCTGCGCTGGAAGCTGTGTTGATCTATGTGCCCACCCAGCGCCCGGAAACCGATGAACAGAAGCAGGCTGATCCATTCGCCCTGTACGCAGAATGCGGCGCGGTGTTCCCACAAGACGATGGCGACGAATACCTGAGCCTGTGCCTGCGTGCGAGGCCGGATCACGCCACCGAAATTCGCCAGGTGTTCGCCACGTCTCCCTCTGGGCCGACCTTCGCGGTGATCGACGCCATCGGCGGTGGCGTCAGCTGGCCCCAGTTGCGCGCCACGCTGCGGGTGGAGTCTGGCCGCGAGATTCTGGCGGCGCTGCTGGCCCCCAGCGCCAGCCAGACCGAAGCGCTCAAGGGGCAGGAAGGCTGGGTGCAGGAAGCGCGCGATTTTCTCCGTGCCACCTTGGGGCTCTCCGTGAAGACGCGCGGCAAGACCTGGTCCGCGCTGGCGGACGAGCTGTGGCGTTATGTGCTGTTTTCCGAGTTCGTCTTTGATTTGCCCACGGCCTTGCCGGATGCCCTGAATGGTGTGCCGCACGCGCCGCCCGAGGCCAAGCCTATCGTCGAAGGTGTGTGCGAGCAGTTGCGCAATGATCCTAAAGCGCGTGCGGCCTATATCGACCGCGCAGAAGCCATAGAGAAAGAACTCAATCTGGTCGAACTCTGTGCTTCGCTGGAAGACCTGGGCGAGCGCGATACCTTCCCCTTCGAGGAACGAACCTTCCTGCGCGCGGCCATCAAAGGCATCGTCACGGACGACACCGATGCCACGCGCCGCGTGTTGACCCGCCACAAAGGCTCGGTCTGGCTGGGCATGGGCGAGAGCCAGGCGCAGTGGGAACTGGTGCGCTCGGGGCTGAGCCTGGTTGAAGCCTGCGACGACTTCGAGCGCCAGCTGCCGGACCACGCTCGCTCCCAGGCCGAGCTGATCGACTTCTATCTGAACAGTCTGCGCGAGGCGGATCGCCTGCAGCGCGAGTTTGAGCAGGCCGCAGGTGATTTTCTCGATCAGCATGGGCTGATGCACGAGGTCATCAACCAGGCGCGTGCTCGCTATCGCCGCCTGGCGGAAAAGGTGCAAGGCCTCTTCGTCAAGCATATTGAGACGGCAGGCTGGCCGCCTGCTGGTCGACTGGCCAACGCCGATGTTTTTGATCGCCTGGTGGCTGACCGCCTCAAGGAGCGTGGCCGCAAGGTGGCGTATTTGATGGTGGACGCCCTGCGCTACGAATTGGGCGTGGCGCTTGAAAAGCTGCTGACTGAGGACGGCCTTGTTGAATTGCAGGTGGCCTATGCACAGTTGCCCACCATCACCTTGGTCGGCATGGCCAGCTTGCTGCCCAATGCTCGCACAGGGCTGACCCTGGCGCTAGAGAACGATTCCCTGGTGCCCAAGCTGGACGGTGAATCCGTGGGGAACGTGGCACAGCGCATGGGTGTGCTGGCCAAGCGCTATGGCGATCGCTTCGAGGAAATGCCGCTGAGTGACTTTGTTCGCGGCAAGCCGAAGATCGCCGAGACCGTCGATCTGCTGGTGCTGCGTTCTACAGAAATCGACAGTCAACTGGAAAACAACCCCGAGACCACCTTGGGACTGATCCCCGGCACCTTGAAGCTCATTCGCGTGGCACTGCATAAGCTGCGTGGCATGGGGTTCAAAGAGGCGGTCATCGTGACCGATCACGGTTTCTTCCTGAATGCCCAGGCGGAAGCCGGCGATGTGTGCGTGAAACCGCAGGGGAAATGGCTGAATGCCCATGACCGCATGATGCTGGGCAACGGCACGGCGGACAGCCATAGCCTGATCGTTGGCGCTGACAAGGTCGGTATTCGCGGCGATTTTGCGCAAGTGGCGCTGCCGCGCAGCATGGCGCCGTACCGCTCTGGCCATCTTTACTTTCATGGCGGGGCGTCGCTGGCGGAGGCGGTTGTTCCGGTGCTGGTCGCCCGTCTGGATAGCGGAGCCAATGCGCAGCCGCGCAAGGTTCTGGTGGAGCTGAGCTACAAGAACGGCGCCAAGCGCATCACCACCTTCCTGCCCGTGATCGAGGTGACCCTGGTCTCCGATGACATGTTCACGCAGGACATGAGCGTGGAAATCTTGCTTGAGGCCCAGGACAGCAAAGGCAATGTGGTGGGAGAGCCGCGCCCCGGTGGTGAGGTGAATCCCGCGACGAGAACCCTGACCTTGATGCCGAACCAGCGTAAGCAGATTGCATTGCGGATGGATGAGGCATTCAGGGGCAAGTTCAAGGTCGTGGCGCTGAACCCAACGACCTTGGCGGCCTACAGCAATCTGGCGCTTGAAACCGACTACACGGAATGAGCCCTATGGACGAACTCGACCAAAAACTGAACGCCACATTCGACGGCAAGGTACTTCGTAAGGACCTGCTGCATCGGATTAAAAAGGGCACCAACGTCCCGACGTTCGTCCTGGAGTTTCTGCTCGCCAAATATTGCGCCAGCAATGACCAGGCAGAGATGGATGCGGGCATGGAGGCCGTGCTGTCGTCGCTGCAGGAAAACTATGTGCGGCCGGACGAAGCGAATGCGGCTCAGTCCAAGGTCGCCACCAAGGGTAAGCACCGCTTCATCGACAAAGTTCACGTTCGCTACGTCGAGAAAGAAAAGCGCCACTGGGCATCGCTGGAAAACTTCAACTCGCAACGCATCGCCATTGCCGAGAAGTTCTACCGGGATAACGATCGTCTGCTGGAAGGCGGAATTTGGGCCGAAGTCACCCTGGCGCACAACGACATTGATGAAGACGACTATGCGTTCTCCATTGAGGACTTGCGACCGATCCAACTGACGCGATTCGATTTTGAACGCTACGCAGAAGGCCGATCAGCCTTCACGCGTGATGAGTGGATCGCTGCGGTATTGCGCTCAGTAGGCCTGGAGCCAAGCAAGCTGTCGAAGCGCGTGCAGATGCACTTCATCGCGAGGTTGGCCGCTTTGGTGGAGCCCAACTACAACTACATCGAGCTGGGGCCACGCGGCACAGGTAAATCCTATTTCTTCAGTGAGTTCTCACCCTATGCCACCTTGATCTCGGGCGGCCAGGCGACCAAGGCAACGCTGTTCTACAACAACGCGCGCCGCAAGGTGGGTTTGGTAGGGTTTTGGGACACGGTCGCCTTTGACGAAGTCGGCGGAATCAAGGTGCGCGACCCGGACACCATCCAGATCATGAAGGACTTCATGGCCAACGGGCGCTTCTCGCGCGGCGCAGAAGTCATTGCCGATGCCAGCCTGAGTTTTGTCGGCAATATCGACGTGTCTGTGCAGCAGGTGGTCAATTCCAACGAACACGACCTGTTTCAGCCCTTGCCGCCGGAACTCGACCTGGCGGTGATGGATCGCTTCGCCGCGTATATCCCAGGTTGGGAGATGCCCAAGAACAGCAGCGAGTTCCTGACCAGCAACTACGGCTTCATCACCGACTACCTGGCGGAAGCCTTCCACTACCAGTTCAAGCACACGAACCGGTATGAGGAGGTCAGCAAGCGCATTCGCCTCGGCAAGGCCATCGAGGGGCGCGACGAAAAAGGCATCAAAAAGACCGTCTGTGCGTTCTTGAAGGTGCTCCACCCCAACGGCCCACCAACCGACGAAGAGTTCGAGGAATACGTGGCCTACGCGACGGAATGCCGCCGCCGCGTCAAGGAGCAGATGAACAAGCGCAAACCGGATGACGAGTTCGCGCGCATCAATTTGTCGTATTTCAAAGCCAGCGGCGAGGAAGTGGTGGTGTTCTGCCCAGAGTCGAAGAATGCGCCGGCAACGCAAGAGCCTGCGCGCCGTCGTTTGAACCAGGGAGGTGAACAGTCCAGGGAAACAGTCGAAACGATTGAAGTGCAGCCAGTCGTGCAACCCGCGCCTATCGTTGCGACAGAACCTTCGGTCGCCCCGTCGCCGATTGCGCCAACACCAGCGGTGCTTGCGCCGCCCGCACCGGAGCTCAAAGAGCAGCACTTCACCATCCTCTATGGCGACACGGGTTACAGCTATGAGTCGATCCTCGGCCCTTATCTGCAAGGTGCGAAGGCCGTCGTCATCGAAGACCCGTACATCCGGCTGCAGCATCAGATTCAGAACTTCGTGCGCTTCTGCGAGACAGTGCTAAAGGCTGGTACGGTGAAGAAGATCAGCCTGATCACCGGCTATGACGACAAGACTCAGTTGGCCGACATCGCCGAAAAACTCGATGAGCTGAAGCAAAGCCTGCTGGAGTTGGATGTCGAACTGGAGGTGAAGCTCAATCCGAACATCCATGACCGCGAGATCCGTCTGGACAATGGCTGGGTCATCAAGATCGGACGAGGACTGGATTTTTACCAGAAGCCTGGAGGCTGGTTCGAGGTGGGAGCGAATGATCTCAGCTTGCGAAAGTGCCTGGAGACCAAGGTCGATATTTTTCGGGTTTAGAACCTGCCCGGCTTTTTTCACCGGGCATTAGCCAACTGGAAGCCCAATAGCCTTCAGGTATGGGTTGTTTGGCGGCACCTCACCGAAGACTAGTTGTGGCTCGACAAGCAGATAGCCATGTAGCTTCCGTGATTTTCTGGGGCCTGTGACTTCGCACGTCCAGATGTTCAGACCACTCGGCTGTTTGCGATGCAATAGCAACCGCTCGAAGCGCTTCTGCACCCACTGCCAATCCTGCAGGTTCTCCTGCTTGGCCAGTTTGCCTACCTGCGGGTGTTCCTGGGCATAGCGCTGGAATACACCAGGGCTGACCAGGTAGGCGGTGTCGCTCACGGTATGCACCAGCGCTTTCGCATCGTTGATGACGAGCCGCCGCGTGGCGATGCCCTGTTTCAGCCACGCCATGAAGTGCTCGCCGGATGGATGTGTTGTCGAGGGTGTGGAAACCGACCGCGAAGGCGCAGCGGCGGCCAAGGTCGGTAGGGGCGTATCGGAAAGAACGATGGGTGTTTCGTCCGGGGCGGTTTCCACATCTTGATCGGTGGTTGGCGAATTTCCCGTTCCCGCCATCGCCAGTATGTCCTCCATGACGTCGGGGCTGGCCGGGGCCTTGGATGGAGGGGCCGATGCGATGCCACTACCTTCCGCTGGCGGAGCGTTTTGGTTCTCCAAAGCGGACGTCGCGCCGTCCGCAGAAAGGATGGCCGCTACCTCGGCATCTTCACCTGCGGGGGGCGTGTCGATCGTCACCGTCCCGGCAAAGAGCACCGGTCGCTCACCAGATTCCCAGATCAGCGCGGGTGCCAGCCGTAGCAACGTAAACGAGTGGATCCAGCCGGTGGAACTGGTCACGGTAGCACGCCAGATCGCCTTGCCGTCTGCTGTGGGCTGCAACATGCCGTGATCCTGCAGCACGTTGAACACGGCGGTGTTGTTCGCAGGAATACCGTCAATGCCCTGGGATAGCAGATGCGCCCGAAGCTTGTCCGAGACCGTCTTGCTGACCAGCCACAAACCATCCTCGGTGAGCCAGCCATCGGAGGCTTCGGGCTGGTTCAGCTTCAACTCCTCCTTGAGCAGGTAACGCAGTCCGTCGAGCAGCTTGCGTTGCAGCGCGTGCTTGGGCGCGGCCATGGCGCGTGTGGGGTCGCCGCCCAGTTCCTGGGCCACGGAAGCACGGTCGGCCTGCACCACCAATTCGCCCAGCACCCCGGCGTGCTCGTACTGCCCGGCCAGAACGTAGAGCAGTGACGCCCACAGCGACGGATAGCAGCTGAGCCAGTCCAGGACTTCGAGGTCAAGCAGTTGCCGGTAGAGCAAGCCTGTCGCGGCGCTGTGGAGCCGGTACTCGCGATCGTCACGATAGCGGAAGCGGTATGGCTGGTGCAGCGGGCCGTGCCACGGGTGCCAAGTGCTGCCGTCGGCCTGTTCGACGTGCAGATCGACGGCGATCTTGCCGATGTCGTGCAGCAGTGCGGCATAGGCGACGGCAGCAGTCCACGCCTCGGCTTGCGCGGCCTGATCCTCGGGGTTGGCGCCGATGGGCAGCAAATGGGACTGCCGCAGCTTCAGGCTGTAGGCGACGATTTCCAGGCCGTGGTCAAGCATGCCGCCTGGGTAAGCGTGGTGATGCGCCTCGGATGCAGGGAAAGCCTGAACCAACTCGGCATAACGTTCCAGCGGCGCGCGGTACAGCGCGGCGAACTGCTTGCGCGAGAGCGAGGTGCGCTGCCAGATGTGTTCCAGCAGCTTCTGCCGGCGCGGTGTCGCCAGCAGCGATGCGGCCGATTCCGGCCAGATCAGCCCTTTCGGGAGGTCGGTGGTGGGTGCTGGCGATGGAGCGGCAGCGACCGAGGTCCGTTTTCGCTGGAACAGAGAGAGCATGTGGGTGTCCTGGTGGCGGGCCAAGCGGGAGGCTTTTTCGCCTTTTCGGGTAGGGCCTTTCCCCTTGCACCCATTCCCTTGCTCCATTTGACCTTTTGGCCTTTAGAAGCCTTTGGATATAGAGCGGTGAGCATTGGTCGTCCACCGTCAATGCGGGTGTGGCGGGGCCGGATTGATGCGGGAAGGCTGGCTGTTCCCACCCTACGATGAGGTTCATTGTTGGATGCTGGAGAACCCTGGTGAGACCTCTCATTGACGAGGTAAGGATATTTCCTTACAATGCAGGCATTGCGATCAGGAGAGCCGCCATGCCTGCCATTCACGAAGTTGCCACGCTGACCTCCAAAGGCCAGATCACGCTGCCCAAGTCCATCCGACAGGCGCTTGGCGCCGATACCGGCAGCAAGCTCGCGTTCGAGCTTCGTGGCAGTGAGGTCGTCGTGACCCGCGCCGATGCCGAGCACGAGGACCCTGCCATTGCCGCGTTCCTGACCCTGCTGGCCCGCGACATTGAAGCGGGCCGGAATGTGCGCGGCCTGCCCGAGGATCTGGCTCGCACAATGCTGGAGCACGCGGGACACAAGGTGGACCTGGGCGATGATTTCGATGAGGACGTGGAAATCTGATGCAACAGCATGGCTGGACACTGCTGTTCCACGACAACCTGATCGAGCAGATGATGAAGCTGTGCGCGGCTGTGCTGCGCGCCCAAGACAACGACCCGGAAGGGTTCGGATCGAACGCCAACGTCAAGTTCTTCCGGGCCTTGACCCAGTTGATACAAGACGTGGTGCCGAGTGATCCGGCGCGCGACGAGTACCGTCAAGGCAACACCATGGGGCCGGCCTATCGCCATTGGCGGCGAGCCAAGCTCGGAAGGCGATACCGGCTGTTCTTCCGCTACGACTCGAAGGCGAAGGTCATCGTGTACGCATGGGTCAACGATGAACAGACCCTGCGGTCTTCGGGAAGCAAATCGGACCCGTATGCCGTGTTCGAGAAGATGCTCGGGCGCGGGAACCCGCCGGACGAATGGAGCGCATTGGTACAGGCAAGCAAGCAGGATTGGAGCAAACTGGAGTAGCGATCTCACATGTAGCAGGTGACGACCATGAACACGACGACCCGCATCAGCACCGCAGAACGCCTCGGCCGCAGCTTTGGCCGTCGATGGCGCGCCTATGCGCGTGGCGAACGGCGGGCGTCGAACTGGTTGGTATCCGAGGGCGTGCCGGTAGCTGGTGCCACCGTGCTGTTGTGGGTGGTCAAGCTGGCCGTGCTCGGTGTACTGCTCTATTCCGCGTTCTGGCTGGCACTGCTGTTGGTTTGTGTCGTGGCTGTGGGATGGGCAGCAAATCAGAGCCATTCAGACGAAGAGTTCCATTTGCAGTTTCCTACCACCTTGGAAGAACTTCGAGAGACACCGGGTTATGACCCGAATCTCTACAACGACACATCTCATGAGATGTACAAGGATGATGACTGACACTCGGCTTGAGCGTGCGTCACTTCAACTTCCTTGACATCGCGCCAGCTCCTTTTCCACCGGCAGCGCCTGCGTCCCTCGTGCCTGCTGAGAAACTGTTTGCGATCGTTCCAGCGCGGATTCCGGCCCAGGTCAGTGCACCGATCCAAAAGGTGGGCAGCACGATGAACATCGTCCCCATAACGAAGTTCAACAACAGGTCGCCGAAGGCGTTGTTCAGCCCTACCAGCGGGTCGAAGTTGCTGTGTGGCCGGTTCCAGCCGAAGCCCCACCCATAGAGCGCATCGAGGATGGTGCTGTCGATCCAGCGCGCAAGCTGGAACCAGAAATCGACGAAGAACAGCGCGAACTGCACGACGCTCACGGTGACGACGGTCTTCAGGTCGTAGGTGCCCACGACCAGCACCAGCGGGATGCAGATGACCAGCGCCATCTTGAGCAAGGCGAGCACCATCGGCAGCGCCTGACGCACCACGTCCATGGCGGGAAACGCGGCAATCGCGCCGACAGCCATCCCGACGTCGCCCGTGGCCCGCGTCACGATGTTCGGCAGGGTCTTGTCGATCTGGCCGCCGTAGTCCGTATAGACGCTGCCCTGGTTCAGTTTCTGCTGCCGTGGCGAGGCGATGGTGCGAATCACCGAGTCGTCCACATCGGCTCGGCTCAGGAAGCCGGCCCAGCCCGCCAAGCGATTCAGCAGGCTTGGGTCCACCTGCCTCAGCAGGCGTGCCCGCAGGCCATTGCTGCCATCGGCCCACCACTGCCTGCAGGACGGATAGCCGCCACCGCTGGCCACCTGCGCAAGCCCAGCATCACGGTTGCTGTCGTAAGGCCAGTCATCGCGTGGTGTGCTGGAGCGGTAGGTGTCGTAGTAGCCGCCCGTGTCAGTGAAGAAGCGCGAGCCGATCCAGGTCACGTCGTGCATCTGCGCCTCATCGAGGTTCGGGCGCTGCATGAAGAGTTTGGCGCGCGCCGGTCCGTAGCAGTCGCGCGAGAAATCCGCCACTTCCTGAGCCAGCACCGGGTTGTCGATGCGGGTCGCGTCGATCTCCATGCGCATCTGCCGCAAGTCGGTGCCGCAGGGAATCGCCGCCACAGAGGCACCGGTCACTGCTCGCGAGAGTGTGTGCATAAAGGCCCACCAGACGGGCACCTTCGCCGACTGGTTGTTGATAGTGCTGAAGGACTGCGACCAGCCGGTATCGGTGGGCTGCGGCACGCTGACCTGGCATTGGGCCGAGCGCGAGCTGTCGTAGCGGATGGTGTTGAGATCCACGTCGATGAATGGGATGCCGGCGAACATCACCACCACGATGGCGACGAAGACCCGGTTCTCGATGCGCGCAGCCGAGAGCACGCCCTTGTTGCCTTCGTCGGCGCCTTCCGCGCGGGCCTTCAGCCACTCCTGCACGATGATGGCAATGAAAGGCAACGCGAATACACCGCTCGCCACCAGCACGGCCCAGATGCCGTTATGGACGATCCACGACACCAGCGTCAGGTAGTACTCCAAGTAGTCGGTGGTGAAAAGCGTCATGACCCCGATCTCCCCTCAAGCGGCCTGCAGCAACAGGCTGGCTTCCAGCGCCACAATGGCGGCGACGCCAGCGATCTCGCTGCGCAGCAGTCGCCGCCGCGCCTGCCGATCCGCCCCGCGTTGGGCCTCACGCGCCAGCAGCCGGCGACGCATCCAGACCCAGCCGTAGGCGGTTGCGCCATACAGGCACAGCCGCCACACCAGGAAGTAGCCCGCCGTGGCCGTCAGCCAGCGCTCCCAGTTGTCAATGCTGCCGACGAGAAAAATGCCGACGATGTTGGCGCCCACGGCAGCGGCGACGAGCACCACCGTCCACGGCAATGCCTTCGCCGCGCGCCGATTCAGCAGCCAGCGCGGGCGCAGCCAACTGGCGCGCGTCGGGTTCATGGGTTGCCTCCCGGATTGCCCTTCTGGAGCCGGTCAAGGCGGTCGGGAATGGGATCGCCTTCGTAGATGCCACGCGAGCCAGCCGCGCGCGTGCCGTGGCGCTGGATGATGGCCATGGGGGAGTTGTTCGCCAGCTCGCGGCGCAGCTCCAGCTCGGTCTTGAGGTTGCGGATTTCCTGGTCGAGCGTGTCGCTCTCGTGGTTCACGGCCTCGACCGCCAACTGGTTCGCCGCGACGTTGGGCTCCTTCTTGCCGGTCAGCAGGGTGCGCTGGAGCAGCAATGCCTTCTCCAGCACCGACGCCAGCGCGACCTCCGAGGCCAGGCGCCGCGCCAGCAGGTCTTGATCCGGCTCGTCGCGCAGCGCCTCGATGACGCCGCGTGTGATGGGCAGCGAGGTGCTGCCAGCCGCACGCAGGTTCTCGAAGGTGGTGTTGCGCGTTCCCGAGACCAGTTCCTGCAAGGCTTCCAGCTTTGCCTCGTACTCCTCCTGGATCAGCGGCGTCAGCCCGACGCCGGGCACCGTTTCGGTCTTGGTGCAGGCATCGCAAGTGCGCTGCACCTGTTCGCCGAGAACCCGTGTGGCCCATTCGGTCGCCTGCTGTGGCGAGGTCCAGGTCTGGCAAGACAGACTCGCGCAACTGGCGGCAGCGATGGACGATGTGTCGGTCACGCTGCGGCCGTTGACCAGGTTGTAGCCTGCGCGGGTGACGTCGCCGACCACGCGGATGGCCGACTGGCCTGCGCCGCCCGCATTGCTACCACCCACCCAAGGCACGCCGTCGTTGCCGCGGCGCGTCTCCGCCTGTTCGATCGCCGACACGGCATCCGTGCTCGACACCGCATCGCGCAGTGCCATGCCTTCGGCGACCTGGCTCCAGCCGAGCTGTCCGCCCGCCGTGTCGGCCATCTTCTCGGCCATGGCGCGGCAGGTCAGCTTGGAACGGTCGAAATCCAGCCGCGCCTGCAGCACGCCGTTGGTCAGCAGGTTGTACAGCCCCGGATCGGCACGCTGGATGATTAACGCAGGTAGCGATGCCACCGCGCTGGTGGCGCTCTGGATCACGTTGCTCATGATCTGCTGAAAGCCGTTGGTGACGCCGTTGAGCTGGTTGCGCAGCGTGGTCTGGATGCTCATGTCTCCGCAGATCAGGTTGCTGTTCCAACCCACGCCGACGCCGATCGAGCGCATGCCGGCCGCACGGCCCATGGACACCGCGCTGCCGCCGCCAATCGAATACATCACCTCGTCGCCGATGACGGAGCCGCCGGTCTGAAAGCCGGTCTGCGCCCACGCCAGACCGCCGCCAAGAACGAGCGCGCCAGCCAGCACCCCGGTCAATACCCGAGCCAATACCATGGGGCGCAGCAGGCGGCGTGCCTTTGGGGAGAGGTTCATCAGTTCAGGACGCTTCATCGCCGTACCCTCATTGGAAATCGACGCTGCCGAGGAACATTTGCCCCCGGCGTTCGCAGCACGCATAGGGACGCCACAGCGCCCAGGCGTAGTCGCCTTGCTGCGCCTGGGTCAGGAAGCCGCTGCGCGGGAACACCGTGCAGGACGAGGACAGGACGGGCGTGAGTTCCTGCCACTTGCCCGTCGAGGCATCGCCTTCCATCAGCGCGCCGGCAGGCCAGTAGCCGGGCCGCGAGTTGGCGAGCAGCGGCTGATAGACGTGAATCTGCCCACGGCGCGTGACGACATCGCCAGCGCGCTGGGCCACCACGGCGCCGGCCTTGTGGTCGTCGGCCTGGTGCAGGAAGCCGCCACGCGGATACACGTTGCCCCAGAGGTTCATCGTGGTGCGCGCGCCGACCTCGCGCCTGCCAGGAATCAGCGCCTCCGGGTAGACCATCTCGGGCACGTTGTAGCGCCAGGCCAGTGTGTCCAGGGTGCTGAGCAGGTACGGCATGAACGCCGTGCCCGCGCCCTCGCAGAAGTAGCCCGACGATGAGACGAACTGGTTGAACACCTCGACGCCGGGATGGCCGATGACATCCGCGTTCTTGAACTTGGCGAGATTGTTCTCGTGGTCTTCGTTGGTGGTGCCGTCTCCGCCGGCCTGGGCCGAAGGGTTGGGCGTGCTCATCGGTCGAACTTCGACCCAGGGGTTCTCGCCGGTGTTGCTGTAGCTGGAGACGACCGCATCGGGGATGTAGTGGCGGACTTTGATGGACGTGCGCACCGTGCAGCCCGTCCAGGTGCAGTAGAGCCAGTAGCAGATGCCGACGACGCGGTATTCGAGGCAGTCTGGCGATGCCACTGAGCCAACGATGGTTGCGGTGTTGAGGGCGTAGCTGCCCGTGGCGCTGAGCAGCAGCACTGAGGCCACGCCAGCACGCAGGCGGCGCATCCGCTCGAAGGGTCGGGTCATGGCTGCGGCCTCCGGTGTTGCGCAATGCGCGCGACGGCACGGGCCACGTCCGGCTCGCCATAGACCACGTAACGCTGATCCACCAGGACCGCCGGAATGCTGGTGACACCCAGGCTCCATGCGTCGGCGACGCCCTGGTATGCCGACGCAATGCGGCGCTGGAGGTCGGCACCGCCGTTGTTCAGGCGGCGCTTGACGATGACCGCGGCCTGCTCAGGATCGGCGGGCAGCTGTGCGGAAAGCTCGGCTTCGATGCGCGGGCCTTCATCCAGCTCGATCAGCCGTTCCCCACCCATGGTCTTGACCGGGTGGCGGCTGTCGGTGACGACCACCACATCGGCGGCGAAGGTGGTTGGGCTGAAAACGGCCAAGGATGCCGGCAGTGCAACGGCCAGGCCAAGGGTTCGCCAGCCGGATGCGAAGCGGAATAAAGATGCTGGCATGTCGCGTGCCCTGGAAGTTGATCAGAGCCATAGTCGAACGCGAACCCGCTGCCGCCCCAACAAACAATGCGCATCGCGGGCACCCCGCATACCTGTTCGATGCTGCCGCATGGAAGAAAGCGGAGGCCGAAGCCCCCGCTGTGATTACAAAAGACCAGACTCGGCGAATGAGTACGGTGCGCCCTGACCAATCACAAAATGGTCGAGTACCCGCACGTCGATAAGCGCCAAGGCCGTCTTCAACTGTTCGGTCAGCAAGCGATCCGCATTGGATGGCTCGGTGGTGCCCGAGGGGTGCTGATGGGCGAAGATGACCGCAGCGGCGTTCAGTTGCAACGCTCGCTGCAGCACGACACGCGGATAAACCGAGGTCGCATTGATCGTTCCATGGAACATCGGCTCCACGGCCAGCACGTCGTGCATGCTGTTCATGAACACGACGACGAATATCTCATTGGGCTCGGCGACCAGCTTCAAGCGAAGGTAGTCCCTGACCGCAGCGGGCCGCTCAAGACGTGGCCCTGCTTTGAAAACCCGTCGCTCCAGCAACACGATGGCTTGCTGGACGATCCAGTCCTCGTTCTGAACAGAAATATCGGAAAGCGACTCCAGGCAGGAGTCATTGATGACGACAGACATGGCGAACCTCCAGGCAGGGAAATCGGAGGGCGCACATGCCCCTGGAGGGCAGGCCCTCCAGGGAATGGAACAACGGAACAAGGTGCATCCATCACCGCTGCTGCGGTGATCGTTCGTGGCAGGATGCGAGGCGAACGGGTAGCGGTCAGCGCAGCGTGCTGCGCCGTAGCCTCAATGACCGCAGGCTACCTGGGCATGTCGCCGACGACGTCGGCAGGCATTTCGGTAGTGGGTGAAGTGACCGAATCCTCAGCCGCCAGCATGTCCATGGCCGACAGCAGTGCATCGCCTTCGATCGGCCCCTGCAGCAGGATCGCCTGGCCGGTCTGACGATCATGCAGCCGAAGCGATGGCGTCGCAGTTACGCCGCCCTTCGTGGCTTCCTCGGCCTGAGCGCGAATCAACGCTACGGGCCGCTCGCTGGCCAAACACTTCTCGACGGCTGGGTTGAGGCCGGGATAGCGCAGACCCTCGGGCAATCCCAGGCCGTCACTGCGCGTGTGCGCATAGACCCATTCGATGGCCTGCCAGAAGGCTGCATGCCCACCTGTTTCGGCGGCGCACTCTGCCAGGCGTGCCTCGGCGGATGCGGCTGGTTCGTGTACGGCCAGCGGCTGGTGCTGCCATTGCAGGGCTACGTCCGCGTTGGCGCCCACCCAGCGCTTGAGCTGCGGGAAGTACGCTCGGCAGAACGGGCATTCGAGGTCGGCATAGAGCGTCAGCGTGAATCGGCCCTCGGGGTTGCCCATCTGCCAGGGAGGTCCGGCTACCTGCGCAGCACTGACCGGCGCGGGAGCCAGCGACGCGGGTTCGCTGGGAGTGCGGGACACGAGCCAGATCAGCAGCAGTGTGATCAAGCCAGCGGCCAAGAACCAGGGCCAGCGCTTGCGCGAGCGCCGACGGCGGAACGCCTGCACCGGCATAGGAATGGAAGGACGTTTCGGTTTCACGGCAGTCTCCGGCGGCTATTGCGGCAGGCCCAAGGCTGGCGACTCGATGCCGCGCGCCTGGTCGATCTTCTCGGCCACCTTGAAGGCCGCGTCGAGTTCACTGATGCCGTGCTGCTGCATGAGTTGGTAACGCTCGGCTTTCTCCTCGGGTTCGGTCTGCGCGAGCGCGAGATAGAGGCTCGGTGGCACGGCCCGGAACAACACTTCCAGGCTCTTGGAGAGGATGACGCCCTCGGTGAACTTCCCAGCTTCTTTGCGCGCTGAAAGCATCAGCGCCTTCTGCGCAGGCGAGAGTTCGCGGAACCGGGCGATCTTCTCCACCTCATCGGGCGGCATCGACAGACAGATCCACCACTCGATCATGTTGAGCATGGGCTCTGCGGCGCGCGGCAAGTCGTCGATGTTTTGTGTGGCGAGCCAGAACCAGGCCCCCAACTTGCGCCACATCTTGGTGATCTTCACCACGTAGGGGGCGAGCAGCGGGTTTTTGGTGATGATGTGCCCTTCGTCGGTGACGTTGATGATCGGGCGGCCCAGGTACTGATCGCGCTCGGCAATGTTGTTCACCGTGCTGATCAGGCTGATGTAGGCAATGGAGAGCTGCGCGTTGTAGCCCTCGCGGGCATAGGTCGCCAGATCGACCAGGGTGATGTCGGCTTCGGGCCACGGCGAACCGTCGCGGTCGAACATTTCGCCGTCCGTGCCTTGGCAGAACATGTCCATGGCGTCGGCCATCTCCAGCAGTCGCACACGCCGCATTTCCGGCAGCATCGGGTCCTGGCTGCGCGTGCGCAGCGCGTTGCGCACATCGCGCGTGAGCACGGTGCGCTTCTCGCCATCCTTGCTGTGGCAGTTCTCTGCGGCATCAAGGATGCACTGACGGATCAGTGAGCGGTCGGCCCGCGTCATCCGGGCTTCTTCCTTGTCTTCGCCGCCGGTGATCATCAGCCTCGCGGTGATCTCCAATTCGCCCAGCACGTCGCGCTGCTCATCCGCCTCCATGGCCACAGCATCGGGTGGCAGGTCTTCATCCAGCGCATCGGCGTCGAGCGTCTGCACGTCGCTGGGCGTCTCGATCAGCCGGCGCGCATCCGCGAACGGCGCCAGGGTAACGCCCGAGCCCGGCGCGAGCTTGACCCGGTTCACGGTCAGGCCCAGGCGCCGGGCAAAGTCGCTGAACAAGCCAAAGCTGTTGCCGGCCTCGACAATGAACAGGCGGGGTCGGTAGATCGCCGTGACCTGATTCAAGAGGTTGTTGAGGGTCGCCGACTTGCCCGAACCCGTCGGGCCGAACAGGAACAGGTGGGCGTTCATCTGCCGGTCCAGGCGGTTGAGCGGGTCGAAGGTGATCGGCCCGCCGCCGCGGTTGAACATCGTGATGCCGGGGTGCCCCGTACCCTGGGCGCGGCCCCACACCGGCGAGAGGTTCGCCGCGTGCTGGGCGAACATCAGTTGGGTGTACCACTTGCGCCGATCCTGGCCGGGGTTGTAGCAGCACGGCAGCCAGCGCAGGTAGCTGTTGAGCGGTGCCACCTCGTCGTCCTCGCGCACCGGCTGCAGGCCAGCGTTGAGCATGACGTTCGCCAGATCCAGGCCGCGTCGGTCCAGTTCCGCCTCATCGCGCCCGCGCAGGTAGAACGCCAGCGTGCCGCGATAGAGCTTGTGCGCGCTGCCGATCAGGGAACGGGCTTCATGCACGTCCTTGAGCGTCTGCTCCGACGCCAGGGTTTCGCCGACCGCTTTCTTGGCCAGGTGGTTCAAGTCCGCCTCAAGGACATCCTGCGGCGTGGCGACCATCGTCAGGCAAAGGGTGGTGTCCTCGGGCATCTGGTCGAACAGCGTGTTGATGGCATCGCCTTTGCGTGTCTCGCCGGTCAGGTGCCCTGTGCCCGGCGGCATGCGCAGGCGGTCGGTGATCAGCACGCGGTGCGGCAGGCCGTCGAAATGCCAGGTGCCCTGCGCCACGTCGGAGCGCGGCTGGCCGAAGAACAGCCGCTGGCTGAAATCCCGCCCGCTCGCCAATTCGATCTCGCCGTCTTCGCCGGCCTCCGTACTGTCGGGGTAGCGCGCCAGCGCATAGAAGCGCTCCCTGTCTTCGGCCCCAGGCCCAAGCAACGTGGGACGCGGGTTGAACCAGCGCAGCAGCCAGTCGTGAACATCCGCAGCCACCATGCGCCGGGCCTGAATGCCGGCGTTCGCCAGTCCGCCGCACAGGCGGTCGCAAACGATATTGAGCATCTGCTCGGGCGTCTGCCCGCGGCGGCTGTTTTGCCCTTGGCCGGTCACGCGGCGATAGACCACCATGCGCACACGCCGGGTCTGGCCGCGCCAGCGCAGCCGTGTGACCACCGTGTCCTCGAACAGACCGCCCGGCTTGGCCACCGCGCGCAGGTGATGGCCGAAGAAGCGCAGGTAGAACTCGGTGAACGCCGTCTCACGGGCGCGCGGCTGCACATAGTCGCGCAGGGTCTGCATGTACTGGTCGAAACTGGGCTCGTCCTGAGCGTAGAGCTGCAGCACCCAGGGGTTCTCATCCAGTTCATCGAAACTGTTCTGCAGCGCGTTTTCCAAGGCATCGCGGGCCTGCGCGAGCCAGCCAGGTTCCCGGCCTTCGGTGCCCAGCGGCACCAGCTCGTAGAACGCCGCCACCGATTGCCCGTCCTCCAGCAACATGGCTTTCGACTGCGCCAGGAACTCCACCCAGGGCAGCAGTTCCACGAACGACGGCGCGACCTCGTACAGCGCCTGCTCGTCTGCCAGGGTCGCCGGCCTGCGGCCTTGCACCGCCGTGCCGGGTTCGGGGATGCCGACCTGGCGCAGTGCCTCGACGTGGCGTTGCCAGCCGTCCGGCTGCTCGTCGTCGTCAGCATCGGATGCGGCCAGCTTCGGCGCGGTCGGCTTCGGTCTGGGGAGTTTCCAGCGCATCAGTAATCCTCCACGCGCTCGCCTGGCATGGCGTACTGCACGCGCTGGTACAGCGGGAACACGGTCGTATAGCCCGGAATCGGCACTGGGTCGGTGCCCGCCAAATGCGGATACACGTACATCACGAGATCGGGGTTGGGCAGGCGCTGGAACTGGCGGTAGACCTCGTTGCGCGCCGTGCGCGTGTAGCGCATCTGCTCGGCAGGCGCGGCCTGCACGTCCATCTCGGTCAGCGGCCTGCGCAGGCTCTGGCGCGCATCGAGCAACTGCCTGCGCGCTACCTGGCCGGCACCACCGCCGCCGTCGCCGGCGTTCTGCTGCCAGATGTTCATCATCGTGCTGTCGCCGTGGGTCAGCAGCTTTTCCTTGCTGGTGGCGCAGCCACCGAGCAGCGCGACGGCCAAGGCCAGCGCCAGGCCCTGAGCCCAGCTATTCAAGTTCGAGGGCATGGCTTTCTCCTGCGCGGTGATCGACCTTGCGGCCTTCGGGATCGAAGTCGATGGCGAGCGGCTTTTCGAGGTGGACGGCGACCTTGGCACCGGGCTGCACATAAACGGCAGCGAAGGCCTGGCCGTAGAGCTTGTTGACCCAGCTCGACATGTCCTGGACGCCGCTGGCGAGAATCCGGCCCACGGCTTCCTGGCCGCTGATGCCCACGCTGCCGATGGAGCCGTCGGCGCCGACATAGGACGCCCTGCCACTGTCGGATTCGATCAGCGAGGCCACGCCAGCCCCAGCCGCCGTGATCAGCGCCTGGGTGCCGAGGTACTGCTGCGCATTGCTGCGCCGCTCGCCGCTGACACAGGGAATGCCGTGCGGGTCGCTGATCCAGCCCAGGCCGTCGCGTTGTTGGTTGTTCTGCTGGTTGCCCTCACGATCCTCGGGGATGGTGCGGATGGTCCCGTCATGGAACACGAAGGTGATGCTGCGCACCTGGCCGCGCACGCAGGAGAGCGTCCAGTCGCCCGATGCGGTGCCGGAGAACACGGCCCCGGCCACATCGGGAATGTCGATGCCGTTCGCGGTCAAATTGTCAGGCCCGACCAAGACCTTGAAGGGGTATGGATCGTTCACCGTGCCGTCGATCGGCACGCGGCCAATCAGCGCCGTCATCGCCACCGACCCCATCAGCGTCGAGTTGGTCGGCACGGTATAGACGGGCGTCGGGCTCTTGACGCCTGCCGCGCGTGCGCCCGCGTTCGCCACGGTTTGCGCTGTGGTTTCCAGCGTGCTCTGTGCGGAACCGAAGCTGGTGGGGAAGCTTATGCCGCCATTCGACCTGCCACGCCCGTCGCTTTGTTTCGCGTCATCCGGCTCCACCCAGCGCATACCGCCTTCCATGCCGGCCTCGTCGCCGTCACGCAGGCCCAGCCCCACCGGCAAATCGGCATGGCCGCCGCCACGCCCGCCGATGCTGTCCAGGCGCTGCTGCAGGTCAGCGAGCAGCCCCTCGGTCTGCTGGCGCGCGCTGGCCGCCTGCTGTTGGTCGCGGCGCAGGTTGGAGCGCTCGGATTCGAGGGCGGAACTGATGCGTTGGTCGATGGCGTTCTCGCGCTGGCGCAGTCGCTGGTTCTCCTCACGCTGCGACCTGTTGTCGGACAGCGCGGTCTGAAGCTCGGTGCGCAACTGCTTCACCTGGGCAACCAGCGTCGCCACGGTGTCGCGCGGGGTGTCACCCTCGATGCCCAGCGCCTTCATTTCTTCCGGCGTAAGCCTGCCGCCGCCATCCGCGACAGGCGGTGCCGACGCACCGCCACCGGAAAACAGCCGGATGGCGACAAACAGCACCAGCAGGGCCACGGGGATCAGCAGCCACTTCAGGAGTCCGTTACTGCGCATGGCGGGCCTCCCTGTCGTCGCTGGCTGCTGCTTTGGGCTGCGGGAGATGCACAGCGGGGTCGAAGCGATGGATCGCCGGCAGCAGCGATTGCGCGAGGCCGTGCCCGCGCGTCACCAGGTACAGGACGGTGGTGTCCTCGGGGGTTCCGCGCGGGCCAAGCGCCTCGTGCTGGAAGGTGGCGGTGAGGAAATCCCCTTGCAGCACGCGCGGGTCGAGGCTGATCCAGTCGCTGCTACTGTTGGTCAGGCGCACGGCAGTGACCCACTGGTCTTCCAGGCGCCACGAGGCGAGCGCGACCGCGCGTGCCGGCAAGGTCGGCATCAGCGTGCCGAGGTCGAGGTCGCGGCGCAGGTTGACCCGCATGACGCCTGGCAAGGCTTCCACGGTGCGCAGCGGTGCGTAGAGGTTCTGCGCAGCAAAACGTGTCAGCACGACGGGGATTGGCGTTTCGCGCCGCGCCGTCCGGGTGCCCGCCTGCTCCTGAGCGCGTGCATGGGGCGCATCGGCACCGTCAGGCTGATCGCCATAGCGCGCTGTTGAGTTGTTGCCCTCGACGATTCGCACCGGTTCCAGCTCGGCTTCGCCGTCCTTGGGCGGCTCCGCCGCAATGTCGAGCAGGATCAGCGCGCCGGTGTCGGCGTCCTGCAATTGCAGCCGAGTGGGCTCGATCGGCTCGCTGGCGCGCAGGTACACCGCGCCGCCCGCGCTCTGCACGCGCAAGCGCTCACCGACGCCTGCGGGAACGCCCACGCGGACGTTTCGGTCGATGAACACGATGCGCTCCTGGCCGACCTTCAACGGCACCGCCAGCGGCATGCGCTCCCAACGCAGGATCTCCACCGCCTGGACAGCGGGGGACACGACCACTGCGGCGGCCACGGCCAGCAGCCCCAGCAGCGCGAGTACAGGATGCTTCATGGGCTTCATGGGGAATTACCTCCTTGAGGCGCTTGCGGCGTCAGGCCACCAGGCACCGGGCGCGTCGGCTCCGGTGCGCTGATGCGCTGGGGCGTGCCCTCGTAGCAGTCGATCACCAGGCCGAACGGGTTGCGTGCGGGATCGACGTCCACCCGCGCGACCTTTACGGGGTAGCGCACCAGGGCGCGTTTGACCTGCTCGGCGCCGTAGTACTCGTCGGCGCTGATGTCCAACGTCACCACCCAGTCGCGGTCGGAGATCACACGCACGCGCGCCGTGGGGTTGTCGCCATAGCTGCGACCGGGGATTTCGTAGATGCCGCGCACCCGCTGGCGCAGTTCGCCGGTGCTGCGGCGGTAGTCGTAGTCCGCCTTGAGGAATGCCTGGCAGGACGGGGTGAGGTACGGCGAGAGCGTATGGAGGTTGCGCGGGTAATCTTCTTCGCCATTCGTCGGCCAGCGGTTGAGGGTCTGGAACACGTAGAACGTGAACGCATAGACCGACTCGGGCGGCACTTCCCACCACTTGCGGGTACTGCCGGAGCGTAGGTCAGGCGGGACGTGGATGGTCAGATCGCGCGGTGCGCTCCACCAGCCGCCGCCCATGACCAGGGCGACGATGACCAGCGCACCCGCGCCGAGGCGCAGCGTCTTGATGTGCGCCTGCAGGTGGGTGATCTCGTTCTTGAAACGGCTCATCGCGCGCCCCCGTGCATGCCCCTGCGGATGGTCCAGAAGCCGGAGCGCGAGATCAGCACATGGCCGCCCACCCAACCGGCCATCAGCGGATGGCGCGTGGCAATGCGCCACTGCAACTGCCGGTACAGCCAGGTGTCGGGACGCCCACGCTTGAGACGGCGCAGGATGCCGCCGCCGATGAAAACGCCCAGCGCCACGCCCAGGACAACGAAGGTCGGCGCGATGGCAATGGTGCGTAACACCCAGGACAGCGGCGCGCCAACCACCAGGCCGGCAGCGCCGGACAGGCCGCAGCAAATCCACAACTCATCGGCAGTGAGGCCGCGCACGACCACCGGGTGCCTGTTGAGCCGGTGTGGAAGGAACGTGACTGTCCCATCGGCACGGACATGCTGTTGCTCGGACATAGCCCGTCCTCGCTTACAGGATGCCGGTGGCTTCGGTGAGCAGCCAGATGCCGATCACGAGCAGGACGGCGCCGATGGCGACCGTGAGACCGAACTGCCCCCAAGTCTTGCGACCGGTGTGGATTTCCGCGTAGGTGCCGTAGGCGTGGTAGCACACGCCAATGAACATCGACGCCACCACCAGGAGGGCCACGAGCATGATGATGTCGTAGCCGTAGTTCCTGATTGTTTCCATGATGCCGCTGCCGGCGCCGCGGGTCGGGTTTTCCAGCTGCGGCAGACCTTGCGCAAACGACAGCGCGGGCAGCGCGGCGGCACCCAGGGCGACGGCGGCGCGTTGGACAAAACGAGTAGTGAGGATGCGGTTTGGCATGGTCAATCCCTTCAGGTCAGGAGAGGAGGAAGAACGTCATGACGAGGTACATCGCGACGAAGCGGATGCAGACGCCGAGGAACTGGCGTTGGTTGAGGCGGTTCTCGGCCCATCCCACGTAGGCCGTTCGGATGGCCCAGACGCCCCAGACGAGCAGAACCGCGAACACGACGCCGACCAGGACGGTCGCCATCGCGGACGGCGCGATACCGCTGTTGGCTTGAAATGCCGAGACCTGGGCGCCGTTCATGGCTTGCCCTGCGCAGTCGTCGGCAGCGATGGCGGGGCGACCCACTCGGTGCGGTACTCGCCAGCCAGTTCGGAAAGGTCGCGCGGCTGGGCGCGCGAAGGGGTGAGATGGGCCTTGATGCCGGCGCGCACGCGCGCAAGGTCAGCCAGCAGTCGTGGGTAATCGAAGTGATAGCGCTCGCCCGGCTGGATGGGAGCGTGTGCAGCGTCGCCCGCCACGGTGCGCTCCAGCGCGTCAAGCTGACGCAGCGCGGCAACCAGCTCCTGGCGCTGTGCCGGGGATTCGGCCAACGCCATCGGGAACTGGCCCAGGAGCAGGGCCGTCAGGAGAAAAGTGGGCACGCCGCGATGCGCGGCGCGCAGCCAGGTTGAAGCCACCATCGCGCCATTCCTGTGTCATCAGCAATGGTGCGATGGTGGAGATCAGGGTAACTTTAGGCAGCAAACAATAGGAAACTGCGCTGATCGGTTTGATTGGCAGCGTGCGTCCAGTTCTCTCAGGGGATGGTCGTCAGTCCAAGAGTCAAGAAGGGACTTTCCACCGGCCGCGTGGCAAAATATCAACTCTTCTTACAAAGAGCAGGGCAATCGCACCGACTTCGCATACGCCAATGCAATAACTCGTTAACTTTCATGACCTTGCGAGACCCCTGTTCACATTGTCATAAATTGTGTAGTTTCCTACCTTTTTGGGCATCCCATGAAGGCAGGAAACGTTATGCCGCTGACGCAGGTGTTCGTCTCGATTTCCGACCCGCGCAGTGCGCGGCACAAACGCCACGATCTGGCCGAGTTGCTGACGGTGGCGGTGTGCGCGGTGCTCTCGGGCGTGGACGATTTCGTCGACATCGAACTGTGGGGCGAGGCCAAAATCGACTGGTTGCGAGACTTCATGAAGCTTGAGCATGGCATCCCTTCTCACGACACGATCGGACGCGTGTTCGGGATGATCGCGCCCGACGAGTTCGAGTCCGCGTTCCGGCGCTGGGTGGGCATGGTGGTGCCGGCGCTGGCCGGGGATACGATCGTCGCGATCGACGGCAAGACCAGCCGGCGTTCGGGCGGCAAGGGCAAGACCGACGCCAGTCCGTTGCACCTGGTCAGCGCATTCGCGGCTGGCATGGGCGTCGTGCTGGGCCAGACGGCAACTGCCGAAAAGTCGAACGAGATCACCGCGATTCCCGAGTTGCTCGCCAAGCTGGCGATCGAGGGCTGCGTGGTGACGATCGACGCGATGGGCACCCAGACAAAGATCGCTCGCACGATCCGCGAGCGCGGCGCGCATTACGTGCTGTGTGTGAAGGAGAACCATCCGAACCTGCACGATTCGATCCTGTTTGCCGACATCGATCCGCGAGGGCCGCTGACGCCGAGCTCGACCCATGAGACCACGATCAAGGACCACGGCCGCATCGAAGTCCGTCGATGCCGCGCCTACGCCGCGATCGATCGCCTCTACAAGTCCGAGGACTGGCAGGATCTGGCCAGCTTCGCGGTGGTCGAGCGCATTCGCACCGTGGGCGATCACACCAGCACCGAGCGCGTCTTCTACATCAGCAGCCTGCCCGCCGACGCCGAGCGTATCGCTCGGGCCGTGCGCAGTCACTGGGAGATAGAAAATCGGCTTCATTGGTGTCTGGATGTGCAGTTCAACGAGGATCAGTCACGGGTGCGCAGCGGCTATGCCGCCAACAACCTGGCCATCGTTCGCCACATCGTGATGAACCTGCTGCGGCTCAACACGACGCGCAAGGCGAGCATCAAGTCCAAGCGCATGCTGGCTGCGACGATCGACGAATTTCGCGCCGAGCTGCTTGGGGTTATGACATGAAGGTGCGATTGCCCTGTTACAAAGAGCCAGGATAAAAATGCAAGGACTGACTTTTAGAGCTGATCAAGATTTTGAGGAAATTTGCTGCTACCTCATGAGGGATTGGGTCGCAAGGAATATGAGGTATGACTTGCAATTCAGAAGATACGGCGGAAATGGGCAAAGACAGCATGGCATTGACATTTTCCCTGCCGTTGGCGGCTACTCAGTGTTTGGGCAGGCAAAATTTGTTAATCACCTAAGCTCTACAGACGTTGCTTCTGAGTTGAGTAAGACAGATTCTTTCCCTGAGCCGATTAGTTGTTATGTGATTTTCACTACGGCAAATCGCCATACCAGCATAAATCATCATCAGTTCCATGACAGGCAACACACAAGGCCGGATGGATCGACTTTTCCGGTTCACGTGGTCTATTGGGATGAGATTGCTGATATTAGTTTTATCCCACAAGATGTCTGTCAGAGAATTTTCCCATTAGCATTTCAAGTTGCTAGGAGTGCATTAACGCCTCAGCAGATGGCGGATTCCATAGCCGCACTTCAAAATATTGTTCCTGTATATTTTAGGCCTGATTTTCTCGACTGGCTCGAAACATGGGACTTTTCATGTGGCTACATTCCATCTGTGCATTATGACGCCGTGGACAATCTTTACATTGAGTTGGATCGGACCGGATGGGGGGTGAAGGGTGTTAATGATTTTTTATATGCCCAAGGTCGCGTTGATTTATCTCGTGCGCTTCCGGCTGGCGGTGACTTCTTTTCTGCCATTTCTGATTTTCGAGATTCAATATATAACTACATAACTTTTGTGCGCGGACAGGATGGGCAGGGCTACGTTACATTGCAAGGGATGGATGGGCGCAACGCAACAGATTTCCCAAAAATTACCGGGCAGTGGCGCATGAGAGCGCACCATTTGGCCAATATGTATCGTGAGAAGATCCTTGGTCAGAAAATTCAATAAATAATCAATACTGAATGGATTGCCTAATGACTTGGTTTCTCTGGCATCACAAGTATTTCTTGAAGCTGCCCGCAGTCAGGCTCACGGCCAGTCCCAGCAAGGCCGCGCTCGGCAGCAGGATCAGCAGCGGATGTACCGAGATCGGCAAGGCCAGGTACGTGACCCAAGGCAGCACGGCCAGCGGCATCAGACTGGCTTTCGCTCGGTGGTAGATGAAGCCGGATTCGCGGCCCGCGCCGAACCGGCGCACGTCACGCCTCACCAGACCGTCGATCAAACCGACAAATGCCGCCGTGAAGATCAGCGGAAGCGTGAGCGCCAGGACCAACAGACGCACCAAAAAAGTGAGCGTGGTGAAGGCGGCAGCGATCAGGTAGCTTTCGGCCCAAACATAGACTTGGCTGATGAAGTAGCGGAAGTTTCGTGTCTGCCCCTGACTGGGCGCACGGGCGCGCTCTGCGGTCTGGCTCATGCGCTCCAGCAGTCCTGAGCGCACGAACACCCATTCGTAGCCAGTGTCCACCAGCGCATGCGCCGTGCGCCCCGGTTCCTGCACGACCACGCTGCGCGTGAAGTGATTGGACAGGTGCCCCAACTCGTACTGCAACATCTGCTGGGAGTGCTGCCAGCCCTGCTCCTTCCAGAACAGGTGCATGCCGATGCACTCCATCAGGATCGAGAACAGCAGCGAGCCGACCAGTATCCCGAGCAGGCGGAACGGCAAGGTGATGGTGCCGACGATCAGGCCCTGGCGGCGGTTCTGCTCACGCTGCGCAGTCGAGGCGGCGTCGCTCATGGCGCGGCCTCTTCGCTGGCCGTGTCGCCCGTGTCGCCCGTGTCGCCCGTGTCGGTGATGGGTGTGGCGATGGCCGCCTCATCGAGCAGGTCGTCCGGCAAGGCCGCGTTCTGCAAGACCGGGGAGCTGGTGAACTCCCACCACTGCGTGGCCTCGCTGTAGCTCTGGCGCATGTGCCCGGCCAGTTGCTGCAAGTCCGCCGGCATCACTTCATCCGGGTCTGGCGCCGGCAACGGCATGCGCACCTTCCAAAGCTGGCCGCCCTGCAGCAGCGCAAAGCACTGGCCTTTGGGCAGGCCGACGACGTGCGATGGCTCGATCATCGGCACGCTGGACATGCTGATGCGGTCTTGGGTGTTTGACGTAAAGTCTGTCGCTCCACGAATGTCGGAGCTGTCGGTTGCGCCGCTGACGATGGTGGTCGTATAGACCTCGACCTTCGGCAATTGCCGGGTTAGCAATTCAGCGGTAGCCGTCTCGCGCACGCGCAGCATGAACAGGTTGTTGAAGTTGCCGATCACTTGACCGGCCTTCGCGCGGTTGCCGATGCGGGCTTCGATGTCCGAGAGCGTCTGTGTGTACGCGGTGACCTGCAGGCCAGCGCCGCCGCCCTTGTTGATCAGCGGCACGAACTCGTCACCCATCAACTCGTTGAACTCATCGGCATGGACGTTGATCGGCACGCGCGAGCCAGCCGATGCGCCCGGCAGGCCGTCGTCGATCCCGTGCTTGTAGATGTGGCCGGCGACCGAAACCAGGTCGGAGAACATGGAATTGCCGACCGCTGCGGCGACCTCGGCATCGGATAGCGCATCGAGGCCGACATAGACCACGGCGCGCTTTCGGATCACCTGCATCCAATCGAAGATCGGACGCGGGTCGGCCAGGTCGGAGTAGTTCGGGGCCAGAAGCTGGGCGATCTTGCCGCTGGTGAGCTTCTCCAGCAGCGGCAGCAGCGATGCGACGATCTTGTCGAAGTAGGTCTTGTCGTAGCGCACTGCCGAGCGCAGGCCGTCGAGCACCGGGTCGTAGTTGCGAGCCTGCGAGAGGTACTGCTCCAGCGCCACCACGCGCTTTTCGCGCCCGATCATGTTGCGCGGGATGTTCTTCTCGTTGAGCTTGGCCTCGATCTGGACGATCACCTCCCAGGCCTTGGGCTCCGTCTTGGCGAAGAAATGCTGGGCGTACTCGATGAACAGCGCGTCGATGTTGATGACGTGGCGCTGGATCAGCATGTAGTCCGGGCGCTGCCCCAGTTCCACCAGGGCGCGGGCGATGATGTTCACGAAGCGCCATGCGAACTCGCGGAACGCCGCGCTGTTGCCTTCGCCGGAGAGCTGCCCCGCCACCCGGGTCGCCACTTCCGAGATCCGGCCGAAACGGCCCACGGCGTTGTAGCGGGCGCTGATTTCCGGCCAGCCCAAGTGGAAGATGTAGAACTCGCCTTCGCGGCCAGCGCGCTGGGCTTCGACGTACATCCGCTTCAAGAGATCGGCATCCCCCTTGGGATCGATGACGATGACGACCTCATGCTCGCCGGCGGCGTTCTTACGCCGGATGTCCTGGGTGACGAACAACTCGGCCAGGCGCGTCTTGCCCACCCGCGTGGTGCCCAGCACCAGCGAGTGCCCGACGCGCTCGCCCAGCGGCAGGCTGACGTCCACTTCGTCGGGCTCGATGCCGTGCAGCCTTGGCAGGCCTCCCACAGGCGGCAACGGGCGCACGGGGTTGAAAGGCACGTCCCAGCCGGTGAGCTTCGGCAGGCGCGAGAGCGGCAACGGCGCGAACTCCAGCCGTTCCTCCAGGCGTCTGGCCAGCCGGTAGGCCGGCGTCGGCTCGACGTAGCGCCGGAACTCCGGCCGGTACGTCTGCATCAGCCTATGGGTGTGCTTCTGCTCCCAGAGGAACCCACGCCCCACGAACAGCCGCTGCTGGCTGACCGGCACGTCCTTGCTCGTCATCACGTAGCGCGGCAGGCGGCGGATGTTGCGCCGGTAGCGCAGGATGACGCGGGCATCGCGGTAGCGGATCGCGCCGTAGGCGCCGAACGCCAAGGCGCTGCCGATGCCCATGGCCGGGCTCAGCGCGAGCGACCATGGGGCCACCAGGCACAGAAACGCGGCGCCTGCACACGCCGCGACGGTGTATAGCTCCACCGCTGGGCGTAGCAGAACCTCGACCGGCTGTTTCCCCGACATGGCTTCATTGCTCGATGCCGGTGGCCGTGATCAGCGCCGGGTAGTGCCGCAGGCCCAGCCGATAGGCCAGGTCGTCGCCGGCCACGGGCGCGAGCGGCACGCCGGGCACCAGGGCGCGCAGCCGCGTCAGGCCCTGCGCAGTCTCGACGTTGACCACCAGGCCGACCGCGCCGCGTTCGCGCAAAGCGGCGGCGCGGCGCTGCAACCACGCCCGCGAAGCCTCGTCGTCGCCGATGACCACGAACGGCCGCAGGCCGGGCGCTTCGATCACCCGCCGCGCGACGGTGCCGGGCGTGAGCTTGGCGCTGCGCACCGGCAGCATCGCGGCTTCGTCCGCTGGCGTGGCCGGAGCGCGGGGCGTCGGGATGGGCGGCCGCGCCGGGGAACCGGCGCGCGGCTGGAGGTTGAGGGCTTCGTAGTACGGCAGCGCCGACGTGCCGCCACGGTCTTCGACCACGATCAGCGGTTCGCCGGCGCGCGAGGCCAACGGCAGGCCAGCCAGCAGCATGAGCAGGCCCGTGAACGCGAGATGGGCCGGATGGGGTTTGGTCATGGGGAACTCTCCTGGTGCGCGGCGAGTACCGCGGCGGTTGGGCGCGCGCCCTGCACTCGGGCAAGGTGGCGCGACACACTGCGCCGGTAGCGGGCGGCGGGCTCGCCGCCAGCGGGGCGGTGGTAGCGGCCGATCGCCAGCAGCCAGTCCTCGCCGGGGGTGTGCTGCTCTTTCAGGATCTCGGCGGCAATGGCCAGATTGCGGTACGGGTCCAGCAAGTCGCACGGACTGGTGAAGCGGTGCTTGTGGTAGCCGAGGTTGATCTGGCCCAGGCCCGCGTCGATGCGTGTGTGCGGTGTGGCGCGCATCGCCTGCTGCAAGCCAGAGCAGGCATCGGCCCGCGTGGCGAAGCGGCGGGACTGGCCGGCAACGTTGAGGGACCACGGCCAGGGAACGATGCGCCCGTTGCGCCGGATGCCGCTCTCCTGCAAGGCCACGGCGTAGAGCACGGTCGATGGGATGCCTGCGCGCTGGGCAGCGAGTTGGTAAGCCGGTGGCGGAACCTCCTGGGCCAGGGCGGCACCGGCATACAGGCCGGCAGCGAGCACCAGTGCGCGAAGGGGTACGGCTACGGCTGGCGCTGCCATTGGCCGTTCACTTCGCGCACGGCGGCGGGCAGATCGCCGGGCAGGCCCAGCGACAGCCAGCGGCCACCGTCGTGGTTGAGCGTGATGCTGCCGGCGCGCACGCGCGCCGGGTCGATCTGCGCGCGCTTGGCCCAGTCGCGGATGCGGGCATCATCCTGGCGGCTGCCCACCATATACAGGTCGAACTCCGCGCCCGAGGATTGCAGGCGCTGCACGAGCTGCCCGCAGGCCGTGCAGCCGTCCTTGACGAACACCGCCATGCGGCCGCTGCCACGCGCGATGCCGGCGCTTGGCTTGTCGTCGGGCAGGTTCACGCGCTGCATGCCGGGGTTCAGGCGCTGCCAGGCCTCGTCGTAGGCGCGCTGGTAGGCGAGCAGCTTCTCGACGCGGCGCGCTTCCACCTGCACCTGCAGCTCGGCGTAGCGGCGCCGTTCTTCATCGGTGCGGGCCTCGATACCCAGGGCAGACAGCGGGTCCAGGTTGGGCGACTGGATGCCCAGCGGCCCGTCCATCAGCTCGCGGTAGCGAGCCCATTCCTGCGGTTGCAGGCCCCATTCACTGGCTGCCCGGTCGTCCAGCACAAGGGCGGCCAGCGGGCGCTCCTGGCTCTGTGCATTGCGCGCGGGGGCCGTGGCGGGCTGCTGCGCCCAGGTCGCCCACTGCACCGACGCCAGGACGAGCGCACAAAGGAGGATCGACGGCTTCATGGGGTGTGCTCCTGTCAGGGAATCGCCACGCGGCGCGTCTGGTCGCCGGCCTGAAACACCGCGGCATTGCCCTCGATGGCCTGCAAGCGCCATGGGCCGACCGCATCACCGGGCAGCAGCACCTGGAGCTGGTCGGGCGTGAAATCCCCATTGGCCGGCGCGACGGACACGCTGCGCTCGCCCGCGCGCAGCTCGGCGCCGACGACGCGGCACGGCAGCGGCTGCGGTTCGGCCTTGGAGGCGGTGGCCGGGCGTGATGCGCGCGGCTGGGCGGGTGCTGCGGCGCGGGCGGCGGCCTGGCGCGTCTTGATCTGCTCGATCTCCGCTCGCAGTGCTTGAAGATCATCGGCGGCGGCATAGCCGTTCAGCGACTTCTCCACCTGGGCGGCGCGTGCTTCCAGGATTTGGCGGGTGTCCTTGAGGTCAGCGGCCGTTGCGACGGCCGGGCGCTGCTGGATGGCCTCGATCGTCTCGGCCAGGCCAGTCGCCTGCGCTTCGAGGCGCTGCAGGCGGGAATCCAGCCGCTCCTGGTCGGTTTGGTCGCGCATCGCCAGATAGCCGAGCGCCACGATGACGCTGAGGCCGATCAGCCAGAGCCAGAACAGGCTCTGTACGACGACCGCGGCAGTTGAGCGTTGAGCGGGATGCAAGGCATTCATGGCTGGCCTCCCGAAACCGCAGGCGCCAGCGGGAACGTCTGCACCGCCGCGGTTGCGGTTGGCACGGGGGTGTTGTCGCCGGGCCGCTCGAAACAAATCTGCCGCGCGCGGTCATCCGCGTGCAGCTCCCAGGCCGGACCAGCCAGCGTGAGCAGCGCATCGCGCAAGGTCATGGGGCCGAGGTGCAGGTGTGCCGCCGGCAACGGCAGCGCGTACAGCTCGATCACAGCATGCGCGTTCTGGCACAGGCTGTAGCCGCTGCGCTTGAGCACATGCCGCACCCCATCCCCGACCGTGGCGCGGGCATCCTCGGGCATGGACACGTCGATGGTCTGCAAGAGCAGGTCGCGCTGCGCCGCCATGGGGGCCAGTTCGACCAGTGTGTAGCGGGCGTAGCGCACAACCGGGATGTACTCGGGCGCTTCGGGTTCGGGCGCGGCCGAGACTTCCTCGATGGTGTCGGGCGCGACCGGCGCAGTCGTCGTCGCGCAGCCACCGGCCAGCACCGACCACAGTAGGCCGAAAAATCCCGCCAGCAGGCGGCGTTCGGGATGGTGAAACCAGGGTGGAGAGGGGCACATAGCTCGGTGTCCAGAAACATCGAGCCCTCACCATCGCCGCTCGGGCCACGAGCGGCAGCAAACAATGCGAACCAGGCAGCGCCCGATTTGCTAGGAGCGACAAAAGATGGTCGGTGACGAGTCCCTGGGGAAACTCGCCAGGGAATCAAAACGTTATATTTGGCACACTACTTCCGCTCAGTTTGCAGAGCGGAGATTTCATGGGCTAGGAACCATATAAGAGCGGCGCAGTAGAAAGCTAAGCGCGCTGTATCGGAGTCGATTACCAATGACGGCCAGCTCATTCTGTTCATCAAAACGCGCTCGATCGCTGCGTCAGAACCGAGGAATGCACAGCAGAGTCCCGGTTTGAAAGTCAGATCTCGTGGCTCGTCGGCTATCTGTCTGGCTGATAAAACCAACAACGAGAGACAAGCCTTAATCGCACTTCTTGAGGAACCGGATGTTACCGTCAACGATGCCTGTCCGTTTGGCACCTCATGACCCGCGCTGGGCGAACCAAGCGGCGAACGAAGCAGAGCGACTTAAACAGGGCGTGGACTCGATCCTCCAAGTCCATCATATCGGCTCAACTTCTATTCCGGGAATCGCCGCTAAGCCCATCCTCGACCTTATGCCGGTCGTTCTGAACTTGGCCGCATTGGATAGCGAACGATCTGCCGTTGAAGCCCTTGGCTACGTATGGCACGGAGCCAACGGCATCGAGGGAAGGCGCTATTGCACCCTACATGATCCTGAAACGGGTGAGCGCCTCATTCAAATTCACTGCTTCGCGGATGGAGACGCCGCTATCCGCAGACACCTCGCTTTCCGCGATCTTCTGCGTAGTTCGCCGAGCCTCGCAGATCAGTACGAACGGGAGAAGTGCCGATGTGCAGCGCTACATCCCGAAAACAGTCGTGCGTACTCTGATTGCAAGGACGCTTGGATTAAGCGAATCGAAGCGGAAGCATTGTCTCGCTTTTCCTAGCCTCAACTTCAATGTCCGCTTTCGCGCGGCTGTACCGGCGTACGGTCGCGGCAAGCATGGCCCATCAGCATAGCTTCGGGGGCGCGACTTGGCCCGCGCCTAACTTCTTGAATCCCCGTCCTTGATAAACCTGCTGTGGCGGGCTTAGGCGAAATCCAGCGCAACGCCGAGCTGGAGCCATCGTGAGACAAAAAAACGGCCCCGAAGGGCCGTAAGTGGAAGGCATCACGCGGCGACAAGCTGCCGGGCCAGTGCGACCTCGACGGAATCACCGTCCTGGTTCAGGACATCAAGCCCGGATTCGGGCACGTCGCCCGAGGTGGACTGCGAGACCATGATCTTCTTGGCCATCAGCTCCAGGCAGGTCATCTGCGAGGAACCGGCGTAGCCGAGGTAGATCACGCGCACGGGCTGCTTCTGCCCGATGCGCCAGGAGCGGCGTGCCGCCTGTTGGAGGCTATATACGTTGTAGCCCGACTGCATGAACACGATCGTCGGAAACTCCAACAGGTCCAACCCCGTCTTGACAAGTTCGGGATTGGTGATGAGCACGTCGATGCCACGGTCCAGTTGCTCGGCGATCCAGTCTTCGCGACGGCTGGCATCCACGCTTGCGCGCAGCACCGCCACCCGAAAACCTTCCTGTTCCAGCAGTACCTTCAGGCGTGACGTCGTGTCGCGCGTGCCGGTATAGACCGTGTAGGCCAGGACCTTGCGGCCCTGTGCCTTCTCCTCTTTGCAGATGTCGATCAGCTCACGCTCCTTGGGGCTGATCTCGAACTCGTTGAACTGAGCCGGGACAAACGCCAGGGTGTCGCGCGTGCGCGGATGCACCACCGTCTCCGACCGGAAGCAGCAATCCGGCCAGGCCAGCAGCACGTTGAGGACCACACCCAGCAGCGTCGTATCGCGTCGCGCCAGAGCCTGTTTCAGCTCCGCGGTCAGCCGACCCGCCAGGTCGCGGTAGGCCGCGGCTTGCGCCGTGTCCATCGCGACTTCGCGGAACTCCTCGTCATACGGCGGAAGCACATTGCCGCCGATGTCCTTGAGCTTGAGGAAGATCGTGAACGGCAGGATGCAGCGCAACACGCCCTTGGGGCCGAAGCCCGGGGCCTTGACCGTTCTGACACTGACTTTCGTGCCCTTCGCGGTCTTGTGCGCCGTGCCTGTGCTCTCGGAATAGATGTCCTTGAGGACTCCGTGGTCCCTCATGAACGCCATCGCGGCCGACGTCATGCTGCCGCTCGTGGTCGGCCGGTAGCCGTCTTCGAGCATCCGCCCAGGCAAGGCGCGGAACAGCAGATAAAAGAGATCGTCGCCGTAGCCGCCCATCAACGTGCCGGTCAGCAGCAAGGTCTTGCGAGCCTTCGCCGCCAGCACGCCCATGGCCTGGCCTTGGGCACTGCCACCGTTCTTGTACTCATGCGCTTCATCAGCGATGAGCAGGTCGAACGTGCTTTGCGGCAGGTAGCGTTTGACGAACTCCGAGGGTTGATAGCCGCCCTCGCCAAAACCGAACTCCATGTTGGCCATCGCACGTTCCATGCGCGTGGCCTGACGGTCGGAAAACACCAGCTCGCCGTTGCCGTCCATGAGGTTGATGAACTCATGGATGTTGTCACCCAGCATCGAGGCCAGGAAGCCGTCACCGAACTTCTGCATCAGCTTCTGCGCGGTGACTTCCCCGATCGTCGGGATGCGCTTCAAGGCTTTGAGGACGGCCGAGGACTGATCGCTACCGGACAGGCTGCGCGGGCGGATCAGTGTCCACAGGGGCGCAGCGCAATGGCTGCACTTCCTGCGGGACTCCTCGGCTTGGAGCGCGACCGGGTTGACCGGCTCGCCGTCGAGGTCGGTGATGACCGTGCCGCAGTCCGGGCACGCTGCCACGTCGCCGTGGCGGGTGCGCCGCGTGGTGAAAACGGGCTTCCAGTGGAAGCCCATCCGCATCCTGACGCGGCCCAGGACGAAGAACTCCTGACCCGTGGGCTGGACACCCAACTGCTCACGCAGCTTGATGAGCTTGACGAGCGTGTCCGGCCCGTTGAGCACCCACACCTTGGCGCCCGCCACCGTCTCCTGGATCTCGCGCCGCCACTTGTAAACCAGGTGCGGTGGCGACAGGACCAGGGTACGGCGGTAGCCTTCGGCGTTGAGCACGGCGGCCGTGGCGATGCCGACGGTCGTCTTGCCGCAGCCCATCTCGCCATTGACGATCGCGGCGCGTTCGCCACGGTCGATCAGCAGCTCGGCGGCAGCGTGGACGACTTCGGCCTGGGCCGGGAACAGCTTGCGCTTGAGGCTGGCGACGATGAGTTGCCGGTGGGCCTGCGGTTGGCCGGTATAGACCGGCGGGTTCGCGCTGTTGAGGGCGTCGAGCAGTTCGTCGCCGAACTCGCCGACGAAATCCTGAAGGCTCAGGGTCAGAGGGGATGATTCCGCGTCGAGCAGTTCGCCCTGTACGGGCGCGGCGTCAGCGGCAGTGGTTTCGAGATCGAGGGACATGGTGATGCTCCAATGAAAAATGGGGCATGCACCACCCCCAGCGGGGCAATGGCATGCCCCGTGGTGGGAAGGAAATCGGCGCGTGGCCGAAGGTGGTTGAAGATGCTGGCCTGAGTGGCCTGCGGGTGAACCGTGCTCAGTCTTCGGACGGCAGCACGATGACAGTGGCGCGGCGCTCCGCGTCGGTGACGAGGCGGATGGCCAGCCCTGGATGGATCACGTAGTGCGATTCCAGCGATGCGCCCGATTGAAGTGCAACGCCGTTGGCGTGCCATTGCTGGACGTTGACGTCACCCCAGTCGCCACGGGTGTGGCGCCTGAAGTACGGAATCGGGTCCAGGCGACCCGCGCGGACCAGGCGGTCAACACCTCTGCTGAAGATGAGCGCTCCGATCGGGAACGCCAGCCGCCGGCAGTAGGTTTCGATGCGATGCGATGCCATCGGCTCCTCCTTGATGGGTCATTGAGCCACGACACCCCTGGCGGAGGGAAGTGGCTCCGTCAGGCGGATGAAGATGACGATGTGGGACCTCAGATCAGGTCCCGCTCTTCGGGAAGCTGGACCACCGTGGTCTGGTGGTCCTCGCTGGTCTTGACGATCAGCGCCAGGTCCGGCGTGATCCTGAACTGCGAGATCATCAGGTTGTCCTGTTGGATCGCCACGTCGTTGGCTTGGCGTGTGGCCTCATCGATCTCGCCCCAGTCCCCGCGCACATGGCGCTGGACATAGGCCAAGGGGTCGATCAGGCCTCGCCGGGCCAGCCAATGCACCTTCTCGCTCAACTTCAGCGTACTCGGTGCGAACAACGGTTGCTTGTGCGGCGCAGGCCGCTTGAACGGATTGGGGATCATGCTGTTTCTCCTTCGAGGTGGTACAGCAGGACGGCAGCGCGTCCGGTGGATCAGCGAATGGTCAACACCTCGCCCCGCGTCGCGGAGCCAGGTGTCATGTCCCATGCGCGGATGACAGGCACGAACTTGTCGGTGAGGATTCGGGTCTCGGCGATGGAGCCGTCTTCGCGTTCGGTGAACTCCCGCTGGAGCGTCTTGTCCTTGTGGGTGTCACCTTTGACGACGAGCACGCGCCCGGTCTTGGAGCGCACAACCCCCGAGATCGCACCCGCGGCCAGAGCCAGGGCGAGATGCCAGTGGGACAAGGCACGCGCCGGCGGACGCAGCGACTGCTGCGCGGCCCCCAGGTGCGTGTCCAGAGACGGCCAGAGACCTTGCAGCCGACCAACCTCGTCGGCGAACTGTTCGGGCTCCATCGTCACGCGGAAGAAATGCTCCGGCTCGGCCGGACTAGCGGGGACGATGTACGGCAGGAACGGCCAATCGCTCGGCAACTCCTCGGCTTCGACTTCGCCTTGCCCAACCTGCAGCAGCAGATTGCGCACGGCCTTGACGCCATCGGGCACCTGCTCGCGCTGGCGCACCCGGCGTCCGAAGATCACCACCTGCTTGAACTGCGTTTCCACCGCTCGGTAGATGCGCAGATCGGTGTAGTGGCGCGTCAACCAGCCGACCAGCTCCGCGTCGAGCACGTAGCCGGGGACGATGAAGACCAGCACGCCGCCGTACTGCAACAGCGACAGGCTGCGCTGGTAGAACAGCTTTTCGAGGCGGGCACGGCCCTGGCCCTGATAGCCGATGTTGCCGTTGACGTCCTTGGACAGGTCGCCATACGGCGGGTTGAGGAACAAGAGTCCGAAGCTCTGCCGGCTGATCAGAGTGTCCATCAGGTCGCCATGGATGCAGCGATCGACCAGTTGCCGTGCGTGGCGGGCACGCTCGGCGTCGTACTCGACGGCGAAGGCCTGGACCTGCT
>JACDJA010000594.1_pt1 | contig 39764 bp, 32 predicted proteins | sample 7449241 | NCBI WGS metagenome assembly JACDJA01 (sample SAMN14253289, study PRJNA609438) | sludge metagenome | isolation source: initial anaerobic sludge | collected 2018-12-20 | reverse complement strand
TCGTTAATCCCTGATCCAGTACCAAGCTGATTGCATCCAGCTTGAATTCCTTTGTATAGTGTTTCCTAGGCTCCATTTCATCCTCCAATTAAGACTATTTTCTCTTAACTGGAGTGTCCGGGTCTATTAGACCATATCACCGAGATATTTGATGTCATCATTGAAATCGTCGATGTGAAGTACTTTCGTGCCACCGTAGAGATCTACAACCTTTATTCGGATCGCTGCCTGGAGCTGATCAATCTCATAGCCCAGCAGAGGACCCAACTGCTTTCTTAGAGCTTCGATGCGCCCCCGCTCGGCCTCCAACAATGCCTGACGCTCGGCCATCACTTCTTCAATGGATTTCTTTTTCTCCTCAGCGAGCGCACTACCACCAAAGGCGACGAGGCTCATCAGCACCATTAGTGCCTTGCAGATTGTGTTCACCATCCGGCCCTCCTCAAAGACGCCCAACGCTCAAGCTCAGGGGCGGCCGCGTAGCGGACGTCCCGATGGAGCGCGTGGTTAGGCAGGTCGTGCATCCTTCCACTCGCTGCCTTTCGCGATATAAAGAAGCAGACGGTAGAGCAGCCCAGGTGACGCCAAGGCGAGATAGAGAACTGCCACAAAAAATAGAGACCCAAACACAATCTCGGACGTGGAAGACGTGGACGCGTTAGCGATGAGGTAATCGACAGCATTGCGCCCACATTCTAAATCTGAGGGCTTGTTGAGCAACACCTCAGATTGAATCTTTGTGCGTATGCAGGACATGTACGGGTCAGCAACTAGTACTTTCCAACAGAAGCCCAGCGCAAAGATGAACCATCCCCAGAAAATTGTCTTGGCCAACCGATGCCACCAATGCTGCGCCAAGTATTCGGAGTGAGGAAACAGAAGGACTCTGGAAATCATGGTAGACCTGCCTAACGTTCAGTATACACCGCAAGCGGTGTATACTTCTTCACAAGAAGGTGTATAACAAATTTATTATTTGATAACACAATGAATTTAAAAAAAGTATGAATAAAATGCCACCATCTCATACGCCGACTTCACCCAAGTTACTTGATCAGCTTCGTGACAAGCTGCGTTTAAAGCATTACAGCATAAGGACTGAGGTGCAATATGTCCAGTGGGTACGGCGCTTCATTTTATTTCATGATAAACGGCATCCACAGGAGATGGGGGCCGGGGAGGTGGAGGCTTTTTTGACACATCTTGCTGTATCGGGCAGGGTGGCGGCATCAACGCAGAATCAGGCACTTTCAGCTTTGCTGTTTTTATATCGGGAAGTGCTGGAAATCGATTTGCCCTGGCTTGACAACGTGGTGCGAGCAAAGCGGCCGGCACGTTTGCCAGTGGTGCTGACGCATAATGAGATACATGCGGTGTTGGGTCGGATGACAGGAGCACATGGCTTAATGGCGCGCTTGCTGTATGGCACCGGTATGCGGTTAATGGAATGTGTACGTTTGCGGGTTAAAGATGTGGATTTTGAGCGAGCTGAAATACTGGTGCGCGATGGCAAGGGGGCAAAAGATCGGGTAACAATGTTGCCGCAAAGTTTGATCCCGGTTTTGAATGAGCATATACGACACCGGCGATTGCTCTACGAGGATGATCTGGCCAAAGATATGGCCGCAGTGTATTTACCGGATGCACTGGAGCGAAAATATCCAAAGGCGGCGACTGACTGGATTTGGCAGTATATTTTTGTTGCCAAGAGCTATTCAGTTGATCCGCGCAGTGGTGTAGAGCGACGTCATCATATGGATGAAAAATTGCTGCAGCGTGCGATGAAGAAGGCAGTGCTGGCAGCGGGAGTGACCAAGCCAGCTACACCACATACCCTGCGCCATTCCTTTGCCACGCATCTTTTACAAGCTGGCTATGATATTCGTACAGTGCAAGAGCTATTGGGGCATAGTGATGTTGCCACCACAATGATTTATACCCATGTACTGAACAAAGGTGGCAAAGGTGTGATCAGCCCGCTGGATCATCTGTAAAACTGATTATTCAGAATGTTTCCAGTTGCCTAACGCTTATAGGCAGTTCAAGGACAAAGTTAGCAAAAGAATGGAAGCTTTTGAGCAAACTTTAAACGCAGAAATGGCAGCACAGGTAGTTTTTTACAGGCTCCTTAATGGAAATGTGAGAGTGGCTGCTTCAGAAACGCTTGTTCTTCCGGCGTGGAAATTCGTCCCAGAATTTTATTTCTGTGCGGGTAGCGGCCAAAATGGTCAATGATGGCTTTGTGTCGCTGTTCGTAGTAATAGCTTTTTGCCGAGGCAAAATCCTTATGGAGTGCTGCTGCCACGACATGTATCTGCCGCGATTCACTGTGCATATAAGGCAGCAACAGGAAACCGCGTTGCTTCTGATTCAATGACTGCAGTGCGCCGGAAGCGACAGCTTCCTGGGCAAGCGCCAATGCCATGGGATCCTGGGCAAATGCCTGTGGTGTATCACGATAGGCATTACGCGAAAATTGATCCAGCACGATGATTTCAGCAAGACGGCCTGTCGCAGTCGTCCGCCATGAAAACAACTCGGCAGCAGCAGCCTGCTGAATCAAACTGGAGAAACGCTGGCGAATCAGTTCATCAAAGTTTGCATCAGCAGAAAACCAGAGTTTTTCCTTGATTTCCTGGAACCAGAATGACAGAACCTCTGTGTATATTTTCATTACCATGCTATCGAGTTTCGAAAAGTTAACGTGCAAACCTGATATCTCGAATCACTAAATTATTACACCTGGTTTTAACGCCTCTCAGATGTGTGATCTGGTTCACGGTGCCCTCAAAAACCGGGAAAAACCAGATTGTGATTCCAGTGGGGTGCCATGCTTAAAACGATAGAAATTACACTAATTGAACAACGGTCGGGTAGTGGGTTTTCCTATTCAGCTTGGGTTCAGGCTGGGTGTCCTAACATTGGTAGCATCAGGAATCAACCTGAAAAGAATAATACCAAGGAGAAATATCATGAACGTCAAAACCAAAAAACTGATTGGTCTGGCACTAACCACATTATTGACTGCCAGTCTGGCAACACCCTCCTTGGCGCACGCTGATAGAGGACATCATGGCCATTCCCATCATAAGCATAAGCGCCATAAGCATAAGCACCACCACCACCACCATCACCATCATGATCATCATCGGCACTCTAACGGGCATATGCACATCTATAGTCAGCCGCCTGTCTATTATCAGCAACACTACCCGCAATCACAATATAATTACAATTACAACTATTACCCCCCGGCTCCGGTATATGTTGTACCACCCCGAATGAATATGGGGATCAGTGCCGGGAATGTGGATTTTATGTTACGTTTCTGATGCGAAAGGCGAGAGGCAGATCTAAATTAAAAACTTATTCTGCTTCCGCCTGATTTTAATTATCGGCGTGCAAGGATAAGGGTTTATGAATGGATGGCAGCAAGCGTTATTGGTTGTGCTAATCATGATCGCTGCAATATCCGACACCACCGCCAGCCGACCTAATACAGCCAGTGAGCGCAGCAAAGCAGGCAGTTCAGCAAACGGCATTTCGGAACAGCGAGCAATCGCCATCGCACAACAACATTTCAGGGGACGTGTGCTGGCAATCAACCGAACTGATAATCTCTATCGCATTAAAATACTGAGTGACCAGGGCATAGTGCATACCATTCTGATCAATGCACAGAATGGCGCGGTTGTATCCACGCATTAATCTTCAAAGTAAATTTCATGATTCAATTCAACGCATTTTATTGTCACCCTGTGAGACAAGAGGCTTGAATGCGCATTCTGGTTATCGAAGATGAATTCCTTTTGCAAAACCAGATTCGTCAGCAACTAGAAGCAGCAGGTTACATGGTTGATACTTGCAACAATGGCGAAGAAGGGTTGTTTCTCGCTACGGAATACCGTTTGAATGCCGCCATTATCGATATTGGCCTGTCCGGTAAATCCGGTCTGGATGTAATCAAGGCACTGCGACAGCGGGGCAGTCTCCTGCCAATTTTGATTCTGACCGCGCGCAGCAGTTGGCAAGACAAGGTGCGCGGCCTGGAAACGGGTGCGGATGATTACCTGACCAAGCCATTTCAAATGGAAGAACTGCAAGCCCGGGTCAAAGCATTATTGCGCCGTGCCAACGGCATCCCGCAGACCTTGTTGGAATGCGGCCCTATCGCGGTGGATATGACAGCACAACAGGTTTCCATCAATGGTGTAAATATCGAATTAACCTCATTTGAATACCGCTTGCTGGAAGAACTGGTGCGTCATCGTGGTGAAGTGCTTTCTAAACAAATACTTGCAGACGCCCTTTATCCACATGACGAAGATCGAGACAGCAATGTGCTTGAGGTCATGATTGGCAGGTTGCGGCGCAAACTTGATCCCGCTGGTACATTAAAGCCAATTGAAACCATGCGTGGGCGTGGCTACCGTTTCATACTGGAATGTAATAAATCGGCATGATGTCGCTCAATCAGCGCGTCCTGCTCAGTGCAACGCTGGTATTACTGGTTTTTATTGGCGGCATTACGTTTACATTGGATCGCGCTTTCTACGACAGTGCACGCATAGGGGTGAAGGATCGCCTATTTGCAAAACTGTTAATGCTGATGGGTGATGCCGAAGTGGAAGACGGCGAACTGGATGTGCCTGTCAATCAGCTGGATGTGGAATTTGAACACGTCAACTCGCATACTTATGCCTTCATCATCGGCCCTGCCAACACGATCATTTGGCGTTCCATCTCGTCATTGAATAAATCTATTCCGGCTATTGCCCCACTGGGACAGGGAGAAAAAATATTTGAGCAGATCCTGCTCAATGACGAACCACACTTTATCTATCGCTACGGCATCGCTTGGGAAACCTCCTCTGGCGGTTACCCGCTGACTTTCAACGTCATAACCGATACCACGCTGCTTGATGCCCAGATAGAACGTTATCGTGAAGATCTATGGGGTTGGTTGGGTGTCATGGCGGTAGTTCTGCTCGCTGCACAAATGCTGGTATTACGCTGGGGGCTGCTGCCATTACGCAAAGTTTCCGTGGAGCTTGCCGCAATTGAATCCGGTCGACAGGAAAGCCTCAAGGGTATCTATCCCAGAGAGCTTAAACTACTGACTGACAGCATTAATTCCCTGATTACCCATGAACACAAGCAGCAGAAGCGCTATCGCAACGGTCTTGCTGATCTGGCGCACAGTCTGAAAACACCACTTGCTATACTGCAAGGCGCGATTCATGGTGAGGACGAGGAGGTCATCCGGCACAAAACAATTCAAGAGCAAATCGACCGCATGGATAACACCATCCAGTATCAATTACGCCGTGCCGCGACTGCCGGCAGCTCACCAGGCATGGGGTTGATCTTGTTACGCCCGATGATCGACAGAATCATCAACACGGTGACCAAAGCCTATCGCCACAAGCATCCGGATATTACAGTGAACATTGATAACAGCATCCGTCTGCGCATTGACGAAGGCGATCTGATGGAACTGCTTGGGAACTTGATCGACAATGCATTCAAGTGGTGCCGTTACAGCATTCATTTATCTGCCGGTTATCAGGGAAATCAAGTGGAAATTCAAATCAGGGATGACGGCCCCGGTATCCCACCGCATGAAATCGCCCGCATTCTGGAACGTGGTGCGCGTGCCGACCAATCCACCTCTGGCCACGGTATTGGCTTGGCCATAGTACGCGACATCATGCAGGTATATGGCGGTGAATTATTGATTGAAAACCATCCTGTTGGGGGACTCAGCGTCATACTGCACTTCGAAAGAAGCAAATAACAGCCTGCACTCCCAAGATTGGGTGGCATGATCGCATGGTGTGATAACATCATGATGCGTATACATCAGTCAAAGGAGTTTATTGTGCGTACCACGATAGATATTGAGAACGATGTTCTTGCCGCCGCAAAGGAAATTGCCCGTACGGAAAATGTAAGCGTTGGCAAAGTTATATCACGTCTTGTGCGCCAGGCTCTGGCTGGCCATGTTGCCGAAGTATCTTCTCCTGACGATGCCTCTTCTGTAACCGGTTTTCGGCCATTTCCATCGCGTGGCGTAATTGTCAGCAACGAACTTATTAATCGCCTGCGTGATGAAGAAGGTATTTGATGCGCGCTTTGCTTGACGTCAACGTGTTGATTGCCCTGCTTGATGCGGGCCATGTCCATCATGTTCGTGCCAGTCAATGGCTGGAGCAGGAGATCATCCACGGTTGGGCTTCTTGTCCGCTCACCCAAAACGGGTGTCTGCGCATCATGACTCAGCCGGCCTATCCGGAAGCATTGTCACTGGCTGCTGTGGCCAGCCGATTAGCACAGGCTATAGCGCATCCAACCCATGCATTTGTAGCAGATGATTACAGTCTGCTGGATGCAGAACAAGTAAACTGGCAACAAATGCTTGGTCATTGGCAAATTATTGACAGTTATTTGCTGGGGCTCGCTGTACGCCATCATTGCCGTTTTGTCAGCTTCGATTCGCGCCTGAACCCGGACATTGTTTCAGGTGCAAGCCAACAACATATTGTAATTTTATAACTTCCCTTTAAAAACAGAGATCATGATAGCTCAAACGTATGTGCAGAATCTGCTGGATTTTATCGACAAAAGTCCAAGCCCATGGCATGCCGTTGCTTCGATCGAAGCAGAGATCGAAAAATTTCAATTCATCCGGCTTGATGAAACAGCCAGATGGCAGTTACATCCGGGCAGGCGCTACTATGTGGTGCGAGATGATTCCTCAATTATATTATTCGTACCGGGACAGACACCACCGGCAGAATCTGGATTCAGAATTATCGGCGCACATACCGATTCTCCCGGATTGCGAATCAGACCCAATGCCGCAACTGCCAGTGATGGTATTGTCCGGTTGGGGGTTGAAGTTTATGGCGGCCCCATTCTCGCCACTTTTGCTGATCGTGATCTAAGCCTGGCCGGGCGCGTCAGTTATTCCTACGGGCAGGGACATCTTGCACATAAATTAGTGCGTATTGATCATCCTTTGCTGCGCATACCGAACCTGGCAATTCACATGAACCGGGGCGTCAATGAAGAAGGATTGAAGCTGCACAAACAGAATGAATTGTTGCCATTCCTTGCGCAATTGACCAACGATCAACTGCCGCAATCCTGTTTTTTGGCGCTGCTGGAACAGATGACAGGAATTGGTGCTTCACAAATCCTGTCCTGGGATTTGGCTGTTTACGATACACAGAAAGGGGCATTCTGGGGGGCAAACCAGGAGTTTTATACCAATAGCCAGATTGATAATCTGGCGTCCTGTCATGCCGGATTACAGGCAATGCTGGATGATACTGCGCTTAACCATGCCGCAAATACGTTTGTTTGCGCATTTTTTGATCATGAAGAAATTGGCAGTGAAAGCCATATTGGTGCGGGCGGCAGTTTCTTGACAGATTTGTTACAGCGGATCAGCCTGGCCACTTCTCCAGATCACGAAGATGCTGCGCGTGCACTAGCGCAGAGTTTTCTCATTAGTGCAGATATGGCACATGCCTATCACCCCAACTTTCCCTCGGCTTATGATGCAGATCACAAGGTATCCGTGAACCAGGGGCCGGTAATCAAATTCAATGCCAATCACCGCTATAGCTCAGAAAGTATTTCTGCCGCTCATTTCATTCACTGGTGTGAAGCAGCGGATGTACCTTATCAGCGCTATTCACATCGCTCAGATTTACCTTGTGGCAGCACAATCGGGCCAATGACTTCAGCCAAACTGGGTATACGCAGTATTGATATCGGTTGCCCGATGTGGGCCATGCACAGCATCCGGGAGAGCGCGGGCGTGCAGGATCACGAATATATGATCAAAGTGTTGAAACAGTTTTTATTGAGTTAGCGTACCAGCCGCTCCTGATCAGGATGATCCGGCAAACAATCCGCCGGAGCGCTGGACCGTTCTGGAAACGGCTTGATCAATAATATTGCTGTTTCCGGTACAAATGATGGATAACCAGCGTTTTCCCCGGGTGATGCCGGTATAGATCAACTCTCGTGTCAGAACGGGATTCAGTTCGGGTGGTAGCAGCAGGGCACAATGCTCAAATTCCGAGCCTTGTGATTTGTGAACAGTCAGTGCAAAAACAGTTTCGATTGACAAGAGACGACTGGGCAGCACCCAGTGAATACCACCGCTGCCATTTCCTCTGGCAAAGGCAACCCGTATACCCCATTCCAGTTTTCCGGTTGTCCTGTTAGGCGTGGGATAGCTGAGCGCTATCCCGATGTCCCCGTTCATCAAACCAAGCGCATAATCATTGCGGGTGACCAGTACCGGGCGCCCTTCATACCAGATGCTGCCAGGTTTAATCAACTGGTGTCTGGCCAGCAGTGCTTCAATATGCTGATTCATGCCGCTGACCCCAAATGGGCCATTTCTGAGCGCACACAGCAACTGAAAACGGCCGTGCGATTGCAACACCTGATGCGCCCAGGCATCAAATGCAACTTTTTCTGCATCCAGTGGTGGCCGCTCTGCTTTAATGATGCCCAGATAACCCGCAATTCCTTGCGGTGTATCTTTTTCTCCAGATTGGCCGAGCAGGATGGTTGCCAGGCGGCTATCTTCGAGATCAGGTAAATTATGACGGAACAAGTCATCATAGCCTTGCATCCAGATTGTGCGAATGGTTTCCGAATCAGCAGTATTGACTGCACGGGCCAGTTGCCCGATGCCGCTGGCAGCATCAAATCGCCAGTTTGTCCGCAACATCACAATATGCTGGTCAAGTGGCAAGCCGTTTGTATCCAGCAGAACGGGATCAATCTTTTCTCCGGTGGCCGTTTCAACCCATTGGGCAGTTTCAGGCTGGAAATGCCCTTGCTGAGCCCGGTGGCACAAGGCACCCAGCACAGAACCTGCTTCAACAGAAGCCAGTTGATCCTTGTCTCCCAGGATAACCAGGCGAGCGTGAGGGGGCAAGGCAAGGAGTACGGCTGCCATCATTTCCAGATCAATCATGGAGCCCTCATCAATCACCAGTACATCCAGTGGCAACGGGTGGCGTGCATCATGCCGGAACAGCCGGGAATCCGGACGCGAGCCCAGCAAACGGTGCAGGGTTGTCACGTTGCTTGGGATGCTCGTTTTCAGCGTGGTATCGTCCTGAATAAAAGCGGGCAGCTTGTCGATGGCGCCTGTAATGGATTCCTTGAGGCGTGCTGCTGCCTTGCCAGTAGGGGCGGCCAGGCAGATTTTAAGGAGGCATTCCGGATGCTGGATGAGCGCAATCGATTGCAGCAGTGCCAGCAGACGAACTACAGTGGTCGTTTTTCCGGTTCCTGGCCCGCCGGTGATGATACTGAATGCACTGCGGGCAGCAAGTGCACAAGCGATTTTTTGCCAGTCTGTTTGTGTATACGTGGTACCGCTGGGTGGAAAAAGTGCATTCAGTTTGTCTTTGAACTCAATTTCAGGCAACTGGCTGACAATCTGCTGACTACTGGTCAGCCGCTGGTAGATAGCAGCTTCCACCTGACGTTCATAACGCCAGTAGCGGCGCAGATACAGACGAGGGCCAGCAAGCACCAGCGGTGTATTTCTCTCATCCTTGCTGATCAGTTCCGTTTGTTGCGTAAGCCAGCCGGATGCTTTCCAGTCCGCCAGAAGAACGCTGATATGCTGAATTTCTTTTCTGGCAGAGGGCTCATTCTGGCCAGAGGGCAACGACAACGCCGTACAAGGATCGCTTAAGAGATTGTCCAGATCCAGACAAACATGACCTCGCCCCAGTTGGTGACTGACCAGAGCGGTTGCCAGCATCAATACCGGATCCATAGCAGGAACTTCAGTTTTTAAAAAACGTACCAAGGCAAGATCCAGCTCGCGCAGCCAGCCACGGGTAACCCAGCTTTCCAGCAGAGCCAGTATTTCCTGCGGGTTTGTTGCTGGAGTGCTCATGCGCTACCTTCTGTCTTCCCGGCAAATAGCTCATCCAGCGTGTCCATTAACGTTCCCGGGGGGCGTTCAAAATGGACACCGGCTGTGGGTGCATCAATCCCGCGCACGAAGAGACAGGCGGCACCGCCCACATGTTGTTCGTAATTGTAATCGGGCAGACGGGATTTAAGGAGCCGATGCAAGGCAAACAGATAAATGACGTATTGCAGATCGTAACGGTTGGCACGAATCACCTCGTCCATGGCAGCCACAGTGTAATCCTGATCTGTGGCACCGAGCCAGTTTGACTTGTAATCCGCAACGTAATAGCGCCCATCATATTGAAAAACCAGATCGATAAAACCCTTGAGCATTCCGTTTAACTCACTCTGTGTCAGATGCGGGCGCGGGCGACTTGCCAGTGTCTGTTCGATCACGGCGGCATCCAGTAGAGTCAGATCGACATTGCTGGCTTCAGCCCAGAATTCCATCTCGGCTTTAACAACAGTCAGCGTATTGAGGCAAATTCCAATTGAGCCAAACGGCAGGGATGTGGACAGCATGCGCTTGACCCAGTCAACAAGTGGTGCAACCCAGGTTTCCCAGTGGCGCATCTTGCAACGACGCTCAATGGTGTCACGCAAGTCGGTTTCATCACTCGATACAATAGTAAAGCCGGTGTTGGCGACCCATTCCATCAGTTCATGCAGAAAGATGCCCGCCTCAGCTCCTTTGAAAAAATGATGAATGGTCACGCTTGCCGGTTGTTCTGAAACAGGCTGTAGTGAGATGAATGAGCGTTCGAGTTGCTCTTCCAGGAGATTTTCTGCCTGCGGTGTATCTTCCTGAGCTATTCGCGTGGATGGAACATTACCATCAACCCGAAGCGCCGAATAACTGCTGATGCGCCAGTTTTCTCTCACCATCCGCAGCGGGCGGCAAGCCTCACCCGGCGGGGCGGATCGGGTTTCTGCAACGTATTGCTCAAGATTGTTGTCCGGTTTGTCCGTCACACAGAAATCAGGGCGTTCCTGTACAAAAGACTGGAGAGCGTCAAGATATTGTTCAGCCGGGGTAGCTTTCAATCTGAACAAATGACCAACCGCGCTTGACTTGTTCTTGATGGGTGCCAAGCCCATCCAAGTCAGATAGCAGGCACGCGTCAATGCCACATAAAGCTTGCGTACGTCTTCACGGAGGCGTTCCAGATCGGCACGTGCCATGATTTCGGGGTGAGCAGCAAGGGAAATTTTTAATGTGCCCTGATCGTCGTGCCATTTGAGCGGGATATCACTATTTTTGATAGGCCGGGTTATGCAGATGAACGGCAAGAAAACCAGCGGATATTCAAGCCCCTTTGATTTATGAATGGTGACAACTTTCACCAGATCGCTATCGCTTTCCAGACGCAGTTTTTTGCTATCTGCTTCCCCCTCGGGGGCAGCAATTTGCTCGGCCAGAAAACGGATCAACGCATGTTCACCCTCCAGCGTAAAGCTTGCCTGCTGTAATATTTCTGCCAGATGAAGCAGGTCAGTCAGGATGCGTTCTCCGCTCTGGCCGTTGAGATTCTCCTTGAGCGCAAGCAGGCGATCGCCGCATTTAAAATCAACCAGGATGCGGCGCAGCATCGGGAGCACTCCCTGCTTTTGCCATAACTCGCGATAGCCCTTGAATTGAATTACCTGGGCTTCCCACGCCGCTTCATCCGTATTGAGAGCATCAAGCTCTGCTAGCGTGAGGCCCAGCGATGTGGTGGACAGCGCGGCGCGTAGCAGGCGATCGTTGTCAGGTTCAGCACAGGCAGCTAGCCAGCGATGGACTTCGGTTGCCTGACGGGTGGCATAAACCGTGTCCTTATCGGACAAATACACTGAACGGACGCCCCGTTGCAGCAAAGCCTGGCGGATGTTGGCGGCTTCATTTCCGTTATTGACCAAAATGGCTATATCCCCTGGCCTGACTGCCCGGAAAGACATGTCCTGGCCGGCAAACCCGGCTTTTGCGGATTTCCCGTCGTTCAACCAGTCAACGATCCGGGTTGCACAGAGGGCAGACATCTGCTCAATGTAATCGGTTTTTGAGAGTTCCATCTGTTGGGCTGAAACAGCCAGCAGCATGGCGGGCAATGTCTCTCCCTCAATCTGGAATGTATCCCTGCGACCATTGGCTTGAACTTCCAGGAAAGGCACGGGGTTACCATCTCCGGTTCTGAACAGGAATGCGCCGCGAGAATCCGCCTGGTTTTCAACAGATGCAAAGCAATGATTGACAGCATCAACCATCGCTTGGGTTGAGCGGAAATTTGTATTCAGCGTGTAGAGTCGTCCCTCAACTGCTCTCCGGGCCTTGAGATAGGTATGAATATCTGCTCCCCGGAAAGCGTAGATTGCCTGCTTGGGATCACCGATCAGGATGAGTGCACAATCATTTCGATTGCTGGAAATCTCATAAATATATTCAAAAATCCGGTACTGAACGGGATCGGTATCCTGAAATTCATCAATGAGCGCAACCGGAAATTGCTGGCGGATGACTTGAGCCAGCCGCTCGCCATAAAGGCCGGTGAGGGCGGTTTCAAGGCCGGTCAGCAGATCATTGAAACCGATCTGGGAACGGTGTTTCCGAATGGTGTCAAATTTTTTGGCAATCCAGCAGGCAGCATGGCTTAGCAGCTCAATCCTGGGATCGGGCAGGTTATTAAGTGCTTCCTTTAGCACAGGAATTGTGTCGAATGCGGGATGATGGGGGGAGGTACCTTTTTTCCATGCTTTCGCGATCCCTTCCGACGTCAAACGCTCCCAACCCTTACCAATGTCTACGTTATCCATGGCGGGATCATTGGCCCAATCTCTCAGCTTATTTAACCAATTGGTGTACCAGTCAGCACGCAGTTTGCGCCCATCAATCTGGCCGGCTGCCTCAGCAGCATCAAGCAGCGCCTGTAATTCATCTGCCCAAAGTGCCCAAGGTTGTTTGAGCTTGGTCAGTAGATTCTGTTTGTTTTCCTGGCTGGCACTGATAATGGTCGATGGATCCGTAGCAGATAAATCAGGCAATTGATCCACATAATCGAGCAGGGGGGTGACAGCCTTTCCCAGTTCGGTAGGGCTTTTCCAATAACCATTAATCCAGACAATCTCTTCCAGGGTAAGCGGGTAGTAAAAAATCCGCCAATAGTCCCGTACCACTTCTGCCCGTAATTCTGTTTGATCAGTTTCTAGCTCCTGGGTAAAGAGACTTTGGCTATCAAAGGCATGTTCCCGCAGCATCCGGTTGCACCAGCCATGAATGGTCGAGATGGCTGCCTCATCCATCCATTCAGCTGCCAGTTCCAGTTTGCGGGCGCAGGCAGCCCATTCGGCAGGTGAGTATTCGAAGAGCAACTGCTGCAGCGGATCAGTATCGTTCAGTGATTGCGCATTTATTGGGTCAGCTCGAAAGAGGCGGGCGGCTTCTGTCAGACGTGCGCGAATCCGATCGCGTAGTTCCTTGGTGGCGGCCTCCGTAAAAGTTACCACCAGAATTTCTGGGGGTGTCAATGCGCCACCGGAAAAGGCAAATTCCCCCTGATGTCCCAGGATCAGGCGAACGTAGAGCATGGCGATAGTGAAAGTTTTGCCAGTACCGGCGCTGGCTTCGATCAGATGGCTCCCGGTCAAAGGGAGGGTAAAGAGATCAAGTGGTGTGATGTTCTGGCTCATGGTGTGTACTAGCCTTTATTCCGGATTTTTGGTATTTGCCCCAGGTGTGTCGGCATGGTGCATCAACGGCGCGTACAGATCATCACAAAGCTGCGTAAAGCGGCCGTTTGACCACAGTTGTGCAAAGGCTGGATAAAATCGCTGTAGATAGATGCTCTGACTGGCTTCACCAGTACGCTGATAGTCATCTTCATATTGGCTGCGGGCAGTGCCAACAGCCTTTTGCTTACATGCCGCAAGAGGGCCGTTAAAAGGCATCCCTTCTTTTTCCAGCCAGGCAAAACCGGTTTTGGGCGCCAGTGGCAGCGGCGTACACAAGCCGTTAACGTAGGCTTCAATAATCATGTTGAAGTACTGTCTGGCGAGATCCGGCGTCAGTGGATTAATTTGTACCGGATCATTCTTGCCAATGATCCGTGTTGTGATCGGCTGGCCATCGAGATGTGCGGCCAGGTGGAATATCCAAGCAGCAAGCAGTTTGTCATGACGGCATTTGTTATTTTTCAGCAAATCGCTGGAACTCAGTTCGATCCGGCAGTATTTATCACCATTACTTGTATTGCTCGTGTTGCTTGCATCATGCATACAGTAGTGTTGTGTGATGCGCCCCTGCACAGTGATTGCCACACCATTAGTGGTGACGTATGGATACTCAAATATTTGGTCTTCCAGCGGAAATGGCCAACTGGCAATCGCTTCGCGATAACACTTAAACATTTTGTCCAAAGGATCAGCCAGGGTTGCTTTCAGCAAATCTGCCATTCCGCCAAGCGGCAGCTCACCTCGTCGCCGGACGCGATCCAGTTGTTGTTCCACTGCGACTGTTTCGTCATTTTCATGATTGACAGCATCTAGTCGAGCCTGAATCAATTGATCCTGGAGTGACCACTGTTCCAGTCCATTCAGAATGAAAGGCTCGTGATCTTCGCTGGTCAGGTCATCCATTTCGTAATAAATACCCAGCCGTTCACGGCAGAAGGTTTTGACGGGATCTTTCAAAAAGGCGATCAGCTGTCCGAGCGAGACAGGGCTATTGAAAACAGGCAATGACAAAGAAGGCTCCGTAGCAGCTGGAGCCGCTGGACTGATAAGTTTGCGCTCCCATTCGCGCGCATAGGTGAACAACGCTGAGGTGGCCGGATCCTTGCCAAAATAATCCTGGCTGAAAGCTTGCAACTTGTGTTCAACCGTCAGGGCAGCCAGCAGATCGTTGTCCGGGGAATCCGCCAATTGCCAGCAGGCTGCGATGTGATCCCGCAACTGGCTGACCAGTACGGATGGCGGTAGATCGGAATTATCCAGTATGCTTTTGCCCACCCAGCTGATATGCAGTTTCTCCCGAGCGGAGAGCAGCGCTTCCAGAAACAGATAACGATCATCTTCCCGGCGGGAACGATCGCCCGGGCGTATATCCCGTGCCATCAGATCAAAATCGACGGGTGGGTGGGTACGGGGAAATTCACCATCATTCATGCCGAGCAGGCAGACCATCCGGAACGGAATAGCACGCATTGGCATCAAGGTTGCAAAGGTCAGTTCGCCGGCCATGAAGCGTTGCGCCAGGTTAGGCTGATCAATCTGGGCCAGCCAGTGTTCACGGATAACAGCCAGCGGGATCATTTCGGTAAAACTGGCGGCTGTACAAGCTTCAAGCCAGGCATGCAAGCTGGTTTGCAACTGCAAAAGCAGGGCTGTGTCTTCTGCTGTCTCGCTCTTGAAAAAGCCCTGAAGCAGGAATTGCAACCGCTGGCCCCAAATGGCAGGTGTGGCAGGCTCCGCAAAGGTTTCGGTAAGTGTTTCAAGTTGGATCAGCAACCGGGACAAGGAGCCAGTCAGCGCGGCTTCCAGCCCTGAAACCTCACCATAGGGTTCAATGTCACGCCAACTGTAATCTTCGCGTCCGGTGGGATCACAGCCGACGACATAGCCCAATAACATACGCTTGAGCCCTTGCGCCCATGTATTTTGCTCAAGACTTTCCTGAATAAATTTCGCGCGATGGCGGGCACTCAACCCCCAGCGGATGTTGGTTTGTCTGATCCATTGATGCAGGCGTGGCAAATCATTAATGCCGATCCCGAAACACTGTCTGACAGCTGGAACGTTAAGCAGATCGAGCAGGTCACTGACAGTCAAGCGTGATTCTGGCACATCCAGCAAAAATTCCAGGGCAAATATAAGTGGCGCTTGCTGGCGTTGCGTGAGATCAGCCATTGAAAATGGAATATAACGCGCATCAGAATGCTCAACTTGTCCAAAAACTGCTTCAATATAGGGTGCATAGGCATTTACATCAGGCACCATCACGATAACATCACGCGGCCGCAGTGTTGCATCTGCATTGAATGCTGCCAGCAGTTGATCATGCAGAATTTCAACCTCGCGCTGTACGCTGTGCGCGCGATGAAAGCGAATTGAGCGATCGCTGGCAGGGTCGATTGCCGGCCAGGTATCGCATGATTCATCCACCGTGCGCAGCAGGCGGATATCGTCCTGCAACTGGTTCAGCAGCGTTGATTCTCCATGGCTCTGAAACAGATCAATCCGCTCGCCGACTTGTTCAAATCGGGCGCGGTAGGCATCAGGTTCATCCAGCTCATCCAGCAGGGCAATGTAATCACGGCCCTGCTTTCCCCACGCAGCTAGTAATGGATGGGCATACAGATGCAAAGCATCTTCCGTGATAGTTGCAGGTGTATTGTTTTTATGAGCATGCCGGTTTGAGGTTCGCCGGGCGTGGTCTTTTTCAGAGAGAAGATTGGCCCAATAATGCTCACAGGGATTGTGGACGCACAAAAGAATCTGCGTGACAGGCGAGATGGCCAGTAATACTTCCAGCGACTGACGCGGCAGTGAAGACAGACCAAATACAGAAACACGACGAGGCAGCCCGTCAGGCCGGTTTTTCAGTTTCTTGGCGGCATCCAGAAAACGCTGATGCACAACTGCCCGGCTGCTCTGGCTGGCGACTCCCACGTCTTCAAGCAAAGCGCGCCACAGCATAGCCTGCCAGCAGTGAGTCGCATCGAGCGGGCGAGCAATATGGTGAGTGTTGTACAGTACATGTTCCCCTTTGGCCCAGGCGGCGAGCCAATCGGCACGATAGACCTGGTACTGATCGAAAAGGTCGGCAATTTTTTCAGCCAGCTGGTAGCGCTTGCGAAGATCACTGTCTTGTTCCAGAAAACGTGCCAAGGGTTCATAACCCGGAAGGGGGATAACGTCTGGCAGGAGACGCATCAAGCGCCAGATGAGCAGCGGTTTATCAAATGGGGAGATGTCCGGCACAGCATCAGGCCCCAGCACGGCCCGATAAACCCGCCAGATAAAGCGGGCGGGCAGCAGCATATCGAGTGCTGCCGCAATACCACAACCACTGCCGGGAGTATCTGTTGTATTTGCTGCCAGCGCGAGCTTGAGCCATTGAGCAATCCCGTTGCTTTGCACAAGAATGATTTCATCTTCCAGTGGATCTAGCGAATGTGCCTTGAACCAGTGCACCAGCAACTGCCGCAAAAGCTCGGGCTGATTGCCATGGATAACCATGAAACCATTTGTAAACTGACCCTGGCCTTCAGGCAAAGCAAAGCTCCCTTTTTATTGTGCTGGAAGTATTGGGTGTATTCCATCCAACTTTGCGATGACGATGATGGCGGTCTATTACAACCTGAAGCGATTGGTCTACTTCAGAGAGACAGAAATCAAGGCTTTTTGATACCCGAAATGGGCCAAATCGCCAATGCCCGGGGCGATTCAGGGTAAAAACGGCGCAACATCGCCAGGAAAAGCGGTGATTTGTCATGGGAACTGAATCGAATTCAATCGCGCTCATCATCTCGCGACTGGATTTACTGAAAACCTCGGGTTATTCAAGGTGCCCAATCGTGAGTTTCGCATTATCGTCGTTGGTGTTGTTTGTGGTGGAAATTGAAAAATTACTGGTACACAGAAAATGGATTAATGTGGATGCTTAAGATTTTCTACCCGTTTAAATTGCCTGAAACGTTAGGATGGTGGAATAAATCAAGATTTGAACTCAAGTACTCATTTGCTCGTTAATTTTTAGATTTTTATAGACTCCGGCACACCTGGCTTAGCCATTTTGTTGAGTGCAGATGCACTCATCCATCCTTTTGTTTTTCGCGGCAGGTATTACCTACCGTGAGCTGCCGTTTTCACGGGGTGCCACTCAGCGATTGCTGCCTCCGCAAATCAAATCGGGATATCACCCCGTCGCCGTAATCCGTTGTTATACTTGTATCAGTTTGTCACTTGATAACGAGATTTTTTGATCTTGAGACGACGGACTTCATTGTGCTATAGGGGATTGTTTTTTACAGGTAAAATTTCTCAGCATCGTGCCTCACAGGCTATATTCTCGACGCTAAGCCCAGTTTATTCAACCATGTCTTGCTTAAAGTGACGGCATGCCAGCCCACCCTAAAGATACATTTTTGCGCTTAATGCGACAAAATCCAGAATTGTCCGTCAATCACAATTCTGACCAATGGAGACTATTATGAAACTATATTATGCACCGGGCAGCTGTTCTTTGGCCCCTCACATCGCGTTGCGTGAAGCAGGTCTTAACTTTGAACTGGAGAAAGTAGATCTCACCAGCAAGCAGACTGAACACGGTGAAGACTTCACCAAGATCAATCCCAATGGTTATGTACCCACCCTTAAACTCGACAACGGCGAGATTCTGAGCGAAGTCGCTGTACTGTTGCAATACATTGCTGATGAAAAGCCGGATGCTAAATTAGCGCCGAAGTTTGGCGGTATGGAGCGTTATCGGTTGATGGAATGGCTAAATTTCATCGCAACGGAGATCCACAAAACACTGGGTGCACTTTTTCATCCCAACATTACGCCAGAATGGAAGACTGCTCAACTTGCCACCTTCAGCAAGCACTGTAATTTTTTAGCCGATCAGCTTGATGGTAAGCAATATTTGCTGGGTAACCTGTTCACCATTGCGGATGCGTACCTGTTTACGACACTAAGTTGGACCAAGTTTCATCAGGTCGATATGAGCAAGTGGCCAGCACTCACGGATTATATGACCCGCATCGCTGCGCGCCCAGCAGTTATCGAAACCATGCAGAAGGAAGGGTTGATACGCTAGTTGTTCGCGTGCAGGCTAAAAGTTAAATTTTTGCCCGAGTTTTGACCTCATTCCTCTCGACAGAAACCAGTCATAGGGCTACCCATTAGGGTTTGGTCGCAAAGCTATCGGGTTCCTTAATCAGGATCTTCGCGCACTCACTTGATTCTAAAATAGTTTCTTAATGCCAGATAGCGTAGTCATGAGACAAGAAATATGAGATCCTTTTAAGAAATTAAAGGAGATTTGCATGATACAACCCCATCGCAGGCATGATATTTCAGATAAGGTATGGTCGCTACTTGAGGGGCATTTACCAGGTAGAGAAGGAGCATGGGGAGGGATAGCCACAGATAATCGTCGGTTTATCAATGCTGTTTTATGGATTATGCGAACAGGAGCGCCATGGCGGGATTTGCCACCGGACTACGGGGGGTGGAGTAATACCCACCGTCGCTTTATTCGCTGGCGTGACAAGGGTATCTGGGAAAAATTGCTGGAAATCCTGATGGATGATCCGGATTATGAATGGCTGATGATTGATGCCAGTCACGGCAAGGTTCACCCACATGCCAGCGGGGCCAGAGGAGATAATCAGGAGATGAGTCGGGCGAAAGGGGGCTCAACACCAAGATACATCTGGCCGTGGATGCGCATGGTATGCCGGTCAGAATCTTTGTTACACAAGGTACCACTGCTGATTGCACGCAAGTTGGCCGCCTGATCGAAGGGATGGATGCAGATCATCTGCTGGCAGATCGTGGCATGACAGTAATGCCATTATTGAACAGGCAGAAAAACGGGGAGTGGAGGTTGTTATTCCTCCAAAGAAGAACCGGAAGACGCAAAGACATTATGATCAAGCGCTGTATAAACTGAGGTATTTCGCCGAAAATACTTTCCTTCTTTTCAAAAGGTAGCGTTGCTACAGACACACCAAAAATACCTCTTCTTTCCTTGCCGCCGTACAAATTAGATGTCTCGCCCTCTGGGTGGATATCTTGTGACTACATTATATAGCAGTGGTTATGACATAATGTGCAACAATTTTTATTTGAATTTTTAGGTGGTCAATATATGCGTTTGGTATTTAAACTTATTCGAATTATTTTAACCCCTTTTATGCTAATCGCCGAAAAGCTAACCACACCTAAAGGCATAAATCGTGATAGTGAAGCGCAAGCCCAAGTTGATGCAGACTGCAGTCAGTTAGCTTTGTATGAGTTTAAGGCTTGTCCATTTTGTATTAGGGTACGTAAAGAAATGGCCCGGTTAAGCCTGAATGTTGTTAAGTACGACGCCCTGGATAATCCAACCCATCGCCAAGCTCTCAAAGCGGGTGGAGGCCGGATTAAAGTCCCTTGCTTACGTATTAGCCATGATAACGGAGAGGTGCAATGGTTGTATGAATCTAACGATATTATTGCCTACCTGCAGCAACGCTTTGCGGCAGAATAACCTAAGTAGGTAAAAAGATAGTGCTAGCATTTTCTCAAGCTTGTGAAAATAACAAAGCGCCTATTCTGCAGGTGTTGACGCAGGTATTTCAGCATAGCAAGCGGGTGTTAGAAATAGGCAGTGGCACCGGCCAACATGCCGTCCACTTTGCTAAGCACTTACCACACTTAAACTGGCAAAGTAGCGATCAACCGGCTTATTTATCCGACCTTAGCGCCCGGATCCAACAAGCTAACTTGGCAAATTTATCTGCCCCGCTAGCTTTGGATATTACTAGCTCGGTGTTTAGTGCTGAAAAAGTGGATGCGCTGTTTACTGCTAATACCTTGCATATCATGCCGTGGCAGATAGTTGAACAACTGTTTCAACACTTAAATGAGTTTTGCTTACCTGAAGCACAGCTGTGTATTTACGGCCCTTTTAACTACAATGGCCAATTTACCAGTGCCAGTAATGCTAGTTTTAATCAGCATTTACAACAACGCGATCTGTTAATGGGCATTCGTAATATTGAAGATGTGATTGCCCTTGCCGCTAAGGCTGGCTTCAACTTGCAGCAAGATTACGACATGCCCGCTAATAACCGATTATTGCACTTTAAACGCTAAGCTAAGCTGTAACAGGTAACTGTTGCTGCGCCTGCGAGCCTGTTCACCCTATTCACAGAAATGGGTAGGTAGGCAGTGTTTTCAGTGTGGAATCTTTGGCTAGATATTCCATTGTTTTGAAAAATTCTATTACGTCACCTCAATACCCTGATTCACAATCATGCGGAATGTTAAATTAACGCGGGGGGTATGGATGGTTTTGGTTGGGGGCAACCGGTGAAGCCAATGGGTTTGGGTGGTTCCTTTCATCACTAACAGGCTACCATGTTCCAGCAGGATGTAAACGGTTTCCTTGCTGCGCTTATGCTTAAATGCAAACTTCCGTTCTGCACCCAAGCTTAAGGAGCCGATCGCCCCGTCTCTTTTCAGATCTTTTTCTGCATCGCTGTGCCACGCCATGCCTTCGGAGCCATCATGATAAAGATTCAGCAGGCATGAATTGAATGTCTCCCCACTTACCTGCTCAGTAATCGTTTTTAACTCCAATAAATCCTGCGTCCATGGCAGAGCCTGTTTGGTGATTTTCGAATACGTGTATTGAAAGGGTGAATTCGCGTACCAGGCGACATGACGTTTGGTCAAAATATGTTTGCTCATAATAATCGCTTCATCCGGTTGCCACGCGATATCTTTCAGAAGTATCGCTAAATAACGATCAGATTCTTCCAGCGATAAAATTGGCCCGTAATAATTGACTTCCCCCGCTTGGGGTAACAGATTTTCAGGGGCATCTAAAGTATGCGTGATCCGGTCCATTTCTTATACGCTTCCTTCATACAATTGCCGCAAGGGCGATAACCTGCCTCGATGGCTGCTTGAGCACTGGCAAAAAATACCCGATTTTTGCGCCGCATTCTTTTGCCAGATTGACATCCCAAAGTGCCATAGATTTGCAGTTGACTGTTGCCGCCAAATTGAATGTGCAGGGCTTTTATCCCTCGCCTTACATCCTGATCACTAATTTCACTATGCCGAATCATTTTCTGGGTCTATCCACTTAACAGAGTTAGGGGTAAATTTAGGGAGTGTGACATTTTCCATTAGGTGTTCAAAATATGGGGGTACAAACCCATTTTCGTAAAATGTGATTGATTTTAGTAAATCATCTACCCCAAGTACCATCAGCCAGGATTCGTCACTCTCCCTGCCTGAGTTTATTTGATCTTTAACTTACTGCATCGTGAAAGATAATACCCATCGTATAGCGTTGCCCGCTATGCACTTCACTGACACCATGTTTCATATTCGCGCGGTAATAACCTCTGCTTCCCTTCACAGGGCGAAAGTGAGTCGTCATCATCAACATGTCGCCTTTCCTGGGTTTTAACACGATTGCCTTGGACTGTGCTCGCGATGTTTGCTGCGTTAAGACAAATTCGCCCCCGGTAAAATCTTCATCAGGTTCCGTTAAAAAAAATACGGTTTGAATTGGGAAATAAATATCCCCGTACAAATCCTGATGCAAGGTGTTAAACCCGCCTTTGCCGTATTTCAAAATCAAGGGGGTTGGCTGACATTGATGATGGTCGCGGCACTGCTTATGCAAGTCTGCCAGTTTTTCTGGAAACTGCGTTTCGATATTCAAAGCGTTCATCCATCGATTAGCAACAGGAACGAGTTTGGCATAGAGCTTTTCCCGTAAGGCCTGAATAATATCCGGCAACGGGTAGGCAAAATATTTATACTCCCCCAGGCCAAACCTATAACGCGCCATGGTTACCGTTTTGCGATAGCTGTCAGGGCAGTCGTAAAGCTCAATGAAATGACGGCACTGCACAGCCGACAAAATACCGGGCACGATCGCATAGCCTTTTTCGTGCATGTCATCAGCCACATGTTGCCAATTCGCCGCAGCTATCTTTTTCAGAGTGTCTTGCATGTTCATGCTCCCGTTCTCGCGGCTTCCCAACTAATCATCGCGGATTTTCGGGTGGCCCCCCACATATAACCGCCGATCTGCCCACTGGATTGGATGACTCTGTGGCATGGGATGAGAAATGCGACGGGATTACGGCTGATTGCCGTACCGACAGCTCTGGAGGCTTTAGGGTTGCCGATTGTTTTTGCAATATGGCCGTAGGTGGTTAGATCGCCCATCGGAATTTTGAGCAAGCATTCCCAAACTTTGAGTTGGAACGGCGTGCCGTTTAAATGTAGCTTGATTTCATCCAGCCGTGACCAATCTTTTTGAAAAATAAACAGGGCAGCCTGGTGAGATTGATTAACCCTTTGTGTATAGGAAGCATTGGGAAAGCTCTTGTTAAGATTGCTGAAAGCCAAGACTTCATCCTCTTCAAAAGCGATCCGGCAAACTCCCTTGGAGGTAGATGCGATCATCACTTTCCCAAACGGACTGTCAGCAAAACAGTAATCGATACGCAAGGCTTTGCCACCATTTTTAAATTCACCCGGCGTCATGCATTCTATATTCACAAAGAGATCGTGCAATCGGCTGGCTCCCGATAGCCCTGTCTCATACGCTGCTTCCATCAAGCTGGAATTCCTGTTTTTTAACAAACTTTTAGCGTATTCCAAACTAAGATACTGGACAAATTTCTTGGGACTCACTCCCGCCCATTCAGAAAACAGTCGTTGAAAATAAAACGGACTTAAATGTACTGCCGCCGCAATATCCTCTAAAGCAGGCTGCTGTTTAAAATTTTCTTGAATATATTCGATTGCTTTGACAATACGGTCGTAATGAGTTTGCGCTTGATCGATCATCATTTTTATCCTTCGCGTTATATTCTATCCTTCCTATCCCCATAGAATAAAAGCGAATTTTCATAAACACGACCCGAAACTTGCTGACTATCAAATTTGTAGCGCAGATTAAGCAAGGGCTGATTGTGTTTGCGATGAGCGATAGTCAAATTGAATGTATGGAGGATCAAGTAGCCATCTGCTTTTGATCTCTATTTTGTTTAATCGCGTCACAAATTTAACGCCGAAAACGACATCTGCTAACAATTTTCAGCCGCTTAATCAAAACCATTTTTTCTGAGCTGTTTTCATAAGTTTGAATGTCATTATCAGCGTTGTGGTTCGATTTCCGCCGTTTACATTGACGTTTTGCATGTCCGGAGAGATATTCCGGTCAGTCTGCAAGATGATTAAGGATGGGTATTTTCTGACTCTGCAGGAATTTCTGTGATGAGTATCATCATCCAGATGATAGGTTTCATGATTTGTATGGGGAGCGTCTATAATGTCAGTGGAATTTGCGTGTTTTACACGTATGTTTCGTTTTCCGCTCAAAAACAAAGTAAATCATGTTTGCTGGTGATTTGCCCGCAGAATGATTTTTAAAAGGAGAGAAAAAATGAAATCAAGTTTAGGTTTGTCTGCACTGATCGGTTTAACGTTGTCATTCCCTGCCTTTGGGGGAGGAAACCCGGAGTTTGTTAAGTTTCCGGAAAATTATACTGAGATATTTTCGCAATATGGCACCGCTAACCGTGCTAATCAAACACAGTTAGCAAAATTCTATGCAAATAAGATTGCCGTGGATAGCTACAAAAAAGGTGAGGAGGCTGCTCCCGGTTCAGTTGTGGTTATGGAAATATATATACCCAAGAAAGATGCCGAGGGCAAAATCCAATCGGGTGAGGATGGCTTGTTTGTCATCGACAAACTGGCTGCTGTAGGTGTTATGGAAAAAAGAAGTGACTGGGATGGCACTTTTAAAGCAGAAGATCGCTCCGGTAACTGGGGGTTTGCCTTGTATGAACCAAATGGCAAAGTAAAGGATAACGATCTGAATTGTGCACAATGTCATAACCCGTTACAGAAACAGGACAATCTATTTTCCTTCCAGAAGTTAGTGGATTACGTAAAAAATCACTGAAGCCAGGCTTTACTCAGCGCGTAGGGCATCCACCGGATTAAGACGGGCTGCGCGTATGGCGGGAACAATGCCCGCTGCCAGCCCGATTACCCCTGACAGGAGCAATGCCGCGATGACATAGCGCCACGGGATGCTGATGGGCAAATCGCTGACCAGTATTCCCAGTAGTCCGGCAATCCCTGATCCTGTGATTAATCCGACAATCCCCCCCAGCGTCGAAAGCGCGGTGGATTCCAGCAGGAACAAGATACGGATACGCATGGGGGTTGCACCCAATGCATTCAGCAAGCCGATCTCGGCCATCCGTTCTGTTACAGTGATGTGCATCAGTGTGATCATCCCCACCGCTCCGACCAGCAATGAAATTCCTCCCAATACCGCGACGGCAAAAGTCAGTACATTCAGTACGGTAGAGAGTGTACTGAGCATCTGCTGCTGTGGTGTTATCGTAAAATCTTCACGCCCGTGCCGTTTAAGCATGATACGTTTGATATCTTGCGTGACTTCATCCAGTGGTGTGGCTGGCGGATAGACTACCTGAATTTCCATCACACCTTCCCGGTTGAAAACTTCCAATGCCCGTGCTGTGGGAATGTAAACCGTATCATCCAGATCAAAACCCAGTACCTGGCCCTTGGAGGCCATGACACCAATGATACGAAAACGTGAACCACCGACCTGCAGTACCGAGCCAAGCGGATTGGTACTGCCGTACAGCTCCTTGTGTACTTTTGCACCGAGCACAGCAAAGGCGCGTGGATTACGCGGATCGTCCGCTGGTAGGAATTGCCCGATCGCAGTGTGCATATTAAATGCCCGATCGAAATCCGGCCCCTGGCCATATACAGTAACTCGTCGGCTGTGGCCGTTACCGCGTACTTCCGCGTTCCCGGTGACGGTTGCATTGGTATAGACCGCATGGCGAGAGGATTTCAGCGCGAGCGAATCCTCAATTGTCAACAGGCGCACACTGCTAATTGATCCGGTCGAAGCACCTCGCGTACGAGTCTTGCCGGGTGTGATATTCACAATGTTGGTTCCAAACTGGGTAAATTCGGATAACACAAAACGCTGGATACCTGCACCGATTGATGTTAACAGGATCACGGCGGCAATGCCGATGGCAATACCGGATGCAGACAGAAATGTGCGCGTTCGGTGGGCGGTCAATGCGCGGAGTGCAAATTTCAGGGATTCAACAAGATTCATCGACTTTATCGCTTGCCAAGTGCATCAACCGGATCCAGTTTCGCCGCACGGATTGCCGGTAATAATCCCGCCAGAACGCCGGCCAATACTGCGACTCCTACTCCGGCAAAATTGGCCCAGAGTGGTGGCCAGGCGGGCAACAGCGGATATGCCAGACGTAGTGCCCAGCTGCCTGCCTGTCCCAGTATGAATCCGGCCAGGGCTCCCGCCAGGGATAGCCAGACGGCTTCAGCCAGAAAAATATAGCGAATGACAGCAGCCGGCGTGCCAATTGCCTTGAGTAGCCCAATTTCTGCCGTGCGCTGACTGACCGATACCAGCATAACATTCATCACCAAAATGCCGGCAACAGCAAGGCTGATGACGGCGATACCGGCAACCCCCAGTGTCAATGCACGCAGGATACGTTCAAATGTAGCCAGTACAGCATCATGGGCGATTACGGTGACATCATCTTCCCCGTCATGACGTCGAATGAGCGTTTGACGAATTGCTTCCCTGGCATTATCGATTTCGCCATGATGGCGGATTTCAATCAGCAACCGGAACAGCGAATTAGTGTTGAGTAATGTCTGGGCATGCTGGATAGGAATAATGACCAGTTCATCCGAGTTGTATCCCATGGATTCGCCTTGTTCCGCCATCACGCCGGTGACCAGAAAACGCCGATCACTCAGGCGAACGCGCTGCCCCAGTACATTTCCATCCGGGAAAAATTCCTGTGCAATCTTGGCACCCAATACAATCTGGGCACTGCTTTCATCCGCGCTTGAAAGAAATTTTCCCTGTGAAAGCTTCATGTGACGGATTGGGAAAATATCCGCGGTGGTGCCCATCAGCGTGACTTCCCGCAGCTTGCCTGCAGCAGAAAGTTCAGCCACACCGACATTCAGGGGAGCGTAACGCCTGACTTGTGGCAGCCTTCCTACCCAATGAGCATCATCCAGCGTCAGATCTCTTGACGTCTGGCCCATGACTGCGCCTGGAAAACTCCCTGCTGTTTCGGAACGACCAGGCAGGACAATAATCAGGTTGGTGCCGATCGAAGAAAATTCATTGACGACATACTGGCGCGCCCCATCGCCCAATGCAGTCAGAATGATCACTGCAGCCACACCCAATGCCATGGCCAGTATGATCAAAAACGAGCGAGCAGGGTAGCTGGTAATAGTTTTAAGGGAAAAACGCAGGAGATCCTGTAGTCTCATTGTTCGTCGGTTTCGATCCGACCATCGTGCATGGCAACCCGGCGCCGGGCGCGTAATGCCAGTTCGCGATCATGCGTTACGACGATAAGCGTGGTACCTGTTTGATTCAATGCTTCCAGCAACGTTGCTACTTCTGAGCCGATACGGTGATCAAGATTGCCGGTGGGTTCATCCGCCAGCAATGCAGTAGGACGCAAGATCGTTGCGCGGGCAATGGCCACCCGCTGGCGCTGCCCGCCAGATAGTTCAGCCGGTCGGTGGTGTGCACGATCACTCAAATTGAATGCCTGCAAGGTTTCTGCGATGCGCTCCTTACGCTCTATTGAAGGCATGCCAGTCAGTATCAGAGGAATTTCAATGTTTTCTGCAGCCGTCAAACGCGGGATCAGATGGAAAGATTGGAAAACAAAACCAATTTTTTCCCGGCGAACTTGTGCTTGCTCGGTTTCCGACAGTGCGGTGACGTCTCTGCCATCCAGTAGATAATGCCCGCTATCCGGCCGGTCGAGTAAACCGATAACGTTCAGCAGGGTTGATTTACCCGATCCGGAAGGCCCCATGATGGAAACATATTCACCAGAGTCGATTGTCAGATCAATATGGTCAAGTGCATGGATAGCTTGATCCCCCATATGAAAAATCCGGGTGATACCCTGGAGCTGTATCATGGCTGAGGAGATTTGGGGGTCACTTGTGTGCCCGTTTTGATTTCTCCACTATCGCCGGACAGCAGTACCTGATCCCCTTCAGACAACCCTTCAAGCACTTCGGTATAGGCCCAGTTTGCCAGGCCTGTTTTCAGCGTTTGCTCCTCAAGCCTGCTATCTTGATCCAGCACCCAAACCTTGTTGCCCTGACGGATCACCTGGGTGGGAACGCGCAGCACATTTTCACGATGATCAATAATTGCTTCGATATCTGCGCTATAACCCACCAGCAAAACAGCCTGATCAGGATTGGCAAATTCGGCTTCCACATCCACCGTGCGCGCCTGTTTCTCGACTTCAGTCACATAAGGGGCAATACGACGTACTTTCCCCTCAAAAATCTGGCCAGGGAGGGCATCCAGCGTGATGCGTGCAACTTGTCCCACCCGGATTTTGGGTGCATCGACTTCATCCATCGGCGCACTGACATACAGGCAGGAGTCATCAATCAGATCAACTGCTGGCGGGGTGGGAATTCCCGGCGGGGAAGGGGTGACATATTCGCCCAGTTCTCCTGTGATCTGAGCAATGACTCCAGCAAAAGGAGCAATAAGCTGTGTTCGATCCAGGTTGGCCTGGCTGACTGCAATCTGTGCACGCGCTCGCCTGACTTCTGCACCCGTGGCGGCACAGGCTGCCCGGTTGGCTTTGGCAGTAGCGCTTGCATCATCGGCACGCTGTACGCTAACAAATCCTTTCTCAACCAGTTGTTGGGTGCGGATATATTCACGTTGTGCGTTGTCAGCCAGGATGCAGGATTCCTGTCGCCGGCTTTCTGCTGTAGCCAATTGCTGCTTTGCCAGATCATGTTGTGCTTGCAGATCGGTATTCCATAATTCAAGTAGCACCTGATCTTTCTTGATCCGATCTCCTTCTCTGATTTCCATACGGATGATCTGGCCACCTGCTTGTGGAGATAATTTGGCTCGTCGGCATGCCTTGATCGTGCCAGCGCGCGTATTGACCACCGTGGCTTCAACGGCACCGCGACTAACGGTCGCCAGTTCCACTTCCAGAGGCTGGCTTCTGGTTAAATGCCAAGTGATGTACCCTGCTGCGGTAATCAGTAGCGCAATGCCTGCTATGCGAAGCAGTAAACGTGTTCCAGGCATGAAGATGAAAGGTTAGGGGTTATTATTGGAGTGACGCTTACGCTTGGCTCGTTTATGCCATGTATGGATAACGTAGTAACGCCAGAACATGCGTACCGCGAAATAGCCGGTGACAGATAGCAGGGAGGCTAGTAAAAATAGCCCGACAATCAGTGGTTTCCCGAGGGTTGCCAGATAGTCCGTCAGTACGGGAGCCCATTCAGAAAGATGTTTGTCCAGCAAATGCAATTCCAGTGGAGGCAGGTCATCCATGCTACTTATCTTGCTGCCGGTCGCCCAGCTACCCAAAAAATACGCTGCTATATAAAGCGGTACGATAGTAAAAGGATTGGAGTAAAGCGTCGTAAATACAGCGATGGGCAGATTGACCTTGAAAATCACGGAAAACAGAGTGGCAAAAAAGAACTGCACCGGATTGCTGCCCGGAACCAGACCGGCGAACAGACCGGCAGCTACTCCTCCGGCAACAGAGCGACGGTGTAAATGCCAAAGGTTATGATGATACAGCAGCGTGCCAAAAAATTTCACAAAGCGGCTCTGCTGGATACTTTCGTGAGAAGGCAGATATTTTTTAAAAATTTTACGCAGCATGATTCTTGCCCAAAAAAATTAATTACTTAGTAATTAATAGTAAGGCGATGAGGGAGGTTTTATCACCATTAATCCCTGCATGAGGTAGTAAAATCGTCTAAAGTTGTACGAGCTAAGTTCAATTGCAATCCATCAATATATAAAAATATGAATGATACATCACAAGCTGTTACTGCTTCTGTCTGGCGCGAAAGTTTCATTTTGTCATCCGGCAAACATCAGACGCAGATACGGGATACAAAACCCACTGCAGATAATTACGGGGCACTGGATGCCAAGACTTTTGTTGCGGTGGAGGCTGATGCCCTGTTTGATGAAATCAACCATGCACAGACCCGGGTAGGGCAATCCGTATTGTACCGCTCAATTGCGCGCCCGGTGACCGATGCTGCATTATTACAAAGCAAGCAGGAAGCGTTGCGTGAACTTGAATCCAATCCTGAGCTGTTGGACGCCCTGGAAAAGTACATCAAACGAATGGCGTTCGATGAAACCTCACTATACCATCTGCTTTACGGCGAGTTTGCAGGCGGACTGACGACCGATGATCCCAAAGATAAAACCGGTAAGGAAAGACTGGAATTTGGTGGATACGGCTATCGTCAGTTTGTTGATGGCACTGGTTTTGCCGTAGATATGGTAGATCAGGCAGAAGCGCTTCCCACTCCCAATAGTGATTACCTGCGCACGCTGGTGCAAGCGTTGCGTGATTTTGCCCGGACACGTACTTATTCACTCATGCATGGACCCATCTATGTCTCGGAAAGAAAATTTCTGACAAGAGAAGAAAAATCTCGCTTACCTATTCCGCGATTTCGCCCCTCTGTGTTCAAGTGGCCGTTTATTGGTTTCTTTCTGGTTTTTATGGCCGGTCTGCTTTTTTTCTTTCAGAGTACACTGAGCGAGCTGGGTGCCAGCTACATTGGCTATGGGGTTTTGATCCTGCTTGTGCCGATCATTCCGATCATTTTACAAGCAGTCAGTGCATCCGACCGGGATTCGGTCATCTACCCGCTGCAGAAACTGTTTCGGAGTAGTCCGGAATTGGCTAGAGCAATTGAAGCACTGGGGATGATTGATGAATTGCTGGCATTGCGTCGGCATGCGCATTCCATACCAGGAGATTCCGTTCTGCCGGAAATCTATAGGAACGAACGTCACACACTGGTTGCTTCTGCCGCCAAAAACCCATTGCTGGTACGGACGCATCCGGATTATGTTCCCAACGATATTACGCTGGATAACAATAAACGCTTGCTGATCGTGACGGGGCCAAACAGCGGTGGAAAAACCGCCTACTGCAAAACGGTTGCTCAGATTCAGCTGCTGGCGCAAGCCGGAGCGTATATCCCAGCAACGCAAGCACGAATAGTGCCTGCAGAGCATATTTTTTATCAGATTCCTGCTCCCGGCCAACTGGAGGAAGGAATGGGGCGTTTTGCACATGAGCTGAAACAAACCCGCGAAATCTTCTTCAATTCGACACCACGTTCTCTGGTGATACTGGATGAACTGGCGGAAGGCACCACCTTTGAAGAAAAAATGACACTTTCGGAGTATGTGCTGAAAGGATTTCATCAGCTGGGTGCCACCACGCTGCTGGTGACCCATAATCACGAATTGTGCGAACGTTTGCAGCAGGAAGAAATCGGAGACTATCTGCAAGTTGAATTCGTTTCAGAGAAGCCGACACACCGGCTTGTTCCGGGTGTCTCGCGCATCAGCCATGCAGACCGTATTGCCAGTGCAATCGGTTTCAGCAAGGAAGATGTGGCCAGTCATCTGGCTTCGTTACAGGAATGATGGAGATTAGCGAGACATCGCAGTAAAATAGACCTACTTGTTAAGGCAGAGCTGAACCACATAATGTAACAGTGAACAGTGGATAGTACGTTTTTGTGGAGTAGCGAGGACAAATGGAGAGAAATAATCATCGAGGAATTATCAGTGGAACATAAAACTGACGATCGGCGCATTATCAGAGGAGATGAGCTGATCACGCCAGTGCAACTGCTTCGTGAGCACCCTCTGACCGAGCGTGCAACGGAAACAGTGGTCACTGCCAGGCAGGAGTGCCATGACATATTGCGGGGAGAGGATGATCGGTTGCTTGTCATTTGCGGCCCGTGTTCAATTCATGATGTAGATGCAGCCGTAGAATATGCTTCCCGGCTGAGTCGTCTGCGTCAGGAGCTGAAAGGTCAGTTACATATCATTATGCGGGTTTATTTCGAGAAACCCCGCACAACCGTTGGCTGGAAAGGCCTGATCAATGATCCGGATCTGGATAACAGTTTCAATATTGACAAAGGGTTACGACTGGCTCGCAATTTATTGCTGAAACTGGGCAATACAGATATGCCGGCTGCTACTGAATTTCTTGATCTGATCAGCCCGCAGTATGTGGCCGACCTGATTAGCTGGGCAGCTATCGGTGCCCGGACAACTGAAAGCCAGGGACATCGCGAACTGGCCTCCGGTGTTTCGTGTCCGGTAGGGTTCAAGAATGGCACCTACGGTAATCTGAATATTGCAATTGATGCAATTAGTGCAGCCTCCCACCCGCATAATTTCCTGTCAGTCACCAAAGAAGGACGGGTGGCCACTTTCACAACCAGGGGAAATGAGGATTGTCATATCATCCTGCGTGGCGGAAGATCACCTAATTATGATGTAGGAAATGTTGCTTCTGCAGTTGAGGCGTTAACAAAAGCTAAACTGCCTCCTTATCTGATGATCGACTGCAGCCATGCGAACAGCCACAAGGATTATCGGCGTCAGCCGGAAGTGGCTGCTGATGTTGCACGACAAATTACGGAAGGTAATCGCTCAATCAGTGGTGTCATGCTTGAAAGCCACCTGGTGGCAGGTCGGCAGAATGTGGAAGGCAAACAATTGAAAGAGCTGGTTTACGGACAGAGTATTACAGACGGCTGTATTGATTTCGAGACAACACAACAGGTACTTTCCGATCTGGCCGAAGCAGTGGAAAAGCGCAGAGGTAAACATCGCGCCGAACCGGTATTGATCCCAATCCATTCTGCTGCAAATTCCTGAGCCCCGACCTGTTAAGTATGTGGAGACAATATGAGTTCTGATCAAGCGATCTGGTTTAAAAACTACACTATTGATTATCTGGAAGGGTTGCGTAATGCCAATATGGGTGTGCATATTGGTATACGCTTCCTGGAAGTTGGCCCGAATTTCCTTAAGGCCAGCATGCCGGTAGATCATCGCACCACCCAGCCTTTTGGTATTTTGCACGGGGGTGCCAGCTGCGTGCTATCCGAAACCCTGGGCAGCGTATCCGCGTGGATGACGATCAACCCTGAAATTTACCGGGCTGTTGGCATTGAAATAAATGCCAACCATATCCGGGCAGTGGCTGAAGGAAATGTCATTGGTGTATGTACGCCGTTGCATGTCGGCAGACGCATCCAGGTCTGGCAAACGGACATTACCGAGGAGGCCACTGGCAAGCGTGTTGCTGTTTCCAAGCTAACCGTTGCCATTATTGAGCAGGGCACACTCAGCAACCAAAAAGAGACCATCATCGTCGGCAAGTAACATTTATTGGCACCTCCCTCCGAATCAATTACCCGCATCACCTATCCGGAAGAACTGCCGGTCGTCGCGCGACGTGAAGAAATCGCGCGCACGATCGCGCAGCATCAAGCCGTTATTATCTGTGGTGAAACCGGTTCCGGCAAAACCACGCAGTTACCAAAAATATGCCTGGAACTGGAACATAGTATTGGAGAGCAGCGGGGTGCCAAAAAACTGATTGGTCATACCCAGCCCCGGCGTATTGCTGCCAGAACCGTTGCTGCACGTATTGCCACGGAACTGAACAGCCCGCTTGGACAACTGGTCGGCTATAAAGTCCGCTTCTCTGATCAGACGCATCCTGATACACGTATCAAGTTGATGACCGATGGGATCTTGCTGGCTGAAACACAGCAAGATCCCATGCTGCGTGCCTATCAAACCATCATCATCGATGAAGCGCATGAGCGCAGCCTGAATATCGATTTCCTGCTCGGCTATCTCAAGCAATTACTGCCGCGCCGTCCGGATCTGAAGCTGATTATTACATCTGCCACCATTGATGCCCAGCGCTTTGCTTCCCATTTTAATAATGCACCTGTCATTGAGGTATCTGGCAGATTATTCCCGGTAGAGATCCATTATCGGTCGTTCAACGATCAGGCAGATGGTGAGGAGCGTGATCTGTCCCGAGTCATTCTGAATGTGGTTGATGAAGCCATGCACATGGGGGAGGGAGATATGCTGGTATTCCTGCCCGGAGAACGGGAAATACGGGAAACCGCAGAAATCTTGCGTAAACACACCTTTTCCGGCCCCGGTAGCAGGGCTGGCACAGAGATCTTGCCCCTGTTTGCCCGATTGTCCCACACAGAACAGGCGCGTATTTTTATGCCTGGCCAACGGCGACGCATTGTGCTGGCCACCAACGTTGCCGAAACTTCACTCACGGTTCCCGGTATTCGCTATGTGATTGATACCGGGTTGGCACGCATTAATCGTTACAGCTATCGCAACAAGGTGGAGCAGCTGCTGATCGAGAAAATTTCCCAGGCTTCGGCCAATCAGCGTGCTGGACGATGCGGCAGGGTGATGAACGGCGTATGTTTTCGCCTGTATTCAGAAGAAGATTTTGCTGCCCGCCCGCAATATACCGATCCGGAGATTCTGCGTTCCTCGTTAGCGGCGGTTATTTTGCGCATGAAATCGCTGAAAATTGGAGATGTGGAACAGTTTCCATTTATTCAGCCGCCTGCTGCGCGCATGATTGCCGATGGTTACCAGCTTTTATCGGAACTTGGTGCGCTGAATGAGCAAAAAGGGCTGACACAAACCGGGCATCAACTGGCAAGGTTTCCCATCGATCCTAAAATTGCCCGCATGATTATTGCCGCCAGGCAAGAAAACTGTCTGACCGAAGTGCTGATCATCGCTTCCGCCCTCAGTCTGCAGGATCCGCGTGATCGACCATTTGAACATCAACAGGCGGCTGATCAAGCGCACCAGCTATTCCGCGATGATCGCTCCGATTTCATTGGTTATCTCAAATTGTGGGATTTCTATAACGATCTGCTCAAACACAAAAAATCCAATAAAAAGCTGATTGAACAATGTCAGAAAAATTTTATTTCCCATCGCAGAATGCGGGAATGGCGCGAGATTCACGGCCAGTTGCATACGCAGATTCAGGAAATGGGGTTACGTCCCAACCAGGTTCCTGCCAGTTATGATGAAATTCACCGGGCGCTGCTGTCCGGCCTGCTAGGTAATATCGGCTTCAAATCGGATGAGAAGGGGATATACGAAGGTGCGCGTGCAATCAAGTTTTCAATTTTCCCTGGATCATCCCTGAGAAAAAAACAGCCGAAATGGGTAGTTGCGGCCGAGCTGGCAGAAACCACCAAACTTTATGCACGTTGTGTAGCCGCCATCGATCCAATCTGGCTAGAAAAAATCGCTGGCAAACTGTGTAAAAAACACTACTTTGATCCGCACTGGGAAAAACAGCGCGCACAAGCTGTCGTGTTTGAGCGTGTCACCCTGTATGGCCTGACCATCGTACCCAAACGATGCGTGGCTTATGGCCCGATTGACCCAGCCCATGCACGCGAAATTTTTATCCGTGAAGCATTGGTCGCAAGAGCATATAAAAGCAATGCACCTTTCCTGCAGCACAATCAGCAGTTGATTGATGAAATCTGCGAACTGGAAAGCAAGGTGCGAAGACAGGATATTCTGGTGGATGATCAGCAGATATTCGAGTTTTATGCTGCGCGTATTCCTGCAGATATTAGTAGTGGCAATACCTTTGAAAAATGGCGCAAGCAGGTAGAACAGATTGACCCCAGGCTGTTGTACCTGACGCGGGAAATGCTGATGCGGCAAGCTGCAGATGCAGCAACCATCGAGCAATTTCCTGAAACACTGGTAGTAGCTGGCCATGATCTGCCCTTGAGCTACCGCTTTGATCCCGGTCATCCTCTGGATGGAGTAACAGTTACCATCCCGCTGCCGTTGCTCAATCAATTTATGCCGTTTCATTTCGATCGGCTGGTACCGGGGTTAATCCGGGAAAAAGTGACCTGGTATGTGAAAATGCTACCCAAGCCGATCCGCCGTCATGCCATTCCGGTGCCGCAATTCGTTACCCGCTTTCTGGAATGGCTGGACACCTGCCCGGATCAGGCCGTGCTGCTTGTTGAATCCCTGTCCACATTCATCCGCAACGAAACCGGAATCAAGGTGCCGCTGGATAGTTGGGATGACAAACCGTTACCCGTGCATTTGCAAATGAATGTCAAAGTAATTGACGATACCGGCACCACACTGGGCATGGGACATAATCTGACTGAATTAAAAGCACAATTTGGTCAGACAGCACAGCAATTATTTACGCATGGCGCCGGGGCAGAACCCAATTCAATCGAACGTGACGGCATTACCCAATGGGATTTTGGAGAATTGCCGCAGGAGACTCGTTTTAACCGGGGCAGTCAGCAACTGACCGGCTATCCGGCACTGGTTGATCAGGAGCAGAGTGTTGCCATTCGTATATTTGATACACAGGAAGGTGCGCAGCACAGTATGCGGGAAGGTGTACGGCGTTTGTTATGCCTTGCACTTAAGGACAGAATCAGGCAACTGGAAAAAAATTTACCCGTCGATCAGAAAGCAGTATTACTCATGAGCAATCTGATCGAGATTGGTAGGCTCAGGGAAGACATCCATTCGGCCATTATTGATCTGGCCTTGATCGGAGATGATCCGCTACCGCGTAACGAACATGAATTTACCGCACAATCTACACGTGCACGCACACGGCTGGGAACTGTTTCGCAGGAAATGGCTGAGCTGATCCATGCGATTGCCCAGCCTTGCCAGGAACTGAAAAAGCGACTAGCCACTCTGGAAAAATCAGTGGCTTCCCTGAAAAAAGATCTGGAAACACAGCTGCACCACCTGATTTACCCTGGATTTCTGAGTGCTACTCGCTGGCAATACCTGCAACACCTCCCGCGTTATCTCAGAGGCATGATTCTACGCCTCGACAAATACAACAAAAATCCGGAACGCGACCAGGAACAAACCGAAATCGTCACCACACTGTGGGAACAGTACGAACAACGCCTGTATAAACACCGCCAGGCCAGCGTAACCGACCCGAATCTGGAAATATTCCGCTGGCAAATTGAAGAACTGCGTATTTCCCTGTTCAGCCAGGAACTGAAAACCCCCATGCCTGTATCAGTCAAACGCCTACAAAAACTGTGGGAAAGCGTGCATGAGTAACTGTGGTTTTGCTGCTGAATCCCGTTGGCCTTGAAGAAAAATTAGTTGAACCAGCAGTCACGTCAAAAATACCTGTTTGAGGATTTGTCAGTTAAAAAGAGGGACATTGATTAACCTTATCTTTTAACCAGCGTAATTGCGATACGCTGTGCCAGCAATTCAAAAAATTGGCTTTTCAGGTGAACCGCAGCATTGAGTGATACTCACTGCCACGTTTATCTATTTGGTATATCTTGTTGTTATACTCCATGCACCTTACATCCCGCATAACCGGTATTTTTAGAAATACCTATAAAAAACTATAACCAATGGCAACAACAGAAAACCAGATTGAGCATGATCTGATCTTGAAGCTGGAGGATCTCAAGTACACCTATCGCACGGATATCCGTGACCGCGCCGCACTGGAAAAGAACTTTCGCCAGCACTTCGAGGCGCTCAACCGCGTTCATCTGACCGATAGCGAATTCGCACGCCTGCTCGAGTCTGTCGTCACCCCCGACGTTTTCTCCGCAGCCAAGCACCTGCGTGAGCGCAACAGCTTTGAGCGCGACGACGGCACGCCGCTCTATTACACGCTGGTCAACATCAAGGACTGGTGCAAGAACAACTTCGAGGTGGTCAACCAGCTACGCATCAGCACGGACTACAGCCACCATCGCTTTGATGTGATCCTGCTCATCAACGGCGTGCCCGTGGTGCAGATCGAACTGAAGACGCTGGCCATCAGCCCGCGCCGGGCGATGCAGCAGATCGTCGATTATAAGAACGACCCCGGCAACGGCTACACCAAGACTCTGCTGTGTTTCTTGCAGTTGTTTATCGTCAGCAACCGCTCGGACACCTGGTATTTCGCCAACAACAACAGCCGCCACTTCAGTTTCAACGCCGACGAGCGTTTCCTGCCGCTGTATCAGTTTGCCGGCGAAGACAACAGCAAGATCACCCATCTGGACAGCTTTGCTGACGCCTTCCTCGTCAAATGCACGCTGGGCCAGATGATTAGCCGCTACATGGTGCTGGTGGCCAGTGAGCAAAAGTTATTGATGATGCGCCCGTATCAGATCTATGCGGTCAAGGCGATTGTCGAATGCATCCACCAGCGCTGCGGCAATGGCTACATCTGGCACACCACCGGCAGCGGCAAAACGCTGACCTCGTTCAAAGCCTCGACCTTGCTGAAAGACAACCCCGACATCGACAAATGTCTGTTCGTGGTGGATCGCAAAGACCTCGACCGGCAGACCCGCGAGGAATTCAACAAGTTTCAGGAAGGCTGCGTTGAGGAAAACACCAACACCGAAACGCTGGTGCGCCGCCTGCTCTCCGATGACTACGCCGATAAGGTGATCGTCACCACCATCCAGAAGCTCGGTCTGGCACTCGACGGTAGCAACAAGCGCAACTACAAGGAGCGCCTGGAGCCATTGCGCAACCAGCGCATGGTGTTCATTTTCGACGAATGCCATCGCTCGCAATTTGGCGAGAACCACAAGGCGATCAAGGAGTTTTTCCCCAACGCCCAATTGTTCGGCTTCACTGGTACGCCCATCTTCGATCAAAACGCCAGCTATCAACAGATCGAGGGCCAGCAAGCCAGCTACAAGACCACGGCAGACATCTTCCAGCAGCAACTGCATGCCTACACCATCACCCACGCCATCGAAGACCGCAACGTGCTGCGCTTCCATGTCGACTACTACAAGCCGGATGGCAAGACCGACGGCAAAAAGGCAGCCAAACCTGGCGAAGCACTGGCCAAAAAGGCCATCGTTGAAGCCATCCTTGCCAAGCACGACGCCGCCACCGCCGGGCGCAAGTTCAATGCCGTGCTGGCCACCGCCAGCATCAACGATGCCATCGAGTACCACGCGCTATTCAAAACCTTGCAGGCGGAAAAGCAGGCCCAACAAAAATTAGAAAATGGCGCCGACTTTCAGCCGCTGAACATTGCCTGCGTGTTTTCCCCGCCCGCCGAGGGCAATAAAGACGTGCAGCAGATTCAGGAAGACCTGCCGCAGGAAAAGGCCGATAACGAAGAAGCGCCTGATGAAAAAAAGGCCGCGCTGAAAGCCATCATTGCCGACTACAACGCCCAGTACGGCAGCAATCACAGCGTTGGCGAGTTCGATCTTTATTACCAGGACGTGCAAAAGCGCATCAAAGATCAGCAATGGCCCAATGCCGACCTGCCGCACGCGCAGAAGATCGACATCACCATCGTCGTGGACATGCTGCTCACCGGCTTCGATTCCAAGTTCCTGAACACGCTCTACGTGGACAAGAACCTCAAGTACCACGGCCTGATTCAGGCGTTTTCACGCACCAACCGCGTGCTCAACGACACCAAGCCCTACGGCAACATCCTCGATTTCCGCCAGCAAACGGAAGCCGTCGATACCGCCATTGGCCTGTTCTCCGGCCAAGCCAGCAAACCCGCCAAAGAAATCTGGCTGGTGGAGCCTGCCGCCGAGGTCATCCACAAATACGAACACGCCATCAAAGCCATGGAAAAATTCATGGCAACCAAAAACCTCGTCTGCGAACCCGAAGCCGTTTACAACCTCAAGGGCGATACCGCCCGCATCGAATTCGTCAATCGCTTCAAGGAAGTGCAGCGCCTGAAAACCCAGCTCGACCAATACACCGATCTGGAGCCCGAGCAAAAAACCAAAATCGAAGCGCTCTTGCCCAAAGACCAGCTTTTAAGCTTCCGCAGCACCTATCTGGAAACGGCCAAACGCCTGAAAGAAATTCAGGACAAACAAGGTAACCAGGCCCCCGCCGCCGTGCAGCAGCTTGATTTCGAGTTTGTGCTGTTTGCAAGCAGCATCATTGATTACGACTACATCATGGCGCTGATTGCTCGCTACGCCAGCGAAGCGCCGGGCAAGCAGAAAATGAGCCGCGATCAGTTGATTAGCTTAATTCAGTCCGACGCCAAGTTCATCGACGA
>JACDJA010000592.1_pt1 | contig 39946 bp, 35 predicted proteins | sample 7449241 | NCBI WGS metagenome assembly JACDJA01 (sample SAMN14253289, study PRJNA609438) | sludge metagenome | isolation source: initial anaerobic sludge | collected 2018-12-20 | reverse complement strand
TGCCCCGATTGGTGCAGGCGTTCGGGCTGCTCGCCGCCGACCTGCCCGACCTGGTGCTGGTGCTCGCCGGCGGCGACGGCGATGACCGGGAGGCGATCCGTCGGTCGGTCGATGAACTGGGCGGCATCGGCGACCGGGTGGTGTTCACCGGTCGGGTCGACGACGGCGCTCGCTCATGGTTGTTGCACCACGCCGCCGCACTCGCATACCCGTCGCTCGACGAAGGTTTCGGCTTCCCCCTGCTCGATGCGATGCAGGCCGGTGTGCCGGTGGTGGCCAGCACTGCCGGTTCCATCCCGGAAGTGGCCGGCGACGCAGCGTTGCTGTGCCCCGCCACCGATGTGGCGGCGCTGGCACAGAACCTCCACCTCGCCATCACCTCGCCGTCGGTGCGCAGCAGCCTGGTCGCCGCCGGCCGGCAGCAGCTGCTGCGTTTCTCGTGGCAGCGTTGTGCCGCGGAGATGACGGATCTGTACCGTCAGGTCGCCCACGGCACAGATCTCCGGCGTGGGGCACCCAGCAGCACTGAGACGGAGCAGATGTGACGACGGTTGGCGTGGTGTGTGGCGGCGTAGGGGCGGCACGATTCCTGCGGGCGCTGGCCGGCGTGCACCCGGTGGAGCGCACGGTGGGTGTGGTCAACACAGGGGACGACACGGTGATGCACGGCCTGGCCATCTCCCCCGACATCGACACCATCGTCTACACGCTGGCCGAGGCGATCGACCCCGCACGCGGGTGGGGCCTCAGTGACGAGACCTGGCGGGCGATGGAGGCGCTGAGCCGTTACACATCGGTGCGCCCGGCAGGCTCGGCTGCGGCGCCCACGTGGTTCAACCTCGGCGACCAGGATCTGGCCACTCACTTCTACCGCACCGCGCGACGTGCCGAAGGGGCGACGCTCACCGAGGTGACCGCCGAGATCGCCGCCGCCTGGGGAGTGCAACAGCGCCTCTTGCCGATGACCGACCACCGGGTCACCACGATGGTGACGTTGCGCGACGAAGGCATCGAGGTGCCGTTCCAGGAGTACTTCGTACAGCGCCGGCACTCGGTGCCCGTCGGCGCGGTTCGGTTCGACGGCGCCGACCGAGCATCGCTCACCGACCAGGCGCGGATGGCCTTGACCGACAGCGACGTGGTGGTGATCGCGCCATCGAACCCTCTGGTCTCCATCGCCCCTGTTCGGTCGTTGCCCGGCGTCGATGCCGTGCTCTCGGCCCGCCGCGACACGGTGGTCGCCATCTCGCCCATCATCGGCGGAGCGGCGTTGAAGGGCCCCGCCGATCGCATGTTGCTGGAACTGGGCCACGAGGCCTCGGTGGTGGGGGTGGCACGGCTCTATGCCGCGATCGCAGGCACCCTGGTGATCGATCCCATCGACGCATCGCTGGCCACCGCGGTGGAAGCAACGGGAATGCGCGTGGTGGTCACTCCCAGCATCATGTCGACGCCTGCGATCGGCCACGAGCTGGCACGGCGCACCCTCGCCGCCGCTCGTCGCTGACTCGACCGATCCGCACCGCCACGCGCGCCCGCGGCGTCAGGCGTCAGGCATCAGGCATCAGGCGTCGGAGGGTCGCCGGCCACGTGGCCGATCGCCGATGCCCCGCAGGCCCACCGTCAGCTCCGTCCACGGTGCCCACGCCAGATGGATCCGCGCCCTCGTGGGCGACAGCACGAAGCGCGAGACGTCGTGCTGGCGGCGCGGCGACGGTGACGGCGCCCGACCATCGGGTCCGGCCATCAGCGCCCACAGATCGCGGATGGAGGTCGCCACGCCGGTGCCGACGTTGACCACCAGCCCGCTGCCCTTGTGCGCACCACGAACCAGCGCGTCGACAGCATCGTCGATGAAGAGGAAGTCGCGGGTCTGACGGCCATCGCCGTGCATCATCGGCGTGATGCCTTCCTGCAGCGCATTGGCGAAGGCGCCGACCACACCGGCGTCGGCCCGCTGCCGAGGGCCGTACACGTTGGCCATGGCCAGCGCGGTGAACTCGACAGAGTGCTGCTCGCGGTACATCGCCAACAGGTCGGCCAGCGCCCGGGTGATGACCCCGTGCACCCCCACCGGGTTCCACGGCTGGCTCTCCTTCACCGGTTGGTCCTTGGCGGGCACGTCGCCGTAGAGGGTGACCGCCGACAACGCCACCACCACCTTCACCTCACCCAACGAGCGTGCGGCTTCCAGCACCGCGAGCGTCGAGCGCATCGCGTCACCTGCACAGTGCTCGGCCGGCACACCCGGCGGCAGCACCGCCAGGTGGTAGATGACGTCGGGCGAGCGCATGGCCACCAGCGCCTGGAGCTCGTCGGCGCCGGCATCGAGCGTGTGGATCTTCAGGTTGCCGCCCAGCGATCGGGCGTCGGCGAGGTTGGACAGTGATCCGGAGGTGAGCAGGTCGACCACGTCGACGGCATGACCCTCTGCCAGCAAGCGCTCCGTGAGGTGCGAACCGATGAACCCGGCGCCACCCACCACGAGCACGTTCACGTGCCGGTGGAACCCGAGTTGGGGTCGGGGCGACGCTGGTCGCGCAGGTGCTCGCCGGGGGCGACGACACCGTCGGCCCCGAGCACGCAGTTGTGCACCACTGCACCGGCACCGACGCGACCCATCAGCACCGAGTCTGTCACTACCGCACCCGACTCGACGACGGCGCCGGGCAGCAGCACCGAGCCGGTGATGGTGGCATCGGCGACCTGCGCGTGCGCCCCGACGACGGAGCGTTCGACGACGGCCTGCGGGTGCACCGTGGCGGTCTCGTGCACGGGCTGGCAACGATCGTGAGCGCGTGTGGCAGCGAGCACGTCGAGGTTGGCCTGCAGGTACAGCTCGGGGCGGCCGGTGTCGATCCAGTAGTCGTCGGTGGCCATCGCGAACAGCCCGCCGTCGCCGGCAACGAGTGGAAAGGTGGCGCGTTCGATGGAGACCTTCTGGCCGGTCGGGATGCGCTGCAGCACCGAAGGCTCGAGCACGTAGGTGCCGGCATTGATGAGGTTGCTGGGGGCCGTGCCGGGTGCCGGCTTCTCGACGAAGCGCAACACGCGACCGTCGTCGTCGAGCTCGACCACACCGAACGCCGATGGATCCGGCACGGCGATGAGGTGGATGGTGGCCTCGGCGGCATGCGCACGGTGGAAGTGCACCAGCTGCGACACGTCGAGGTCGGTGAGGATGTCGCCGTTGACGACGACGAACGTCTCGTCGATGCCTGCCGCGTCGGCAGCGAAACGAATGGCACCGGCCGTGTCGAGCGGCTCGGGTTCGACGGCGTAGCGCATGGCGACACCGGCACACGTGCCGTCGGGGAACGCCTGCACGAACGGCTCGGGCTTGAAACCCAGCGCGAGCGTCACCTCGGTGATGCCACTACGGCCGAGGCTGGTGACCAGCCGCTCGATGATGGGTAGGTGACCCACGGGCAACATCGGTTTGGGGATCGTGGACGTGAGCGGACGCAGGCGAGTGCCGAACCCGCCGACGAGCACGACGGCTCGCATCAGGTGGTCGTCGTGGTGGCGGCCGCGGCAGTGGTGGTGGTGACGGCGGCGTCGCCCGTGACGGTCGTGGTGGTACTGGCTGCCGAACCAGCGCCGATGACGCCGAGGTCGGCCAACTTGTTGGCCGAGTCGGGCTTGGCGATCTCGGTGTCGTTGGGCACGACTGCGATCGCGAACACCATGCCGTTGTTGTTGAAGCGCAGGTTGCGGAAGTCGGTCACGTTGTCGAAGAACTCGCCGGTGGTGAAGTCGTTCCACACGCGCACCTTGAGGACGGCATCCTCGCCTTCACAGGCCGTACCCTTGAACACGTCGTCGTCTTCGATGTCCCACGAGCGGGTCTCGCCGGCTTCGACCTGCGATGCGGGCAACTCGAGCTTGGTGTCGGTGAGCGTGATGTCGTACACGTCGAGGAACACGCCCAGCTTGGCCCGACCACCGGTGTTGCCGCCGGGCTGCGCGTGGTAGTGGATGATGCCGTCGCGGTCGGGGGCGGTGACCACTCTGGTGAGGTCGCCGGTGGAGGCATCATCGTCGAGCTCATCGGCGGTGCCGGTGAGGCTGGGCAGCCACTCGTCGCACACCTTGATGCCGTAGGCGATGGACCATGCGTCGGTGGGCTGCGGCGCGCCCGTCTCCTCGCTGGGCAGCGAGGCCTTTGCATAGGCGACGAGGACAACCATCGCCACGATCGCAGCGGCAACGATGGCAGGGAAGGTGGTGCCGCTGGAGAAGCGGACCTTCTTGCCCTTGCCTCGCGATGCGAGTTTGGCGACTTTGCGAGCGGACGATGACGTAGCCACGAGGGTGCGAGGTTATCTGCTCGCCGAGCCAAAAGCTGATCGACGACGCGGTGAACCCAGCGAACGAACGAGCTGTTCGTAGGCAATGGCGACCGCTCGCGGCGAGGCGGCGCCGAGCACCCACTCGCGACCGGCCGCGCCCATCGCTGCGGCGGCGGCCGGCTCCGCAAGGAGCTGGCGGAGCGCGGTCACGAACGCTGCCGGGTCGTCGGGCGGCACGGCGAGGCCGCCACCGCTGGCTGCGAGCATCCGGGGCACTTCCGTGTCGGGATCGATGGCGGCGAGCACCGGCCTGCCGGCGGCCAGGATGGAGTAGGTCTTCGAGGGGACGCTCACGCGGCCAAGGCCCTGCTTGAGCGGTACGAGGTGCACGTCGCCGGTGGCCAGCACCTCGGGCACCCGCAGCCTGGGCTGGTAGCCGCTGAAGCGAACGTTGGGCAGACCGGCAGCGCGTTGCTCCAACGAGGCCCGCGCGGCGCCGTCACCGTTGATGAGGAAGGTGGCCTGCGGCACGTCGCGCGCAGCATCGACCACCATCTCCAACGACTGCGAGAAGCCGACGTTGCCGGCGTAGAGCACGACCGGCTCCGTGCCGATGCCCAGCTCCGTGCGCAGGCCGGTCATGCGGTCGGCGGGCTGGATGAACTCGGTGTCGACGAAGTTGGGGATCACGTGCACTCGGTCGCGCCGGGTGGGTCGCATCTTGGCGGCCACGTTGTCGCGCAGGTCGTCGCTGAGCACTGTGATCGCAGCCGCGCGGTGGTAGCTCACCCGCTCCAGCCAGCGGGCGAGCCCGATGATGCGCCGATTGGTGATGGCTCCGGTCTCGACCGCAGCATCGGGGAACACGTCTTGGATGTTGAACACCAGCGGCCCACGGCGAACCAGGTGGGTACCCCAGCCGGTGAGACCCATGGTGAGCGGCGGCGACATGGCGATGACCGCGTCGACGCGGCCACCGCGCAATGACGACAACCCGGCGAGCGCGCTGAACCCGGCGAAGCCTGCTGCTCGGCGCACGAGGTTGCGCTTGTCGTCGCCGGGGAACGGGTTCACACGGGTGATCGAACCCCATGGGGTGGCTTCGCGCCGAACGGCGCGCCCCTGCCAACCCTGCTCGATGCGGTGCTCGCGGTACCACGGGAGGGCAGTGACGACGTGCAGCTCGTGCCCGAGTGCCGCGAGCTCCGCGACGATGCGGGTGATCACCTCACCGGTGGGCGCGGTGTCGGGGGCGAAGTGCGGGCACAGCACTGCGATGCGCAACGGCTCGATGGAAGGGCTCATGACAGCTGCAAGGCTCGCGCGTAGACCGTCGCGAGTGCGGCCCCGCTGGCCTGCGTGGTGAAGTCCTGAGCGCGCCGGTGGCCGGCAGCGACGAGCTCGGCACGCCGGCGGCCGACTTCGTCGAGCACCGTCGCCCACGCGTGGGGCGACAGCGGTCGCACCAGCCCGGCGTCGCCGACGATCTGCGGCATGCACGTCGCGTCGCTGCACACCACCGGTGCACCCAGGGTCATCGCCTCGATCAGCGGCGCCCCGAAGCCTTCGTACTCGCTGGGGAACACCATTGCGTCGGCCATGGCCAGCAGGCCGTTGCGGTCGGCCGGCGGCACCCTGCCCACGCGCAGCACCCGCGAGTCGGCGCAGGCGGCAACGGTCGCTTCCGCCTGGCCCTCGCCGCCGGTGAGCACCAGCCGCAGTGCGGGGTCGGTCCAGTGCTCGCGCATCATCTGCAGCAGGAAGTCGTGCCGCTTGTGCGGGTGCGTGACTGCCGGGTAGACGATGATTGGCCCCTCACCCAGTCGATACCGTCGACGCAGATCCGCGGCAGGCGTCACCTCGGCGGCCAGCGTGGGCTCGATGCCGTGCGGCACCACCATCACCCGGTCGGGCGACACGTCGTACGCGCGCACCACCGACTCGCGCACGTACTCGCTGGGCACGGCCACCACCGTGGCCCGCCGCACCGACGGGGCGACGACCGCCGACAGGTAGGCGCGCTTGTGCCGGGAGAAGTACTGCGGGTAGGTGCGGAACTGCAGGTCGTGAATGGTGAGCACGTAGGGCAGGTGCGCTCGCATCGGAGCGGTACCGCCGCCGTGGTGCACCAGCGTCGCCTCGCCGCTGTGCTGCCGCAGCCAGGTGGCCTCACCGACCATCCGCCGCAGCCGGCTGGAGCTGTCGAACGACGGTTCCACCACGTCGGCCACCGCGATCAGCTCGGGGTGTGCGGCCGCCAACCCGCGAGCGGCCACCACCGTGGGATGCCAGTTCGGCGGCGGCTGTTCGGCCAGGCCGAGCAGCTGTCGCACCAGGTACTCCTCGGAGCCGCCCACGCCTCCAGGTACGCACCACAACATGTTGACGAGCACCGCCGGCACGCTCAACCGGCGAGCTCCCGGTAGGCGGCGGCAGTGAGGGTGGCAGTGGCCGCCCAGCTTCGCCGCTGGGCACGAGCAAGACCTTTGGCCGCCAACTCGTTGTGCCGGCGTGCCGCTTCGTCGATGCCGCGGGCGATGTCGTGCGGGTCCATCGGGTCGACCAGTACCGCGGCATTGCCGGCAGTCTCCTCGGTGGCGGTGCCTCGGCTGGTGACGACCGGCGTGCCCTGTGCCATCGCCTCCAGCACCGGCAGCCCGTACCCCTCACGCTCGCTCGGGTAGCAGAACACCGCAGCGCCGCCGTACAGGCCGGAGAGATCCTCGCTGGGCACGAACCCGAGAAAGCGCACCTGGTCGCTCTCGGTGACCCCGCTGTCGCCCCATCCATCGGCGCCCGCCACCACCAGCAGCGGTGGGTTGCGAAGATGCTCGAGCGCCGCGACGAGGCCCTTCAGGTTCTTCCGCGGCTCGACCGTGCCGACGAACAGCAGGTACTCGTCGGGCAGGCGGTACACCTGTCGCACACGTGCGATCTCGGGTTCGCTGGCCCGCTCCGTCTCCACGCCCAGCGGCACCAACCGCAACCGATCGGCGGCGATGCCGGCAGCGACGCAATCGTCCATCGTGGCCTGGCTGCAGCACAGCACCAGATCGGCGCGCCGCTTGATCTGCGCCAGGCTGCGCCGGAAGACGCTGACGCCATGAGCGGTGAACTGGCTGGCATCGTGCAGGAACGCCAGATCGTGGAGCGTGACCACCAACTTCGCATCGGTGGGGCACGGGATCAGCGTGGTGGCGTGCGCGATGTCGACCCTGCCGGTTGCCATCTCCACCTTCGGCCACTGAGCCCGCAACCAGCACTCGTAGAGCCAGGGCGACGCGATGGGAAGGTGCGCCACCGGGATGGTGGGCACCCACGGTTCGGGTGGCAGGTGACGGTGGCGACCCGCGACGCCAACCAGGCGCACGTCGTTGTGCGGGCCCAGCGCCTCGGCGATGCGCAGCGCGGCGACACCGGTTCCGCCAGGAATTCGATGCCAGCACTGCTCGAGGGTGTATGCGACGCGCACGAACCCCATCATGGCCCGACGAGTCGTAGCATCGTGGTCATGACAGGTTTTTGGAGTGGCCGTCGAGTCGTCGTCACAGGAGGCGCTGGGTTCCTCGGGCGGGTCGTGGTGGCCAAGCTGCGCGAGCAGGGGGCGCAGGTGGCGGTGCCCCGCAGCCGCGACTACGACCTCACCCGGCCGGGTGAAGCCGAGCGGTTGCTGGCCGACACCACACCATCGCATGTGGTGCACCTCGCGGCACGGGTGGGTGGCATCGGGTACAACCAGGTCGCGCCGGCGCCGCTGTACCTCGACAACCTGATGATGGGCACGTACGTCATCGAGGCGGCGCGTACCGCGCCGTCGGTCGACAAGACGGTGCTGCTGGGCACTGTCTGCTCCTACCCGAAGTTCACGCCGGTGCCGTTTCGCGAAGCCAGCCTGTGGGATGGCTACCCGGAAGAGACCAATGCCCCCTACGGCATCGCCAAGAAGGCCCACCTCATCCACGCGCAGGTGAACCATCAGCAGTACGGGCAGCGGTTCGCCTACCTCATCCCCACCAACCTCTACGGTCCCGGCGACAAGTTCCACCCGTCGGTCAGCCACGTCATTCCCGCTCGCATCAAGCGATGCGTGGAGGCCAAGGAGCAAGGTGACACGAAGATGGAGGTGTGGGGCACCGGCACGGCCAGCCGCGAGTACCTGTACGTGGAGGACGCTGCAGAGGCCATCGTCATCGCTGCCGAACACTACGAGGGCAGCGAGCCGGTGAACCTGGGCACCAACCGCGAGATCACCATTCGCGAAACGGTCGAGCTGGTGGCGTCGATGGTCGGCTACCACGGCGAGCTGGTGTGGGACCCCACCAAACCCGATGGGCAGCCTCGCCGCCGGGTCGACCCAGGCCGCGCCGAGGCCCTGTTCGGGTGGCACGCACAGATGCCCTTCGAGGAGGGCCTGCAGCGCACCATCGACTGGTACCTGGCCAACCGCGAAGCAGCCGAACGCGCCCCGTCGTGATCGACCCTCCCTCCCCAGCATTTCCGTCACGGCTGTCGGACGGTGAGCCGGGGCTGTGAGCCGAGGTTCTTGACACAAAGCCGGGAAGTGAGCCGGCGTCTCGACGCGGGCGGGCGCTCCACTAAGGTTTTCACATGCGCACACAGTTGCCTCCCTCCGGCCTTGCCCGTGACGCTCGCTTCCACCGCATCACCACCGCCGAACGCTTCGCCGACGAGCGAGTGAACGGGGCCGGCGAGGAACGACGCATGGATCCGGCCTCCAACGATGTCGCCGACAGAGCCAGGCGGCAGATGCACGGCATCTTCGTCGGCGAGATCCAGGCGATGGAGGGTGCCGGGCGCACCGCGTTCGACTACTCGATCGCAGAGACTCCGTTCGCGATGAAGCTCGACATGGCTCGGCAGTGCTGGGACGAAGCACGCCACGTGGAGATCAGCCTGCTGCTGGGCGACCACATGGGCACCGACGTGGGCGAGTACAGCGAAGCAGTGACGCTCTTCGAGGCCGCCTGCCACCCCGACCCCGTGTTCCGCCTGGCCGGAGTGAACAGGGCACTGGAAGGCCTCGCCATCGACGTGTTCACCACCATGCGCGACTTCGCCACCGAGATGAACGACCCCGTGCTGCACTTCTGCGAGGACTGGATGCTGGCCGACGAAGTGACCCACGTGAAGATGGGCAGCACCTGGCTGCGCGAGCTCACCAAGGACGACAAGGAGCGCCAGACCAAGGCGCTCGAGTTCCAGCGCACCGTCGATGGCCTGTTCAACTTCCGGGGCATGCGCGGCGAGAACCGCGATGCGGCGATTCGGTTGGCACGCAAGTTCCGCGAGATGGCCGGCTTCGAGAGCGACGAGATCGACGACATCGCCGCGATGGCGGCCGAGCAACGCGCGCAGTACGCCACCGCCTACTAGCAATTCGCCCGCCGGCCAGCACCCTCGTCGGTCACACTTGCAGCCATGACGCACCCTGTCTGGCCACTGTTCGATCTGCAGGTGCGCACTCCGCGCCTCGAGCTGCGCTACATCGACGACGAGATGGCCACCGAGCTGGCGCTGCTGGCGGCGAAGGGCATCCACCCACCCGACTTCATGCCGTTCGCCATGCCGTGGTCGGAGGAACCGTCACCGCAGCTCGAGCGCAACACCATGCAATTCTACTGGCGCTGCCGCGCCGAGCTCTCGCCGGCGAAGTGGAACATCCCGCTCGCCGTGCTCGTCGAGGGAGCGGTGGTGGGCACCACGGGTTTGATCACGCACGACTTCCAGGTGCTGCGCACCTTCGAGACCGGCTCGTGGCTCGGCCGCGAGCACCAGGGCGCGGGCATCGGCAAGGAGATGCGCATCGCCACGCTGCACCTGGGCTTCCTGGGCTTCGGGGCGCAACGCGCAACCACCAGCGCGTGGGAGGACAACGGCCCCTCGCTGGGCGTCACCAACAGTCTCGGCTACGTGGCGAACGGGCATCGCGCTGCAGTGCGCAAGGGCATCGAGTGCAGCGAACGACGCTTCGAGATGATGCGCGACGACTTCCTGACCCGCCTGCGCCGCGACGACATCACGGTGAGCGGGGTCGACGACTGCCTCGCGCTGCTCGGGCTGGAGCCCACCGACGGCTGACGCCGTCCACGTCTGTGTACTCCCGCTCGGTCGCCGGGCATTCGTGCAAAGACGCAGCGCCGCGTGCACGGCACAGCGTCAGTAGAAGGGCAGGTACTCGGTGAGCTCCCAGTCGGTGACGTCGTCCACCGTGAAGGTGTTGCCGGTGGCGTCCCAGCGCGCGAGCTCGTCGTTGCGGATGGCCAGGTACGCGCGAGTGAGATCGTTGCCCATGGCTTCGCAGAGCAGCGCGTCGGCCTCGTACGCGGCGACAGCCTCTGCGAGGTTGTGCGGCGTGTGGCGATCGGTGTTGGGCGCCTCGTCGCCGTCGCCCGCCTGCGGGGTGCCGCAGTCGAGGCCGTCGACCACGCCCAGCAGCGCGGCGTTGAGCATCACCGCCGCCGCGAGGTACGGGTTGGCGCTGCCACACGGCATGCGGTTCTCGATGCGCGTGGCCGCCCCACGCTCGTAGGGGATGCGGTACGTGCTGCTGCGGTTGTCGAGGCCCCAGTTGGCCCAATAGCCGGCGATGATGCCCGGCACCAGCCGCTTGTAGCTGTTGACCGTGGGAGCCGACATCACGGCCAGGCCCTCGTGATGAGCGATGAGACCACCCAGGCACTGGCGTGCCAGTGACGACAGCCCGTACTCGGCGCCCGCCTCGTCGAACGCGTTGGTACCGCCACCCACGGGCACGAGCGAGAAGTTGATGTGCAGGCCGCTGCCCACCATCGCCGCATTGGGCCGGCCCATGTACGTGATGCAATAGCCCTTGTGCGCGGCGAGCTCGCGGGTCATGTCCTTGCAGATGAACGCTCGATCGGCGGCATCCATCGCCTGGCCGTACTTCATGTTCAGCTCCATCTGACCCGGATGGAACTCGCCCATGATGCCCTCGAGATCGAGCTCGGCGACCTCCGCGGCATCGAACAGGTCGAACATCAGGCCGGTGGTGTCGCCACCGGTACCGACGCCATAGACGCGGTGCGACGGGATGTGCAGCGGGCCGAAGCCACCCGGCGCATCGGGGTCGGCCTGCAGCACGTAGAACTCCATCTCGAAGCCCAACATCGGCTCGTAGCCCAAGGCCCGCCAGGCGTCGACGGCGCGTTGCAGTGCGTTGCGCGGGCCGATGGCCAGTGGCTCGCCGTTGAACTCGAGGTCGGCGATGACGACATCGGTGTCGACCTCCCACCCTGTGCGCCGGGTCTCCACCAAGGGCACGGTGGACAGATCGGGGAACCCGACATCGGCGGCATACCCGTCGACCGGCAGGATGTCGCGATTGATGTTCATGCACAAAGTGGTGACCGCGTGGTGACCGTGCTCGTGCAGCCGGCGTGCCGGCACGTAGCGCCCGTGCGACAGCCCGTTGAGATCGCTCCACATGACTCGTACTCGTCGGTTCCCCATAGTGGGGCGACGTTAGCAAACGAGCAGGCCCAGATCGTTAGGTCACGAAGCACCGGCGCGGGCCTTGTCCGGCAGGCTCGTGACGATCGTTCGTTTCCTAACTACTTCCTTCGACTAACATCCCGATGTTCACTCACCGTCGCATCTGGCGGAACATTCCAGGGGGAGTCCATGAGGAAGCGAATCATCCCGGTCGTGCTGATGTCACTGAGCATCGTTGCTGCGGCCTGCGGCAGCGACGACGAAGCGGCCAGCACCACCGCGCCGGCCGAGAGCACGGCACCCGACGAGACGACGGCGGCCACCACCGCCGACACGGCCGTTGCCGGCAGCGACACCACGGTGGCCGGCGGCACCGGCGAGTGCACGCTCGACACACCGCTGAAGATCGGCTTCGCCGCCGACCTCGGCGAGCTGGGCGCCTTCTCCGACGGGCCCGGCTCCGAGGCAGCGCAGGTGATGGTCGACATCCTCAACGATGCCGGCGGCGTCGGCGGCCTGCCGGTCGAGTACGTGATCAAGGACATCCAGGGCGACCCGGCAGCCACACAGCGGGCCGCGCAGGAGCTGCTCGACGAAGGCGTCAACGCCATCATCGGCCCGCCCTTCGCCAGCACCGGCGCACCCTTGCTCGATGCGGTCGACGGCCAGGCGCCCGTGATCTACATGGCCTCCACCGACCCCGCGCTGGCCGACCCGTCGCGTGGCGCGTTCCTCGCCAGCTTCAGCGACCAGGTGCAGTCCGCTGCCATCGCCGAGTGGGCACTCGCGCAGGGCCACACCACGGCCGTCACGCTGAGCAGCACCGACGACGTGTACTTCTCGGGCAACCCGGAGTACTTCACCACCGTCTTCGAGGAGGGCGGCGGCACGGTGGCGGGTGACTATGCGTACAGCCTCGCCGACGCCGACTTCTCCACCCAGGTCAACGAGATCGCCGCGCTCAGCGAGCCGCCGGCGGTGCTGTTCACCGCGATGGTGATGCCCCAGACGCAGGTGCTGCTCGAGCAGCTCGACGCAGCGGGCCTCGGCGACGTCATCGTCACCGGCGTCGACGGCTTCGACGCCTCGGTGGTCTGGAGCGCCGGCGATGTCGCCGAGGGCGTCGTCTTCGCCGCGCACACCTTCCCTCAGGACGGCAACGGCGTGGAGCAGTTCCTCGCCGACGCCGCGGCCGCCGGCGCGAACATCGAGACCATCAGCTTCGGTGCGCTGGCCGCTGACGCGGTGCAGATCATCGCCGCCGCCGCCACCGAGGCCTGCTCGGTCGACGGCGCCACGCTGATCACCACCATCGACGGCTTGGTCAACGTGCCGGTCACCACCGGCACCGTCACCTACGCCGGCACCGGTGGTGTTCCCGAGAAGGACGTCGTGATCCTCGAGGTCAAGGACGGACAGCCGACGTTCGTCGAGGCCGTCCGCCCGACGAACATCCCCAGCTGATCCGTCTGTCCCACGAACGCCATGCTCGAGGTCGATCAGATCACCACGCGCTACGGCGCCATCACCGCACTGCACAGCGCCTCGCTGGAGGTTCGTGCGGGTGAGCTGGTGGCACTCGTGGGGCCCAATGGGGCTGGGAAGACGACATTGCTGAACACCGTGGCCGGGCTCTTGCGCCCGGCCACGGGCAGCATTCGCTTCGAAGGCAACGACATCACCGGCACCGAGCCGGCCCGCCTGGTGCGTGCCGGCCTGGCGCTGGTGCCGGAACATCGCCGCATCTTCAAAGACCTGACGGTCGAGGAGAACCTGCGGCTGGGCGGCAGCACCGCTTCGGCGCACGACCGTCGCGAGCGGCTCGAGGAGGCTGCCGAGCTGTTCCCTGTGCTGCGCACCAAGTGGACGACCTCGGCCGGGTACCTCTCCGGCGGCGAGGCGCAGCAACTGGCGGTCGCCCGCGCACTGATGAGCAACCCGCGCCTGCTGCTGCTCGACGAACCCACTCTGGGCCTGGCGCCGACGATGGTCGATGTGGTGTTCGACCTGTTGCAGCGGCTGCGCGAGCAGGGCCGCACCCTGCTCGTGGTGGAACAGAACGCCACCCGCGTGCTGCAGCTGGCCGACCGCGGCTACCTGCTGCGCACCGGCAACATCGTGGCCACCGGCACCGGGGCCGACCTGGCCGCCGACAACAGCCTGTTCGATTCGTTCATCGGCCTCGAAGCACATGGGCGCGAAGCATGACCAAGCTGATCCAGACCATCGTCGACGGCCTCGGGGTGGGCAGCACGTACGCGCTGCTCGCGCTCGGCATCTCGCTGATCTTCGGCGTGATGCATCTCGTCAACTTCGCCCACGGCGAGCTCATCACCGTCGGCGCCTACGCCTCGTACTTCTTCTTCCTGCACGGCGGGAGCTGGTGGTGGATGCCGTTCGTCATCATCGGCAGCGCCGTGCTGGCCTCGGTGGCGACCGAACTGGTGGCGTTCCGCTGGGTGCGCAACGCCAGCCCGTTCACGTTGCTGCTCACCTCCTTCGCGCTCGAACGGCTGTCGCACGCGTTGTGGCAGATCTTCGTCTCTCCCAAGCAGCGTGCCTTTCCGAAGCCGGCGTGGGTGTTCAACCAGTTCAAGGTGGCCGGCGTCAGCTTCGAGGTGATGGACGTGGTCACCATCGCCGTCACGGCCGCCACACTGGCGCTCACCGCGGTGGTGTTCAAACGCACGCTGTTCGGCATCAGCGTGCGCGGTGCTGCAGAAGACTTCGACGCTGCCCGGCTGATGGGTGTTCGGGCCAACCGTGTCATCTCCGGCGCGTTCGCCTTCGCCGGGCTGCTGGCCGGTGTGGCCGCCTGCCTCATCCTCATGCGCTCCCCCGCCGCCGAGCCCAGCATGGGCTCCGACTGGTTGCTGAAGGCAGTCATCGCCGCGGTGATCGGTGGCCTCGGCAGCTTCACGGGTGCGGTGGTGGGCGGCTTGGTGCTCGGGCTGCTGGAGACGCTCACGCGTGCCTACCTGCCCGAGCTCGCCGTCGGCTGGGACAAGTTCTCCACCGCGGTCGTGTTCGTGCTCATCGCCGTGTTCTTCGTGATCCGCCCCGACGGCGTGTTCAAGGTCTCGCACGCGGAGCGCGTCTGATGAGCGGTGTCAACGCAGGGTTGCTGCGTCTCACGCGCAGCACGTTGGCCAGCGCCGCGTTGGTCGCCATCGTCGCTGCGTTGGCGATGGCCTACACCAGTGGCGGCGGCGCCAGCCGCGACTCGCTGATCGCCGAGATGCTGAGCAACTTCATCCTCGTGCTCGGCATGCAGGTGTTCATCGGCAACACCGGCGTGCTCAGCTTCGGCCACATGGCCTTCGCGCAGATCGCGGCGTACGCCACCGCCGTCGTGGGCATTCCGCTGGCCGCCAAGGCGAAGGCGTTGCCCGACATCCCCTTCGGCCTCGACAGCGTGCACTACGGCCCACTGGGCGCCACCGTGTTCGCCATCGTCGTCACCATCATCATCGGCGGCATCTTCGGCATCGCGGTCAGTCGGGCCAGCGGGCTGGCACCCACCATGATCACGCTGGCCGCGCTGTTCGTGGTGGAGCAGCTGGTGAAGAACTGGAAGGAGCTCACCCGCGGCGCAGGTGGCCTGTCGGGCATTCCCCGCCTGGAGGGCAACGGGTGGCTGTGGGTCGGCGCGTTCATCGCTCTCGTCGTGGCTCACCTGTTCCAGGAGACGCGCATCGGTCGCTTTGCCATCGCCACGCGCGAGGACGAGCTGGCCGCTCCCGCACTCGGCATCCGCCTGTTCAGCGCGCGCTGGGCGGCGTGGGTGGTCAGCATGGGCCTCATCGCGCTCGGCGGTTCGCTGCGAGCGCAGTCGCTGGGCAGCGTCAACCCGAAGCAGTTCACACTCGATTCAGGCATCCTCATCCTCGTCATGCTGGTGGTGGGCGGCATGCGCTGCGTCTCGGGTGCAGTGCTGGGCACCGTGCTCATCACGGCGGGCAACGAACTGTTCCGTCAGCTGGGCGACCCGCAACGGCTCGACATCGAGCGCTTCCCCGACCTGTTCCTCGGCGGCACGATGCTGCTGGTGATGCTGCTGCGGCCGGGCGGCCTGCTGGGCGACCGCGACCTCGCGGGCTGGTTGCGTCGCCGCACCTATCGCCGGCCGCCGCCCACCGGCGAGGAACCGCGAGCGGGCAGCAACACGTTGGTGGCCGCCGAGATCGAAGTGCACTTCGGTGGGTTCGTGGCGCTCGATGGTGCCGGTGTCACGGTTCGACCCGGCGAGGTGGTGGGTCTCATCGGCCCCAACGGCGCCGGCAAGACCACGCTGTTCAACGTGATCACCGGCATCGTGCACGAGCAAGGGGGCAGGGTGACGCTGGGCGACCGCGAGCTCACCGACGCCAAGCCGGTCGACATCGCACGCGCGGGCCTGGCGCGCACGTTCCAGAACCTGCGGCTGTTCAAGAACCTCAGCGTGCGCGAGAACGTCGCCCTCACCGAACTGGTCGCGGCTCGCCATCGCAGCCACCGTGTGCGGCCCGACGCCGACACCCTGCTGGCCGACGCAGGGCTCACCGAGTGGGCCGATCGCCAGGCGGGCACGCTCGACTACGGCAACCAGCGCCGGCTCGAGCTGGCGCGCGCCGCAGCGCTGGCACCCGACTTCCTGCTGCTCGACGAGCCCACCTCGGGCATGAGCGACCAGGAGAGCCAGGCGATGGTCGAATCAGTTCGCTCGGTGGCCACACGAGTGGGCGCCGGAGTGCTGGTGATCGACCACGACCTCGGCTTCATCACCCGCATCAGCGACCACATCGTGGTGCTCAACGAAGGCCGCATCCTGGCCGAAGGCACGCCCGCCGCGGTGCGCGCCAACCCGCTGGTTGCCGAGGCCTACCTCGGCTCGTCGGCCTGAGCCCGAGCGACGATCGTGCGAGCGCTCATCATCCAACACGAGCCCGATGGCCCGCCCGGCCTGCTGAGCAGGCACCTGGCCCAGCGTGGGTACCGCGTCGACATCGTGCAGATCATGCAGCCGGGCTCCACGCACAGCGAGATCCCCTTTCCGGACCCTCGCTCGTACGACCTGGTCGCCCCGATGGGCGCCGTTGCCGGGGTCTACGACCACCACCTGATCGGCTCCTGGATCCACCGTGAGGTGGCGATGCTGCAACTCGCGCTCGACGCCGGCGTGCCCATGTTCGGCATCTGCTTCGGGGCCCAGGCCATCACGATGGCGCTGGGTGGCCATGTGGAACCGTCACCCAGCTACGAGATCGGCTGGTACACCTACGAGCTGCAGCACCCGCGGATCGCTGCCGGGCCGTGGTTCACCTGGCACGGCGATCGTTGCCTGCTGCCGGCGGGCGCCACCGAGTTGGCCCGCACCACTCACTGCACCCAGCTGTTTCGCGAAGGACGAGCCGCCGGCGTGCAGTTCCACCCGGAAGTCACCCGCGAGATGGTCGCCGGATGGGTGTCGAAGTGCCCGCCCGACTACTTCGTGGAGCGCGGCACGACCGGCGCCGCCCTGATCGCCGCGTTCGACGAGTTCGGCGAGCTGGCCGCCAAGCAGGCAACCGAGCTGTTCGACTGGTTCCTCGACGATGTCGCCCGCTGACAGCTCGCCCGCGACCAACGTGCCCGGCAGGGCGAGCCGGCCCGACTCGCTGCCCCACCTCGACATCCTCGGACACGACGTCTACGAGCATGGCGCACCGCACGCGGCCTACGACGAGTTCCGCTCCACCGCACCCGTGGCGTGGATCAACGAGACAGCGGCGAACGGCCACGACGGCCACGGTTTCTGGTCGCTCACGGCCCATCGCGATGTGGTGGCGGTGCACAAGGATTGGCGCACCTTCTCCAGCGAGGTTGGTGGCACCGAGATCGAGGAGCTGGAACACGACGCGCCGGCACTCGCGGCACGGCGAACGATGCTGGAGACCGACCCTCCGCGGCACACGAAGCTGCGGCAGCTGGTGAACCCGGCGTTCAGCCGGATGGCGGTGGAGACGTATGCCCAGCACGCCACATCGTTGATGGCCGAGGTGCTCGACGACGCGATGGCCGCCGCACACACCACTGGTTCGGTCGACGGGGTGCGTGCAGTCGCCCGCGAGCTACCGATCCGGATGATCACCGGCCTGCTCGGTGTACCCGACGCGGACGCCCCGCAGCTCTTTCACTGGGCCGACCAGATCGTGTACAACGCCGACCCCGACTACTCCCCCGCTGTCAGCGACCGCACCGACACCGACCCGTACCGCCTGCTGCCGTTCCGCAGCCCCGTGTCGCTGAAGGTGCTGGACTACGTGCAACGCCTCTCGGCGGCACGGCGCGGGGTGGCCGGCGGCGACGTACTCAGCGTGCTCGCCAACGCACTGGTCGACGGCCACCCACTGACGGAACGCGAGCAGGGCACGTTCTTCCTGCTGCTGTTGATCGCCGGCAACGAGACCACACGGCACGCGTTGTCGCACGGGCTGCTGGCGCTTGCCGAGCACCCCGATGTGCTGCCGCGCCTTCGTGCGCAGCCCGAGCTGCTCGACTCCGCCACCGAAGAGGTGCTGCGCTGGACGTGCCCGCAGCTGCACTTTCGCCGCACCGCCACCGCCGCCACCGAGATCGGCGGCATCAAGATCGCCGCCGGCGAGAAGGTGGTCACGTGGTACCTGGCCGCCAACTTCGACCCGACGGTGTTCGCCGATCCACACACGTTCGACATCGAGCGCACGCCGAACCCACACGTCACGTTCGGCGGCGGCGGGCCGCACCTGTGCCTGGGTCAGTGGATGGCGCGCCTGGAAGTTCGCACGTTCCTCGCTGCGTTGGCACAGCGGGCGGATCGAGTGGAGCTCGCCGGCGAACCGAGACGAGTGCGCAGCAACTTCATCAACGGCCTCAAGCTGCTGCCCCTGCACCTCGTGCCGCGCTGATCAACCGGCGCCCATGCCATACGCGTGCACAGGGTGGAGACGAACGACGACGCGGCGATCGGCGACCATCGCTGCTCGGTACTCGTCCCAATCGGGGTGCTCGCCGACAGCGCCCCGGTACACGCTGACGAGCTCGTCGACAGTGGCGTCATCGGCGTCGGCTGCCACCGCCGTCAGCTCGGCCTGCGCGTCGATGACCACGTAGCCCCAGAAGTCCTCCTTGCCGACGTACAACGACGCCCGCGGGTCGCGCAGCAGGTTGGTGTACTTGGCCCGATCGGCCGTGATCGAGATGCGCACCACGCCATCATCGCCGAGGGTGTACGTGATGTTCGAGAGCTGCGGCCGACCATCGCGTTTGAGAGCGGCCAGCACACCGTTCCTGCGCGGGCGGATGAAGTCGAGAGCGGCGGCAAGTTCCATGCGGCCTGCAACCCCTGCCGGCCGGCGCCGATTCCCAGAAGCCCCCTGTCAGGAGGCGACGGCCGCGATGTAGCGGTCGGGGCGCACCAGCACGGCCGGTCGGCCGTAGGTGGCGCGCGGCTCCACCACCACACGGTGGCCGTCGGGCGCGGTGAACGAGCCGTCGGCGGCGACCCACACCCAGCCCAGCGGCAACCGGCTGTCGAGGTGATCGGGTTGCGGTAGCTGGTGCCCCACCGGGAACTCGCCGCCCAGCTGCAAGCCGGGCACTCGCGACCAGCGGTTCGGATCTGCCGTCGCCGGTGTGGGCAGATCGGTGGGGTCGGCGGCGAGCCGGGCAAGCGTGCGACCGGCCTCGATCGACAGTTCGATGACCGCTTCCGCGTGCGGGCGGCGCTCGGCCTCATAGGTGTCGAGCAACTCGTCGGGCGAGGCTCCGCGCACCACTTCGGCCAGCTTCCAGGCGAGGTTGGCGGCATCGCGCACGCCGCTGCACATGCCTTGCCCCATGAACGGCGGCATCATGTGCGCCGCATCCCCGGCCAGCAGCACGCGACCGTCCGGGCCGCCTCGCCAGCGATCGGCGACCAGTGCGTGGAAGCGGTACGGGACGGCCCTCACCAGATCGCCGTGCGACTTGGTGACGCCCCACGGGGCGAGCAGCTGCCACGGGTCGGGCTGCTCGTCGCCACGCAGTTGGAACTCCCACCGGCGATGAGCACCGTGCGACGGCACGAACGTGGTGAGGCGATCGGGGTCGCACACCTGGTGGATGACGGTGGGCAGCGGGGGCACCGGCTGACGGTGCAGCATCAGGTCGACCACCAACCAGTGCTCGTCGTACCCGAGGTCGATGAAGCCGGCGCCGATCTCGTCGCGCACACGGCTGGCCCCGCCATCGCATGCCACCACGAACGACGCCTCCTCGAGCAGGCTCGCCAGCGGCGGCGCCTCCCACGCGAGGCGCACGTCGACCTGGCGCAGCGCGCTCAGCCCCCGCCGCAGCATCGTCTCCAACTGCGGCTGAAGGAACACGTAATCCTCGGACCAGCCCAGCAGCGGTTCGCGCTGGAAGCCCTCGAACGTGAACAGGCGGCGGCCGTGCGCGTCGACGTACTCCATGCCGGCCGACACCGTGAGCAACGGCTGCAGCTCGGCCTCGAACCCGCACTGCTGGAACACTCTGGCAACCTCTGCATCGAGATGGCAGGCGCGTGGTTGCGAGTAGGGCGACGTTGATCGCTCGAAGACCACGGTGCGCAGACCGTGCTGCCCGCACAGGTTGGCGAGGGTGGCACCGGTGGGGCCGAGCCCGACGATGGCGACGTCGTACGCGCTCACTCCGGTGCCTCGGTCTCCCACTGCGTGGTGCCCCAGGTGACGGCGAGCAGGGTGGCATCGTTGCCCGGCGCGGCGCCGTGCCAGTGACGCTCGTGCGGCGGGCACACGACCAACGTGCCGGTGCCGAGACGCACCTCGCCGTCGGCCTCGGTGCCCACACGCGCCTCGCCGCGCACCACGAACAGCTGCTGCCCACCGGGGTGCGTGTGCCAGAAGGTGACGGCACCGTCGAGGAAGTGCACGAGGGCCGTGTCGGGTTGTGCATCGGTGGGTGTCGCGTGCAGCATCTCCAGCTCGACGGTGCCGGTGAACCGACCCCCGTAGCTGACGCTCTTGTCGCCTTCCGGAACCACCTTCATCGCGACGCTCCTCGGCTGTTCACTCAGCGCTCGACGACCGGGTTGCGCATGGTGCCGATGCCCTCGATCTCGGTCTCCAGCACGTCGCCTGCACGCAGGAATCGCTGCGGTGTGCGAGCTTCGCCCACACCGCCGGGCGTACCGGTCCAGAGCAGGTCGCCGGGCTGGAAGGTGATGTACCGGCTGAGCCACACCACCAGCGCCGGCACGTCGAAGATGAGGTCACTGGTGTTGCTGTGCTGCATCACCTCGCCGCTGAGGCGGCCCTCCAGCTCGAGCGCATCAGGCTGCGCCAGCTCGTCGACGGTGACCAGGTAGGGCCCGATGGGGCCGAACGTGTCGTACGTCTTGGCGACGGTGAACTGCTTCACCGGTGGCCGGAACTGCTCGCCACGATCGGAGATGTCCTGGCCGACGGTGACCCCCGCGAGATGGCTCCACGCGTTCTCGCGAGTGGCCTGCTTGCACGTGCGCCCGAAGACGATGACGAGCTCTGCCTCGTAGTCGATCTGTGTGAGGCCGGCGGGCACCACGATCTCGTCGAACGGGCCGCACACGCAGTTCTCCAACTTGGCGAACAGGTGCGGCTCGGTCGGCAGGTCGCGGCCGCTCTCGATGGCGTGCTGCCGGTAGTTGAGCGCGACGCCGAAGCCTTTCGGTGGGCGCGGCACCGGAGCGCCCAGGTGCACTTCATCGAGCACCGGCCAGTCGGCCGTGTCGACGGACGAGGCCACCGCCTGCAACAGATGATGGTGCTCGAGGTGGGAGAGCACCATCGGGTCGCTGTGCAGCTGGCCACCGGTGGCGTGCTCGACGTCGACCGCGTGGCCGTGGACGACGATGGTGGCCCGGCCCTGGTAGTTGGCCAATCGCATGTGTGCTCCCTGCAGGTGATGGTCGTTGAGCTGATGGTTCGTCAGGACCCGGTGGCCGGGAACCAGAGGTGGATCTGGCCAGTGCCGGCAGCGTTTTCATAGTCGCTGTAGGGCACGCCGGGCGAGTCCCACGCAGCACCACCGGACGCAGTGGCCATGATGACGTAGTGCGCGAAGCGACCCTCCGGTGCGTACTGGCGAAAGTCGGGGTAGTCGGCCAGTACGGCCGCATGATCGCCCGCCTCCAGCCACTTGATCACCCGCTCGTCGGCGGCGCGGTGCTCGGGGCTGAAGACATCGGCCGGGTCGGCGCCCTCGTGCTGGCGCAGCTGGCTGAGTGGCCAGAACTTGTGCGAGAGCGCACCACTGGCGACGATGACGACTCGCCGATCGGAACGCCGAATGGCCTCACCGAGCACTTCACCGAACGCCACCATGTCGGCGAACTCGGCGGTCTGACAGGTGCTGACCGACATCCACTGCTCGTTGCGCTGCAGGTACGGCGTGAGGTACACGGTGGCGTACCGGATGGGGAGGTACGGGTCGTCATTGGCATGCACCCAGGTGTCGGTGCGCTCGGCCGCGACCTGCTCGACCAGGCGCGCCAACTGCGGATCGCCGACGATGTCGTACGGCATCTGCGGGTTGCCGCGCGGTAGCTCTTCGCTGGTGAACTTGCCGGCACGGCGTTCGTGCGCCGACACCACCCATTCGAAGGTGGTGAACCAATGAGTGTCGAGCACGACGATGGTGTCGGCGTGCAGCGGGTCGATGCACTCGCGACGCATGCGGTGCAAGCCGTCGACGATGGAGAAGTCGCGGCCGTGGTTCAGCTCCAGCCGCACGTCTTTCGGAAGCACCAGCGGCGGCACGTGTGCGACCAGCGCGGAACCGACGATCTCACCCATGCTCGACACCCCTTCGGAATCCTTTGGACCCGAACAATCTACACTACGCCGATGGTCGTCGCCCTCGCTCTGATCGCGGCGCTGGTGTCGGGCACGGCCGACTACCTCGGCGGACGCGCGGCGGGGCAGCACCATGCCCTCCACGTCGGCTTCGTGTCGCAACTCACCAACCTGGTGGTGCTCCCGGTGTTCGCCGTGGCGATCGGCTGGCAGCACCTGCACCAGGGCGACATCCTGCTCGGGCTGCTCGGCGGCATGGCCGCCGGCACCGCCTACCTCGTCTTCTTCCACGCTCTGGCAGGTGGTCGGATGAGCGTCGTCGCACCACTTGCCGCGTTGACGACTGCCCTCGTGCCGGTGCTCATCGACGTGATCACCGGCGTCTCGTTGCCCGGCGGACGATGGGCAGGAATTGCGCTGGCCCTGCTGGCCATTCCGGCGCTTGCTTTTCGGCGCGACGAGGGCAGCGGATCGCTGTCGCTGCGTGAAGAGGTCGAGTCGGCCCTGGTCGCGGGTGGTGGCTTCGCCGTCTTCTTCGTCGCGGTCGGGCACACCAGCACCGAGAGCGGCCAGTGGCCGGTGGTGTTCGCCGCGGTCGGCGGCACCGCCACGGTCGGGGCGCTCTGCGTGGCCCGCCACGTGACGGTGCGCACTCGGCCCCCTCGACTGGCAGTCGTCAGCGGCCTGCTGATGGCGGGCTCCGGTCTCGCCATCAACCACGCACTGCAGCTGGGCCCGATCGCAGTGGCCACCGTGCTCGGGTCGCTGTACCCCCTCGCCACCACAGCGCTGGCGAACCGCTTCGACCACGAACCCGTCGGGCGCATCAACGTCGCCGGCATCCTGCTGGCCGTCGCCGGCGCGTCGCTGATCGCCATCTACCGCTGAACGATCCGCGGTGATCGCCACCTCGCCGGCCTTCTGGGCGTCAGCCGTCCCACTTCGCCTTCTGTCAGTTCCTCGTCCCGGCTTCCGAGACGACTCACGCCCAGATGCCGACGACCGAGGCACAGCGGCCGCTGCCCCCTGAGAGCAGGACGGGGGCTCTACTCGGCGAGCAGGGCGGCGACGGTTTCGCGCAGGGGCTCGCCGAAGTCGCGCAGCGGCGAGTGGCCGGCAGCGCGCAGCACCGCGTTGTCGAGCACGCTGTTGGCCGGGCGCGGCGCGGGCCGTGGCGGGTGAAGGTCGGCCGTGGCGATGGGTTGCACCATCGACGGGTCCTTCCCCATGGCCGCCACCACCTCGCCGGCGAACTGGTACCACGAGCAGGCCCGCTGATTGGTGGCATGGACCACACCGCTCAACCGATCGAGCGCCAACCGGCGCAGCACCGGTGCCAGGTCGTGAGTGAACGTGGGGTGACCCACCTGGTCGGCCACGAACGACAGCCGCGGATGCTGTTGGGCCAGGCGCATCACGGTCTTCACCATGTTGTTGCCGTTGCGACCGCAGACCCACGAGGTGCGCACCACGGTGGCCGACGGGCCCAGCGCCAGCGCCTCGCGCTCACCGGCGAGCTTGCTGCGGCCGTACACGCTCTGCGGGTTGGTGTCGTCGTGCTCGTGGTAGGGGCGATCGAGCCCGCCGTCGAAGACGTAGTCGGTGCTCACCTGCACGAGGTGTGCTCCGGCGCGGTGCGCTGCCTCGGCCAGCCAGCGCACCGCGGTGCCGTTGACCGCCAGCGCGCGTTCGGGATCGGCTTCGCACGCGTCGACGGCGGTCCACGCCGCGCAGTTGATGACGGCGTCGGGCCGCAGCATGGTGATGGCACCGTGCACATCCGAGCGCGAGCCGATGTCGAGGCCGGCCGAGTCGAATGCGTGCACGTCGTCGCCCGCTGCCATGCACGCGGCCACCACGTCGAGACCCAGCTGGCCGCCGGCACCGCTGATGAGCACCCGCATCTACAGCCCCGCGTTGGCCTTCAACGGTTCCCACCACCAACGGTTGTCGCGGTACCAGGCCACCGTGTCGGCCAGGCCCTGTTCGAACGAGTGCTCGATCTTCCAGCCGAGGGCGCTGATCTTGTCGATGTTGACCGAGTAGCGCCGGTCGTGGCCGAGGCGATCGGCGACGGGCTCGATGAAGCTCTCGTCGCGCCCACACAGCTCGAGCAGCTTGTAGGTGAGCTCGCGGTTGGTGAACTCTTCGTGGGCGCCGATGTTGTACACCTCACCGACCTCACCGTGCTGCAGCACGAGATGCGCTGCTCGGTTGTGGTCTTCCACGTGGATCCAGTCGCGCACGTTGCCGCCGTCGCCGTACAGCGGCACCTTCTTCCCGTCGAGCAGGTTGCTGGTGAACAACGGGATGACCTTCTCGGGGAACTGGTACGGCCCGTAGTTGTTGCTACAGCGGGTGACCACCACCGGCAGGTCGTGAGTGGTGACGTAGCTGAGTGCGATCAAGTCGCTGCCGGCCTTCGCCGCGCTGTAGGGCGAGCGCGGCGTGAGCTTGTCGGTCTCGCTGAACGACCCGACGTCGATGGTGCCGTACACCTCGTCGGTGCTGATGTGCAGGAACTTCTGCACCCCGACCCGACGAGCAACGTCGCACATCACGTTGGTGCCGAAGCAGTTGGTGCGCACGAACGCGTACGGGTCCTTGATGCTGCGATCGACGTGGCTCTCGGCAGCGAAGTGCACCACCGCGTCGTGGCCGTCCATGCCGCGCACCACCGCGTCTTCGTCGCAGATGTCGCCGTGCACGAAGCTGCAGCGGCGATCGTCGAGCACGTCGCGGATGCTGGCCATGTTGCCCGCATACGTGAGCGCGTCGAAGATGGTGACCTCGTCGTCGCTGTTGGCCAGCAGCCAGCGCACGTAGTTGGAACCGATGAAGCCGGCAGCGCCGGTGACGAACAGTTTCATGAAGGGCCTTTCGTGAGCACGAGCGCCGGCACGATCAGGTTCTCATCTGCCAGTACGGGCGACGGCCCTCGGGCATGTCGGCGCGCAGCGGGTTGGCTTCGTCGCGGGCCGACAGGATGGGGTCGGTGACCCCCCAGTCGGCGCCGATGGCGGGGTCGTTCCACAGCACGCCCAACTCGTCGGCCGGGTTGTAGTAGTTGTCGACCAGGTAGGTCATCACCACGTCGGTGAGTGCGGCGAAACCGTGTGCCACGCCCGGCGGAACGTACACACCGAGGTGGTTCTCGCCCGAGATGTCGAAGGCCATCGTGCCGCCATCGGTGGGGCTGCCCTCGCGCAGGTCGTGCAGCACCACGCGGATGGTGCCCACCGGGCAGTACCAGTAGTCGGCCTGGTGCAGGTGGTAGTGCAGGCCCACGAGGGCGCCCTGCTGCTTGTTGGAGCGGTTGCCCTGCAGCATCTCGCGACCGTTGGGGAACCACTCGCGGCGGTATGTCTCGATGAACAATCCACGCTGGTCGCCGTGGATGCTGGGCTCCACGACGTACACACCGGCGATTGCGTCGCTTGCTCGTACGTTCGGCACTCGCCCAGTATGGCGGACAGGCCTACGTGGACGGCGCCGGGGCCGGCCCGCGACCACGGAAGTACTGCAGCACGCTCTCGGCCCCGTCGCCCAGCAGCAGCACCGCATTGCCGTCGATCGTCTTCGGAACGACCGGCAGCGAATACGTCAGCAACCCGTCGCCCACCGCTGTTCGCAGCGAGGCGGCCGCACCGATCGGGTCGAGCTCGTCGTCGATGCGGATCGACGAACCGATCGCACCCACCAGCTCGCCGGTGGTGAACGGGTTGGCCTTCACCTGTGCCAGCGCTGTCTGCAGGCTCGCGTTGACGAACGCTCGCTGACGAGTGGAGCGGCCGAGGTCGGAGGTGGGGTCCTCGTGCCACTCACCGTCGCGGAACTCCTCGTAGTGCCGGCTGCGGGCGTACGCAAGCCCCTGCGTGCCATCGAGGATGTAACAGCCACCCACCGGAATGTCGAGACCGGTGTTGAAGTCGCGAGTGGGGTACCAGAAGCACACCTGCACCCCACCCAGCGCGTCGACCAATGCCTTGAACCCGGAGAAGTCGATCTCCACGTAGTGGTGAATGGGAATGCCGAGCTCGCCCTGCTGCACGGTCTGCACCAGCGCAGCGGGGCCGTCGTTGAACGAGGAGTTGATGCGCCCCTTGCTGTCGTGCCCGGCGCGATCCACCCACAGGTCACGCGGGATCGAGAGCAGGCTGGCGCTGCCATCGCCCTTGTCCACGCGCAGCACCATGATCGTGTCGCTGCGGTTGCCGGTCACTTCGCCCGTCTCGCCGGTGTTCGGATCGCCCAGCGCACGGCTGTCGCTGCCCACCAGCAGGAAGTTCTCCACGTTGTCGCTGGTGCCACTGAGCACCGCCGACACGCCCTGCACGCGCGGCACATCGTCGACGACGCGGCGCGCTGCGATGAGCGTGCCCGCGGCGCACACCACTGTGGTGAGCACCGCCATCGCCACGAAGCCGGGAAGGCGTCGCCGACGCGGCAGCGGCGTGGTGTCGAGGGCAAGCACGGCCTACGAGGGTAGTGGCCACCCGTCGGCGGCCGCCGTCACGCCGCCGTCACGCCGCCGGCCGAGCATGCCGCCACCCGTCAGCGAAGGTGGATCACGTCGCCGACGGCCAGGCGGTGGGTGATGCCGCACTCGTCGACCACCACCAGTCGACCGTCGGGCTCCACGTCGAGCGCGCGGCCCTCCAACTCGCCATCCGGCAGTTCCACACGCACAGTGCGCCCCAGCGTGCCGAGATGTTGGCGGTACTGCAGCCACACATCGGCGGGCAGCTCGTCGTAGGCCGCCAGCAGCGCCGAAAGCAGTTCCAGCGGGTCGATGCCCGCACCCAGGCATGCCGAGCCTTCCGGCGCCCACCCGATGTTGAGCCCGATTCCCACCACCACGACGGGCGCTGTACCGAGGCTCGCCTGGGCCAAGATGCCGGCGAGCTTGGCGCCGCCGAGCAGCAGGTCGTTGGGCCACTTCAGCATCGGCTTGGCGCCCGCGACCCGCTGGCAGGCGGAGATGGCGGCCAAACCCACCCGCTGCGTGAGCACGTGCGGCGACTGCGGGACGTCGCGGAACAGCATGGAGACCAGCAGGTTCTCACCGGCCGGCGCCTCCCACCGACGGTCGAGCCGACCGCGCCCCGCCGACTGGTGGCGCGCCATCAACACGGTTCGGTCGGGGGCGCCTGCGGCGGCAGCCTGCAGCAGATCGGCGTTGGTGCTGCCTGTCTCCTGCACGACCGAAACGTGCCAGCCGAGCGGCCACTCGCCGGAGCGCGAAGACGACGGCAACTGCGGCGGTGTGGCGCCAGGGGTCTCCATTCCGCAAGTATTGCTGCCTGTGCTGAAAAAGATACTGATCGCCAACCGTGGAGAGATCGCCGTACGAGTCATCCGGGCTGCCCGTGAGCTCGGCATCAAGACCGTCGCGGTCTACAGCGAACTCGATCGCAACGCCCTGCACGTCCGACTCGCCGACGAGGCATACGCGCTCGGCGGGCAGACCGCAGCCGAGAGCTACCTCAACACCGAGGCCATCCTCGACGCCATCGAGCGCAGCGGCGCCGACGGTGTGCACCCGGGCTACGGCTTCTTCTCGGAGAACGCCGACTTCGCTCGCGCCATCATCGCCAAGGGAGTGGCGTTCATCGGGCCGCCACCGGAAGCCATCGACGAGATGGGCGACAAGGTCAGCTCGCGCAAGGCCGCTCAGCGCGGTGGCGCCCCCATCGTGCCGGGCACCACCGAGTTCATCACGCACGAGGACGAGATCCTCGAGTTCGGCAACGCGCATGGTTGGCCACTGGTCATCAAAGCGGCGTACGGCGGTGGTGGCCGCGGCATGAAGGTCATCCGCTCGGCAGCGGAGGTGCACGATGCGATGGAGAGCGCCCGGCGCGAAGCCAAGGCGTTCTTCGGTCGCGACGAGATCTACATCGAGCGCTACCTCACCTGGCCGCGCCACGTGGAAGTGCAGATCGTGGGCGACCAGTTCGGCGAGGTCGTGTGGGTGAGCACCCGCGACTGCTCGGCTCAGCGACGTCACCAGAAGCTCATCGAGGAAGCCCCGGCCACACACATGGCGCCAGGCATCGAAGAGGCCATGGGCGAGGCAGCCATCAAGGCCGCGAAGGCCGTCGGCTACTTCAACGCCGGCACCGTCGAGTTCATCTACCAGGACGACGAGTTCTTCTTCCTCGAGATGAACACCCGCCTCCAGGTCGAGCACCCGGTCACCGAGGTGATCACCGGCATCGACCTCGTCGAGTGGCAGATTCGAGTGGCCAGCGGCGAGCGCCTGCCGATGACCCAAGCCGAGGTCGCGGCCCGCCGTTACGGCCACGGCATCGAGATCCGCATCAACGCCGAGAACCCGGCCGGCGGCAAGTTCCTGCCCTCCCCCGGCACCATCACCAAGCTCGTGCCGGCCGACGGCTTCGGCATCCGGTTCGACAGCGGGTACGAGAGCGGCGACACCATCAGCCAGTACTACGACAACCTCGTCGGCAAGCTGATCGTGTGGGGCAAGGACCGCCCAACCGCCATCGCGCGCACCATCCGAGCACTCGAGGAGATGGTCGTCGAGGGTGTGGCCACCACCATTCCCGCCGACCTGGCCATCTTGCGCCACCCCGAGTTCCAGGCGTTCGAGCACTCGACGAAGTGGGTGGAGGAGAAGCTCGACCTCTCCGGCCTCGATGCGCCGAAGCCGCCGGCACAAGCCGACGGTGACGAGGCACCGCTGGTGCAGCGCAACACCACCGTCGAGGTCAACGGCAAGCGCTTCGACGTGAAGATGTGGGTGCCCGACGTGCCGATGGTGGCCGCAGGCCCGGCGAAGGCAGCCAAGAAGCCAACCCGCGCGGCAGGCGCCGGCGCGGGTGCCGGCGCAGGCTCTGGCAACGTCGAAGTGCCGATGCAGGGCACCATCGTGAAGGTGCTCGTCGAAGTCGGCCAGTCGGTGGAAGCCGGTCAGGCCGTGGTGGTGCTGGAGGCCATGAAGATGGAGAACCAGATCACCGCCGAGAAGAGCGGCACCGTCAAGGAGATCAAGGTGAAGGCCGGCGACACCGTCGGCGCCGGCGACGTGGTCGTCATCATCGCCTAGGCGTCCCGACGGCTCAGGGTGTGGGTTCGACTCGTTGACCGCGCACGACGATGCTGCCCGCCGCCTTGTCGTGCACACCTTGTCGAAGCGGGTCGAAGAACGCCCACACGTACACGCCGATGCCGAGCAGCGGCCCCACCTGTGGGATGGCGCTGAGCGTGGTGGGCACCAGCGAACGTTGGAACGACCTGGTGAGGCCGAGGCGGCCGCCATCGGTGATGCCGACCACTCGCGTGCCGGTGACGAGCTTGCCCAACGTACGGCCCCACCGCCAGATGGCCATCGTCTCGTACGCGAGCCCCAGCGCAGTGATGGCAACGGTGAACCACACCGTTCGACTCTCGCTGATGGCTTCGTTGGGTGAGTAGCCGAGTACGTAGAACGCGGCGAACACCGGCACGGTGATGATCACCTGGTCGATGACGACGCCCGCACCCCGCCGTGCGAACGACGCAAGGTGGAGACCTGCAGGAACGATGGGACCGGCGGAGTCGTCGTCGGCACTGGAGAACATCAGTCGGCTGCTTCGGCCAGCGCTTCGGCCAGCGCCGGATGCACGAGCAGACTCTCCACGATGTCGGTGACCTTCAGGTTGGCGGTGACCGCCAATGCGATCACGCTGATCAGTTCGGCAGCGTGCCGGCCGACGATGGACCCGCCCAGCACAACGCCGGTGGCGGGGTCGCTGATGATCTTCACGAAGCCACGCCAGTCGTTGTTGATCAGCGCCTTGGGGGTGCTGCTGAACGGCACCTTCGTCACCCGGATCTTGCGACCGACGGCGAACGCATCCGCTTCCGCAAGACCGACATCCGCGATCTCGGGTTCGGTGAAGATCGCGTTGGCCGCCTTGTCGTAGTCGAGGTGCCGGTGAGCCACCTTCGAGAGGCCCATCACGTGCTCGGCGACCTTGCGACCCTGCATGCTGGCCACCGAGGAGAGCGGCAGCTTGCCACTCATGTCGCCCGCTGCATAGATGTGCGGCGCGTTGCTCTGACAGTGGCGGTTGATGATGACGTAGCCATTGGAGTCGGTCTGCACACCGGCGGCTTCGAGGCCGAGGCCATCGGTGTTGGGCACCGACCCGATGGCGAGCACGGCGTGCGAGCTGTGGACAACCCTGCCGTCGTCGCAGCGCACGACCACTTCCTCGACACCCGCCTCGTCGACGACACGCTCGATGGAGGTTGCGCGGGCACCCTTGAGCAGCTTGACGCCACGCTGCAGGAAGTCGTCCTCCAAGACTGCGGCCACCTCTGGGTCCTTGCCGGGAAGCACCTGCTGACGGCTGACGACCAGGTTCACCCTGGCACCGAACGAGCTGAACATGTGCACGAACTCGACGCCGGTGACACCCGACCCGACGATGGTGACGCTTTCGGGGAAGACCTTCGGCGGATAGCAGTCGCGCGTGACCAGGATGCGCTCGCCGTCGGGGTGGCACCACTCCGGGATTCGCGGACGGGAACCAGTGGCGACGAGCACCGCGTCGGCGGTGATGGTGCGCACGGTGGCCACGCCGCTGCTGTCGCGCACCGTGATCTCGACGTCGTTCGGCGACAGCATCTTGGCCGACCCGTGCACCAGCTCGACACCTTGGCTGGTGAGCAGGTTGGTGGTGCTGCGTTGCAGCCGCATCTTGATGCTCTCGATGCGTTCGGTGAGAGCGTCGACATCCACTTCCGGCGCCTGCTGCTCGAGGCCCATTCCTTCCAGCCGACGGGTGAACGCGATGGCACCGCCGGTGGCGATCATCGTCTTCGACGGGATGCAGTCCCACAGGTGCGCGGCGCCACCGATGACGTCGCGCTCCACCAGCGTGACCTGCGCGCCGAGCCGAGCTGCATGGGTTGCCGCAGTGTTGCCCGCAGGCCCACCACCGATGATCACGAATCGAGTCGCCACGGCGCTGAGGCTACCCCGGCCGCTCGCAGCCAGACCTCGGGAAGGTTCCTCCGACTTTCTGCCAGATCGATCGGCGCCGTGTCTCTTGGCCGGCAGGACCACACAGGAGGAGACCAACAATGAAGATCAGCTCTCGCATCGCGCTCGCCGGCGCCGTGCTCTTCGGCGCTGCCGGCGTTGCCGGCGCCCCGCAGGCGCAGGCCGGTGGCGTCGTCCCCGGCCCGGGTGATGGCAGTGCCGCCGTGTTCATCACTACCAGTGGCGCCCCCGGCCTCACCAACGGGTACACCCACAACTCCACCGGCGGCGCCGTCGACGTCGGCCAGATCGACGCCACGCACTACTGGATCTCCTTCCGCGCGATGGGCGGCGGCACCTACGCCAACGCCCAGCTCACGGTGTGGAACGGCGCGTCGGGCCCGACCATCGACCCGATCTGCACGATCGACAGGACCAAGGATGCCGGCGGCGACGTGACCGTGTGGTTCCAGTGCACCCCGTTCCCGAGCAGTCCGCTGGCCGGTACCCAGCTGTTCGTCAACGTCACCAACCGCCTGCACCCCGACACGGCGCGAGTGCGTGCACCAGGATTCGTTGCCGTCACCACCGCCAACCCGTCGGCCGCCGGGGAGACCCCTGTCAACCAGTACCGCTCGTCGGGCACCGGCCTCGCCACCGTTGCACGCACAGGCACGGGGCTGTACACGGTGACCGTTCCCGGTGGCGCCTTCGCCTGGAACCAGGGCACGGCGTTCGCCACCGCACTCACCGTTTCGCCAACGGTCGACCCCGCCTACACGCGCTACTGCAACCCGCAGAGCTGGTACCCGAGTGGCACGAGCATGATCGTCAACGTCGGCTGTTACATGGGCATCGGCACCGCTGCCGACGCCCGCTTCTCACTGCGCCTCGTCGGGCGCAACCATCTCGGCGGCACCCAGCCCGGCGGCTCGCAATGGGTGAGCAACCCCACCTCGACGGGCTACGACACCATCGCCTACGGCTGGAACTCGGCCGGCGCGACGAACCACGTTCGCTCGCTGGCCCCCTGGGAGGGCACCGGCGTCAGCCACGTGCAGTTCAACGGGGCCACCTATGCCCCCGGCAAGGTGCCCTCGCTGCTGGTGAGCGCCTACGGCGGCAACCAGCGCTGCAGCCTGGAGTACCACGGCTACCACCCGGCCGACCTGTACACCAACGCCACCGTGCGCTGCTACGCCCCCGTCGGCGGCGCCGGCGTTGCCGCCGGCCGGTACTCCGTGAGCCTGGTGCAGCTGTGACGTTCAGCAAGTGACGTTCAGCGAGTGACGTTCATTCACCGACGAGGCCGTCGTCGGCGAACAGGGTGCCCCTGCTCGCCGGCGGTGGCGCCGCGTGAGGCACCTCCTGCTCGATCAGCGCGCCGGGCGAGTTGGGGCAGTACTTCGACGGGTACTGCAGTGCGTCGCGCGCCTCGCCGACCCACTCGAAGTGCATGCCGTCGGGAGTGAGGAAGTTGCCACCCCATGCAAAGTGGTGCTTGCGGAAGATGCGCACGATGCGGCAATCCATCTTGGGCACGCAGCCTTGGCAGTTGGCCACGGTGTTGATGTCGATCGGCTGCCCCCACGAGTGGCGCGACACCGAGCCCAGGCTCTGCGTGATGCGCGCCAACCGGGCCTGGCCCGACGAACAGCCGCCATACGTGTTCGCGTTGCCGGCATCGATGCCACCACCCAACCCGGCATCCACCACCTCCTGCAGTGCTGCGCTGAGGTCGGCCTTGATCACCTTGTTGCACATGGCCCTGATGCCCGCGGGATAGGCCTCGCGCGCTCCCGGCAGGTACGCGTTGCGCCACGTGGCACCCACGTCGGTCCAGCCGAGCTCGCTGAGATTGGCGTAGTCCAGCTCGAACTCGCCCAGCAGCGACTTGGTGCGCGCCAGGCTCAGCGTGCCGTCGGGGTCGGGTGCATCCCACGACGTGCGCACACGGACCGCATTGTTGGCGTACAGGCCGCGCCGCACGAGTGCCGCCTGCAGCGCCGTGCGGTCGAACCGGCCGTAGATGAGCACCCGTGTGGGCAACGAGGCGCCGAGCACGTCGGCCTGCTGGGTGCTGATCAGGATCTCGGTGCCACCGATCTCGGCATCTGGCGCCACCAGGCCGATGGTGAAGGTGACGGTGGAGCCGTTGGCGGCCATCAGATCGATGGTGTCGCCGGCGGCGGCGCCGCGCAACGAGGCGGTGGTCTGCCCCATCACCACCTTGCCCTCGCTGATCGGCGCTGCAACCGCGCGGCCGACGATGCCGCCGAGCGCCTCCAGCGGCAGGGCCGTCATTGCCATCGGGTATCCCCAACCCGGCCCCGACGATCGTTGGATGATCGTGGCGCCACGCCGTACCGCGGTGAGGCCGGCGCTGAACCCGCGACCGATCACCGCCGGCGCACCGGCTTCGGCGGCCGCAGTCAGCGCGGCGTCGCGGATCGGCGCCGTCAGCTCACCGGTCTGGAACACCGACACTGCATCGCCGAGCGACGTGACGAACGAGGCGGGGACGACGGCGACGGCGGCATCGCTGATGAGCACGGAGGGTGCCTCCGCCTCGGTGGCCAGCGTGTGCACCATGACGGCGCAGACCACCGCAAGGGCAACCGTTCCAAGTCGGCGACGCGGCATCGACGAGATCCTCTCACGACCACTTTCGCCCTTCGGTGACCCTACACCGCACGCCCGGCAAGGGCCGGGCACCCGCCGGCGGCGGTGCCCACATGCAGGAAACGAAGCACTGAATCAGCGGGCCGAGGCAGTACCGTCAGGGCACTGTGAGCAGCGACGACACCCTTCACGACCCACCGGCCGACGACGCACCCTCCGGCGATCTCACCGGCAGCGGCCTGATCGCGGAGAAGTCGAAGCGGTTGCTGAAGCTCGACCAGATGAGAGCGGCTGGGGGCAACCCGTACCCCTACCGGTTCGATCGCACCAGCACGCTCGCCGAACTGCGCGCGCAGCACGGCGCCCTCGATGCCGGCACCGAAACCGAGACCGAGGTGGCCATCGCCGGGCGCGTGATGCTGATGCGCGACTCCGGCAAGCTCATCTTCGCCACGGTGCGCGACCGCGACGACGAAGTGCAGCTGTTCGTCTCCAAGGCCGTCGTCGGCGACGAGGCGTTCGAGGCGCTGCGCAACCTCGACCTCGGCGACTGGGTGGGCGTGCACGGCACGGTCATGACCACTCGCAAGGGCGAGCTGAGCGTGAAGGTGCAGCACTTCCAGCTGCTGTCGAAAGCGGTGCGCCCGCTCCCCGACAAGTGGCACGGCCTCACCGACACCGACACCCGCTTCCGCCAGCGCTACGCGGATCTCATCGTCAACGAGGAGGCCCGGCGCTCGTTCCGCATCCGCCACGAGGTCATCGCCAGCTTCCGGCGCACGCTGCACGGCCGCAGCTACATCGAGGTGGAGACGCCGGTGCTGCACGTGGAGGCGGGTGGTGCCCACGCCCGCCCGTTCATCACCCACCACAACACGCTCGACATGCAGCTCTACCTGCGCATCGCGCTCGAGCTGCACCTCAAGCGCCTCATCGTCGGCGGCATGGAGCGGGTCTTCGAGATCGGCCGCATCTTTCGCAACGAGGGCATCAGCACTCGTCACAACCCCGAGTTCACGATGATGGAGCTCTACCAGGCCTACGCCGACTACAGCGAGATGATCGAGATCACCGAGGCGCTCATCACGCGGGCGGCCATCGACGCCACCGGCACATCGGTGGTCACGGTGCACGGCCCCGGCGGTGCGTCGCTGGAAGTCGACCTGGCGCAGCCATGGCGTCAGGCGCGCATGATCGACCTCATCGAAGACGCGATCGGGGTGGCGGTGCACCCGTCGCAACCGGTCGAGCAGCTGCGCGCTCTGGCCACGCAGCACGGCGTCTCGTGCGCACCGCGCTGGGGTTCCGGCAAGATCATCGAGGAGCTGTTCGAGGCCACTGCCGAGCACCTGCTCATCGCCCCCACGTTCGTCACCGGCCACCCGGTGGAGATCTCGCCACTGGCGCGGGTGGATCGCAACGATCCGTTCCTCACCGAGCGGTTCGAGCTGTTCATCGGCGGTCGCGAGATCGCCAACGGGTACAGCGAGCTCAACGATCCCGTCGAGCAACGCCTGCGCTTCGAGGACGAGCAGATGGCGAAGGAGCTCGGCGACGACGAGGCGGCCACGGCCATCGACGAGGACTACCTGCGGGCCCTGGAGTACGGCCTGCCACCCACCGGTGGCCTGGGCATCGGAATGGACCGGGTGGTGATGCTCATCGCCGGCGTGCACAGCATCAAGGAAATCATCCTCTTCCCCACCCTGCGCCCGGAAGTCTTCTGAGGAGTCGGCGGTGTCGACGCCCGAACGCGAGATCACATCACCCGTGCAGTTGTGCGACGAGCGCGGCCGGCTGAACCCTGGGGCTCGCGGCTGGTCACGGCAACCGATGCTGAACGCCAACCTGCGGGGCCGATGGGGCCGCAAGAAGCGGTGGGACTACTGGGCAGTCATCACCGACGAGATCGTGGTGTCGTTCGTCTACGCGAACATCGATTACGCGGGTTTGGCCAGCGTGTGGGTGATGGAGCAGGCGACGGGCGAGCAGACGACGGCGGGCATGCTGCAGCCCTTCGCGCGCGGCATCGCGCTTCCCGCGCAGGTGTGCACCGGCACGGTGTCGGTCGCACACAAGGCCATCAACCTGCGCATCACCGAAACCGACGATGCCACCCGCCTGGTCGCCACGGCACCAGCGGGCAAGGGATCTCTCACCGGCGCGATCGAGATCGACATCTCGGTCGCCAAGCCCGCCGGGCACGAGTCGCTCAACGTGCTCATCCCGTGGAGCGAGCGCACGTTCCAGTTCACGTCGAAGCACAACACGCGTCCGGCCACCGGCACCGTGCGGGTCGGTGGCCGCTCGTGGGCGGTGGCAGCCGAGAGCGATGCATGGGGCGTGCAAGACCTGGGCCGCGGCATCTGGCCGTACTCCAACCGCTGGAACTGGGCGTCCGCATCCGGTCACGGCACCGACGGCCGGCTGCTCGGGTTGCAGTTCGGCGGCAAGTGGACCATCGGCACCGGGGCCACCGAGAACGCGCTGTGCATCGACGGCCGGCTCACCAAGATCAGCGACGAACTGGAGTGGACGTACGACTGGGCCAACCCGATGGCCCCGTGGCGCGTGCGCACGCCCGGGTCCGACCAGGTCGATGCCACGCTCACCCCCAGCTTCGACCGCTACGACGTGACCGACCTGAAGGTTCTCCGCATGGAGGTGCACCAGTGCTTCGGCACCTGGGCAGGTCGCGTGGTCGGCGACGATGGCGTCCCGGTGTCGTTCGAGGGTGTCCGTGGCTTCGCCGAGGAAGCGCGCAACAAGTGGTGAACGATCTCACGAACGGAGTACGACGATGACCGCAGCATGGGGCCGAGGCCTGGCCACCATCACCGACGATGGCACGGTGCTCGACACCTGGTTCCGCGAACTGGGCCTGGGTGACGAGCCCCAACCCGAAGCCTTCGAGGCGTACACGACCGCGCAGCGCCGCGACGACACCCGCCGGGTGAGCGTGCGCGCGGTGCAAGTGCGCATCGACACCGACGACGCGCCTGCCGGCGCCAGCGACGTGTACCTGCGCTTGCACCTGCTCTCGCACCGCCATCTGCAGCCGCGCACCATCAACCTCGATGGCATCTTCGGTCAGCTGGCCAACGTGGCCTGGACCAACCTCGGCCCCGCCCCGGTGGAGGGCATCGAGGAGTTGCGCTGGCGGGTACGCCACGACGGCGGCGTGCTCACCGTGCACGGGCTCGACAAGTTCCCGCGCATGACCGACTACGTGGTGCCCACGGGTGTGCGCATCGCCGACGCCGACCGGGTGCGCTTGGGCGCGTACCTCGCGGTCGGCACCACGGTGATGCACGAGGGGTTCGTCAACTTCAACGCCGGCACGTTGGGCACATCGATGGTGGAGGGCCGAATCGGGCAGGGCATCATCGTCGGCGACGGCAGCGACATCGGTGGCGGCGCCAGCATCATCGGCACGCTGTCAGGTGGCGGCACGGAGCAGGTCACCATCGGCGAGCGTTGCCTGCTGGGCGCCGAGGCCGGCATCGGCATCAGCCTGGGCGACGAGTGCGTGGTCGAGGCCGGGCTCTACGTCACGGCCGGCACCCTGGTGGCGGTGCACGGCCCACAGGGAGTGGAGGTGGTCAAGGCTCGCCAGCTCAGCGGCAAGGGCGGCCTGCTCTACCGCCGCAACAGCCAGACGGGCGCCGTCGAGGCTCTGCCCCGCAGCGCGAAGTGGGACGGCCTCAACGCCGAGTTGCACGCGAACTGAGCCCGTCAGGCCGTTCCGCCACCGGATCCCCAACCCGAGTTGGCAGCCCGCCGATCTCTCGATCAGGATGAAGGCTCATTCGCCGGCTGCTGCCGACCGAGACGTCCCGGGGGCCACGATGCTCGATGACATTCCTGCACTGCTGCCCGAGCTGCGGATGCTCTACGAAGATCTGCACCGGCACCCTGAGCTGTCGTTCGCCGAGGTGCGCACCGCCGGCATCATGGCCGACCGATTGCGGGCCGTCGGCTACGAAGTGACGACCGGCGTCGGGCAGACCGGCGTGGTGGCCACACTCGACAACGGCGACGGTGCCACCGTCTTGTTGCGCGGCGACATCGATGCGCTGCCGGTGAAGGAGGCCACCGGCCTGGCATACGCCAGCACTGCCGTCGGCCACGACTCCGATGGCAAGGAGGTACCGGTTGCGCACGCCTGCGGGCACGACATGCACGCCACCTGGCTCATCGGTGTCGCCACGTTGCTCGCCACTCATAGAGACGCGTGGAGGGGTCGGGTCATCCTTGCCGTGCAACCGGCCGAGGAGATCGGCGGCGGTGCGACCGCGATGATCGACGACGGGCTGTTCGAGCGATTCGGCACGCCGGATGTGGCGCTCGGCCAACACGTGGCACCGGCGCCGGCAGGGTGGGTGCTGTTCCGGCCGGGGGCTGTGATGACGGCCAGCGATGCGTTGAAGATCGTCATGCACGGCCGTGGCGCGCACGGGTCGACACCCGAGCAGTCCGTCGACCCGGTCGTGATGGCAGCAGCCACCGTGATGAAGCTGCAGACGGTCGTCGCGCGCAACATCGCCGCCACAGAGTCCGCCGTGGTGACGGTCGGAACGCTGCATGTCGGCACGAAGGAGAACATCATCTCCGATCATGCCGAGCTGACGTTGAGCGTGCGCACGTTCGAGCCGGCTGTGCGCGACAAGGTGCTCGCTGCCATCAGCCGCATCGCGCACGGCGAAGCGCACTCGTGCGGAGCACCGCAACCACCCGACATCACCACGCTCTACAGCTTCCCGGCGGTCACCAACGACGCCGACACCACCCACACCGTCGGGGCCGCCTTCGTCGAGCACTTCGGGTCCGAACGCGCAATGGAAGGGCCTGTGGCCACCGCCAGCGAAGATTTCGGCCTGTTCGGCGCCCGCGGCGGCTTCCCGTCGATGTTCTGGTTCGTCGGCGGCACCGATCCGGAGCTGTGGCAGAAGGCTTTCGCCGCCAACCGGGTGAACGAGGACATCCCGTTCAACCACTCTGCTCAGTACGCACCCGTGCAGGACCCCACCATCAGCACCGGTATCGAAGCCATGCTCGTGGCTGCGATGTGCTGGCTGAAGCCCTGACGCACCGGCCGGCTGCCAGTACGCCATTCGCCTGGCCTCAGGCCTCGCGCTCGCAGCCCTCGATGTGGTCGTTGACGAGGCCCATCGCCTGCATGAAGGCGTACATCGTGGTGGGCCCGACGAAGCTCCAGCCCCGCTTCTTGAGGTCCTTCGACATCGCCACCGACTCGGGGCAGGTGGCGAACAGGTCTCCGCTCACCGTCAGCCGCGTGGATCGGGCCGGGCGAAAGCGCGACACGTAGTCGAAGATGGAGCCGAACTCGTCGCGCAGCACCAGCGCACGGCCGGCGTTGTTGATGGTGCTCTCGATCTTGCCGCGATGCCGCACGATGCCGGCGTCGGCCAACAGGCGGGCGACGTCGCCTTCGTCGAACGCGGCGACCGCCTGCAGCTCGAAGCCGGCGAATGCCGCACGGAAGTGCTCTCGTTTGCGCAGGATCGTGATCCAGGCCAGGCCCGCTTGGAAGCCCTCCAGGCACAGCTTCTCGAACAGACGCACGTCGGAGGTGACCGGATGCCCCCACTCCTCGTCGTGGTAGTGCACGTACAAGGGGTCGTCACCGCACCACCAGCACCTGGTGACCCCATCGGGCCCCACTCGCAACCGATCGCCGGACATCATGACAACGTACCGTGACGAGCGCTGCTCAGCGCTGGCCTCGCCGC